>ENA-ORDP01000039-ORDP01000039.1-marine-sediment-metagenome-genome-assembly--contig:-NODE-39-length-73528-cov-13.582745_pt1 | contig 73528 bp, 66 predicted proteins | sample MGYA00248627_ERZ508539 | MGnify/ENA primary metagenome ERZ508539 (study PRJEB26208, sample SAMN05571518) | marine sediment metagenome | biome: deep sea; feature: Hydrothermal vent; material...
ATTGCAAAAATTTAGTTGAAAACTTAAAGATGTTTGGGACACAGTTCGTGGTTGAGTCAGGCTATCGTGTTGATAGGAACCCTAATGTGTCAGGAATAATGGAATTATGATGTAAGTTGTGCAAGCCAGGGTCGAACCGACACAATCATCTGGTCTAAAAACAAAAAAGTACTAAAATAGCCAGTTTTATGGTCAAAATGAGTTGTTTAAGGGGAACAAACGATCTGTTTTGATGTAGAATATTGTTAATTTTAACCAGTTACGTGGGTCCGACCCCCTTGGGTCCGGATGGCGCAAAAAAGACGCGCCACTGGTGAAATGCGACGTTATGTTGCTAAAGTGGGGCTTTGATAAGAATTTCCAATATTCAAAAATGACAAGGAGGTTGTTTTATGGAAATGGAAAAACTGTCGAATATTTATGATAAATTTGCAGAATCTTACGATAACAGTCGTGATCTTTTTGATATTGATGAAATAATTCTAAATTATCAGGGTAGCCTGAAAACTGACAAGGGCAGTTTACTCGATCCGGGTTGCGGTGCTGGAGTGCCTGTCGCTCGGTTGTTTGTTGACAGAGGTTGGTCAGTTACCAGAGTAGACTTTTCTCCAAAAATGTTATCGTTAGCAAATAAGCATATTCCAGCAATGAAAACGATATGCTCAGATATATGTACCGCTGTGTTCGATGACGGAGAGTTTAACGCGATTACATTGATATATAGTATGTTTCATATCCCAAAGAATCAACATGGTGCGCTTTTTGACAAGCTATATCGATGGCTCACTCCAAATGGAAAAATCCTCTTTACCTATGCTGCAAAAGATATACAGGAAGCGAAGAGTTTGACGGATATAAAGAGTTCTTAGGCCAACAACTATTCTATAGCCATGAAACACCTGATATACTGTTTAAGCTATTAGGAGATGTGGGTTTTAGTGTTGAGTCAAAAGGCTATCATTGCATTGCAAATGAAACATTTCTTTGGGTCACAACCAGTAAGTCATCGTGAAGCCGTTTTTTTGTTTAATTGTATAGTTGAATATAATATATTGCAGGTTCGCAACATAACAAGTCGTTGCATCTGACATTTTACCTGCTGCGTTTTTTGCGTGATCACTACGCTCTTATTTTCACGCAAAAAACGCAGCAAGTAAAATGCAGCTGAACTCTACGTTGGGTTTTTAATGAGGCTACATTATGAAAGATGGGTTTGAGTTAAGGAGGTCTTCTGGAAAGGGAGAAGGTATTTTCGCTAAAAAATCATTTAAGGTTAGTGACATAGTAATGGTTGGCGTTATTAAAGAAGCGCTGAATGGGAATCACTCTCATGCTTCGCAGATAGGCGAAAATGAGTATGTGCTTCACGCTGGATTAATAACTAAGGTTAATCATTCCTGTGACCCCAATTGTGGTATTAGAGTAAACGAAACTGGCGCACATGATTATATTGCAATAAAGGAAATTGGTGTTAATGAAGAAATAACATTCGATTATGCTATGAGAAACTATATTATCGACTATTTCCCGAAGAAGTGCATGTGTGGCTCTAAGAGATGTCGCGGTAAGATTACAGGATGGGAAAATTTACCAGACGAAAAGAAGAAAGAGTATGAAGGTTTTGCAGCTCCTTACCTGCTTGAGTTGGATGCCAGGCATTCTTACGAGAAAGTGTAGGGTATACAGAACGAAAATGAAAATAAAAATTAATGAAAGTAATATCTGAAAATGAAACATTGATTGAAGGTATGTGGGTAGTTACTGACGATCAGATTTCGTCCAATGAAGCATGCAAAAGAATTGAATGGTTAATTACAGACATTTTTAAATTGATTAGAGTTGATGTATCCGGATGGGAAAAACTATATCAAGATCCAAAAGATCAGCGATTCTGGTTATTATATTACCCGCAAGGTGAAATGCATGGAGGCGGGCCACCAAGTTTAATGGAAATGACATATAAAGATGCAGAGCTAAGGTTCAATGCGAAAAACACATATACATAACAAGAAAAATATGATAATGAGCTAGTGAAGTGGTTAAGAAAAACTACTGAGTGAATGCAAGGCAGAAGTCAAATGAAATATCTTGTAGCTTCTTCCACCAAAATACAGCCTAACGAATACTTCAAGCTGATCCACCGGGAAGATTTAAAGAATGCCTGAGTATGAAAACCATACTCAGGTATTAATGTTGTGTGTATTTTTACCACATGAGCCATGCTTGCAAGAGCAAGGTATTGTTGTCTGAGGCCGTACTTGTTACTCCCGCCAACTTGGTATAGGCGGTGTACTGGATAGTGAACTTGGTGTTCAACCAGGGCAGGTAGCTGATCTGCCCTGTCCAGGCATTATCATCATATGCGCCACTATTGCCGGAATTTTGGTTATAACCCAGTGTTGCGGCTACTCGATGCCCCCAATGATAGGTACCATCAAGACGCAAACTCTTCAGTTTTGGTGATGTGCCTGGCGCGCTCATACCCAGGGTTTGTTTTTCATGTGTGTAAGTGGCATGTACGCTGATCAAGTCGTCACTATCCGCGACAAAATGTTCGTATTGCGTATCAATAGCAATATCTCTGTATTTGTCCTGGCCTGCCACTGGAGTGCTGGCATTATCATACAATTTAACCTGCATGCCATAAGTACCCACCATCAGGTTATCACCGTTTGACAGGTTCTTCTCCCAGGCGAAGCGCCAGTATGGAGCAAGGCCTTTTATGCGGGCCGTTCCGGTTACCCCTCCTGCCGGTGCATCAAAACCGCCGGTTTCACGATAAAAGCTGAGTTCCGCATATAATCCGTTGCCCATCTGGGTATAGGCCCCCAGGCCAGCGACACTCTGCCCGAGACTGGCAATGATGGGTGCGTTGACACTGGCTCCCCCGGTCCATGGATATCCCCAGTTAGGTGTTGAATTCCAGACATCTTGCGTTGTGGGGCTGTTATTCAGTGTAATGCCATAAATGTTATCACCTGATTGCCTGGCATAACGAATATCGGTGTTGTCAATGGCAAAGCCGGTATCCTGCTCCATTGTTACCTGTATGAAGGAGCCCATGTCGGGTGAGATACGTCCTGCCAGAAATAGACTGAGTTCGCTGGGCAACTCGGAATTGGATTTGGGGTTATTTGCCTTGGTATTTGTTGCGTTTGCTTGCAGCATGACCGAGATAGGCGGAAGCTGCCCAATACTCAGGCCCTTTGCTCCCAGTTTTTTGTTTGTCATGGTGTACCCCAGTAACTTGAACCTGCGGCCAAATGCCGTTAGTTCCGGATATGTGGTATGGCAGGATGAACAGGCCATGCCCGTTTGCCGGGCAAAACTGGGAACTGCCTGGGCACTGAAAGAACCCAGCATGAATGGTAACAGGGATAATGCAGCGAACAATGTAGTATATGATTTTTTCATATCAATAATGTCCTTGAACGTTTAGAAAAAGTTATCTGTTTCCAGGGGCCTGTTGGATTCAGGCATTGGACACGATGATCCATTGCACCAACCCGACACCTTAATCCGAATAAAAAAATGAACTGTTTTTAAATTTATACCGTGCAACTGCTTGTCATTACATTGACTACTATCAATTACGTTATTTATTTAAATATATATTGGCATCAGACTTTGCTACATCGTACCTCTGACATGGAAATATATGTCTGCTGACTGACTTGTTATATTATAAAATAATATTATTATTCATGTGCTTACATGAATAATGACACGGTATATTATTTGCCTCGCCAATCAGTTACCCTTTATCTGTAAAACACATTTTTATAAGGGGAAAATTAAATTGATTGGCTGCCAGTGCCAGATCGGCTCATGTGTATTGTGTGACAGGGAGTTATACGAGGGACTTCCTGCGGAGGCCGAATGCGGGGTTCGGAGCATGATCACCATGCAGCAATACAAGGCAGGTGAAATATTGTTCCGTGCAGGTGAGCCCAGCACCTATTTATACATTCTCAGGGAGGGTCACGTAAAACTCTCCAACATTATCGCTGGCGGCCGTGAACAAATTCTGGGCCTGGCCAAACCCGGGCATCTAATCGGTTTCCATAAGCTTGATGACCGCGTACACCCTTATGATACAACCGCAATGACCGCATCCCAGGTGTGCAAGGTACGACACAAGTCTATACTCAAACTCCTGCAGGATCACCCGTCCATATCCATACGCATTATAAATGCGTTAAATGATGAGCTTGAACAATCTCATGCGCTGATCCGTGCCATTGGGCACAAAATGGCGTCCGAAAAAGTGGCGTCACTCATTCTTTCCCTTTCACCTGAGCAGGACAGTTCAAATGAAGAGCGCTCGTTGATCCTGTCACGACTGGAACTCTCCGAGATGCTCGGTCTGGCCGAAGAGACCGTGAGCAGGATTACAGCAGAATTAAAACGAAGTAAAATCATTGATGCCCCGCGTGGTGAAATACGCATCCTGAACCGAACTCGACTACAACAATACCTTGAAGGTGACGCCACGGAAAAAATCAGGCAAGCATGATGCATAAAGGGCAATGGCCGGATGGTATGTGAAGTGGCTCCAGCTTATCTGCATGACATAACCATGCGGGACAATCGACGGCAGAAAATAATTTTCTGCCTATGTTAGCGGGCTTTCAATTATAATTTTGAATACCCGATGCTGACCGGGAATCACACAACCTCCATACCTTCCAGCATGATATGCAAATGCTCCAGTCTGTCGAGGGGATCCCCCATCTCAAGCAATGTCTGTTTGTCTGACAAATCCATTGGCAACAATTCAGCGAGCCTCCATGAGACCCAGCTTGCATCGGTGAAATGAGCCTCAAGGCTGGAATATTGCTGTCCTGCATTGGCAAGCAGTCGCTCAACTATACTCGCCAGTGACTGATATTTTTCTGGCAGAATTAACTGCTCATCAGGCAATAATTCCACCTTGGCGACAGCCAGTCCGCTCTTTTCTATCCTGACGGATGCTATCCGGAAGCGCTCTTCCCCCAAAACGGTTATGCCGAGCAACCCGTCGGTACGTTTATCCCAGTCGATTATTTTTGCAGTTACGCCCGTACTGACTGTACTGTTTACAATACCGGCCTCCTCCCCCTGATCAATCAGACAGACACCAAATCCGGACTCTGTTTTCAGACATTGGCTCACCATGTCAAGGTACCGGGTTTCAAAAATTCTTAACGGCAGGGGGCAGCCTGGATACAGCACGGTATGCAATGGAAATAATGGTAATTGAACTGTCTTCATGTGAGGACCATTCCCCGGTGAGTCTACTCGTCCGTGCCCCAACGTGGCAGAAGTGTATGCTGGATATCAAGATGATCCAGAATCCGTGCAACCACAAAATCAATCACATCCTGCACACTTTCCGGTTGATAATAAAACCCGGGGTTGGGCGGCAGGATAGTGACACCCATCCTGGCAAGTTTAAGCATGTTTTCAAGATGAATTTCCGAAAAGGGAGACTCGCGCGGCACCAGTATCAATGTCTTTCTTTCCTTGAGAACGACATCGGCTGCACGTTCGATCAGATTCCTGCTACTACCGCAGGCTATTGATGATAATGTCCCTGTTGTGCACGGGCAAACTACCATGGCCCGTGGGACACCACTACCGCTGGCCACGGGTGCAGTCCACTGCTCCTTGCCAAAAACCTGTATCTGATCCGGGTCGGCATTAAAATAATCTGTCAGGAATACCTGCATATCACCCGGTCTGGCTGGTAGTTCAAGGTCCGTTTCCATATCGATAACAATTTGTGCAGGTTGTGAGATCAGTAAATATACTGACTCACCCGCATCAACCAGGCATTGTAATAATCTCAACGCATATTGCGCTCCGGAAGCACCGGTTATGGCAATACAAATACTGGCTGGTTTATATTTCATCATAATAGGTCAATTCCTGTTACAGGAATAATTATAGCAGTTGTAACATTTTTTCAAGCTTGCCGTGTATACCGCCAAAACCACCATTGCTCATCACTACAATACTGTCACCTTGCCTGGCCTGTTTTTTCAGATCATCAACCATGTCGTCCACACTGGCAAAGAGTTTCGCCTTGTCCCCCAGTTCATTTGTAACGCTGCTCAGGTTCCAGGCCATTTCCCCGGGCTGATAGAGGGAAACGGTGTCTGCCTCTCTCAATGAATTTGCCAACGTGTTTTCATGGATACCCATGCGCATGGTATTTGAACGGGGCTCCAGTAATACACAAATCCGTTTATCCCCGACGTGTCCACGCAGCCCTGCCAATGTGGTTTCAATGGCGGTCGGGTGATGGGCAAAATCATCATACAATCGAATCCCCTTTATATCTGCGCGTAGTTCAAGGCGGCGTTTTACACCCTTGAACCCTGACAGGGCCTCCAGTGAAACCCTGGTTGGGACACCGGCATGCCGTGCCGCGGCAATAGCTGCCATCGCGTTACTGATATTATGCTGCCCCAATTGCGCCCACTCCAGCCTGCCCTGCTGGTAGTTATCAAGATACAAATCAAAACTGCTGCCATCGGCACGCATGTTACGTGCATTCCAGCCTTCAGCAGAATCGGCCGCACAGGAAAATTTTTCGACCGGTGTCCAGCAACCTTGCTCCAGAACTGTATCCAATGCAGGTGAATCCCTATTACAGATTATCAGGCCCTCACCCGGGATCGTTCTGACAAGATAATGAAACTGCCGCTGGATATCTGCCAGGTCAGTAAAAATATCCGCGTGGTCAAACTCCAGGTTATTTGCAACCAGTGTGCGCGGGTGATAATGGATAAACTTTGAACGCTTGTCAAAAAATGCTGTGTCATATTCGTCGGCCTCAATAACAAAGAAAGGCTCGTCACCAAAACGGGCCGATATCCCGAAATTATCTGGCACCCCGCCTATCAGGTAGCCGGGGTTCATTCCTGCATATTCCAGTATCCACGCCAGCATGCTGCTGGTTGTCGTCTTGCCGTGTGTGCCAGCCACTGCCAGCACCCAACGATCCTTCAACACATACTCATATAACCACTGTGGCCCCGATGTACAGGGTATGCCCCGATTAAGAATTAACTCAATTACCGGGTTGCCCCGGCTCATAACATTACCAATCACGACCATATCGGGGCGATTATCGAGATGGGCAGGGTCATAGCCTTCCATCAAACTAATACCCTGCTCCTCAAGCTGTGTGCTCATGGGGGGATAAACATTCTGGTCTGAACCACTGACCTCATGTCCCGCCTGCCTTGCCAGCAAGGCGATCCCACCCATGAAGGTACCACAAATTCCCAGTATATGAATATGCATCCAGACCCTGCCGTAAAATCCGTAAACTGTTATTACAACACAGTTGCGGTTGATACTGAAACAGGTTACTGCTTGACCCTGAGCCGTGGCTTGTCTATGTTATTAAAAGTATAACTGCCAACAGGTGTACATACACAACATGGGGTATTCCCCGGATAAACTGATCATTTCAAACAGTGCTGATGAGCTTTTCAAAGAGGCTGCGGCCTGTATCGCTCAATATGCCAATGAATGTGTACAGGCAAAAGGGGTTTTTAGTTTTTCCCTGGCAGGGGGGGGAACCCCGAAACGACTATATCAGCAACTGACCAGCAGCCCTCTGATCGAACAGATACCCTGGGCATCCTGCCACTTTTACTTCGGTGATGAGCGAATGGTTCCACATGATCATGATGATAGTAATTATGCCATGGCACATAAATCACTTTTTGAACGCGCACCCATACCTGCCGGTAATATTCACCCGATTCCAACCGATTGTGATACCGCACAGGAATGCGCCAATCGTTATGCGCAGGAAATCGGCAATCTGCCCGGCCTTGATCTTGTGCTGCTTGGGATAGGGCAGGATGGGCATACGGCTTCACTTTTCCCGGGTACAGACATTCTTCACGAAGATACCAGGCCCGTCAGTGCTGTCTATGTGGAAAAATTCCGGAGTTGGCGGATCAGCATGACCTATCCCCTGATTAATCGGGCGAAACAGGCCATTGTCCTGATTTCGGGAAGCGATAAATCAGAGATTGTTCATCAGGTTCTGAATACTGACAATCCTGATGTCTCCTTCCCGATTCAGGGAATAAGGCCGCTGGGGCAATTATCCTGGTTTGTTGATAAAGACGCATACGCTGGATAAATAAACAGGCTTCAGAAAATCTGCTAGGATTTAATAACCAACAAAGATCATTGCTGCCTCGTTAATCTGTAAAGAATGTAGTTGATATGTAAGCGGCAGGCAGGTTTTGAGTTAAATTGAGTAATACAGATAAATAAACCATGCAACATATTCTGGCAGCAATCGACTTGGGTTCTAACAGTTTTCACATGATCGTCGGCAAAAATGAATCCGGCCAGATTATTGTGCTGGACAGGATTCGTGAAATGATCCGACTCGCCTCAGGTCTGGATGAAAAAAATAATATCTCCCCTGAGTTCATGAACAAGGCATTCGATTGCCTTGCCCGTTTTGGAGAGAGAATACGGCATCTGGATGCCGATGTCGTACGCATAGTCGGCACCAATACCCTGAGAAAGGCCCATAACTCCAACAGGTTTATGTCCAGGGGTGAGAAAATTCTCGGCCACCCTATCGAGATTATTTCCGGTATTGAGGAGGCTCGCCTGATTTATTCCGGGGTTGCACATAATGTGGCTTCTGATAATGGTCAGCGACTGGTTGTCGATATCGGCGGTGGAAGCACGGAAATTATTATCGGAGAACGCTACAAACCCATCCGTATGGAAAGCCTCTATATGGGCTGTGTCAGCATGACCAAATATTTTTTCAGCAGCGGGGAAATCACCCGGAAGAAAATCCTGAAGGCGCATATGCATGCTATGAGAGAACTGGAACCATCCATATATACCTATAAAAATCTTGGTTGGCAGGATGCAATCGGCTCATCGGGTACAGTCAGGGCAATAGAAAAAATAGCAATCGAACAAGGATGGTCCAGCCACGGAATTACGCGAGACGCTCTGGACAAGATACTTGACCACCTGCTCGATGCCGGCCATATCGATAAAGTTTCGCTCAAAGGTATCAAGGCAGAACGACTGCCTGTTATCACAGGTGGCACTATAGTGCTGAACGCAATATTTGATGCATTTGATATCGAAAATATGGTCGTATCAAACGGAGCACTGCGTGAAGGAATTCTTTATGACCTGATAGGGCGCGATAAAAAGAAAAACACCCGCAGTGAAACTGTGGAAAAATTTGCCAAACGTTTTGTCATAGACCGCGCACATGCCAATCGGGTAGAAAAAACGGCACAGCATTTATTCGGGCAAGTGAAAAAATCCTGGTTTAAAAACCGGGGGGATGCAAAAAAAACATTACAATGGGCCGCGATACTGCATGAAGCCGGTCTCTCCATTGCACATAACCATTTTCACAAACACGGCGCCTATCTGACAGGGCATGCCGACCTGCTTGGCTTTTCACGCCAGGGCCAGCAGCTATTGTCTTTAATAATTCAGCAGCAAAGGCGCTCATTAAACATGGAACTGTTTAATGAATTTGAATCGGATAATAATCAGGTCGGTGAACGGCTTACCATACTGTTACGACTCGCGATCCTGTTAAACCGGAGCCGCATTGAAGAGGAATCGAACATACCGGCAATAACAGTTAACAATAAACAGATCAACCTGTCATTTGATCAGGACTGGTTATCGGCACATCCCCTGACAAAGAGTGACCTTGAGGCCGAAGTCGGATATCTCGACAAGGCGGGCTATAGATTCCTGTTCACATGAGAGAAAATAAGAAAATAGGGTCAGACTCGATATAATTAGAAGAAAATAAATGAATTATATCGAGTCTGACCCTATTTTCTTTACTTTATTTTCTTTACCTTGTCATATCATCCATAAGCTGGAGTTGGGCGCAGAATGCAGGCTCATCATTGAAGGCACGTTGATAGGTTCCATCTGGCAGCAATACCCAGCTCTGGGTATTATCTTTTAAATAATATTCCAGGTGTTTGAAGATTTCCTTGCTAATGCGCTTTGTCTGGATTGGAAAACTGATTTCGACCCGGTGGAACATGTTGCGATCCATCCAGTCGGCACTGGAGCAGTAGACCTCGGATTCACCATTATTCTGGAAATAGAAAACACGTGTATGCTCCAGAAAACGGCCAACTATCGATCGAACCCTGATATTTTCAGAAACACCTTCCATGCCAGGACGTAAGCAGCAGATCCCTCGAATAATCAGGTCTATCTCCACGCCTGCCATTGATGCCTTGTACAACGCCTCGATAATCCGTGTTTCAGTCAGCGAATTCATTTTGGCAATGATGCGGGCAGGCAGACCCTGTCTGGCATTATTCCTTTCCCGATCAATTTTTTTCAGGATAGCAACATGCAGGGTAAACGGTGCCTGCAGGAGTTTATGTAGTTTCGCCACCTTGCCGAGACTGGTTAGCTGCATAAATACATTGCTGACATCATCACCTATCTGCACATCACTGGTAAACAGGCCGTAGTCAGTATAGATCATTGCGGTACGCGGGTGATAATTTCCGGTACCCATGTGTACATATTTTCTCAGTTTTTTACCTTCACGTCTGACCACCAGCACCATTTTTGCATGGGTCTTGTAACCCACTACGCCATATACAACATGTGCCCCCGCCTCCTGCAACCGGTTGGCCAGGGTAATATTATCTGCTTCATCAAACCGTGCGCGCAACTCGATTACGACGGTCACTTCCTTCCCGGCACGGGCGGCATCCACCAGGGCATCGACTACAGCAGACTTGGGGCCGGTACGGTACAGGGTTTGTTTGATGGCCAGCACGCCGTCGTCCCTGGCTGATTGCGCCAGAAACTCAATGACCGGTAAAAAGGATTCAAAGGGGTGATACAGCAATACATCCTGACGTTTGAGAACCGAAAAAATATCCTTGCCCTTGCCAAGCTGTACTGATTTTCTTGGGCCATAAGGTATAAAACGCAGGTCGCTCCGGTCCTCAAGATCACAGACCTGCAACATGCGACTCAGATTGACCGGCCCGTTAACCCGATACACATCGGTTTCCTGCAATTTGAAGCTCTTGAGCAGAAAGGCAATGACATCATCAGAGCATTCGCTGTCAATCTCCAGCCTGACCATCTGTCCATACCTTCGCGATAGCAGTTCCCCTTCCATCGCGCGCAGCAGGTTATCCACTTCCTCCGTATCGACAAACAGATCACTGTTACGGGTCACTCGAAACTGGAATGAACCCTTGACTTTCATACCATGAAATAATTCATCATCGTAGGCATGGATTATTGAGGATAAAAAGACAAAATCCTGTACGCCTGTGCCTTTTATATGACCGGGTATCTGAATCAGCCTGGGCAGGGAACGTGGCGCCTGGACTACTGCCATATTGCAATTGCGCCCAAAGGCATCCTTACCTTCCAGTGATATAATAAAGGAAAGACTCTTGTTCAGGATGCGGGGGAAAGGGTGTGCGGGATCCAGCCCCATCGGGGTCAATACCGGTACCAGTGATTCCTGAAAAAACTGGTGCAACCATTCATCCTGTTCCTGATTCCAGTCACTTCGGCGAATAAAACGAATACCATTTTCATCGAGCCGGGGGAGCAATACTTCATTCAGGACACGGTATTGTTCTGCAACAAGATCAAGGCATTTGGCCCGTATTTCATTGAGTGCCTCCTGCGGGGTAAGCCCACCGGAACCTACGCCGCCGAGCCCGATTTCTGCCTTGTGTTTCAGGCCAGATACCCGTATCTCGAAAAACTCATCCAGATTGGTGCTGGAAATGCACAGAAAACGCAACCTTTCCAGAAGCGGACTGGACTCGTCCAGTGCCTGTTCAAGGACGCGACGGTTAAATTCAAGCAGGCTTAAATCACGATTAATAAATAATTCATGTGATTTAAGATCACGCACGGTCTGGGCCGGTTTTAATTCTGCAATATTATCTGCCATTTTATAATTTTGTTTTTCTGCCATGTGAGTCACACCATAATAACCAGTGTTACAATATACTGTATTTAATATTACAGTTTTGTGACAAACCAGTGATAAACCGCAGTCGTTGCAGCTTCACCGTTTTCTGATACCAGTCTGACCTGTACTGCCAATTTCGCTCTGCCGCTTGCTTCCAGTTGTTGTAAAAAACGACTTTCATCTTCATCGTCAATTTCAGCATGGGCCTTCAATGCACCTCTAACAGGCTTACTGTATTTTATCTCGGCATTCCTGACAACCGCCAATACCTTTCCTTCAAGCCCTGAAAACCTTCTGCGCATAAAATCGCCACTACTGATTTCTGCCAATGCAAACTGGGCGCTGGCATGCATGTTGCCGATATGATTCTGGATGTTATCACTGAATGGCAGCTCCATTAATTCGCCGCCTTGCTCACGTCTGACTCCGACCAGGCGTGCAAACTTCACATCTTTACTCATAAACCCGTCACAATTAATGCGTATCATCCTCGGCCAGTGAGTTCCGCCAGAACTGGTCTTCCCGGTCAAATATCCTGTTTGCCTCCCACGGCCCCCAGGTACCGGCAGGGTAGGTATGAATATATTCACGCTCCGTCGACCATACCTTCAGGATAGGGTCCACTACTTTCCAGGCCCACTTTATTTCATCATAACGAAGAAACAGGGAATGGTCATGTTCCATTACGTCCAGTAACAAACCCTCGTATGCATCAATCTGCATATCCGATACCGTGCAGTAACCGGCATCCAGTTGTGTCGTCTGTGTACGCATTTCAAGCCCGGTTTGTTTGGTCTGCATCTCGATGCGCAGACATTCATTCGGCTGAATACCCAACACAATCCAGTTTGGTTTTAACTGTTCAATCTGTGATTGACGAAACAGTTGCTGTGGCGGATGTTTGAAACGAATACTGATGAGTGAACTGTTTTTTTTCAGCCGCTTCCCGGTCCGCAAATAAAATGGTACGTTACGCCAGCGCCAGTTATCGATATAAAGTTTCATGGATGCAAATGTCTCGGTGGTACTCTGGGGCCGAATACCCTCTTCATCCAGATACCCGTTGACCGCCTCTCCATCAATGTTGCCCGATGCATATTGTGCGCGAAAGGCATGGGCATGCACCGCATTTTTCGGGATGGGTCTGATGGATTTCAACACCTTCACCTTTTCATCACGCAGGGATTCGGAGTCAAGTGCCGGCGGCGGCTCCATGGCCACCAGGGTTAACATCTGCAATAAATGACTTTGCAGCATGTCGCGCAGTGCGCCTGAAGAATCATAATAACCTGCACGACCTGCGATACCCTGACATTCCGAGTGCGTGATCTGGATATGATCAATGTAGTTACGATTCCATAGTGGTTCCAGCATCAGGTTGGCAAACCGGAATACCAGCACGTTCTGCACCATGCTTTTACCAAGATAATGATCGATCCTGAATATTTGACTTTCCTGAAAATCACGATGCAGGCCTTTATCAAGAATTTTTGCACTCTCGCCATCATAGCCAAAGGGTTTTTCGATTATTAAACGACGCCACCCCCGATCTTCATTATTCAGCCCCTCTTCCGCCAACAGCCGGCCTGTTTGCGCATATTCTGATGGTGGAATAGAAAGATAGAAGATCACATTCGGGCTGAACTTGTCCTTGTCCATCAGCAATGTGTTTATTTTTTCATAGGTGCTTTTTTCATGTAGGTTGCCGCTCTCGTAATACAAACGGCCACACAGCCTACCGAACACCTCCTCGTCCAGTTTTCCACGTACACGCGACTCCAGTAGATCCCTTACATGCTGCTGCCAGCTTTCACGCGTATATTCCTTCCTCCCCATGCCGACAATGGTCATGCCCTCACCAAGTTTTTCTGCCTCTTCGAGGTGATACAGGGCGGGAAGTAATTTATTACGTGCGAGGTTACCCGTAGCGCCAAAGATAATAAATGTACAAGGCTCAATCATTCCCGCTTACTCCTTGCCCTGTACAAAATGACCACCAAAGGCATTACGCATCATCGACAACAGGCGGTTGCCATATCCTTCCGTGTCCTGACTACTAAACCGCATTTGCAATGCCAGGGACAGTACGGGGGCAGCTATACCCTGATCCACGGATTCGACGACTGTCCAGCGCCCCTCGCCGGAGTCGGCGACGAACGGTTCAACCTCTTTCAAATCCTGATCCTGCACGAGAAAATCAGCCATCAGGTCCAGCAACCAGCTTCGAACCACGGAGCTGTGCCGCCATAGCTCGGAGATTTGCGCCATATCCAGATTGAACTCTTCCTTGCCTTTCATCAGTGAAAAACCCTCGGAAAAGGCCTGCATCATTCCATATTCAATGCCGTTGTGAATCATCTTGGTAAAATGACCGGCACCAATCGGACCAACATGCGCCCACCCCCTGTCCTGGGCAGGTGCCAGCGCCTTCAATACGGGTTCAATCTGTGCAACTACCTGCTTTTCGCCACCCACCATCAGGCAATAACCGTTCTTCAGCCCCCAGATCCCGCCCGAGGTGCCTGCATCAACAAAGCCGATGCCATGCTTGGCCAGCAAGGCGCCATGCCGCTGACTGTCATGGTAATTGGAATTACCACCATCAATGATAATGTCTCCCCCTTCCAGCATCGGGATCAGGTCCTGGATGGTATTGTCTGTCGGACTGCCACTTGGAATCATCAGCCAGATAATGCGTGGTGATTGCAACTGCTGCACCGCATGCAGGATTGTGTCGGCAGATATCAATCCTTCACCAGACAATTCCTTGACAATCCCCGGTGAGCGATTAAAACCCACCACCTCTATCTTTGCCTGCAGCAGGCGTCGCGCCATGTTGGCGCCCATTTTTCCTAAACCGATCAAAGCCAGTCGCATAAGTCACTTCCTGTCGCGTTGTGTAAGAATAACAAGGCCGATAAAACAACCCTTATTGTTAACTGTAGTTCAATCATTTTGAACATAAAGCCCGATACAGAAAATAGAACCTTGTTTGCTTAGTATTAAATAACAATACCGACCGCAGCAAACAATCAATTGTCTCTAATCTGGAATATCTCTATTATTCGGCTATAACATAGAAATACTTTAAGGATGCAGTTTTACAACTTCAGCATGGAGGCCCAGATGCACATTCAGGAAATTCGAACCATCGCCCGTGAGTACGGTCTGAAAACAAGCCGCGCCAGCAAAATAGATATTATTCGTGCCATACAGCGAAAGGAAGGCAATTTTGACTGCTTTGCTACACCGGCTGATCACTTTTGTGACCAGAAGATCTGCCTGTGGAAAGAGGATTGCCTGGATTCGACACAGAAAAAGGCATCATAAGGAAGAACCGCGTTTTCAGGAATCAGCCAGAACCTGCTGATAAAGTGCCTGGTACTCCAGTGCGCTGCTGTCCCAGGATGAGTCACGCCACATCCCTGTTAATTGCAACTTCTTCCATGTTAGCTTATCTTGATACATATTGATGGCGCGCTTCAATGCCTGCAGCAAGTCCCAGTCCTCGTCACCGTCAAAAACAAAACCGTTCGCCTTGCCGGTCAGGATATTTGCCGAACCGGCATTGATAACTGTATCGGCCAATCCTCCAACCTTCCTGACAAGCGGGAGTGTGCCATAACGAAAGCTGTATAGCTGGTTCAAACCACAGGGTTCGAATCGTGATGGCATCAGAAACAGATCAACACCGGCCTCTATCTGGTGTGCCAGTTGTTCATCATAACCAATATTGGCGGCAATACTGTCGGGATACTGGGTTACAAATTTTTTCAGGGCCTGCTGAAATTCAGGGTCACCTGTGCCCAGAAAAACCATTTGCACCGATTCCTTCATGATTTCATGCATGGCCTGCAAGATGATATCAATGCCCTTTTGCTCAACGAGACGTCCGATAAATCCGATCAGCGGGATGGCGGGTTTCTGTGGAAGCCCGACAATTTTTTGCAGTGCCTTTTTGTTTATTTTCTTTTTTTCAATCGTGCGGATACTGTAATTCTGTTTGATATACCGGTCGGTCTCGGGGTTCCATTCATCAATATTGATTCCATTCAGGATGCCATGGACATCGCCGGAACGATGTTGCAATAATCCTTCCAGGCCACCGCCAAATTCTTCTGTCTGGATTTCCCTTGCATAACCGGGACTGACGGTTGTTATTTTATCCGCGTACACCAGACCACCCTTTATAAAAGACAGTTGTTCATGAAATTCCAGTGCATTATAGGACCAGAACAACTCTGGCAGGCCCAGGGCAACAAATGTTGAATAAGGAAACTGGCCCTGATAGGCCATATTATGTACCGTGAAAATCGAGGGTGGCGCACCTTCCTCCAGCGATAGCAGGGCCGGAACCAGCCCGGTTTGCCAGTCATTGCAGTGAATGATGTCAGGCTTCCATTTCAGGCGTGTACGCTTCATTGCAATTTCAACAATGACCTTGCAAAACAGGGCAAAGCGATCTGCATTATCGTGCCAGGGCAGACTATCCGGACCGAGATAAGGGTTGCCGGGACGGTCAAAAAAAGGCGGGTAGTTAACCAGCCATATCTTTACCGAACTACCTGGCAGATCAGCAAGCATGATCCTGACCTCACCCTGCGGCATGCTCAGCCTGGCCATGCAGCGCATTTTACTGATTTCGTCCATCACGGACTGATAGGCAGGCAAAACAAGTCGCACATCATATTCTGAAGAACACAATGCCGCCGGCAGGCTGCCGGCAACATCAGCCAGACCGCCGGTTTTGATCAAAGGGTAAACCTCGCTGCTGGCGAACAAAACTTTTTGCAACATCAGGCCTTCTTCAGCACCACTGCCGACAGGGGTGGCAGGGTGATATTGACGGAATATTTACGGTCCATCCAGGGTTTGGCCTCGCTTTGCAGGCCGCCTGCATTACCCATATTACTACCACCATAGTAATCAGAGTCTGAATTGAATATCTCCTGATAATATGCCAGCTCAGGTACGCCGATCCTGTAATGCTTCCTGGGTGTCGGCGTAAAATTCAGAATGACAATAACATACTCGTCTTCTGCCCGCCGGATATAGCTCAATACAGACTGCGCAGAATCATGGCAATCGATCCATTCAAAGCCTGCGGCATCAAAATCAAACTTATGCAGGGCAGGGATTCCGGTATAGAGTTTATTCAGGTCAGCCACCAGGTGTTGCACCCCCTGATGCAGGGCATAGTCCAGAACGTACCAGTCGAGGCCACGATTGTGATTCCACTCACTGCCCTGACCGAACTCGGTGCCCATGAACAGGAGTTTTTTACCGGGATAGGTAAACATATAGCTGTACAGCAGGCGCAGGTTGGAAAAACGTTGCCATTCATCACCCGGCATTTTATTCAGCATGGAGCCCTTGCCATGAACAACCTCATCATGGGAAAAAGGCAGTAAAAAATTTTCAGTAAATGCATATAACAGACCGAAGGTCAGTTGGTCGTGCTGATATTGCCTGTAGATCGGGTCCTTGCTCATGTACTGCAAGGTGTCATGCATCCAGCCCATGTTCCATTTCATTGAGAACCCGAGCCCACCGACCCAGGTTGGCCGGGTCACCTGCGGCCACGATGTGGATTCTTCCGCTATGACCATGGCCCCCGGGTGCTCGGTATGGGTAACAATGTTGAGTTCCCTCAGAAAATCAATCGCCTCCAGATTTTCATTACCACCATATATATTGGGCACCCAGTCATTTTCCTCGCGTGAATAGTCCAGGTACAACATGGATGCCACGGCATCGACCCGCAGGCCGTCGATATGAAACTCTTCCAGCCAGAAATTGGCACTGCCCAGCAACAGATTCCTGACTTCGTTTCTACCGTAGTTATAAATCAGCGTCCCCCAGTCGCGATGTTCTCCACGGCGGGGGTCTTCATGCTCATACAGGGCACTGCCGTCAAACCTTGCCAGCCCATGACCGTCCTTGGGAAAGTGTGCCGGCACCCAGTCGAGGATAATGCCAAAACCATGTTGATGACAGTAATCTATAAAATAACGGAAGTCATCGGGTTCACCAAACCGGCTGGTTGGTGCATAGTAACCGGTTGTTTGATAACCCCATGAATCATCCAGCGGGTGTTCCGTGATCGGCATTAATTCAATATGGGTGAAACCCAGCGGCTTCAGATAGTCCACCAGCCGGTGTGCCAAAACACGGTAGTTCAGAAAATCATATTCTGATTCACGTTGCCAGGAGCCCAGATGGACTTCAAAAACAGACATGGGTGAGTGCAGCCAGTCCACTTCACTTCGTTGCTGCATCCAGGGCTGATCCTGCCAGATGTATTCATTGCACCGGATAACGCGTGAGGCCGTCCTGGGCCGTATTTCAAACTGTTGCGCATAAGGATCGGCTTTTAACTGGATGCTTTCATTTTCCCTGTTGCGTATCTCGTATTTGTAAACACAACCTGGCTTGATTCCCGGGACAAAGAGCTCCCATACCCCGCTGGTACCCCGCGAACGCATGGGTAGCACCCTGCCATCCCATTGATTAAAGTCGCCAACCAGGCTGACCCTTTCTGCATTCGGTGCCCAGGTGGCAAACAGCACGCCTGTATGCCCGTCTACTTCACGAACATGCGAGCCCAGATGTTTATAGATGCACCAGTGTTTTCCTTCGCCAAACAAATGCAGATCAAAATCCGATAATTGCGGGGAAAAGGTATAAGGGTCAATGTAGGTATGCCGGGTATCATTACTATCCCGCCAATTGACCTGGTAATGACCCTGCAACTGCTTTCCGTCACCCAGCCACTCGAAAAAGTCTGTGCCCTCTATCCTGCCGGTTGGCAGGTTATTTTCACCCATCTGAACACTCGCAGCCCCGGGGATATACACACGTACCCTGTCCTGCTGGCCTGCATCAAACCTGCCCAATACAGAAAAAGGATCGTGCTGGCGTGCCTCTATGATTCTCAGCAGACCATCGTCGAGCATAATTTTGGCTTTTTTCATATTCATTTCATACTATCCGGACATCCTTATCCATCTTCCCTTTTTCACCCGGGAGTGTGGGGTCATTTGCGCAATATCAAAGTACATGTAATATTGAATAGAGTCCAACTATAGCACCACTGATACATGCCAATGAACTATGTTATATAAATTTAATGTCTATGGACTATTTAAATAACTCAGACATAATAGCAACTCTGGTGTAACAAAAATGATTTATATGGAGATATCCCGGTAATGATTATGAAAACACAGCCCCGTTTCATCAGTCTTCTGACACGGGACACATTGGCACTGATTCTGGCGGGAGGCCGGGGCTCCAGGTTGAGGCGCCTGACATACTGGCGAGCCAAGCCCGCCGTGCCCTTTGGCGGTAAATTCCGCATTATCGATTTCCCGCTGTCTAATTGCGTCAATTCGGGTATTCGACGCATCGGGGTCATCACCCAATACAAGGCCCATTCACTGATTTTGCATATCCAGCAGGGTTGGGGGCACCTGCGTGGGCAGTTCGGTGAGTTTATCGAGCTATTACCTGCCCAGCAACGCATCGAAACATCCTGGTACAAGGGCACAGCCGACGCGGTTTACCAGAACCTGGACATTATCCGCAACCATGACCCCTCCTATGTCCTGCTACTGGCCGGCGACCATATCTATAAAATGGATTACGGCCCCATGCTGGCGGCACATGAAGACAGCCAGGCCGATATGACCATCGGCAGTATCGAGGTGCCAATGGAACTGGCCAGATCATTCGGGGTTCTCGGCATAGACAAGGATAACCGGGTACGCAGCTTTATAGAAAAACCGGACAACCCTGAACCGGCTCCAGGGAGAAAGAATACCGCCCGGGTGTCGATGGGAATCTACGTTTTTAACCGTGATTTCCTGTTCGAACAATTGATCAAGGACGCGGACAATAACAATTCGAGTCATGATTTTGGTACAGACATCATTCCTTCCATTATCGATCAATACAATATTCATGCCTACGCCTTTCGTGAAGAGGAAAGCGGGGAACAGGCCTACTGGCGGGATGTGGGTACCGTGGACGCATTCTGGAAAGCAAACCTGGAGCTGATCGGGGTCACCCCTGAATTGAATCTGTATGACCAGAACTGGCCAATCTGGACCCATCAGGAACAACTTCCTCCCGCCAAGTTTGTATTCGATAATGATGAAAGACGTGGCATGGCCGTGGACTCGATGGTATCCGGGGGCTGCATTATATCCGGCTCTATGGTTCGCCATTCACTGCTGTTCTCGAACGTAACGATCAACTCATACTCACACGTGGAAGACTCGGTTGTACTGCCGAATGTTAAAATTGGAAAACATTGTGAGATTTATCGTGCAATTATTGATAAGGGCTGCTCGATACCTGATAACATGATTATCGGCAAGAAAACTGAAGACGACACCAAACGTTTCCATGTCAGCCCTGGAGGTGTTGTCCTGGTAACACCGGAAATGCTGGGGCAGGAACTACACCATGTCAGATAAGGCAAAACTTGATGTCGTGCTGATGTGGCACATGCATCAACCCGAGTATCGCGACCTGAGAACCAATGAGTACCAGTTACCCTGGACCTATCTGCACGCCATCAAGGATTATGTTGATATGGCGGCACACCTGGAAGAAAATGAAAATGCACGTGCCGTGGTCAACTTTGCACCGGTACTGCTCGATCAGCTACAGGACTACCAGGAACAGATTACTGAATTTTTCAGTGACGGGACACCGATACGCGACCCGTTATTATCTGCACTGGCAGAGCCTGTATTACCCATCTCGGCCGAGCAGTGCAACAAGCTGATTCATGATTGCCTGCGTTCCAACCAGACCCGAATCATCGATCGATTCAAACCCTATAAACGCCTGGCGGATATCGCTGTGACCATTCTCGAAAAACAGGACATGTTAACGTACATGGAAGATCAGTTTATATTTGACTTGCTGGTGTGGCATCACCTTGGCTGGATGGGTGAAACCGTCCGCCGGGAAAACGAGGTTATCAAACAACTTGCCAGTAAGGAGTCCGGCTATACACTTCATGACCGGCGTAATCTGGTTGTGGTTATCCACGAACTGATTGCCTCCGTTATCCCCCGCTACAGGAATCTGGCGGTCCAGGGTCGTGTTGAGCTCGCCATGTCACCTTATGCACATCCGATCATGCCGTTGTTACTTGACATAAAAAGTACAACCGAGGCCATGCCGGATGCGCCCCTGCCGCTGCTGGAAAAATATCCACAAGGTAAAAAACGCGTGCGCTGGCATCTGGAGAAAGGCATTGAATGTTTCCAGAAACATTTTGGCATAAAGCCGGCCGGTTGCTGGCCGTCCGAGGGAAGCCTGAGTAACGACACATTGACACTGCTGAATGACTCCGGGTTCCAATGGGCTGCAAGTGGTGGTTCGGTATTACATAACAGTATCAACAAATCAAACAGGGACGATATCAACTGCATTCACCAACCTTACCGGATTGGCAGTAATTCCCTTACCTGCTTTTTTCGTGATGAAGGTCTGTCTGACCTGATTGGATTTGATTACTCGAAATGGCATGCCGATGACGCTGTTGCCAACCTTGTGCACCACCTTGAAAATATTGCCGAGGCCTGTAATGAACATGATGACACAATTGTTTCCATCATCCTCGACGGCGAAAATGCCTGGGAATACTACCCGGAAAACGGCTTTTATTTTCTTGATGCACTTTATCGCCAGCTTGGTACTCACCCGGACATATCATTAACAACCTACAGTGAATACCTGTCCGGAAATCCGGAACATGTCCAGCTTGAAACCGTGGTTGCCGGCAGCTGGGTGTATGGCACATTTTCCACCTGGATCGGTGATGCAGACAAAAACCGCGCATGGGACATGCTCGGTGATGCCAAACACGCCTTTGATAAATCAGTCCGCAACAGGACGATCCGTGGCAAACAGCTTGAACGTGCCGAGCACCAACTGGCCATTTGCGAGGGGTCAGACTGGTTCTGGTGGTTCGGTGATTACAACCCGGCCAATACCGTCAGCGATTTTGAACACCTGTTCAGGCTCAATCTGTCTATCCTCTACACCCTTATTAAAAGGGAGCCGCCCGGGTACCTGTCCCAAACCTTCACACATGGCAGCGGTTCACCGGCCATGGGTGGCGTCATGCGACCGGGACAGGAGACAACGTGAGCGCCTTTCATTTGCTGGACAAACGCAGGTCCGGCATTTTACTCCATCCGACATCACTCCCCGGTCCACACGACCACGGCGACATCGGGCACCAGGCATATCGTTTCATTGAATTCCTGCAGTCCTCGGGCATTAATGTCTGGCAAATGCTGCCACTGGGACCGACCCACGAAGACAGGTCACCTTACCAGTGTCTGTCGGTGCATGCAGGCGACCCGCTGTTGATCAGCATGGACTGGTTAAAGGACCGCGGCTGGTTGACCCCCCGGGATATGAACAAACATCCCGTCGATGATGAAATACGAACCCGCTCCCTGGACATTGCCTGTAAACGTTTTTTAAAGCTTAAGGATGATTCCTACGAACAATACAGGCACTTTACCCGGCAACAATCCTCATGGCTGGACGACTATGCACTGTTTGTTGCCATCAGAACAAACCTCAAACAGACCGGATGGATGGACTGGCCGGCAGACCTGCGTGACCGTGAACCCGATGCATTGGGCAAGGCACGCAAAAAACTGAAAAAAGACATAGAGCGTATCAAGTTTGAGCAATTTGTATTTTTCAGGCAATGGCATGAACTCAAACAATATGCCAATGAGCGTGGCATATTCCTGTTTGGCGACATGCCTATCTTTGTTGCCCATGACAGTGCAGAGGTCTGGGCGCACAGGGAACTATTCACCATTGATGAACATGGTCAGGCCATCACGGTAGCCGGCGTCCCGCCCGATTATTTCTCTGAACAGGGGCAAAGATGGGGTAACCCGCTCTATCATTGGGACACAATGCAGCAAGACGGGTTCAGTTGGTGGATCAATCGTATGCAAACACAACTGGATCTGTTTGATGTTGTCAGGATAGACCATTTTCGCGGCTTTGAGGCCTGCTGGGAAATACCGGCCGATGCTGAAACTGCCATTCATGGACAATGGGTCAGGACGCCGGGTTATGCCTTGCTGGAAAAACTGTATGCCAGTTTTAACCCGTTACCCATTATTGCCGAAGACCTGGGTACGATTACCGACGAAGTGGATGCACTCCGCACCGCCTTCAATATACCGGGAATGAAAATACTCCAGTTCGCCTTCTCAGGCAATCCCTCCAACCCGTATCTGCCCCACAACCATGTTGAAGACTGCGTTGTTTACACGGGCACTCATGATAACGACACCACCCTGTCCTGGTTTAACGCCCTGACCCCGGAACTGCAACATCTTGTAAAAGATTACCTTGGCAATAGCTCCGAAGCCATGCCATGGCCCATCATCCGTGCCGCCATGGCATCGGTTGCCCGGCTTTGTGTGTTCCCCATGCAGGATATACTGGCACTGGACAAAGGTCATCGTATGAATGTACCCGGAACGCAGGAGGGCAACTGGTCATGGCGCTTTACATGGCAGCAGGTACCCGATGACCTGGCCAGCCGGCTTAAGTACCTGACACACCTTTATGGCCGTTAACCCCGATACTCTATCCAGGTGATCATTAAAACCAGGTAACCCATCGTCCCCGGTGCAATGCTGCCTCCTGCATCTGTGCAACCGTACCGGGGCGCGGTTGCACACTCCGAATGGCAGGTTTGACACATAAGTGGCCGTGTGATGCGCGCCGTCATAAAACCTTCATCCCTCTTACACTTTTCTGTCATCACCCCTCTTCATACTCGTGACCTCGTTTTCCCGGCAGGAACAAAACAACATGACCGGGAAAGTTCCGTATTTATCATACCTGGAGAGTCTGCCATGAATAAAAAAACCATTACGCTTGCGATAATCACAGCCCTGGCTGCCAGCAACTACGCCATAACGGCTACTGCCGGCGGCGTCAAATACAAGAAAGGGGACAAATACCTGAAACTGGGTGGCCGTATCCAGTTACAATACCACCAGAAAAAACCGGATACCGGAAGCAGTACCGATAACCTGTTCTTCCGCCGCTTTCGACCTTACATTGAAGGTAGCATTCACAAGGACTGGAAAGGCAAGTTCCAGTGGGACATGGGCAAGGCCAAGGTCTCCGTCAAGGACGCATACATGGAATACAAGGGCTTTGAGGGCGTGAAGATCATCGTCGGTAACTACAACTTCCCCTTCTCACGTGAATTCCTCACTTCATCCAAACACCAGCAGTTTGTGGAACGAACCTTTAACGGTGATCACAACTATGGCACACCGGATCGTCAGGCCGGTGTTCACCTGAAGGGCAAGACCGCCGACAAGAAAATAAGCTGGCGTGCATCCGCTGCCATGGGTGCCATCAAATCTGATGCGTCCAAGATTGACTTTGGCTCGGTCGTCAACAAGACCACATATAATGAAGGTATCATGGTGGGTGGACGAGTCGATTTCCACCCTTTCGGTTACCTGAAAATGTCACAGGGTGACTTCCACCGCAAACAAAAGGCCACCATCGGTATAGCTGCCTTCACCTGGAATAATGACAAGGATATTACACCGCCAGGCGGCGCCGACGTTGACAAAGTGACCGGGTTTGAAATCAGTGGTGCCTACCGCAACGCTGGCCTGTCGGTCGATGCAGAATACAACAACTTCTCATCCGATTTGATCGACACTACGCTCACCAGCGGCCTGTACAAGAATGGCTCCACCAAGCTCACCAATTACATGGTCAAGGGTGGCTACATGGTCGTACCCAGCACCCTGGAAATCGTTGCCGGTTACCAGTCACAGGATGCCGACAACTACGCGACCAAGTGGAACCGAACTTCCATCGGTGCCAACTGGTTCCTTAAAAAACAGGATATCAAGATACAGCTCACCTATCGTGTGGGTAAAAACCTCAAGGGTGTCAGTGGTGCTGATGAAAAAGAGGTATTCCTGCAGACTCAGTACGTATTCTAATTATAACAATCATGTCTGATCTTCTGACCCGGCCGAATTATCGGTCGGGTTTTTTATGCCGGCATACATTGACTGGAATCTTCCTGGTTATACGAGTCAGCCGGATGCCCCGGAAACACCCTCAGGAAAGATCTGTTTTTTCCTTATGGCCCCTCACTATCAGTATCAGACCAAATATCACAAACGGGATACTCAACCATTGACCCACGCTGAGATCCATACCCTGTGCATAGCTCGCCTGACGCACCTTGAAAAACTCGAGAAAAAACCGTGCCGAAAATGACATGACGAGGAACACCCCGAACAACTTTCCGTCACGCAATGTCTTCCAGAAACGCTGGTAAATCACCAGCATCACAATAAAGATAAGCAGGTAGGTAAATGACTCATACAACTGCACCGGATGCCTGGGGAGACTGTCGAAACGTTCAAAGACAATGCCACCATTAACAGGCGTACCGATAATTTCCGAGTTAAAGAAGTTACCTATCCTGATCATGGCCCCGCCCAGTGCGGCCGTCATGCAAAACCTGTCCAGTATCCAGAGCCATGACGGGTGGCCGTTTTTACGCGAGTATAGATAAACCGCAATGAGGATGCCCACAGCGCCACCATGGCTTGCCAGCCCACCCTTCCAGATCTTGAAGATATCCAGTGGATTGGCAAGATAGTATGCGGGGTCATAGAAAAAAACATGTCCCAGGCGCGCACCGATGATGGTACCTGCCAGGATATAGATAAACAGGCTGTCCAGTTCTTCCGGTTTGCGTTGTTCGCGGTCATATATCCAACGCATGATTTGCAGGCCAACCAGAAAGGCAGCGGCAAACAATACACCGTACCAGTGAACAGTAACCGGGCCTGCACTAAACAGGATCGGGTCTGCATTCCAGACAAACAGGGCTTTATCGAACTTCAAAATAATTTCCTTTTTGTGATGATCGGGCTAGAGCCAGATCATACAGCCCGTTTCAAAAGGATGTACCTGTAATGAGTGGTAGGGGAAAACCCGTATCTTGTAAAATTGCAACCCGGACAGGCTGGGCTTCATTTCAAGGAAGAAAATACGTTCGCCATTTTCCCCGTCACCTCCATCCGTGAAGCGGAAGGAATCATGCATGTTGAATCCACTGCCATTTTCCTCTGTACCCACCAGACATTCCACAACTACATCTTCGGGCGACAGGCCGTTGAGGAACACGCCGACCCTGACCGACAAATCCTCATCAAAGATAATCTCTTTTTTCACCTCATCCAGCCGTTTGATAACAACACCGGCCCAGCAGGACAGGATCTTGCTTTTCCATTCAGCGAGTTGTTGTGCGGGGGCTGCGTTATCAAAAAACATTCGCGCTGATTTTTCCTTTGCCTGGACGTAGAATTTTTTGACATAGTCTCTCACCATGCGTTGTGCATTAAACTGCGGGATGATTGATTTCATTGACGCCTTGGACATCCTGACCCATTCACTGGAGTACCCCTGGCTGTCGCGGTTGAAGTATAGCGGGATCACCTCTTTCTCGAGGATATCCATTAAATCCGATGCCTCTTCGTGGTTACGGTAGTCGGCATCAAACTCCGGCCCGTGTGCTGAAATACCCCAGCCATTATCACTGTTAAAACCTTCACCCCACCAGCCATCGAGCACACTGAGATTCAACACACCGTTGATGCCCGCCTTTTCACCCGACGTACCACTGGCTTCAAGCGGGTATTCCGGGTTGTTCAGCCAGACATCCACACCGGTAACCAGTTTTCTGGCCAATGCCATGTCATAACCTTCCAGCAGGATAATCTTGCCCTGGTATTGCGGCATCATTGAATATTCGTGTATCTGGCGGATCAACTGCTGGCCGGGTAAATCACTGGGGTGGGCCTTGCCGGCAAAAATAAGCAAAACCGGGCGCTTCGGATCGTTCAGTAGCCGGTTCAGGCGGTCGGGGTTTGAAAAAATCAGGGTTGCGCGTTTGTAGGTTGCAAACCGCCTGGCAAAACCCAGTACCAGCATGTCTTTTTCCGGCTCACTGATATGCTGGCATATACGCCTGAGCAGGGCCTCACTGCAACCATTTCTTCTGTGCTGCAATAACACACGATCATGAACATCCTTGATCAGTTCGGTTTTCAGCGACTGTTGCAGACTCCATACCCTGTGGTCGGGTATTTCATCGATACATTCCCAGTAAGACTCATTCAGTAATTCATTGCGCCATTCACGGAACCGCATATCAAACAGGCTGGTCCATTCGCGCGCCAGGAAAGTCTGTACATGCACACCGTTGGTCACATAGGAAATCGGGTTTTCCTCGTGTGGAATCTGGGGCCAGATATAGGCCTCATTCCTCGATGCCACCTCGCCGTGTATGCGACTGACACCATTATGGAAACGTGAACCACGCAACGCCAGGGCTGTCATGTTAAAGCCACCGCGGCTAGCCGGCGAGCTGCCCAGTGCCAACAGTTGTTTCATCTTGATTCCCAGGCCTTTGACGTACTCACCCATATAAGTGTCCATCATGTCATGGTCAAAAATATCGTGCCCTGCCGCAACCGGGGTGTGGGTTGTAAACACCGTGCCGGAGGCCACCAGTTCCAGTGCTGATTTGAAGTCCATCCCGGCCTGCACAAGCTCATGACAACGCTCAAGGATCTGGAAGGCCGAATGTCCTTCATTGATGTGCCAGACATTGGGCGCCAGCCCCATGGCCCGCAATGCCCTGACGCCACCCAGGCCCAGTACCATTTCCTGCTGGATACGGGTATGCAGGTCACCACCATAAAGCTGATGGGTAATAAAACGGTCCTCGTCCGTATTCACTGACACATCACAGTCCAGCAATACGAGCTTGATGTGCCCCAGGCGGGCCAGCCAGACGCGTAACGTCAGCTCCCTGCCAGGCAATGAAATTGTCACATGCAGCTCTTCACCACGGGCATTGGTTGCAGGCCTTATTGCAAGGTCATTAAAATCGGTCTGTTGATAGTGTGAAACCTGGTTACCATGCACATCGATGGTCTGCATAAAGTATCCCTGCCGATACAGCAGGCCGACCGCAACAAATGGAATACCCAGATCACTGACGGCCTTGCAATGATCGCCGGCCAGTATGCCCAGGCCACCGGAATAAATAGGCAGGCTCTCATGAACGCCAAATTCCGCACTGAAGTAGGCGACCAGGTCGTCATTATCAAAAAGCCCTTCGATTTGTTTATGTGTGTTTTTATTTTTGTAGCTATCGTACATGGCCAGGATACGGTTGTACTCATCCATGTAAACGGTATCGAGTACGGCATCATCGAGTATGGATTGTGAAATTCTGCGCAGGAACACCTTGGGGTTGTGGCCACTCGAATCCCATAAATCCCGGTCAAGCCTGTGAAACAGGCTGCGCACATGGCGGTCCCAGCTGTAATACAAATCCTCAGACAATTCGCTGAGGCGGACCAGTTCCCTGGGGATAACTGCCTGTACCTCAAGACTGTAGCGCGTAATTCCCATAAATATTATCCATGCTGTTTATTGTTTTTTAACAAGGCCACCCATCCGCAGATCGACCCGAACAGTAATGACACAGGGTATGCATAAAGCATACCCTGATAAAACATGCGGACCATTCCTGGCTCCGTACTTGAAAGACTATGAAAAAGAGTCATAAATTACAACTATTACACCTGAATATCACCTAAGCTGTAAAAAAGAGCTTTGGAATCATGTAAATATAGCAAATACAAGAGAGAATTGCTGATGTGGACAAGTTCTTTGCATGAATCAAAATAGGGCACTGAAAAAATACCGGTTTCCGTGGCGTGAAAATAATCACTTCACCCTGCTTGTCGATGGTGACGTTTTTTATGCCGACATGCTGGGTGCCATTGAACAGGCCAAAACCTGCATTTACCTGGAGATGTACCTGTTCGAATCCGGGGTGGTTGCCAGTCGTTTTATTGACGCTTTGATGGCGGCCAGCCACAGGGGCGTCAATATCCATGTCCTCCTGGATGCCTTTGGCTCGCTGGGTCTGGAGAATTCAGACAGGGTCCGCTTGCAGGACGCCGGCATTTCCATTCATTTTTATAACCCGTTGCAATATGGCCGGCTGCGGCGCAACCTGTTTCGTGACCATCGCAAACTACTGCTGATCGATGGTATGACGGCCTATACCGGAGGAATGGGTATCACGGATGACTTTGACCGGGCCAGCCATCCGCACTATTACTGGCATGAGGCCGTTATCCATATTACCGGTGCCTGTGTCGCTGACTGGCAAACCCTGTTTGAAGATTTCTGGAAACGCTGCACAACCAGCCGGATTGAAAGATACAAATCTGCCCCGTTACCGAAACTGGCGTCACCACAACCCGGCCTGGTAGTGGAAAGCAGGTCTTTTACCCACTCCGAAATCATCCGTTCTTTTGTCAACAGGATAAGGGGGGCACAGTCGCGGGTCTGGCTGGCCACCGCCTATTTTGTACCCTCGCGCAAACTCCTGAAGGCGCTGTCCAGACAGGCACATTCGGGCATTGATGTCAGAATACTGTTGCCGGGACCACACAGCGACCACCCCTGGGTAAGGCACATGGGCAGACATTTCTATTCCCGCTTACTGCGCCGTGGCGTGCGTGTATATGAATATCAACCCCGCTTTACACATATTAAAATACTGTTATGTGACCAATGGACCAGCATCGGTTCAAGCAATGTTGACCGCTGGAATTTCAGGTGGAATCTGGAGGCCAACCAGGAGGTCGATGACCCCGGTTTTGCCTGCCAGGTGCAACAACTGTTTGAAACAGACTTCTCCAGCAGCAGGGAAATCCTGGCCGCCGACTGGCACAAACGACCCTGGGTGAGCCGGTTCAAGGAATGGTGCTGGGCAAAAGTAGTACGCCTGCTATCATGGTTAAGTTTCAACCGCAAACAATAACATCCGGATACGGGCAACCTGAAAACCGGTGCCTGTTATTTTCCCCGCTGCAACCTCATCCATTACAAGCAGGGCTTGACAAACATAGCCCTTACTCCATTATTAAAAAATGAACCTGGCTATCATTATCTATTCCAACGACCCCGAGGTGGTGTGGAACGCATTCAGGCTGGGCAATACCGCGCTGGGCTACGATAAAACCGTCAGCATTTTTCTGTTAGGCAAAGGTGTGGAATGCCTGTCGCTGGATTCAATTAAATACAATATACGAGAGCAACTGGATTATTACGAGGAATATGGTGGCAAACTTGTCGGCTGCGATCTGTGTTGTGAACTCAGGGAAGATGAAATGCCCTTTCTGCGAGAAGATCTGAATTGTGAAATGGGCTCAATGCAAAACCTGTACGACATCACCATGGAGGCAGACAAGGTTATAACGTTCTAGGCGTCTGTCGGACTCCTGGCCGGCACCCTGACGGTAAACAGGGATCCCTCACCTTTCCTGCTCTCGACATCAATACCACCACCCATCATATCGACAAGCTGCAAGGCGATGGTCAGCCCTACACCCAAACCCGCATAACCCCGGCTACTCGAATTATCTGCCTGCTCAAATCCATTAAAAACCCTGGACACCTCTCCGGGCTCCATACCGATACCGCTATCCTTTACTGAAAAAACAATCCATCGCTGGTTTCCATCCTCTTGAGAACCCACATCGAGGGTCACCGTTCCGTTCTGGGTGAACTTGGCCGCATTCCCCAGGATATTAAACAGGACCTGCGAAAGATGCGGGCTGTCCCCGTTCATGCTGCCAAACCCCTCGGGACAATTCGTTATGAAGGTGTTGCTGTTTTTTTCCATCAAAGGCCGGACCTTCCTGGTCAGGTTGTCGACAAGTTGATTAATATCAAATTCACCCTCCAGCAATTTAACTGCCTGCGACTTGATCCGCGAAAGATCCAGTACTGTATTGATGATATCCAGCAGCTCCATCCCTGAATCGCTGATCATCTCGAGCATCTCGAGCATCTCATCACTATTCAGGAGCTGCCTGTCGGACCTTAATATATCCGAGAAACCGATAATGGCGTTGAGTGGTGTGCGCAGTTCATGACTTATTTTTGACAGAAAATCATCCTTTGCGCGGGATGCAGCTATGATTGCCTCACGTGCCCTGTCAATTTCTGTGATATCAATAAACGTAACAATCAGGACTTTCTCATCCCTGTATGATGCCACGACAGCACTCCTCATCAGCTTGATATCATTACAGGTTATTTCGTCAACGAGAACAGGCTCGCCACGATCAAAAACAGGGCAGGCCTCATACTGCTCATGACACCCGAAAAACTCACCGCAACCGTGGCCAATGGCGGTCACACGATTAATACCCAGAACGGTTTCCGCTGATTTATTTATCTGGATGATTTTTTGATTTGCATCAATAATCATTACACCAAAAGGAACATTTTCCATCAATGTATTGATCAGCGAAGACTGCTCACGATTATTGACAGAAAGCAACCTGACCCTTTCAACAAGTCCCCTGTTCTTTTCCTCCAGATACTGGATTCTGGACTCCAGGTCTGGTTGTTTTTCATTCGCTAGCATTTTTCTGATTCACATGCAGAGTGACACAAATGGTTATCGGCACAAATTGCAAAACAATTTAGATTATTTATTATGTGTAACTTTGTTAGCCCATAATTAACATTCGCCCGCAAATTAGTGCCTGCCAACACTTCCTGGTCTAGAATGGATCTGTATTCTGCTATCAGCCAAAGGAAAAATAATGAAACAACCCAGTCATATCATTCGCGTACTCATCTTGTTTATTTTTACCGGCCTTGTTGCCGCCTGTAGCCCCGCCAGTCCCGGTGAGGTCGCCAAAAAATTTATGACACACTTATCAAAGGCCGAATTTAACGAGGCCAGACAATATGCCTCTGAACAGACCGGGCAACTGATCGAGATGATGGGGAAAATGGGTGCTCCGATGGGTGCAAAAATGAAAAAGAATGAAAATTATTCATTCATTCTTCTAAATGAAAAAATTGAGGGTGATAAGGCCACCGTCGAATTCCGTAATAAAGAGGGTGGTCAGGTCCAGACCATGCACCTGATCGAGGAAAAGGGCAAGTGGAAGGTACACGAGGAAAAAAAATAAATTCTCTGGTCAGGCTGGCCTGGCTGCTTGCCTCTACCCTGGCTCTTTCAGGACAGGCGCAGGCTGTCGGCCAGTCACTCCGGCTGACGGGGGTGCAGAACGGTGACCTGATATTGCGCAGAGGCAAGGGAATGATGTCGGATATCGCCGCCAGTTTCTCGATATCCGACAGACGCTTTTCACATGTCGGAATAGCCGTAATGAAAAACCGGAAGGCCTATGTCGTTCACTCTATCCAGGATGATAATAAGGGGTACAACGGGGTTGTCAGGGAACCCCTGTCTGATTTCCTCGGCGATGTCAGTGACTGGGCCGTGTACCGCCTGAAACTGGACAGACAGCAACAGAATAAACTGGCTCGGACAGCAAGCCGTTATGCCCACCAGCACATTGCCTTTGACACACGGTTTGATCTGGACAGCAGCAATGTCATGTATTGCACCGAACTTGTCTGGCGCGCCAGTGCCGAGGTCAGTCAGCCCAACCTCATACAACCGACCGCACAAAAATCAGGGGGCCGGTTTATCACTATTGAAGACACCTACCGGCATAACAATGCCGTACTGATCGAGTCCATGCACTGAATAATTTTTTCTGGAATAATACGGGAAAGCTGATATTCGATTTTTACAACGCAAAGAAGCGGAGGGCGCAAGGCCTTTATAAAACACAACCCGCCACGGGTTATTCTATCGGTGCACGCTCCGACCAGTTCCCTTCCTGCAGGAACATCGCCTCGTCCTTCAGTTTGCCGGCCTCCGCCACTCGCCCCATTGCATTGAGTATCTCGCTTTTCAGTAGCAGGGTATTACGTGCATCAGGATCCAGTTTTTGTGCAATGTTTACCCGCGCCAGGGCCAGCTCATCTTTTTCAACCACATAAAGGGCCATGGCCAGATTATGATGGCCCTTCTGGTATGTGGGGTCCAGTCTCACGGTGAGACGAAAATGGGCGATGGCCTCTCTGTATTTACCCGCCTGTGCCAAAACCACACCAAGGTCGTCATGGGCCTCGGCATTATTCGGATCCAGATCAACGGCCCGGGTCAGATCCTTGCGTGCACTTTCCTTGTCGCCCTTCCACAGGTAACGCACACCACGCTTGGTATAGGCCAGGGAGCTGTTCGGGTTCCTTTTAATGAACACACTCAGATCAGCAATGCCTTCATCGATGTAACCCAGTCGGGCCTGCGCCATGCCACGACCAAACCAGGCCTGGTCAAGTTTATCATTGATCTTGATTGCACGGGTGTAGTCCTCAACCGCACTGTCAAAATCACGTAATTTAAAATAGACCGCCCCTCGTTGAACAAAGAGTGTGGCATCACCACGGTTCCCGTCTATTCTTTTGCTGATTTCCCCTATCAGTTTTTCAGCCTGTTCCTGGCTGGTTATTTCAACCGCCAGAACCGGGCCCACCATGAACATGGAGATAAACAGGGTAATCAGTACTGCCCGAAGGTATTTTATCCGGCAAAAAAGTGGCTTAAAGGTAACCATAAGATTATTCCTCAATTTAATCTGCTGATATCACTGTCCCGTTAACTTTATGAAGCACATATAAATGTGAGGACATGGAATCGGTATGGCCGGATCAAGACCGTCTGCCGCACGGACGCGGCAGCCGAGCCGCCATGGATGGCATGTTTTGCGTGTCTTGATCCGGCCATGCCGGTTTCATGTCCGGATTGCGGGTTAGCCCAAAGCATACTTGTCGCTTACATTTCAACCACATTCGTCATGGGTTAACGGGACAACAATGTCTGCTTATATTATATAGTACGCATCACCGCGGTATTTTATTCCAGATTAATTGATTTTCTAATCGGGACAAGTGGCCAGCACGACGGCACGCTCGGGGGCAGGATGGCCTTCAATGGTTTTAGACGGGTCATCGGAATCAAGAAAATCAGGCAGAGACTGGAACTGCATCCATTCGGTCGATCGCTGTTCATCCGTCGTTGTGGCGGTTACGTCCACCACGCGGATATCCCGCATACCGGCGCGCTTCAGCCATTTCTCCAGCATGCCGCAGGATGGCAGAAACCAGACATTATTCATTTGCGCGTAACGGCCTTGCGGTAACAGTACCGTATTTTCATCTCCATCCACTACCAGGGTTTCCAGCACCAGCTCACCACCGGGTCGCAGACATTCCCGCAAATGCAGGATATGTTCTATGGGGGATTTACGGTGATACAAGACACCCATTGAAAAAACGCTGTCAAATGCCTTCAGGTTCCGCGGCACATCATCAATGCCCAGCGGCAGGCTGTACACACCCCTGTCTCCCAGGTAATGACGCATGGCCTCGTACTGCATCAGGAATAATCTGGACGGGTCAACATTAATCACCAGGCCCGCACCCGCCCCCATCATACGCCAGCAGTGATAACCATTACCGCCGCCGACATCGAGAATCGTCCTTCCCTGTAAAGGCTGAAGAAAACCCTTGATGCGTCCCCACTTCCGGTCCGAACGCCACTCGCTATCAATGTGGATACCGAATAATTCATACGGCCCCTTGCGCCATGGAGACAACTGTTTTAACTGTGCACGGATCTTTTCATGCATTGTTTCATCGGCATCAGTCGGGGTGCCGACACGAATCCGCTGCTGATTGAAGTCACAGGAAGAAGGGGTTGCCTCGGGCAGGCCTGCCACAGCCTCCTGCCAGCGTTGCAGATCGCCATGTTTACGCCCGTACAGCGCATGCTCGATCTGGCCTGGCAGGATATCCAGCCAGGTCTGCAATGGCCCCCCCGCCATGGCCTGATAAAGGGCGTCGTAATTAATCCGCAAAGCAGGCACTCAGGGCTTCAGGGATTCATACCTGGGCCAGGCCTCGGCGTCGATGGTTTCCTTGTAGGCATACCAGGTTGCATGGCCAACCAATGGCAACAGGACGGCCAGGCCAACAAAGGCTGATGCAAATCCGATGATGACACAGACAACAATAATGGACATCCATACCAGCATCGCCGCCTTGTTTCTGAAAACGGCATTCACGCTGGTAACAACTGCTGTTATAACGTCAACCTTTCGATCCATGATCATCGGTATTGAAAATGCGCCGACCATAAAGATAATGCCACTGAAGAATGCGCCGACACTTGTACCGACACCAAGAAACAGCTTTAGCTCATCAAGGCCAGGCGATGACTGTTCGGGGAAAAAAATATGTAACATGGATGCAGCGCGTGCCCAGATCAAAAATACGATCAGCAACACAAATGCAAGCACCAGACCATTACCCATATGACGCCTGCCTTCTCGCAGGCAGTAACCCAGTCGTGGCCGCCTGCCTTCCTGCAACTGACAACTGATCGAATACAGGCCCATTGCCAGCACCGGCCCGAGAAAGAAGAAGCCGGACAACAATACAAATAAAAGCATATAACTACCCATTAAATATGCCGTTATCGCCACTATGTAACTGATCGCCACCATGGCCAGGCCATAGGTCAGGCTTTGCCTGCGGGCACGATTAAAATCACCCCAGCCCAAACGCAACCAGCGAAAAGGCGTCAGCACGCCTATCTTGCGACAAGGTGCCACGAATGGCATCGTCGATGAATCAAAATCATTTGAATCTGCATTATTTTCGTGTGCGACCATGGTCCGGCTCCTTGATGTGACAACTCATTTTATTTTTATTATGCCCGTCATTATTATGAACAGGTTCTGCGGATGTTACTACAACATTCCTGTACCGTGGCAGGATTACAGCTATCCTGCCATACTTGGCAAATATTTATCGTTCGTATTATAAACAATAAGATAACACCGGTATTACCGATCTTAAACTACCTGACCTGCTGGAGAATAAACCGATGCGTAACCATAACATCCTGTCATTGATCCTTTGCACCATCCTGCTGGCCGCCTGTTCGGATAACAAGGAGGCCAAAACCGAAAAAATTTTCCAGCCACAGGTAGACTCGCTAAATAAGGCCAAAGAACTTGAAAAAACATTACTCGATGCCGACCAGCGCAGACGCAAGGCAATCGACGAACAGACCAGATAAATTCATCCTGCCTGTTTAAACTATTAATATCATATAGTTATATTTTTTTAGCATAAAATTTCATTCGGCACTTGAAAGTTCTCTAAAAGTTCTCTATATTTCTCATTAATGAGAACATTATGAGAACCTTCAGGGGGTACCATGCTGTCACGACGCGAACAGGACACCTACAGCTTTATCTGCCATTACATTGCCGAATACCGGCAGGGCCCGCTGCTGGAAGAGATTGCCACGGGCCTGGGCATCAAATCCAAGGGGGTCGTACACCGTTATGTACAGTCCCTGGCAAAGTCAGGGGTGATTGAGCTGATGCCGGGGCGCCACCGTGGCATCCAGCTGGCCGGTGAAGGCAATCATGACGACAGTGCGCCAGTGCTGCCCTTGCTCGGTCGCATTGCCGCAGGTGCGCCCATTGAAGCCATACCGGATCAGCAGGAAATCAACCTGGCCGATTTTTTTATCGCCCCCGGGCGTTTTGTGCTGAAGGTGCAGGGGGAATCCATGATTGATGCCGGTATTCTGCCCGATGACATGGTCGTGGTTGAAAGCTGCATGACCGCACGTAATGGCGAAATTGTCGTTGCCCTGGTCGACCAGCAGGAGGCCACATTGAAGCGCTTTAAAAACAATCAGGACGGCACCGTCACCCTGATACCGGAAAACAGCAATATGCAGCCCATGGTCTTTGATGCCCACCGGGTACATATCCAGGGCGTACTGGTCGGGCAAATGCGCTCATATTGTTAACGCGGACTATCCGCACTTGTGTTGACCACGGAGAGATATCGATACCACCAGGTTGTATTGCCATGTTGTCTGTCGTTTGCTCAAAATCTCCGTGGTAAACACCTTTTTTACAAGAGGCTTGAACAATGAAACCACAAAACAGTCATCAGAATCTCATGCAGGGCGTTATGTCAGCGGCATGGCAGGTGCGGCGTGAATACGGCCCGGGCCTGCCCGAATCGGCCTATGAGTTTGCCCTGATCACCGAACTTCGCAGACGCGGCATCCGTGCCGAACGCAGGGAAATGGATAAAACCGTCAGCGTGCTGGTGGAAAATTGCCTGCTACTGGGTTTGCGCTGTGTCGACCGGATTACATCGTTACACAGCAAACAACTCACCGGCTATTTACGCAAACTGCGTTTCAGGCAGGGTTTATTGCTGAACTTTAATTCGACATTCATTCGCCAGGGTATACACCCGGTCTCGCTTTAAAACTAAGAACCAGGGACCAGGGACGAGGAAAACCTTCATAGAATATACACTTATAACCCTATTACCTGGTTCCTGGTTCCTCGTCCCTGGTTCTTAATACCTTAATTTATTATCAATGGACCCCTTTTGCCCGATACAATGGCCACGCGCTATTTTGCACGTGGACATGAACGCCTTCTTCGCCTCTGTGGAACAACGGGATTTTCCCGAACTCAGGGGCAGGCCCGTCGCTGTCACCAATGGCGAGGTCGGATCATGCATTATCACCTGCTCCTACGAGGCCCGCGCGCACGGCATCTATACCGGCATGCGCATACAGGAGGCGCGCAGGCAATGTCCGGGTATTATCCAGCGCCCGGCCCGGCCCGAGGTCTATGCCAGGGTCTCTACCCGCATCATGCACGCCCTGCAGGATGTCAGCCCTGATATTGAGGTATTCTCGGTCGACGAGGCCTTTCTCGACCTGAGCCAATGCCAGAAGTTACATGGCACACCACTACGGATGGGCAGGATGACCCGGGAAAGCGTCTATGCCGCTTCCGGCCTGCTGTGTTCAATCGGCATCAGTGGTGACAAGACCACGGCAAAATTTGCAGCCAAACTACAAAAACCCGATGGCCTGACCATCATCCCGCCCTGGGATGCACGCGAGCGCCTTGCCAACGAACCGGTAACCGCTCTGTGCGGCATTGCAGACGGCATTGGTAATTTCCTCGCACAACACGGCGCCTATACCTGCGGCGATGTCGGGCAACTGCCCATCAGTGTTCTGGCCAGACGTTTTGGCAACATCGGCAGACGTATCTGGCTGATGTGCCAGGGCGATGATCCTGACAAGATCCATATGGATGTTGCCGCACCTAAATCCATCGGCCACGGCAAGGTCGTACCCCCGGGCACGAATGATAAAAAAATCATCCTCACCTATCTGCAACACATGAGTGAAAAGGTAGGCAGGCGCCTGAGAAAACATAAGCTGGAAGCAAAATATTTTTTTATCGGGCTGAAACTGGAGCACACATGGATCAGTGACAAGCTGCAACTACCCACACCCGGTAACGATGGCCGCCTGATATACCGGCTATGCCGCTTTCTGGTGGAAAACCACTGGCATGGTGAACCGGTCCGGCAGGTACAGATCACGGCACTGAGCCCCGCACCACAAAAACAACAAATGGATCTGTTTGCACATCAGCATGAAATCGATGCCGAGATTAACACCGTCATGGATGAGGTGAATGAACGTTTTGGTGAGTTTACGCTGGCACCGGCGCGCCTGCTGAATCGCTCATCCATGCCAAATGTCATTGCCCCGGCATGGAAACCTGGCGGCGTGCGCCAAACGATTTGATTATACTATAATTCTAAAGCCCCGGGAGACTGAGACAATCTCCCCTTAGACCTTTTATCTTTTATCTTTTATCTTTTATCTTTTATCTTTTCCCTGATTCGATTACCAGAAACGAACCCGGCCGGTATCAATATGTATAAAATTGGAATGTGGATAATAACCAACACCACCCGCTTTCAGTGACCGTGCCGCCTGGCGTAGTTTCCTGGTATCAAATCCGGGCAAGCGAATATCAATCGCCCTGCCCTGCATGTGATAGCTGTGCTTGTCGACGCCGCTTGTCGTCCGGTACAACATTTCATTGGTTCTGGGTGTACGGTAGCCTGAAATAATATGGAAGGGGCGCCGGGAATCGATCTGGTGCCGCAACACAACCAGCAGATCCATCAGGTTCTGGTCCATATTATGTGTTTTGCCCTCGCGATGATCCCTGAGTATCCACTCGATCTTACGGATTTCGTCCGTGACATAATGCCCATCGGCCCAGTAGGTAGCGGTGCATTTTTCGCCGGTGTGTGTATTATAGAATGACAAGGTCCTTTCAGGCAGCCGGGTCGGCAGGGCAAAGGCTTCAGGCATAAATAAACCGGCAGACAAGCCTATGCCTGTTTTTAGAAATTCACGTCGATTGAATTGCTGTAGCTTCCCTTTATCCATGGATGCACCACAATGTAAAAAATAGCCCGATTTGTGTTAATTTGAGTATGATTCCAAGTTTAGCGCAATATCCGGTTAAATGTACCTGATGAATCCGATTAAATTACTGAAAATATACGCGCCCTCTCCACAAGACCGGATTATCCTGGTCAATGTAGACCGGCAGCAGCTATCCCTGTATGAGCAGGACATTTGTTTGCAGAAATGGCCCGTCTCAACATCGTCCAGAGGAACAGGGTGCCTTAAAGACAGCCTGATGACCCCGACCGGTGTCCACCGAATAGCAGAAAAAATTGGCCGGCATGCTAAAATAATGTCCCTGTTCAAGGCAAGGGTAGATACCGGTCAGAAGGCCGTCATATTTAATGGAGATACCGAATCCGGCAGGGATCAGATAACATCACGTATCCTGTGGTTAAAGGGTCTGGAGGCGGGACTGAACCTTGGCGGCGATGTCGACACCTATGCGCGCTATATCTATATTCATGGCACACCCGAGGAGGGCCTGATCGGCAAACCCGCCTCACAGGGTTGTATCCGCATGCGAAATGATGATGTGATCAAATTATTCGAATTGGTTGATTGCAACACACTGGTATATATCGGCACGTAACTTGGTGTAAAATAACCCGATCAACAAATAAAATATTAACCACCATGGAAATAACACTCAACGGCGAAAGCCGCCAGGTTCCGGATCATTCGACTGCCTCTCAACTGGTTGAGACGCTGTGCCTGGCAGGCAAACGCATGGCCATGGAAATCAATGAGGAAATTGTCCCCCGTAGTACTTTTGATGAACGCGTCATCAGGGATGGGGATAAAATTGAAATCGTCGGCGCGATCGGAGGGGGCTAGGCCCGCATAATTCAGGATTATTTATAAATATGAACTCTCAAATACAACAAAACATCAAACCCGGCAAAGATCCATTAACTATCGCCGGTGTTGAATACCGGTCCAGATTACTGGTTGGTACCGGGAAATACCAGGATCTGTATCAGGCCAAACAAGCCATTGATGAAAGTGGGGCCGAAATTATAACCATGGCGGTGCGTCGAACCAATATTGGCCAGAGCCCGGATGAACCCAACCTGCTCGATATTATTTCGCCCGATGACTACACCTACCTGCCCAACACAGCTGGCTGCTACAGCGCCGATGAGGCCATACGCACCTGTCGTCTGGCGCGTGAACTCCTGGATGGACACAGCCTCGTCAAACTCGAGGTACTGGGTGATGAAAAAACCTTGTTCCCGGATGTTGCCGAAACCTTCAGGGCGGCAGAAGTGCTATTGAAAGAGGACTTCCTGATTATGGTGTATACCAATGATGACCCGGTCGCGGCCAAACGCCTTGAAGAGATGGGCTGCATCGCTGTCATGCCTCTGGCAGCCCCCATAGGCTCCGGGCTGGGTATTCGTAATCCATACAATATTGCGACCATTGTCGAAAATGCCAACGTCCCCATTCTGGTAGACGCCGGGGTCGGCACGGCTTCGGATGCCGCCATTGCCATGGAGCTGGGTTGTGATGGAATACTGATGCAGACGGCCATTGCCAGTGCAAAAAATCCACTACTGATGGCGTCCGCCATGAAAAAGGCTGTCGAGGCAGGACGCGAGGCATACCATGCCGGACGCATCCCGCGTAAACGGTATGCTGCGGCCTCTTCGCCTGTAGATGGCCTGTTTTTCTAGAAGGCTACCGGATTCAAATGATGGTTCTGCGGATGTTAACGGGCCAGCCCTGATTTCAAAGGCAATGACACTGCCTCGATTTGAGCTTGATAACATGAAACACCACCGGCCAATCCGAAGCTTTGTCAAACGCGAAGGTCGCATGACCCGTGCGCAAAATCAGGCCCTTGAAAAACTGTTGCCTGTTTATGGTGTCCCGGACAAGACCCCTGTTGATTTTGATCGGTTATTTGGCAGAACGGCACCCCGTTATCTGGAGATCGGTTTTGGCATGGGCACATCTCTCCTTGTGATGGCAGAAAATCACCCGGAAAACGATTACCTCGGTATTGAAGTACACCGTCCCGGTGTCGGCAAAACACTGATCGAATTACATCAAAAAGCACTGGGCAACCTGAAAATCATCAATCATGACGCCATTGAAATACTCAACGGGTCAATACCGGAAGAAAGCCTCGATGGCGTCTATGTTTTTTTTCCTGATCCCTGGCAAAAAAAGAAGCACCACAAACGACGCATGGTTCAGGATAATTTCATTCATCAGATCCATCGTATTCTGAAGCCCGGTGGTGTTTTCCACCTGGCCACCGATTGGGAAGACTACGCTCACCATATAATGGATGTGATGACACGCTCTGATGGATTTACTAACACAACTGGCAAAAGAAAATATGCATCACGGGGTGACAGGCCTGAAACAAAATACGAACGCAGAGGACGGCGCCTGGGGCACGTAGTGCGGGACCTGGTTTTCAACAAGGTGTGATCAAGACACGCAAAAACATGCCATCCATGGCGGCTCGGCTGCCGCGTCCATGCGGCAGACGGTCTTGATCAGGCCTGCCGATTCCATGTCCGGATTGCGGGTTAGCCCAAAATACACTTGTCGCTTACATTTCAACTACATTCGTCATGGGTTAACATGACAGTAGTGATTTAATTATTGTAAAATTTTATCAAACACTTGCGATTTTCTGTGAAGTATTTACAATTTGTTTATGAACTTTTTAGGACGGGATAAGTCTTAATAAGTTCAGATGCCTGTATTGGCATCTCTCACTCACCTCCCTGAGTGGGAAAACATCCTGACAACCCCAAGTCGGGAAATTTTAACCCCTGTTTCCTCCCCCCAATCGGAAGCAGGGGTTTTTTATTGTATACAATAAAAATGGTTTATTGCGGGTAATGCAGCCACTCATCCAGGACTTCGTGCGCATCATCCACACCCTGTTTTTTGAGAGAGGAAAATAATTGCAGGCTGGCCTCGATACCAAGCGATTCCAGTTCCCCTGCTACCGCATTCAGGGTATTGTTGGCCGCCCCCCTGGTCAGCTTGTCTGATTTTGTCAGTAAAATATGGATTTTAAGCCTGGCATGCCGGCACAGGTCAATCGTATCAAGGTCATAGGCCGTGAGCGGGTGCCGGCAGTCCATGACGATGATAAGCCCTTGCAGTGACGCCCGTTTGACCAGGTATTCGGTCATATACTGCTGCCACTTCTTTTTTACAGACTCCGACACCCTGGCAAAGCCATAGCCCGGCAGGTCGACCAGCCGGTGTTCATCATCGAGGCTGAAAAAAACCAGTTGCTGTGTTCGCCCGGGCGTTTTACTGGTACGCGCCAGCGACTTGATATTGGTGATGGTATTGATTGCACTCGATTTTCCGGCATTGGAGCGGCCTGCAAAGGCAACCTCCAGCCCCTCATCGGCCGGGGCCTGTCTGAGGCTGGGTACACTGAGCATGAAACAGGCCCGTTGATAATATTTACTCATCGATTTGGCTCCGGCGCAAATTGGGAGGCTTGCCGCCTTGCGCTACCATATAATACAAGTGTTTGTTTTTAAAGTCAGAGTGTCCGAATTTCAGTATAAACAGTTGTCCATTGATGTGGACAGGCAGGGCCCAGCGGTTGACCGGCAAACCCGTCGCTGGTATATAAGGCACACACTTTTTACCGTGAAGCAGTTTCCGGTATTCAATTCAGGTTTTAACGTCCCAAAAAGGCAGCGGAGATGACCCAAATGAAAAAGATATTTATTATGTTTGCAGTATTGGCGACCTTTTTAACTGGTGCTGCAACCGCTGCCGGCAACCAGGAGGCCGGCAAGGCCAGGTCCCGGGCCTGTGCCGGCTGTCATGGAACGGATGGAAACAGCGCCATTCCCCAAAATCCGAACCTGGCAGGCCAGGGTGCCGCCTACCTGGTAAAACAGATGAAAGAATTCAAGTCGAAGAAGCGCGATAACGCCACGATGTTCGGCATGGTTGCCGCCCTGTCTGATCAGGATATGGAAGATATTGCGGCCTACTTTTCCGCCAACAAGGCAAAAGGTGGCAAGGCCGATGCCAGACTGGTCAAACAGGGTGAGCAGATTTACAGATCCGGCGCTGCCTCAAAGGGCTTGTCTGCCTGCATCGGCTGTCATGGCCCGACCGGCGCCGGTAATGCGGCCGCCAGGTTTCCTGCCCTGTCCGGCCAGCATAGTGAGTACACTGTCAATCAGTTAAAGGCATTCAGTACGGGCAAACGCTCCAACGATGCCGGTAAAATGATGCAGAATATCGCGGGCAAGATGAATTCCTCTGATATGCAGGCCGTGGCTGCCTATATAAGTGGTCTGAAGTGAACAGGTGAAAATATAAGAGGGTGGCCTGATGGCCACTCTTTCCATCATCGAATGGCTTGTTGTAACCCGCATGAATATAGTTGAAACGTAAGCGGCAGCCTGCCCGGGTAAATGATTCCAGGTTTAAACAAAGCGGGGATTCTGCTGTCTATATTCATGGACGGCAGCCATGCCGGCTGGTAACATGAGGTGCAGACAGTTAATAATAACCTGTTTTATCATATAGTTAAGAATATTTTTTGTTTTGCAGCCACGGTGCATATGGTGGCGTGCAAGCCGTCTGATAGTTTTACCAAGGAGTAACAAATGACCGCCCCTGTTCGTTTCTTGTATCTTTTATTGTTTATATCAATGCCGGGCATGTTAATGGCCGAAGAATCGCGTTTTGTTTTAGGCATTGAGTACCAGGAGATTATTCCGGCCCAGCAGACAACGGCCCCGGCCGGCAAGGTCGAGGTTGTGGAATTGTTCTGGTATGGATGTGGGCATTGTTACCGTATGGAACCCTATCTGAAGAAGTGGCTGAAAACCAGGCCCGACTATATTCATTTTGTCAGGATGCCGGCGCAGTTTAATAAAAACTGGGAAATACATGCCCGTGCATACTATGCCGCCAGGGCACTGGGTGTGGCTGAAAAGTCACACGATGCATTTTTTAACGAGATCCATCAAAAGCATAAAAAAATGTTGACGCTGGATGAACTTGCCGCCTTTTATCTTCGTTATGGCGTGACCAGGGAAAAATTTGTCAAGGCATACAATTCCTTCACGACGGGCAGCCGTCTGGCTCATGCCAAGGGAATGGTACAGCGATATGGTGCACGTAGCGTCCCTGTTTTTATCGTAAATGGCAAGTACCGTACCAATGAGACACTGGCAGGTAACAAGCAGGATCTGTTTGCGGTTATCGATGAACTGGCCAAAAGTGAATTGAACGCGGCAGCGGCTCCGGACACAGCCAATGCCAGGTAATCAGGTCCATACCCGGGGTCCCCGCCATGTTAAAGTATACGGTATAGCCGTCGTAGTATGGTACAGAATGTTTTTCAGCATAAAACTTCTGCCAGGATAATAATGGATTCAAGCGTGTACAATACTGTATTCAGGAGAATGCAATGAAAGCAGCCGAAGTATTTGTGAAATGCCTGGAAAATGAAGGCGTGGAGTATATATTCGGTATCCCGGGCGAGGAGAACCTGGATGTGATGGATGCGCTGCTGGATTCCAGTATTCGTTTTATTACCACAAGGCACGAGCAGGGTGCGGCCTTTATGGCAGATGTTTATGGCCGTCTGACAGGCCGGGCAGGTGTTTGCCTGGCTACACTCGGGCCAGGGGCAACCAATCTGGTTACCGGTGTTGCTGATGCCAACATGGATCACGCGCCGCTGGTTGCGATCGCCGGGCAGGCGGGGACAAACCGCCTGCACAAGGAGTCGCATCAGGTACTGGATCTGGTGGGCATGTTTCGGCCGATAACCAAGTATGCATCCAGAATTCTGACCCCCAACATTATCCCCGAAGTGACGCGCAAGGCCTTCAAGGTTGCACAAACCGAGAAAACAGGTGCAACCTTTATTGAATTTCCGGAAAACCTCGCCAAGATGGAACTGGACCCCTGCATTCTGCCGGTCAAACAACCGCACCCGTCAGAACCACCGCAGGAGCGTGTCGAGTATGCAGCCAAGCTGATATCAGAGGCACGCAACCCGATGATCCTGGCAGGAAACGGGGTCATTCGTTCGCGCGCATGGAGGCATCTTGATGATTTTGCCACGGCAATGAATATCCCCGTGGCCAATACCTTTATGGCCAAGGGGGTAATCCCGTTCAGGCACCCAATGGCCCTTGGCAGCGCCGGTTTGCAGGCGCACGATTACGTGAGCTGCGGTTTTGATCGTGCCGATTTAATTCTCTGTATCGGTTATGACCTTGTTGAATACCACCCCTACCTGTGGCATGCCACCCGGGACAGAAAAATTATTCATATCGATATGTCAAATGCCGAGGTCGACGAGGCCTATTCAATTGAGGCCGGAGTGGTTGGGGATATCAAGCACAGTCTGATGCGCATCGCCGAACTGGCGACCCCGCACGAAGGCCATCTGATGCGCCCGTTGAGGGATGCATTGATCGATGAGATGAACCAGCTGAGCAGTGATAACGGCTTTCCCGTCAAGCCCCAGCGCATTATCTGGGACCTGCGAACCGTTATGGATATGGAAGACATTGTTATCTGCGATGTTGGCGCACATAAAATGTGGATGGCGCGTATGTTTCGCTGTGAACATCCCAACACCTGCATTATTTCAAACGGGTTTGCCAGCATGGGGATAGCCCTGCCGGGGGCAATTGCCGCCAAGCTTGTTTACCCGGACCGGAATATTGTGGCCGTTACCGGTGATGCGGGTTTCCTGATGAACTCCCAGGAAATCGAAACAGCCGTTCGCCTGGGTACAGCCATCGTGGTACTGATCTGGACAGATTCTGCCTATGGCCTGATAGAATGGAAACAAATGGCACAGTTTGGCCGCAAGTCCAATATAGATTTTACCAATCCTGATTTTGTCAAATATGCCGAGGCCTTCGGCGCAAAAGGCTACCGTGTTGAAAGTGCTGAACAGTTGTTACCAATTTTAAAGGAGGCACTGGCAAGTAAACAGGTGTGTATTATAGATTGCCCGGTGGATTACAGTGAAAACCTCAAGCTAACTGAAAAACTGGGTGAAATGGTTTGTCCGATCTGATTTTAATCAAGGGAAAATGGCTGAATTCAAGCGCAGCGATGAAAAGTCATGCTGGCTGAAAAAAAGGAAAATACGCAACAGAGACAACCTGATGGTGGCCGTCGCCTGCGTCTGCTGAGCTATAATATCCAGACCGGTACAACCACCAATCACTACCGCCAGTTTTTCACACAAAGCTGGCGCCAGGTTTTGCCCCATTCGCAGCGGATAGAAAATCTGGCGAGCATCGCACAAATGGCCGGTGATTATGACATTGTCGGATTACAGGAAGTGGATGCAGGCAGTCTGCGTACCGGCTTTATTAATCAGACAGAATACATCGCAACGCGGGCACATTTTCCATTCTGGTTTCATCAAACCAATCGCAAACTGGGCAAGATTGCCCAGCACAGTAACGGGCTACTGAGTAAATTCAAGCCATCAGAAATTTCTGATCATAAATTGCCGGGGCTGATGCCGGGACGTGGCGCCCTGTTTGCGCGTTTTGGCCATGGCGATCATTCACTGGTGGTTGTTATCCTGCATCTGGCGCTGGGGCAAAAGGCGCGTATGCGGCAACTTGAATATGTGGCCGATGTAGCGAGTGATTTCAGGCACGTAGTTGTAATGGGTGATATGAATTGCCAGCCGAACAGCAAGGAAATTCGCCAGCTTTTACTGAATTCAGACCTGCACAAACCATCAGATGACCTGTTTACCTGGCCAAGCTGGCAGCCAAAACGCAGTATTGACCATATCCTTGTCTCTTCCAGTCTGCGTGTTGAAAAATCACATGTACTGAGCCATACCTATTCAGACCACCTGCCGATCGCAATGGAAGTTACCCTGCCGGAAGAAATCAGGATACCGTTATAATCATTGTACCGAAGGGACTGCCCAGGAATCGCCAGCCTTCTGGCCCGCGAGGGGCCTACAGTTCCGCCCATACCTCCTGACGATCCACCAGAACGTCAAATACCCAAGCATCTGAAATACTTGTTATTTTTTGTCAGGCACATATATCCTGCAGATACCTGATGCAATTAAATACAGAAAATCATTCAAGTTTAGGCCCATCCTACCGAAAAATAGGGTGTTATAAAGTGTAGGCAACAGATTCAGGAAAAAATTCATGTTCAAGCGTAACTCCGAAAATACCGAGCAATCCTGGAGGTCGAAATATTACAACAGCCTGGGTGAGCTTGAGAAAAAGGAGCAGGAATGGGGGAGCCTGGAAGCAGTTATGCGCACAGCCGTGTCGCGCCTGAGTGTTATGCTGGAGGGCGCTGACCGTGATCTTGATAAGGAGCTGGAATATCTGCGTCACGGAATTCGTCGCGGAGCAGACGGTAAAAAAATCAAGGCAATCCTTAATTCTGTACTGGTTACCATTGAGCAAGTGGAGAAGGAGCATGAAAAAAAGAAAAAGCTGACTACCCCGGTTGTCTATACACTGTTACTGGACACCATACCATTTCCAAAAGGCATGGCAAGAAACATAAAAGCGCTTAAAAAATCAATTTCACGCCTGGATGCAAATAATAACCTGGATGAGGTTGTACAGGAATTTTCAGAATTAATTCGGAGCAGTTTCTATGTTATTAAAAGTAATGCCGAGGAAAAGGCGGCAGAAAAAAATAAAAAGGAATTAAAGGCCGTTAAGGGAAAACACAGTGAAACAGAGATCGCGACAGAGGACGAGAGTGATGTCAGCGGCCGCACCATACTGGAGTTTTTGCTGAATCAGTTATCGCTTCCGGACGACTGCCATACAGGCATTAAAATTATACGTGATCAATTACATGTGGTTCACCTGGAACAGGAACTAAACCGCATTGCTATTGAAATTGCAAACGTTCTCAATGACGCACTTGCCGATGGTGACAGTATCGAGCAGGTAGATGAGCCGGTAAATAACGAAGCGGGCATGGATGTAAATGAGGTTTTACTACAGTTGCTTGAGCGTATTGAGCTACCCGCTGAGGCGAATGAAGAGATGGCGTCTATACAACTGCATCTTGAGAATGAAGTCAGTGAAGGTGAGTGGCCGGCGCTTCTGGAGCGAATCAGTAAACTGATTCGTTCCATGCGTGAAAAAGTTCAGCAGGAAAAAAATAATCTCGAATTATTTTTAGCGCAATTAACAGATCAGTTGCAGACACTTGATAATTTTATTCGAGGGGTTGAGCAGGATCACCATGAATCGATTGGCAAGGGTATCAAGTTGACAGAGAATATGAATGAGCATATTCAACACATGGGAAAATCTGTTGATGAGGCGTCCGGGCTCGGTCAGTTAAAGGATGCAATAAAGTCCCGGCTGACAATGATTACAAAACACATGGGGGAATTTCGTGACCATGAACAGGGTCGGGATATTCGTGCCCAGAAAAAAATCAGCGAACTGAACGACCAGATCAGGGGGATGGAGAACGATTCGAAAAAATTACGCGAAAAAATCATGGAGGAGCGTGAGCTGGCATCAATCGACCCGCTGACAGAGATTAAAAACAGACTGGCCTATGATGAAAGGATCGAACAGGACTATGCGAGATGGAAAAGATACCATTCATCTCTTTCACTGATGGTCATCGATATAGACCGGTTTAAAAACATCAATGATAGCTATGGTCACATGGCAGGTGACAAGGTACTGCACACAGTTGCCCAGCATCTGCAAAAAAATATCCGTGAAACCGATTTTCTTGCCCGCTACGGTGGTGAGGAATTTGTCATCATCATGCCCGATACACCGGTCAACGATGGCCTCGGCGTGGCCGAAAAACTCCGGGAGGAGATAGAAAACTGTGGTTTTCACTACCGTGATGAACCCGTTAACGTGACTATTTCCTGTGGTGTGGCGGAGTTCCGAAATGATCATACTCCTGTGCAAGTGTTTGAAAAGGCTGATGGAGCCATGTACAGTGCCAAAGAAAGTGGTCGAAATCGTTGTCTTTCAGCCTGATAGCCCGGACATGTTATTGAATTACTGTAGTATTTCGTTATAACTTGATGTATTGTTTGCAGAATATTTCTATTCTGCCCCTAGAGAGCATCTGGATATTGTAAATGGACCTGACCAGCATTCTTTGGTTTTCTGTTTTATTGCAGGTATTTGCAGCCATCATGGCATTACGCCTGATCCCCTTCACAGGGAAGGCGATAGCATGGATTATTCTCTCGATGGCATTTATCCTGATGGCATCCCGTCGTGCGATCAGTTTACTGAGGCAGGAAGGTATCGTTGATGGTGAATGGCTTACCGCCATGACCACCGAAATAGTTGCACTTGTTATCTCCCTGCTTATCGTTGTGGGCGTGTTCATGATACGTGGTGTGTTTCTGAAAAAGACCCTCGATGAAGATGAATTACGAAAACTTTCACAGGTTGTTGAACAAACCTCCAGTAGCACCATTATTACCGACCTTGAAGGCAATATTGAATATGTCAATCAGAAATTTACTGAAATAACCGGGTACGAGCTTGATGAAATAAAGGGCAAGCCAACCAACTTTCTTAATTCGGGTAAAACGCGCCCCGAGGTTTTTGTCAACATGTGGAAAACCATTCAGGCCGGAAGGGTCTGGATAGGCGAATTTTGTAATGAATGTAAAAATGGCACCTTGCGCTGGGAAAAGGCAAGGGTCTCACCGGTCAGGGACGGCGAGGAAAAAATTACTCATTACGTTGCTGTACTTGAGGACGTGACCGAGCAAAGGGCACAGCGTGAAGCGCTCGAATACATGGCCATGCATGATAGCCTGACCGATTTACCGAATCGTGCCCTTTTTTATGACAGGGTTTACCAGGCCATACTGGGTGCGGAGCATAACAAAAGCTCCGTTGCCGTGCTGCTGATGGACCTTAATCATTTCAAGGTTATTAACGATACATTGGGGCACCATATTGGCGACCAGATTCTAAAAGAAGTTGCCAATCGCCTGCTCAGGACGGTAAAGACATATGATACGGTGGCCAGGATGGGCGGAGATGAATTTCTTGTCCTGCTTTCTGACGTGCAGCATGAGCAGGCATCCAGAATAGCCAAACGATTATCTGAAGCCGTGCAGGAGCCATTCGTTATTGCCGGCCATAATTTTGATATAGATATGAGTATCGGGATCGCGATGTATCCGCAAAATGGAGATGACCCGGACGTACTGATACAACGATCAGATGTGGCCATGTATTCTGCAAAATCACGGTCGACGGGTATCGCCATGTATGACCCGGATCTGGATGACTACAGTGTCGGACGCCTTGAGTTGCTGGGTGAAGTAAGAAATGCACTGGAGGCCGAGCAGTTCTGTGTACACTACCAGCCACGCATGGATTTATTCACGATGGAAATGGAAGGTGTGGAGGCCCTGGTTCGCTGGATGCATCCCAAACGCGGGATAATCTACCCTGATAATTTTATCCCTATCCTGGAAGAAACCGGGCATATTACGGTACTGACCCGGTGGATAATCAAAAAGGCAATCGAACAACTTGCATTATGGAGAAACCTCAATCCCGAGTTTATCATGTCGATCAATATATCTACCCGGGACTTGTGCGACCAGAAGCTGTCGGAATACATTGCTGAAAATCTCAAATTCTTCGATGTGCCGCCCAGTGCAATTATACTCGAGATCACGGAAAGTTCGTTGATGCAGTACTCTCGTTATACCTATTCCACAATTGATTCGCTCGATGAGCTGGGTATTAAACTGGCTATCGACGACTTTGGTACCGGCTATTCATCCTTGCAGTACCTGAAAGTGCTGCCCGTTTCCGAACTCAAGATAGATAAATCCTTTGTCATGAACATGCTGGATGATGAAGACGATGCCGTGATTGTCCGTTCTACAATCGACCTGGGGCATAACCTGGGTCTGGATGTGGTTGCAGAAGGTGTCGAAGACGAGGAAACAAGTAAAATCCTGCAAATCCTCAATTGCAATCATGCGCAGGGATATCATTTTTCCAAGGCCGTGGAAGAAGGCGTGATCACCAAGATGATTACCGGTGAAAACAATATTTTCAAGTTGCAGAACGAGGAAGAGATAAACAATTCACAGGTTTCCTGACGGCTCTTCCATGTGGTCATTACAAATCCGGCATCCTTCCTGTGTTCTCGTGCAGTGCGTTCCAGTACCCGACAAGAGAATGATCACCGCGTCTGTTTGCTGTGAAACCCTACAGTGACACTGCCACAGCATTTCCGGTGCAAAATACATCTATCAAGGGAATCATATGGGTGTAACCTGCAATCATCTTCCCCGTATTAAATAACAAGGGATCTCGCCCTGATTTACCTTATTATTGAATCCGTTATTTTTTTAAAAGTATCTCACTGTTTTCGCAGGAATTAATCTTCAGTCTCGTCCATATTCCAGGAATCATCCCAACAGACCCCTGAGTTGGCACAGCAGTTGCAATCAAGCATGAAGAGTCTGCGCAGCATTGGAATGACAGACATTATAATAATATTGCGCCCCAAGGGAGAACGTTGCATCGGGTGTATAACCCTGATGTGATGCTTGTGGATATGCGCTTTGGCTGCTTGCCAGTTCTATAATCCCGATTGGGATCAGGGAGGGATTCTGACAGGGATGTTAACGCTTTGTGTCATAGTAATTACCCAGTGCTTCTTTTCCTCCTCTTGTGCGGGTAATTATTATGACACCTTCCCCTCCCCCCGCTACATAGACACATCGTTTCCAGATAATTTACCCATTCCGATGCCGGTTCCATCCGGCTGAGCCGTCTGCGGCAATATAAAAAATCGGGAGACATGACAGAACAGGATTTCGCAGAAAACTGGAAAATTACAGTATTTTCCTGTTATTTTTTGTTTATAAGTATATCCATGTACACTGATTTTTTTATACAGGAATTTATTTCCTGTTAATTCAAAAGCTTAAAATGCACCCTTATTTTCTGTAAATATTAATTTCCACCCCTTGTTTTAAAGTCCTGCCGGACCCAGCCGTTAACCTGAATGTAGCAAGAATAAATGACCTCATTATGTTAATCAGCGTTTTGTAGTTGGGTCAATAAGTTGAATGGAAACCGGGCAGTTTTGTATGTTGTTGTGAAAGTCTGCATTTTAGTAGAAATCCTGATACATACTACAGCTCAATACTGGTACAACTCGATTCAACAAGTACAGACGCTGATTAGCATAGTGGGTGACAGACCTGCTGCAAAAGATTGACTCCTCCGGCAGCGCATATAGCGCTCTGCTTTGACCCAGCCTGGATTGGCTGGGTTTTTTTATTGCCGGCCCATGTAGTACTTGTTATGCCAGCCAATCATCCACCTGTTTGCTCAGCGCCATCTTTTCCCTGACCAGTTCACCCGTTAAGGCAAACCCGGCAATATTGCCGTCATTATCCCTGAATAACGCACGAACACCCTCATCGGTTATCTCTTCTTCCCAGTGACCCTCTTTTGGCCTTGGTGTCGGGCAGACAACGACGGGGTAGCAGGGAGTCTTGACCACGACCGGCATGGCAGGATAACAGACCGCGGTATCCTCACCACACAGCGTCGCGGCCAGGGCGCGTGCCGAGTTCATCAATGGCATGACAAAAGGCAGGGTCAGGTCCTCTATCTGCGCACAGTCACCCAGGCCATAGATATTTTCATGACTGGTTTGCATGAAACGGTCAACCTTCAGACCACGGTCTGTCTCAATACCCGCCTCCGTTGCCAGCTCAAGGTTCGGGCGCAAGCCAATTGCCGACAGTACAATGTCAGCAGTTATTACTGTGCTGTCTTTTAGTGTCACCCGTAAACCCTCGTCACTCGTTTCGACAGAGTTCACGGCGTTATTCAGATGCCAGTTGATACCGAGTTCAGACAACTTTTCCTGCAATAGTGACGAGGCCTTTTCCGGTAGCAAGCTGCCGAGCGGCCTTGATGCCAGATCAACGACCGAGATATCCGCACCAACAGTGGATAAATCATTGGCGAATTCACAGCCGATCAAACCCGCGCCGATAATGACAACACGTTTGCCTTTTTCCAGCTCCGCGCGGAAGAGGCGGTAGTCATCCAGGTCATTTACAGAGAGAATTTTATTGGCCGCACCACCTTTTATCGGCGCCATGATGGTATTGGCACCGTTGGCCAATACCAGCTTTGTATAGGAGGCCACGCCCTTTTCGGTGTGCAAGGCCTGGTGACGGGTATCAATCCGGTTAACCCTTGTTCTGGTCCAGATCTCTGCTGCCAGGGTTTCTGCCATTTGTTCAGCGCTGGATATCACCAGTGCATCCGGGTGTTTGTCTTTGCCAAGTGCATTGGAGAGCATGGGCTTGGAATAGGAACTGCCATCATCACGGGTTATCAGCAATAATTCTGATTCACTGTCCCGTTTACGGATTTCACGTGCCAACGTGTAACCTGCAAGCCCGGTACCAATAATGACGAGCTTGCTCATATCAGGTTTCCAACCATTCAAAATCTGATTTTCCGACGCCACAGTCCGGGCAGATCCAGCTATCGGGGACATCTTCCCAGGCCGTCCCGGCAGAAATACCTTCATCCGGGAGGCCAAGCTCCGGATCATAAATAAAATCACAAACCAGACAACGCCATCTTTTCATTCAAGCTCTCCAAAAAATCTGCCATAAAAAACAGGGGGCCAGCCAAGGCCGTATTAAACGCTTTCCAGGTGCATATCTCAAGTTTTCCTGTTTAAATGGGCCTCTATGGAAAGTGGAAATTACCTTCGATCTTTATTGCTGCCATGGATTCTGTCGGGCCTTTTCCTGTCTGCTTCACTGGTGCATGCAGAGGCCAGCCGGTCGTTTGATGTTGTCATAGATGATGAAATCACAATAAATATCCTGAGCTTACCGGCAACCGGAGACAAACTTTTGCTATGGTTCCCTTCCGGGCCAGGGTTTGTAGAGCAGGAAAAACATGCCGCTGTAAAACTGGCGGCAAAAGGGATAGAGGTCTGGTTTGCGGATCTTTTGAGTGCGTGGTTTTTACCAACCTTGCCCAGCAGTATGGACAAACTGCCTGCATCGGAGCTGGCTGATTTTATTGAGGCCGTCAGGGAAAAAAGCAATAAACAAATAATGCTGGTCGCAAATGGACGAGGTGCACTGCCGGTTTTGCGGGCAGCGAGGAAATGGAAACAAAGATACGGTGCATCCGCCGGCCTGTCCGGGGTTATCCTGATCAGTCCGAATCTGTATGTTTCAACCCCTGAACCCGGCATGGAGGGTGAATACATGCCAGTGGCCCGATATTCAAATCTGCCGATATTCATTATCCAGCCAGCCAATTCCCCGTGGCGCTGGAAGTTGAAACAAACCGTATCGTCGTTGTCCGCCGGGGGTAGCGATGTCTATGCCTGGGTTCTGGCAAATATCCGGGACCGTTTTTATTTCCGGCCCGACGCCATGGCTGACGAAGACAGGCAGGCCGGGCGATTGTCATATTATCTACTGAATGCGGGCAGGTTACTGGGCAGTTTTAACCAGACCTTGCGGGGTGTACGCACAGGGCACGATATTCCCGTGGTGGAACGGTCACAGAAAAAAGAAAGGACGCTACGCGCGTATACCGGCAACCCGTCGCCACCCGCGTTACAGTTAAAGAATCTTCAGGGCAACAACGTTGACCTGAGTAATTATCGTGACAAGGTGGTACTGGTCAATTTCTGGGCATCCTGGTGTCCTCCCTGTGTGCATGAAATGCCATCCATGCAACGGTTGTCTGACCGGCTTTCAGGTAAACCCTTCGAGATTCTTGCGGTGAATATGGCCGAAGACGACAACACGGTAAAAAAATTCCTGCAAGAGAAAGTGAATGTCAGGTTTACCATTTTAATGGACCGGGAGGGCAAGGCATTAACAAGGTGGAAGGTTTTTGCATTCCCGACCAGCTATGTTATCGGCAAGAAAGGAAAGATCAGACTGGCGCTGTTTGGCGCAATAGACTGGATGCAGGATGATGTGCTGCTGAAAATCAACAGGCTCATGGACGAGTAGCCGATTAAAGGTTCAGCCAGTCAATCGGCCTGAGATAATCATACAACCTGGCCTCGTCCGTGCCATCTGCGGGTTGCCAGTTGTATCGCCATTTGACCAATGGCGGCAGTGACATCAGGATCGATTCTGTTCGGCCCCCCGATTGCAGCCCAAACAATGTTCCGCGATCATAGACCAGGTTGAATTCAACATATCGACCACGACGGTAGAGCTGAAAATCCCTTTGCCGTTGACTGAACGGGTTATCCTTGCGACGGTTGACGATGGGTCGATATGCCTGGATAAAATGGTCGCCGACACTTTTCAGAAAAGCGAAGGATTTCTCAAAACCCTGTTCATTCAGGTCATCGAAAAACAGGCCGCCGACACCGCGGGTCTCACCCCTGTGCGCGAGGTAAAAATATTCATCACACCATTTTTTGTACTTGTCATAAACATCATCGCCAAACGGGTCACAGGCCGCTTTTATAATCGTATGCCAGTGTATGGCGTCTTCCTCGAACAGGTAAACCGGTGTTAGATCAAGGCCGCCACCGAACCACCAGACAGGTTCTTCGCCTTCCTTTTCTGCAACAAAGAAACGGACATTGGCATGAGATGTCGGCACATAAGGATTGCACGGATGGATCACCAGCGACACCCCCATTGCCTGGAAACTGCGGCCAGCCAGATCAGGGCGTTGCGCCGTGGCCGATGGTGGCAGGCTTTGACCCGATACACAGGAGTAGTTGATGCCGGCCTGCTCGAATACGGACCCATTGGTCAAGATCCGGGTGCGCCCCCCTCCCCCCTGCTGGCGTTGCCAGTTGTCTTCCTGGAAAGTGGCATGGCCATCTTCATCCTCCAGTTCCTTGCATATCCTTTCCTGGAGGTCGAGCAGATAATTTTTTACTGTCTGGCTATTGGTATTGTCCATCGGATCAGTTTTCTGCCTGGAATGCAGTGTATATAATTTTTGTGCTCATGGTTCATTGTTGCTCCGTAAACCCGCAGCGAATGTAGTTGAAACGTAAGCGGCAAGCACGTTTTGAGCAAACCCGTAATCCGGATATGTGCCTGATAAAGTTAACGGGGTAGGCCGCGTTCAGGGTTATATCGTCAGGTTCAGTCGTGGGTTACCTTTTTTATCCGGATCGATGCGGGGCTGGCATATAAAAAGTCTGCCCGTGTCTATTTTATATTCTGTTACCAGGTATGACTTGATCACCTCTGCGCGCTTCTGCGCGAGGCCTAGCAACTGATTTTCAGCAACGGAGATACTGGCAGGAATTTTTATATTGGCCTCAAAATTCTGTTCTTGCCTTTTGTTTGCCAGCCACGTCGTGCGATTATCCTGCAACAGCCTGTTTCGGTCAGTTTCAGTGGCGATACCACAGAGCTTGATGCGAAGTCCGGGGCGTTCATTCATCAGGCTGGCTATGCGTGAAGCATAGTCCAGAGAGGTTTTGTCAGTAGCCGAGGACCCGGCAGGGAAGTTTATCGGGTTCAGGCTAATGGTATCCGCTGCTGATTTTATCAGCCGGGCAATCGTAATCAGACCACCATAGGGCTGCAATGCGTAGGTCAGGTAGGTCAGGCTGGCTTTTTTCATCGCATTGCCGATAGCCTTGTTGATAATACTGCCAATCTGAAAATCCGGATTGGCAGCATTACCCTTAACCGGTAGAACCAGATCGATATCATTATTTTTATTGCGCAGTAACGATAATGCGCTTTCCAGCGGAATATCCAGTTGTGCCGTCAGCTGCCTGGCACGGTCCGGGTCGGCGACTTTGACTTCCAGGGTTGAGATCAATAATCTGTTGCTGGCATCGATGGCGCCATTATTGATGTCTAGTTTGATGTGGGCATTCAGCTGGCCACTACGAATATCGTAGCCCAGTATTTTAGCCAGGTAGCCTGAAACAGGCGGCAGGCTGATATTTTTTATATCACCTTCAAGTTTGATCGTGAGGGCCTTTGCGTACGGGTAGGCATTTCCCTTGAGTGCAATGCTTGAAAACCTGCCCAGTTTTGCCTCAATCAGGAAAGGGCTTGCCTTGCCAGGCCGGCCACTATTAATGTTGTTGATGGATGCGCGCGCAAGCCGGATTTCAGTGTCGAAGGCGGGGCTGACCGTTTCGTCAAAAATCCGGATACGGCTGTTGCCAGTCAGGCCGATGTTGCTGATTGTCAGTTTCAGGGGCTTGCCATTCTGCTGCCGGGGAGTGACGGGTGTTGTTATTTTTGTTTTGCCCTTGTCACTGGATTGCATCGCCGGGATATCCAGACTGGCAATGTGCTGGAGCCTGCCATTTTTCTGCCGGTGTATATAGATCAGGGCATCACTTAAACGGATCCTGCCGACGGCGTACCCTTTTTCTTTGCTGAGCGAAATACTGTCAATTTCAAGACCAACTGCCTGCAGAAAGGCCGGGTTCTGTTTTTCCTTCGTTGCTACAGGCCTGTACAAGGCGCGCGGGCCGGTTAGTTTTATTGTGCCGGTGCTGATATCTTCAAGCCCGCTGAAGGCTATTTTTTTAATCAGCAGGGTGTTGGTATGAAAAAGTTGTTGCTGGCCGGGCAGGCGGGTCAGGGTAATTTCGGTGCCGGAAATCCGGCCACTAATAGTGGGCATATCAAAATGCTGTCGTGACCTGATGGAACCTTGCCAGTCCAGCCGCCCATGATGGTACTGGAGTGTATGACCCTGTTTGATATCAAGATTTTCTGTTTCAAGTCTTCCGGTAAGAAGATAAACCGGCGACTGTCCCTTGCTGTTCAGGGTTACATCCAGTTTTCCTTGCCACTGCAGTTTATCCTGGGAAATATCCTGCTTTAGCAAGCCCAATACAAGGTTATGTACCTGGGCATCACTATCGGCCCGGAATCGCGTCCATTGCCCGGGCTTATGCCTGATCGACAGGCTTGTATCAACAGAAAACAGGCCTTCCATGTTGTGTGCATAATCTTTTATATACGTGGCCACGGGTGAAAGGTCAAAGTCATTAATCTTCAGTTTACCTTCGAAACCAGGTTCGGTATCGAACAGGTCCAGCAGACCTGTCAGTGTCACCGGGGCACTGTTGACCTTGCCACTGTAGTTTATAAGGGTGTCATCCTGCGACCAGCTTTTTAACTTGTCCAGAGTGAAAGAATCAATCTCAAGGCCGGTTTGTTGTTCGGGGGTGGTGAAATTGATTTTACTGTTACGAAAAACAACACCATGCAAGCCAAACCCCCAGGGTTCATTTTTTTCTTTATTTTTCAGGGGCCTTGATTCGGGTATGCCCAGCCCTGCGACGATCAGGTGTTTACCGGCCCGTTGTTCTACAAGCAGGCGCAGCCCATCGACTTCCAGAGCTGGAATAAAGATGCGTTTTTTAAACAGGGGCAGCCAGTCGAGCTGTACCAGTACATGGCTGAATGCCAGGGTCTCATGGCCACCCTGGCGGACCTCGAGATTAGCCAGGCGTAATTTTCCGGTGAACAGATTGATATCAACATTTTCAAGTGAAACCGAATCCGCACCCTGTTGCCGATACCATGACTCAATGCCATAACGCACTGCAAGGGGTAATAAACTGATAAACAGCAAAAACAGTATTAGCAGGACTGCCAGCCATTTAAACCAGTTTCGTTTATAGAGTAATTCAGTCATGTTGCTGCTGCCTCACGTCTTCTACCAGCTATACCCTACGTTGAATAGCATCTTGCGGTCGGTTGTTTTTGTGCCTGCCGGTGGGCTCTTGTCCCATTCGACATTGAGTTGCAGTGTTGCACTCATACCAGACAGAAGCGGAAAACGAAAACCGGTTTTTGATATCAAGGTCAGGTTATCTGAATTGCCCAGATCAAGCAGACCTTCATGTGTATGGAAAAATTGCATCCGGTTTTTGAAAAATTTCTGATCATATCTGATCGCCCAGCGACCAGCCGTGTATTTCTCGTCTGCCGAGTTGAAATGGTCATCACGGACATAGTTGATGCCGCCTTCAATAAACAGATTTTGTCTACTGGATTCAATGAACTGATGGCCATAGCCGATACCTACCGAACTTTTTAGCTTCTGGTCTTTGAACTTGTCGTGTGCAAATGAGCTGTCACCATAAATATATCTCTTCTTGTCGAGGAAGTAGTCATATTTAAAGTAAGTGGTATTTTTATCTTCGGTAACAATATTATTGCTACTGGCTTTAAACAGGCTGCCACCAACAGTAATACGATTGGTAAAGCGGCGTACGACCACTTCTGCATCCAGATTATACGATTTGCTGTCGGTATTACCATTGGCGGTGGCGATACCAACATTGGCACGCCCATGTACCTTGGTGCCTTTGCCACTGACGGCAGGTGACGGGTTGATATACCGTACGCGATCAAGGGCAATAATCAACGGCTTGCCAGCATCCCCGGGTTTGATGGCCGCAATGCCTTTTTTATTTGCAGAAAATAATGCCTGCTCCAGTGTCGTCTCATTTACAAGAACAATCTGAACCGGTTTGTCTGTCTGTAATTCAACAATGCTGGCCCAGTCGATCTTGATGATGCCTGCATAAGTTGTCTTGAATAGCAGTTGCCCCGTTTCCTTGCTGACGACGGACCCCGTGATGTGATCGCCGTTATCAAGGGTGACGGTATCGGCGAACACAGCGGGGATTACCAGCGTAAACAGGATGGCAAGTAAGGCGGGTTTCATAATCCTGGATTCCACAGTTCTTTGGGTCGAGTGCACAGTATATCATCAATCATTAATATTCTGGATTGCTTTGGTATAAATTTTTACCGTTGTGCCGTTAACCCATGACGAATGTGGCTGAAATGTAAGCGGCAAGTGTGTTTCGGGCCAACCCGCAATCCGGACATGAAACCGGCAAGCCTGATCAAGACACGCAAAACATGCCGTCCGTGCGGCAGACGGTCTTGATCGGGCTTGCCGGCTTCATGTCCTCACATTGTTATGTGCTTCATAAAGTTAACGGGACATATATGGGCCAGCAATGATAAATTTCAATAACACAGGCTGGTCAGTCAGGACGTAATATTTTGCCCGACGTCATATCGCATATTTCAGACGGGTTGGTACGTTGGCCGGTAGCACCGTGGATGATTCTATCCACATCCGACCTGAAGATTCGCCTGACATCCAGTGCGGTGCGTGCCGCATTCCGCTGGCTGATGTTGGCGCTGGTTGATACCAGGGGGTGGCCTGCTGCCCGGCATAAGGCACGGGCGGCTGGATGCCGTGTTATGCGTACGGCGACCCCCGTCTGGTTGCCCGTTAACCAGTGCGGGCAGTGGACGCTGGCCGGCACAACCCAGGTGACGGGCCTTGCCAGGCGTTTGCCCAGTTGCTGTCTTTGCGCCGGCGTTATATTGATGTAGGGCTCAATCTGCGCTGTACTGCTGGCAATCAGGATCAGGCCCTTGTCGGGATTACGGTTTTTCAGCAGGTAAATCGTTTCCACTGCACCCCAATTCAGCGGGTCACAGCCCAGGCCGTATACGGCCTCGGTCGGGTAGGCAATAATGCCGCCAGACTGGATAATGCGTATCGCTTGACGGAGCTGCCAGGGGGTCATGGTTTTATTTCATTCCTGATTTGCAGCAGGATGCTACAGTCAGCCGGTGAATGGCTTATGACAAACTCTTTTGCAGTTCAGCATCCCTGGCCATCACCGTATCGGCATTGGCCTTTCGCTCGTCTGCAATGCGTTTTGCCAGATCACTGTCGGCCGTTGCCATGATCTGTGCCGCCAGATAGCCGGCATTCTTTGCCCCTGCCTTGCCGATTGCAACACAGGCGACCGGGATGCCGCCCGGCATTTGTACCGTAGAAAGTAACGAGTCCATACCACCCAGTCCGCCCGCATCAAGCGGTATTCCAATGACCGGCTTCAGGGTCAATCCTGCTACTGTGCCGGCCAGATGTGCGGCCAGACCTGCCGCTGCGATAAATACAGCACAGCCCCGCTGGTCGGCATCCTTGACATAGGCGTGTGTGGCGTCCGGCGTCCGGTGTGCCGAGGTGATCCTGACCTCGTAATCGACACCGAGTGATTTTAATACACCCAGGGTGGACTGAATGACAGGTAAATCTGATTCAGAACCCATTAATATTGCCACAAATACTTTACTCATGATGCATCTCTCTGGTTAATCCTCTTCCGTTTCCTCAAGCTCATAGGGTTCCGAGAACTTGCATTCTTTTTGTGGACAGACACGTTCTGTCCCGCGTTTCTTGGTGGTCTTGATCATGGTGATCGGCCAGTTACAATCCGGACACGGGTCGGCCTTGGGTTCATTCCATATGGCATATTTGCAGTCGGGATACCGTTCGCATGAAAAGAAAACCTTGCCGTTGCGTGATTTGCGTTGCAGGATATTTCCCTGGTTACAGGCAGGGCATTGGACGTCGGTGTCACGGGGTTTTTCCAGTGGCTCGATGTGTTTGCAGTTAGGGTAATTGCTGCACCCGATGAATTTGCCATAACGCCCTTGTCGGATAATCAGATCAGAACTGCACTCCGGGCATTTGCGGCCTTCAATGACTTCGGGTTCGGCCGACTCGGCATCATCACCGACATTGCGGGTGTAGTCGCACTCCGGGAAACCGGAGCAGCCGACAAAGCTGCCGCGTCGTCCCAGACGAACAGCAAGCTGCTTGCCACATTTGGGACAGTTTTCTTCCATTGGCTCCTGGGTCACTTCGGCGCGGCTGACGCTTTTTTCCTTGTCGACAACCAGTTTCCTGAATGGCTTCCAGAATTTTTTCATCATCGGGACCCATTCTTTCTCACCCCTCGAAATCGCGTCCAGATCATCTTCCAGCCTGGCCGTGAAATCGTAGTCCACATATTGCGTAAAATGATTTGTCAGAAACTTGTTTACCACCCGGCCCACATCGGTCGGAAAGAATCGTTTTTTATCAAGCCTGACATATTCACGGTGTTGCAGTGTCGAAATAATGGACGCATAGGTAGAGGGCCTGCCTATACCAAATTCCTCAAGTGACTTGACCAGGCTGGCTTCAGTAAAGCGGGGTGGTGGTTCAGTAAAGTGCTGTTCCGGCCTGAGCTTGATCAAATCGACCTGCTCCCCCTGCAGAAGCTCGGGTAGCATGCGCTGGTCCGATTCAGGCTTTTCTTTTCTGTCGTCCAGGCTTTCCTGGTATACAGCCATGAATCCCGGGTGAACAATGGTTGAGCCATTGGCGCGGAAGATGTTTTCATCACCCGCGGCCAGGTCGGCTGCAACCGTATCGATGGTTGCATGGGTCATCTGGCTGGCAACGGTACGTTTCCATATCAGGTCGTAGAGTTTATGCTGATCCTTGCTGAGAAATTCCTTGATGGATTCCGGCACACGTTGTGCCGATGTCGGGCGTATCGCCTCATGTGCCTCCTGGGCATTCTTGGATTTGGTTTTGTATTGTTGCGCTTCCTTTGGCAGGTTGTCGCTGCCGTAGCGCTCACGGATGACTTCGCGGATTTCATCCAGTGCCTCCTGCGCCAGGTTAACCGAGTCGGTACGCATGTAGGTAATCAAACCTGCAGTGGAGCCGCCGATATCGATACCTTCGTACAGTTGCTGGGCTGTCCGCATGGTTCGTTGTGCGGTGAAGCCAAGCTTGCGAGCCGCTTCCTGTTGCAGGGTCGATGTAATAAAAGGTGCGGTCGGGTTGCGCCTGCGCTTCTTTTTCTCGACCTTTTTGATTGTCAGTTTGCCTTCGGCTGCCTTCAGGACAGCCTCTTCTGCCTGTTGGGCGAGATCGGTATTGTTGATATCAAACTGGGCCAGTTTTTTATTATCCAGGTATGTCAGCCGGCTGGAAAAATTATGGCCCTTGCTGCTGACATCGGCCTCGATGGTCCAGTATTCCCTGGCCTTGAATTTTTCGATATCCAGTTCCCGCTCAACGATAAGCCGGAGTGCCGGGCTCTGTACGCGGCCCGCCGACAGGCCACGCCGGATTTTTTTCCATAACAACGGGGATAAGTTAAAACCGACCAGGTAGTCCAGGGCACGCCGGGCCTGTTGTGCGTTGATCATATCGATGGACAGATCACGCGGATGCTGCATGGCGTCCTGTATGGCGCGTTTGGTAATTTCGTGAAAAATAACGCGATGCGTCTCTTTTCCCTTGAGCAGGTTTTTGTCCTTGAGTAGTTCGTACAGATGCCAGGAGATGGCCTCACCCTCGCGGTCAGGGTCTGTCGCCAGATAAAGGGTATCGGCTTTTTTGAGGGCCTTGGTAATGGCATCAACATGCCTCTGGTTTTTTTCGATGAGATGATATTTCATCGCAAAGTCATTATCCGGATCGACGGCCCCTTCCTTCGGGATCAGGTCGCGGACGTGACCATATGAAGCCAGGACATAATAATCCTTGCCGAGGTATTTGTTGATAGTTTTGGCTTTGGCCGGTGATTCAACAATGACCAGATTTTTACTCATCGTAGTTTTTTCTATACCTACGTTGGTTTCTAGTGTAAATGTTCCAGTGAGCTGTCAAAAACCATATTTTCAATCCACTCAAAATTCATATCCTGTTCCGGCTGATTGAACAGCACCATCAGGATGACCCACTTCACTCGCTCGATATCCATCTCATAGGAATCCAGTGCCATGACACGCTCAATAACCAGTTCTCTGGTCTCGGTGGTCAGTACACCCATATTTTCCAGGTACAACAGAAAACCACGGCTTTCGACATCAAGTTTTTCCAGTTCACCATCGGTAAACAGGCGGAACGTATTGCCTTTTAGTGTGTTCTGCTGGTTTTCCTGGTTTGTTGCAAGGTCGTCCAGCCATACAAAGGCCTTGTCAATTTCATAGTTCTGAAATCCGGCCTCAACCAGACGGTCGATAAGGAAGTCACGATCCGGGTCAATCTCCAGGTCGCCATCCATAAAGTTCTGGAACAAATACAGCAATACATCCAGGACGTTTTCTTTCATTGTCAGCCTCGTTATTTAACCCGGATAAAACAGCCGCCAGGACTTGATGCTACACTACCTTGCAGCTCTAGGAACAGCATCATGGAGGAAACTTCTTCTGCCGTCAAACCACTTTTGCTGATGATTTCATCGATGGGTACGGGTGAGTAGCCCATTTCTTCGAGTATCCGGAGTGAGCCATGGTCAAGGTTTGCAGTATTAAGTTCTTTATTATTAGTAACTTGCGTTGAATCTTTGTATATGGCTGCCAGGGGATGGAGTTCGCTGATAATATCATCGGCGGTTTCCACGAGTTTTGCCCCCTGGCGTATCAATTTGTGGCAGCCGCGAGACAAGGGGTTGTGAATTGAGCCGGGAATGGCAAACACCTCGCGCCCCTGCTCCAGCGCATGTTGCGCAGTAATCAGAGAACCACTTCTTGATGCAGCCTCCACAACCAGCGTCCCCATGGCCAGCCCACTGATAATCCGGTTTCGGCGCGGGAAGTTTTCGGGCCTGGGTGAGGTGCCTGTCGGGTATTCCGAAACGATGGCCCCTGTTTCAGCAATGCGACAGGCCAGATTCTTGTTTCTGCCCGGGTATATCCGGTCGGGGCCGGTGCCTGTCACGGCGATAGTCTGCCCGCCAGCATCCAGTGCGCCCTGATGGCATGCGCTGTCGATACCAATGGCGAGTCCACTGGTGATGGCCAGGCCCGCTGCCGCGAGATGTCGGGAGAAATCAATGGCAGTGCCCCGCCCTGCCGGGGTCGGGTTGCGGCTGCCAACCATCGCGACCTGGTGTTGTGACAGGATGTCCACGTTACCATTTATATAGAGTAGCGGTGGGGGTGCCGGACTTTCCAGCAACATGGCCGGGTATCCCGGCTCATGCCAGGTCAGAATGTGATGATTTGCCCCCGATGACCATTGCAGGTCCCTGTCGACGCCTTGCCAGTCCGGATTTCGTATGGATTTAATGCTGAAATCCTTCAGCCCGCAGTGGGCAAGCTCGGCCGGAGAGCATTGCAACACGGCTTCCGGGGATTCGTATCGTGCCAGCAGTTTTGCGAAGGTGGCAGGCCCGACACCCTGAACACGATGCAGGGCGAGCCAAAAACGGATTCCCTGTTTTGCAGGTTCAGGCATAGAGGTTCCCTCTCTTTTGTCTAGTCATTCCATGACCCGGAAAACCCGTCCGCCGTTGAGCGTGGCGGGTTTTAATGAAGCCATTACGGGTTTCTGATGTAATCCAGTAACCTGAGATCGCGGCGGGCCTTTACCACCAGCGCATAGCTGATCTTGTCAAAAACCCTGAATACCATTACCGTGCCCGCCTTTTCATCCGGCAGGGTGACGGTGTCGTTGTGGTCTTTGGTAACCCGGTCCGGGATGGTCTGGCCTTTCTGGTAGACGTCGAGTACGTTGCCAGGTTTCAGGCCTTCACGTGCGCCCTTGTTGATGACAATAACCTGGTTGCTGCCTATATTGGTAACGCCATCAAGTACAGCCAGAATCTGTCCGTTGATATCACCTGACGGAGGCCTCGGGATAAAGTTGGCATCAAAGCTTTTTTCGTTGCTGGGTAACAGCCGATCCCCGATCCTGATTTCGCGACTGGTCCTCAGCACCTTCAGGGTTGACGGGTCACCGGTGCGGTACAGTTTGGCATTGCCGATAAACAGCGCCTCATAACCCAGAACCTTTTTGGTGACCGGGTCTTTGTAAACATTGCCGGTACGGACAATGGTGTATTTCCGGACAGTGCCATCCTTGATGCCACGCACATAAATGCTGTCCAGTGACGCCGCAATCAGCCGGCCACCCTTGTTTGCGACAACGTACGGGGCCTTGTCGAGCACATCCTTGCTGACAACCTGGGGTTCCTTCAGGAACTGCCTGATCGCGTCAATCGGTATGGTGGTGATGGCCTGGTCGAGCGGGATAATCCGTCCCTGTGGTGTCAGCTTGACGGTTTTGGAGCCCCTGCTGACTACGAGCCGTGGCTTGCCATCAACATAGACCAGATTGATTGTGTCGCCCGGGTAAATCAGATGCGGGTTGGCGATTTGCGAGTTTATATGCCATATCTCGGGCCATTGCCATGCGTCTTGCAGGAACCTGCCACTGATATCCCAGAGCGTATCGCCTTTTACCACCACGTATTTGTCCGGGTGATCCGGATTCAGTTTAACGGCGTCGGCATAAACAAGACCACAAACCAGAAATGAGAATATTAGTCCTAGAATCTTCTTCTTATACATATAAATCCCTTAAGCTGTTAGTCGGCAGCGCAGATCTGTAGAGTTTAGCGGAAAAACCCCATCTCTCATAGGATGGAATTACAAGTATATTCCTGTATCATCATAAGATTAGCTGAACTATCTACATTTTTACACTAATATTTTTCATTTTGTAACCTGTATGGCAAAACTGGATATTCTCCATTACCCCGACCCCCGCCTGCGTACCGAGGCCGAACAGGTCGAAATCGTCGATGATGCCACCCGCAGGCTGGTCGATGATATGTTCGAGACGATGTATGCAGCCCCTGGAATAGGTCTTGCGGCCACCCAGGTCGATGTGCACAAACAGGTCATTGTTATCGATATATCGGAAGACAGGGACCAGCCTTTATGCCTGATTAACCCGATGATCCTGAAATCGGATGGTCAGGACGAACATGAAGAGGGCTGTTTGTCTGTACCCGGGGTGTACGAAACGGTTCAGCGGGCGGAAAGCGTGGAAATCAGGGCCCGGGGGCGTGATGGCAAACCGTTTGAAATGCAGGTCGATGGCCTGCTGGCGGTTTGCATCCAGCATGAAATGGACCACCTGAAAGGCAGGCTGTTTGTTGATTACCTGTCCCGGCTTAAACAGGGGAGAATCAGGAAAAAAGCAGAAAAAAGCGCAAAAATGACGCTATAATCCAGGTTTAACCCCCCTGACATGGACTATTTTAGTTGAAAATCATTTTTGCAGGCACGCCGGATTTCTCCGTTTATGCACTTCGTTCCCTGATCGATTCCCGCCACGATATTATCGCAGTTTATACCCGGCCTGATCGCCAGGCCGGCCGGGGCAGGAAGGTCAAGGTCTCTCCGGTCAAGCAATGCGCACTCGATCACGGTATCCCCGTTTATCAGCCAGAGAGCCTGAAGGAACAGTCGGTTCGCCAGGAACTGGCCCGACTGAGCCCCGATACGATGGTGGTTGTGGCCTATGGCCTTATTTTACCTGAGGAAATTCTGGAAATCCCGAGGTTTGGATGCCTCAATATCCATGCCTCACTGCTGCCCCGCTGGCGCGGTGCAGCGCCTGTACAGCGTGCCATCCTGGCAGGCGACAAGACCAGCGGGATCACCATTATGCAGATGGATAAGGGGCTGGATACCGGCGACATGCTGCTGAAGCTTGAATGTGATATCCACCCGGGTGAATCGGCCGGGGTCCTGCATGATCGTCTGGCAGGTCTCGGTGCCCGGGGCATTATCGAGGTTATCGACCGGCTTGAAACGGGAACACTGCAAGCCGTCAGGCAGGACAATGACAAGGCCTGTTATGCTGCCAAACTGGATAAGGCCGAGGCCAGCCTGGACTGGGGCAAAAGTGCCCGCGAGCTTGACCGGCAGGTGCATGCCTTTAATCCGTGGCCGGTCGCACAGACACGCTGGAAAGACCGGGTGATCAGGGTCTGGGAATCGGTGTGCCTGGACGGTGACAGTGATAAAAAGCCGGGTGACGTTATCCGGGCCGGCAGGCAGGGTATCGATGTTATGACCGGTGACGGCATTCTCAGGCTGACGTTGATACAGCTACCCGGAGGCAAGCCGATGTCTGCACAGGCCTTTTGCAATGCGCATTCGATTGAAGACGACACCCTGTCCTGACCACCATGCCCGGGAAAAAGAACAAACCGGTACGCTTTATTGCGGCCCATGTCATCCTGCAAGTGGTGGTGAGAGGCCAGTCACTATCCAGTGTCCTGGCACAACAACAGCGCTACAGCCAGTCGGACAGTGCCTTGTTGCAGGAGATCTGTTACGGCACCCTGCGCTGGTTTTACCGGCTGGATGCTGTTCTTTCACGGCTTCTTGAAAGACCGATGAAGGAACGTGACCAGGATATTTTTTGTCTGATTATGGTCGGTCTCTATCAGCTGGAATTCATGAATACCCCGCCACATGCCATCGTCAAGGAAACCGTCGATGCGGTGTTATTGATGAACAAGCCATGGGCGAAGGGCCTGGTGAATGCCATATTGCGAAGCTATCAGCGGAATGCAGATGAGTTGACCGGACACTGGCAGGATGATCGTGAGGCCGAATTTGCCCATCCCGAATGGCTGATCGAGATGTTGGAGCAGGACTGGCCTGATGACTATATACAGGTACTCGATGCCAATAACCGGCGTCCCCCCATGACATTGCGTATTAATGAACAGCATACGAATGCGGAACAATACCGGCATGAACTGGCGAAAGAGGGCATCCATGCCCACAGACACCCGTTTGCATCGTCTGCACTGGTGCTTGAGCACGCCGTCAGCGTGCAGGATTTACCCGGTTTCCTGCAGGGGCGGGTGTCGGTGCAGGATGCCTCGGCGCAACTGGCTGCGCCCTTGATGGGGCTTGAGCCGGGAATGCGTGTGCTGGATGCGTGTGCCGCACCGGGGGGTAAAACCATGCATATTCTCGAGCACTGTCCGGATCTGGCTGAAGTCGTCGCGCTGGATGTCGATGCAGACCGGCTGACCAGGGTGCAGGAGAACCTGGATCGCCTGAAACAGGTCGCCAGCCTCGTTGCGGGTGATGCATCGAAGCCGGATGCCTGGTGGGACGGCCGACAGTTTGACCGTATCCTGCTGGACGTGCCCTGCTCAGGCACCGGTGTGATCCGCCGTCACCCGGACATCAAATTGCTGCGTACACCGGAAGATATTGCCAACCTGTCTGAAAGGCAGGCATTTATCCTCAATGCCATCTGGCCCTTGCTGGCCCCAGGGGGTATGCTTGTATACTCTACATGCTCGGTTCTGAAGCAGGAAAATGAACAACAGGTAAGGTCGTTCATTGCCAGGCAGACCGATGCAGCGGAACAGAGGATTGAGGCAGGCTGGGGTAGTCAGGGAAGTTGCGGCAGACAGGTATTATCTGGCGCAGATGAGATGGATGGATTCTTTTATGCCTGCCTGCAAAAAAAATATAAAAATGATTATTCTCAATTGCATATGCCGGTTTAGAAGGATTGCAGTCACGCTGCCGCTACTGGGCAGCCTTTGCATACCTTGTGCCAGTCTGGCGTCGTCCCGTGACGGCCTGCATGTTTATTCTGCTTCGACACAGCTTCGGGGTGACACCTACATGCTGGATGCACAGCTTGAATACGGCCTCAGCAAGGCCGCCATCGAGGCGCTTGAGAGTGGCGTACCACTGACCTTCGAAATGGAGGTTGAAATATTCAAACCAAGAAAATGGATGTGGGACGAAAGCATTTATAAATTCAGCCAGACCTACCAGATTGCCTATCATGCCTTGACCCAGCAGTATATTGTCACCAACGCAAGTAGCGGTTTGCAGAACAACTACAGCAATATGAAAACGGCCTTGCTGACAATGGGCCGAATCAATGACGTCCCTTTCCTGAAAAAAGAAATACTGGATAAGGGTGGCACAGAAAAAGTTTTTGCACGATTAAGGGTGTCACTCATTATCAATGAGCTGCCTGTGCCCATGCGTCCATGGGCCTACATCAGTTCTGACTGGCGGCTTTCAAGCGAGTGGTTTGTATGGGACCTCGAGTAGACAGAAAGTGGACCAGCGCCTTTGCTCCGGTATTGGGTCTGCTGGTTTTATTACTGATTTCATTTTATATCCTGAGTAACGCTACCGAAAATACTGCCCGGTTCAGTAATATGTACGGCTGGATCTTGCTAATCAACCTGGGGGGGCTGCTGGTTCTTGTTGCGCTGATAGGTGCCAGTTTGTTCAAACTGGTCAGGCAATATCGTGCAGGGGTTGCCGGTTCACGCCTGACAGTCCGGCTGGTGGTGGTGTTCGTTGTGCTTTCTGTTATACCGGTAACGGTTGTTTATTACTTTTCATTACAATTTCTGCAACGGGGTGTTGATAGCTGGTTTGATGTACGTGTTGAGAAATCCCTTGAAGATGCACTCAAGCTGAGCCAGGTTTCACTGGACCTGCGCCAACGTGAACTGGTCAAACAGGTGTCGGGTATTGTCGGGAAACTGGTTGATGTCACAGAATCCAATGCCGGCCTGGTGCTGAGCGACATGCTTATTGGCACCGGCGCAGTCGAACTCAGTATGCTGGGTAAAAACAATCGCATCATTGCATTCAGTAGTGCCGACCCTGCCAAGGTAGTACCACACCGTACCGACGAAGATGTGTTGAGACAGGTCAGGCAGGGTAATCACTACGTTGGCCTGGAGCCGATCAAGGGTTCCGGGATTCATGTCAGACTGGTTTTTCCCATCCCGGCCGGAAGGGGTGGTGATACCGAACTGCGCATACTTCAGGCCTTGTTTCCGATTGACCAGCGCCTGAATACACTCGCCGACAGGGTCCAGTCCTATTATAATGTTTACAAAAAACTGAACTACCTGCGTGGGCAGTTAAAGAACAGCTTTCTGCTGACATTGTCACTGGTGTTGCTGCTTAGCCTGTTTGCCGCTGTGTGGGTGGCGTTTTTTGCAGCGCAAAGACTGATGGCCCCGGTGAGAGATCTTGCCGAAGGGACACAGGCAGTTGCCGACGGGGATTATGACAAGCGTCTGCCGGCGGCCGGCCAGAATGAACTGGGGTTTCTGGTGCAGTCATTCAATGACATGATTGCCAAGATTGCCCAGGCCAGCTCACAGGCACAACAAAGTCAGCAGCTGGTCGAGGCACAACGCGCCTACCTTGAAGCCGTTCTTGGTAATCTTTCTTCCGGCGTGATGACGCTGGATAACAAGCTTATTATCCGAACGGTTAACCCGTTGGCAGGAAAAATACTGGGTATCGATTTTCGTGAATACATTGACCGTCCCCTTGAGGATATCAGCCAGGCGGCAGCCCCGCTGAAGCGCTTTGCTGAAAGTCTCAAAACCCTGGTAGAGCGTCCTGACCGCTGGCAGGAGGAGATTATAATTTTTTCCAGGGAGGGAAGAAAAGTATTGATGTGCCGTGGCGCAACATTGATCGACGAACATATTGTCAGCGGGGATCATGTTATCGTTTTTGATGATATTACTACGCTGATCCAGGCGCAGCGCGATGCCGCCTGGGGCGAGGTTGCGCGACGCCTTGCCCATGAAATAAAGAACCCGTTGACACCGATCCAGCTTTCGGCAGAACGCTTGCGGCACAAGTTCATGAAAACCATGAACAAAGAAGACGCCAGGATCCTGCAACGGTCCACCGAAACCATCGTCCAGCAGGTAGAGGTGATGAAGGAAATGGTTAATGCCTTTGCCGATTATGCCCGTGCACCGCAGGTACAGCTTGAGCGGCTTGATTTGAACAAGCTGATTTACGAAGTATCTGATATGTATAAAATGCCGGAGCTGAGGTTGCAAAGGGTGCTGGACAGGCGGATCCCTGTTATCCAGGGTGATGCTGCTCGCCTGCGGCAGTTATTGCATAATTTAATAAAGAATGCACTGGAGGCCATGGAGGGCAGTGAGAAAAAGGAGATTGATATCACAACACGGTGCATGGACGAATCAGGCTGCCGGTTTGTCGAGCTTTGTATACGCGATTACGGGCATGGTTTTCCTGAAGAGACATTGGGGCAGTATTTTGAACCCTATATTACCACCAAGCTCAAAGGGACGGGCCTGGGTCTTGCGATTGTAAAAAAAATCGTCGAAGAACACGGCGGGCGGGTCATCTTCTCCAGCGGCGACGTCGTGTTCAGCTCCACGCACCTGATCCGCGGGATGCCCGGAGATCCGCAAATCGAGTTCGAGCGCATGCGGGTCATCACAAACCGCCACGACATCACCCGAAATTCTCTGACCGACACGCTGGACCGCTTTCGCGGGCTACGCGTGCTGGTCGTCGGCGACACCGTCATCGATCGCTACATCCTGTGCGACGCCATCGACGTCGCCAGCGAAGCCCCCATGATGTCGCTCGCCAAGCTCGACGAAAAAAGCTATGTCGGCGGAGCGGCCATCGTCGCCCGCCACGTCGCCGCACTCGGCGCTCAGCCCTTCCTGCTGACCGCCGTCGCCAACGACGCCCAGTCCGAAATGGTCGAACGCGTTCTCGCCGTCGAGGGCGTTCAGTCCCACCTGCTCCGTTGCCGATCCAAACTCGTCCAAAAAGTGCGCTACCTGGTCGACGAGAACAAGCTGCTCAAGGTCGAGGACGCCGAGCGAGTTCCGCTTGACTCGCTGGCAGAACGCCACGCCGTCGACGTTATCGAGCAACAAGCCGACCGCGTCGACGCCGTCATATTCTGCGACTTCGGATTCGGCATGATAACAGCCGGTCTGATCGATCGGGCTTTTGGCTGCCTGCGCGAGCGCGTCGGAACCATCACCGCCGACATCAGCGGACCGCGCGCTAACCTGCTCAACTTCCGAGACGCCGACTTGCTCTGCCCCACCGAGCGGGAAATGCGATCCAACCTGAACGATTTCGATCGAGGATTGTCCTCCGTCGCCCACCAGCTCATGTCCCGAACCGCCGCCAAGCATCTGTTCGTCACCGTGGAGAAGAAGGGCCTCGTCGTCTTCGACCGCCCGACGCAGGATCCACAATCGCCCGTTTGGTTAGCGAGCACCTTCCGGCCTTCGCCTCGCGACCGCTCGACTGCCTCGGTGGCGGCGACGCCCTGCTGGCGGTAGCCTCTCTCAGTTTGGCGGCGAAATCATCGCTGATGCACGCCGCCTACCTCGGCAACGCAGCTGCGGCTACGGAAATCTCCAAGCTGGGCAACGTGCCGGTCAGCGGCGAGGATCTCCACCGCTGGATCGCCGCCCGCGCCGAACTCGCCGACGCTCCGCACGCGGCTGCACCAGTCCCCGCCCTGGTTCGCTGAGAACGTGCAAGAAGGGTGCCACTGGCAGCTTGCCTGCCAGTGCCGTCTGAGAGAAACTCGGTCAGGCACGGGCGAGCGAGCCGCCCGTGGCACCCAGACGCAGCCGCTTCAGACGCTACCGGTTGCCCG
>ENA-ORDP01000040-ORDP01000040.1-marine-sediment-metagenome-genome-assembly--contig:-NODE-40-length-72982-cov-3.822549_pt1 | contig 72982 bp, 68 predicted proteins | sample MGYA00248627_ERZ508539 | MGnify/ENA primary metagenome ERZ508539 (study PRJEB26208, sample SAMN05571518) | marine sediment metagenome | biome: deep sea; feature: Hydrothermal vent; material...
AATGGAGGCATAAGGAATCTTGAGATATTTAGTTAAAATACCCCCGATAGAGGCGATAGAAAGTAAAAAAATTGCAGTTATTATTATCTGCTGACTGTTTTCGTGCATATATCAAATATAAAATCGTGTATAAACCCAAAGTCTAATTTTTTTAATTTATAGTTCCCTATGTCTTCAATTAAAACGAACTTAATCTGTTTTTCGCTTACCTTTTTATCTAATCTCATTGCGTTTACATATTGTTCAGCCGTAAATTCAGGAATTTTGACCGGCAATCCCGACTTTTCAATGAGATTTTTAACTCTTGTAACGGTTTTATCGGCACAAAGACCTATTTTTTTAGACAGCATAGTCGCAAAAATCATCCCTATAGATATGGCCTCGCCATGTTTTATGTTCTCGTAATTATACAATGCCTCTACGGCATGCCCCATGCTGTGACCGAAATTCAGCACCGATCTAATTCCGGCTTCTTTTTCATCCTCGCTTACTATATCGGCCTTAATGGCGCACGACCTTTCTATTATATATGCAAGAGCAGATTCGTCATAAGAAAGGACCTTATCGCAATTATTTTCGAGATATGAAAAAAACTCACCGTCTAAAACGACACCGTATTTAATAACCTCGGCAAACCCATTGGCAAGTTCCCTTGCATCTAAGCTTTTAAGCAATCCCGTATCTATTAAAACGACCTTAGGCTGATAAAAAGCACCTATAAGATTTTTACCCTTAGAATGATTTATACCGGTCTTGCCTCCTACGCTTGAGTCGACATCTGCAAGCAGAGTGGTGGGCATTTGTATGAAGTTTATACCCCTCAAATATGTTGCCGCCGCAAATCCTGCCAAATCGCCTACGACTCCGCCGCCGAAGGCTATTATAAAGTCGCGTCTTTCTGCCTTGCAGTTAATCAATTCGTCATAAATGTGGAAAAGATATTTTTGACTTTTAGTGTTTTCGCCGTCGGGCAGGATAATAATTATAGGATTAATGTCGGCGTTCTCAAAAAAGTGGGTAATACGGCTGCCGTATAAATCTGAAACGGTTTTGGATGTTATAACGAAAGCGCGTCCCCTTAACCCCACCGAGTTAAGAATGTCAGTAATATCGCCTTTTGGTTCCGGATTTATAATGTCGGAACCAATTAAAATTTCATACCCCCCTCCACTGCCGAAACGGCTCAAATCTACTTTTATTTTCATTTATAGGATTTTATTAGCTCCGTATTTATTTTTTGAAAACCTGCGCTTCTGTTGTATTATATTTCATTAGTTTTCTTTTTTCAAGGAAGCTGTCTATAATACCGTCAACTATTAAAATACCTATTGAAAATAGGCCGATTTATGGAAAAGGGGCATCGAATTACCCTAATGATGTTAGAGGAAAATTAAAATATTAAGGTTTTTCAATCAATTTATCTAAATCCATTTTTTTTCTATAAGCCCTTATGTTTAATCTGTCGTACGCCAAGATATCATCGCATAATTCTGCTACTCGTTTATAATCGCCGCTGCCAAGACATAATATTACGTCATTTTCCAATTTTTTGAGATCGCTAATAGTATAATATATTACATTTGAATGCAGATAATTTCTGAATATTTTGAAATCGCAGTTTTCCGCAAAAATATAGTCGTCGTCTGAATATTTAAATTGCCATTTTTCAAGCAAATGATAACCGTTCTCCGTGTCATATTTCCTCCTCCCCTCCGTCTTTTCTTCAAAATGAACGAGCATGCTTCTGGGATTAAATATTATATCTTTTTGTGCTTCTTTTATTTTTAAACATAAATCCACATCTTCGAACCCGTTTTTGTATATCTCATCAAACGAGCCGATCGAAAAAAATAACTCTTTTTTTAAAAGAATGGAGGCAGCCGTAACCGCGTTATATTTCTCATACGTTATCGCATTTTTGGCATGTGATTCTTCGCATCCGAAAATGTTCATACCCTTATACTGATGATACGGAGAAACTATGCCGTCTATGCTGACAAAAACTACCCCTGCATGCTGAATTTTTCCATCCGAATATAACAATAAAGAACCTACCGCCCCGAAACGATTACCGGCTTTAGAAGCGGTATTGACAAGTTCGTCTATTGCGCCTTTAAAAACAATCATATCATTGTTTAGAAAATGCAGATACCTGCCTCTGCTCGCTTCGGCACCCTGATTACAGGCTTTTGCGTAACCCGAATTTATATTGTTATTAATTACGGTAAAATTGTTCAGGCAGGAAAGCCCCTTTAAGTAATCTTCCGTACCGTCCGTCGAAGCATTATTTACGACTATTATTTCAAAATTAACCAAGGGATGATTTTTAAATATGGACGTTAAGCAATTTTTGGTATATTCTATGTTATTAAAGACAGGAATTATTATGGATACGTCATAGCTGACATTCTCACCATCATTACTCCTCGCATAATTTACCTTATCGCTCATTAAATCGTATGACGGAACGCATAATCCATCCGCCAATTTAAACATAAAACCCCCGCCGGCATAAAAAGAAGACATATTGATTATTTCCGCTATTATTTTTAATGAAAGCCCGCTATCATTTCCGCCTTTGAAATTAAAACTCAAAATTTTAAAATCATTTAAATTAAAATAAGGAAAATCCTTCGCGGCTAGATTTAGAATAGGTCCCTGCTCTTCGGCCATAATGTATTCGCCGTCTAATATGAGAAACGGCTCATTCGTTTTTATACCGTGATTTTCTAAAAATTCATAGATGGCTGTTATATTATCATTATCGAAAAACACATCCGGTTTGCCGCTATCGATATGCTTTAAACGATAATCTATTTTAGGAAGGCTATCCGCGTCTTCTATATCAACAATATAATCGACCGATTCTTCGGGCATAACATTGCTTAAGTATTTTAAGTAGATATTGTTTTTAAAGAAGTCGCGGTTTTTATCGATAACAAACAGTAAGTCCCATTTATTAAAGGCATTATGCAAATGTCTTATAAAAACACTGAAACTAAATAAATCTTCAAATTTATCCGAATTCATTTTGAGCAAAACTCTCTTCGGCATGCTCGCAAGTTCCTTCAAACCAAGTTTAAGGGCGTTTATTTTAATTTTTCCAGCCGTATATTCACCTATAGCCGCTTTTAGGAATACGTTTATAAATCCGCAATACTCAAGATACGCCCTTAAGAGCTCTGAGGAATAGGTTGAGTTTAATTTATTATTCTTTAAAAAATAATCTAATATATTTTCCGATGAAAAAAAATTATATTGTTCATCCGCCGACTTTTTTATAATTTTTTTATATTCGGCAATCTCGCCTGCGGTGTCAATGGACTTTGACCTTATTTTATCGGACCGGTTATAAAAATTTACGTAAAAAGGAATATCCTTGCATTCTATATATAACCTGCCTCCGCATGCTATAAGCCGATAAAATTCTTTAAAAATAGATTCATTCTCATTATAGTCGAATTCTTCTATAATATTTTTAACGGTTATTTTCTTTAACAAATTGAACGGAAGAGATAAAAGACAGGTTTTGAAATATAAAAAATCTAACCTTCCGTGCGGGCCACCCGATCGTTTGCCGTTTATATCAAGCGACAGCGTTTCGGGATCAAATTTTAATACCGGCGGTCCGCCTGCGGCTAACATTGCCTCGTTTACGGCACTCACGGCGATATCCATTGACGTTAACGTAAGCATTACCGATTTCGGACACTGTTCTAGTTTGGTTATTAATATGTTATTTTCGACAAGTTTTTCCTCAAAACTCCCGAATCTTAAGTAGTCTGTGTTAATCTCTTCATTCACGATATTTTCATGAGTCAGCCGCTCTTTAATCTCTTTTACGGACTTCCCCATGTTTTCTTCAATGGATATATCTATCATAATTTATTTATTAATAAACAACTTATACTTAATTTTATTATTTCCTAAATTGATAATATTTTTACCTTCCGATATCGACTCCTATAAAAAAGTGATATCATGATTTTCTTTTAGCCATCGTTGTGATTTAGCAAATCTCATTGATATTTTTTCAGCTATATTTTTATTCATTCCGCATTCTCTGTAAGATGATAAATTTAAATTTTGCGAGGGAGGCAATATTATTTTTTCTTTAAATATGCTAAAAAATCCTTTTTCAATAATATGTTCTTCCCATTTTTTTACATAAATTTTACCGTCAAAAATTTGCTCAAAGCTATTAATAATTTTTTCATATTCAAAACAAAATGTACAATCTTTAAATGTAATTTTTCCTTCTTCCAAAACTGTTTTTATATATTCAGTAAATGAAATATTAAATCCATGCTTCAATAATTCTTTATATAAGACTTCTGAATAACTTACCCATTCACGTAAAAAAATAACAATGTTAACTTGACAACCGATATCGTTTAAATGTTTTTTAAAAATATGTAAACTTCTTGGTTTTACATATAAACATTCAAAATCCTCGGAACTTATAATTATATTGTCGGCCGGCGTATTTTTTATCTCATCGCATAAATTTTTTAAAGTTCCCCATTCACTCTGAAATCTACTATCATTTGATAATTGCCATGCAATATTATGTTGACCGCCTCGTTGCCACGGTCGGCCGGCTTTCGGAAATAAAATATTTTGAACTAATAATTTATCATAATTTTCCGCCAATAGAACCTGCAATGCTGTAGTTCCTGTTTTATGAGTTCCAATATGTAAATATAACTTCATAGATTTGTCTCCTTGTCATGTTTATAATTATAGGCTATATTCTGCAATTCTTTAAAATTTTTTTCCACTTGAGAATTATTAAGATACATTCCATAGCCAGCATACTCCCCGCGGCTAAAAACAGGAGAATTCTTTTTCCCCGATAAAGTTGAATGAATTAAGCTATCAGCAAGACTATACCGCAAAAGTAACCCTTACAGTCTCTTCCGCTAAACGAGTCCACTCTCTTGTCTTTAATACCTGAGTCATCTAAAATATATCCGCAATTCGAGCATGTTGTCGGCTAAGGTATTAATTCATCTTCAAGATATTCCAGTACTTCCTGCCATATTTTAATCTCAGGCTCCATTTCAAACTCTATCGTGTCGGCAAGCATAATATAATCGCGGTTTTTTTGCATTTCTAAAATTTTGGATAAAATCTCTTCTAAATCGTCGAAGTATTCCTTTATAGTCTTCTCTTTATAAGTATAAATCGAGTAATCTATTTTTAAAAATACCGCAATTTTATCCATCATCTGAACAAATGATGCTATGCCCTTTAAATCTGCCGCAAAATTATTAAAACCGTCTTTATCGTTTCCAATCCTCAAAAGATCGGAAACTTCATTTAAGCTTATTGATAAATCGTTAAAATAATTCTTTATAGCGACAATAGACTCCTTGATCAAATCGTTTGAAGTCATAGTGGTGATATTTAACTCTCCATCCCCGTCTATCCTAATAGTCTTAGTTTTTTCGTCGTTTACCAATAACTCGTCAAATTTAATTCCGTTTAAATATATATCTTTAATTACCGAACCCTTAGGTATAAAACCTGCAATATCGTTAGAAATAAAATCGTAAAACGTGTGCGACTTATCGCTAAGGGCGGACAAATCTACATTATTATCATCTACTTTTATCTTCATCATAAATAAAGCCTCATTTGTTAAGATTAAATTTTTTCATTACTCCTCATTGAAATGTTGCACCTTATTTCCTCATTAAACTCCACAATTAATCTCTTATAATTTTGCAGATAAAGTTTATACTTAGAAAAATTTTTAAGAGAGTCCACGCAAAACCCAAAAAGATCATAGCTGGCAATACTTTGTTTGCAGGATTTATACATAATGTTTAATACAAAAAGCTCGTCATATATGAGGCCGTTAAAAAGCAAATTTATGTCCGAATTTTCAATCGCATTTAGGGCGGCAGTTGCTTTATTGTAATCTATTCTCAAACCGGTTATATCTTTCAAGATAGATTTTAAATCCTTCATGGCATTAGAGCAAAAGTTAATCATTTTATCAGTGATCGTAAGTAATTCGGTCATATCCGAAAATATATTTTTATCTTCATCTATATTGTCGGAGTAATTATTTAATACTTCAGTGATATCTTCTTTTGTAATGGTGTCCGGAATATTTTTATTCAACACGGATTCCATGGACAGTTTAAATATTTTCAACCTCAAATCGTTAAAGGAAAGCCTTATTTTCTTTAAAGGGATATAATCCATAAATCCGAATTTATCAAATTTGGATATAAGCAGATTAATTTTCCCTAAATTTAAGCCCTCCAGATTTTCTCTTTCAAGCCTATTTTCTAACTTTAATTTAACTATTTCGAAAATACTATCCGGGATAATGTAATCGGCGCATATAAAATTATTGCACTTAACCGAAAAATCGCATGGAAAACACGGAATATCCGGCAAAACCAGTACTTGATTCTCTGCATAAGGACCGGTCTCGAAATATCCGGCTTGACCGGTATAAATAACTATAACATCCGTTCCCACGCCAGCGGCAATATGCATTGTTCCGGTATCGTTCGTAATCAAAATATCGCTTCTTTTAACAATATTTACAAGTTCCGAGACCGATGTTCTCCCCGTTAGATCGACGATATTATCTTTGAATTTGTTTTTTATGTTTTCCTTTATATATTCTCCCGCAACCTTATCATACTCTGCGCCTAATATCAAAATCCTGATATTTTTATCGTCTTTTATCAATAACATTGCGAGCTCAAGGAAGTATTCCTTTTTCCATTTTTTCAGTTCGGACGATGCCCCCACGGCAAACGATACGACAATATCGCTGTCTTCAACACCGTTCTCGGATAAAACCTTTTTAGCAGATTCGCAGGCATCCGGTTTTTTAGAAGTGTTTAAATAAACCCTTCTTGCAGGTACTTTTTGAGGCAGCATCTCCCCGTAAATATCTACTAAATTTATACAACTCGCCTTTCTTATTTTCGCTACACCCGTAAAAAAAAGTACTATTTCCCCTATTTGAATCAGATTTCCTTCCCTACTCCTCGAAAAACCGACAAACTTATCTGCTTTCAATAAATACATAAAATATGAACTCATTATGTCGTGCGTCAAATTAAAAACGATTCCATAATTTGTCTCGGTAAATCTTCTTAAATAATTCTCTAAATAATCATATATTTTATAGTTAAAATTATAATTATTTTTAAATATATCGCCGGATATATTCGTTATATCAAATGTTACAACCTCATCTATGCATTCAAAAAATCGGGTTATTTCATAAAACTCCGGCAGTACGATAAGGGTAACGAAGCTATCGGGATAAACCACCTTAATTTTTCTAAAAAGAGAGGTAGATTCAATTAAATCTCCCATTCTCGTAAGGTTTATTATTAATATTTTTACCGGCTTCATTTAGTAAATAACCAAAATAAAAATTAAAAAATAGTAATTTTTTGTCTAATTTGCTGAATAAGCAAGAGTATCGCTTCCGTCTTCGAAAGCCTTCCGCCGCCCGACTTGACATATTCCGCCAATTCGTCCACTGAAACCTTTCCGCCCCTTATTAAGCCTTTGTCTATCATAGATTTAATAATATTAAATAATTCCTCGTTTTCTTTTATCTCATCAAGCAATTTATCAATGCCTACCCTGCGGGAAATAAATTTAGACTTAAAACTATCGAAAGAATTGATTAGGACAATATTCATTATATCTTTTACACGTCTCTCGTATGTATGATATTTCCCGACCTTCTCGTATCCGTGCCTCGCTATTTCGTCCCTTTCGTCTTCATGCTCTAAATAGTATTCTATTTTCTTCTTCAAATCTATGATATCCTTAAAAACTGCGAAATCTTTACCCGGTTCAAACTCAGGCTCCATATATTTCCTGTAATCGACGAGTTGAAAACCCCCGCATCCCATAATTTCAAAAAAACGGGGATTTAAAAAATCTCCTTCCGGATTTATGTCCCAGTGATAACTCGACGAATGAAGATTGATATTAATCTTTGCGTAATTATATATCTTAACCGCCTCTTTTTCGGTAAAACCGTTATTGTTATTTTTTATAAATAAACCGAGAGGAGAGTTCATGTCCCAATCCCTCCCCCATATTTTAAAACCTCGTATATTGGTAAGCTTTAAAAACATGTTTCTTCTATTATAATACCCCGCCCCCGCAAAACTTACTCCGCTTCCGTAAAAATCCATATCCTTTTTATTAATCTCATCTGCATTTAGTTTTCTGTGAAAACCAGGAAGACAGGCAAGTTCCATATAATAATAGTTATTTATGCCTAACCCCTTTAATCTTTCTAAAAAATCGTCTTTTTGAATCGTAAAAAAATAATCGACAAACGGGGCAATTTTATCCCAATATGTCATTAGTCTAAAGTCCTCGACAAACCAGTAGGCAGTTTTAATACCCATTTCCCTTATTTTTAGCAAAACCGCCTGGTTAACTGGCGCTTGAGCCATAAATAACACTAAATCAGGGGGGTTCTCCCTTATTTTTATCATTAATGTTTCCCCCAGAACATTAAAGAAACTCTGTCTTAACGCTTCAAGGTCGGTGTTATTCTTAGTATAGTTTTCGAATGATTTATATGCTTGATAGAAGTATGAAAAGTCGATAATATCGGCATTGTATCCTTCGTTTAAAAAAGCCTTATGGATATAATTTCCTATCGTAGAAGAACCGCCGTAAATAGGTTGAACGACAGAGATTTTAAATTTTGAAACATTGAAAAGCTGACCGATGGTATACTTTTTAAATATTAACGAATAAATATCTCCGAATATTTTTTGGTAACCGGGGAGAGAAAACAATAAAAGATTATATTCGGATAGATTAAGGCCTTTCAAAGACTCGCTATCCTCACCATGATCGTAAAGAATTATGTTGATATAATCTAATATATCGGAAAAGTTAAAGTTTTTTAATAAAAACAACAGCGTTTCCAATGCGGGTTCTATCACATCAATAACCGGTATTCCGCCCTTCTTGTCGGTTTTTTGAAGCAGTTCTTTTATTATTTTTTTGACATGATAACCTGCCCCTAAACCGAATATTATAATCCTTCCGGACTTATGACCGGAAACATCCAAATTGGCCTTGGCCCATTTTATCGCTTCGCTTTCGGGGTCATAAACGGAATGGATCGTAATGTTATTTATCCTTAGAGAATTAAGTCCGTCCTTTTTCGTTTTTATAACGGATAGATTGAATTCTAAATCTAAATTATTATCGGAAATTAATAAATCATATAAATTAATATTCTTCCGCTTTATTTTTTCTAAATTTGTTTTAAAAAAATCCATTTCTATAATTATAAAGTTTTAGACTAATGTTAACCCGCGTTATATCCGGTTAGAACCTATCTTATTCAGCGTAATATGTGCATTTTCTAAAAAACCTACAATATCGACAAAAGACGACTCTATATAGTTCTTATCATTCATATCAATGCCGAATTGAATCTCGTTGATAAAATAACTAAGCAAAAGTGACAAATGGGGATAGTTTACTGCAAGACCTTTTAAAAACAAGATAAAATTATCGGAAATTTCATTTATTCTTATTTTTAATGCGTCAACCGCTATGTTTTTAATAAACATTATATCATCATTAACTAATTTAACAATATCTAAATCTAATATGAAATATTCGGTTAAATAATTAATTATACCATTATAACCGACGTTAATTTTTTTATCTGAAAGAGTCCTGAACCATTCAAACTTGAAGATCTCGGAAACAAGCTCCGTCTTGTCAATCTTCGACTTAAATACCGAAACGGGCGAAAGTATATAGGTAGGCGTGAAGGTTATCGTGTTGCCCGACATTCTATAAAGATTAAATCTGTTTTCCTCGAAACCTTTTTCTAAATCCCTTAGAGAAAAGTCCTCGCCGCCGACCGACAGTATCAGCTTGACAACGTTAAAAACATCCTTCGCCTTAATTCTTTTTTTGCATTCGTAATTGAACTCACACTTTAAATGTTCAAAACAGGGGTAACAATCCATAATCGGAGAAATGACGTATGAACCCTCCATATAGGGACCTGTTTCGTATATATTTGCATTTCCGAGAAAAATAGCCGTTATTTTAAGCCCTATAAAAGATGCAATCTGCAAAAGTCCGGTATCCGGAGAAACCATAATATCGCCGGTTTTTAGAATTTCAATGACCTCAGGCAGCGATGTTTTGCCTACGATATTTAAAATATGAAAATCTATATCGTCTTCAATCCGTTTTGCATAATCAGACTCTTCTTTTAAACCGACCAATATAATTTCAAAATCAGGATAATCGGCGTGTATCAACCTGATAATCTCCGCCAACTCTTCACTATCCAACTGCCTTTTTATAGAGCTTGCGCCTACGGCAAATATAATCCTTTTAATTCCGTTATTGCATTTCTTCTTTTTATTGAATTTATCAAACGTAAATGCCGTTTTGCCGAGTATTTCTCTGCGGGTAGGATAAAAACGGGGACTAAAAAGACAAAATATATCTGCAATATTAATTCTGTTTTGGCTTCTATGCCTTATGGAGTTAAAAAAATAATTTGCCGCTTTTAACGGATAAACTATTTTCCGCCTGTCGCCCCCTTTTCGGTTTGCTATGAAACCGAACTTCGATTCGGCAGGGATTATATTTAAAACTAAAGAATTTATCAAACCGTAATTGAGATTTACGACTGTATCAAAAACGACGGCTCCCCTCTCAAGATTAAGAAAATTAACATCCGCATTTACGCCTAAATCTATATCGTAAAACTCCTTAAAAAAGTCACCTAAATCCATTAAAACAATATTCGATTCAAAAAAAGGCCGTAATATTTTAAGACTTTTATCAACTACTATATATAAACGATCTTCGTTGTCAAATTCCGACAATATATTCCTTATTGCAGGAAGACTCTGAAAAAAATCGCCTACTCTTCTCCGTTGGAATAAAACGATTCTGGAAAAATTGTTGCGGGACACGGCTAAGCTAAAACGTTAGCAGTTAGATTAGTGACCTCCGTCCCGTCGCTAACGCTATTTATGCCGTCTAATGCTCGTTTTTTCTCTAATTCTACAATTTCAACCCAGCCGTTATAAAGTGTTTCAAGAATCTTTACAGCTTCATCTATCTTATTTATATCCTTTTTTAAATTTGCCGTAGTTAATTGCATTGATAAAAATATATATAAATCATTTAAATTTTTAGCGGTTTCTCCGCCTTTCTCTATATCAAGCCTTGAACGCAACTCGTTTATTATCGCAACCGCATTAGATATATTAATCGACTTTCCGGCATAATCGTTAACAGACAATTTTTCCTTCGCAATCTTAGCAAAATTCATTGCCCCTTCGTATGCCATTAAAATAAGCTTACCCTGGTTTGCCGTCGCTACATTAGTATCTTGGTAATTATCATAATTATAACCGTTATTCCGCATCGTTTTACTCCTTAATATACTGATTAATTTATGTATTATTCATGTCAATCACGGCAAATGATTAATTGAACTTGCTAAAGATTGACTTGTACTCTGCATCTGACCGATATAGGATTCAAGTTGCGAAAACTCTTTTGCGTACATACCCATTCGCTCCCGGACTAAGCCTTGCTTCAACGATATTTGATTGCTGAGATTAGTTATATCGCTATTTATCCCCGCCTCTTTATATTGAATCGTGCCGACAGCCGGATTAGTATAGCCGTTTAAATAGGTTACCATCCCCCCTGTCTGCGCCACGCCGTCTGCACTCGGCGAACCGTCAAATAAGGAACTAAAATATTGCTGTACCTGCACGGGGTTAGAGGTTAATATAGAATCAAGCGTAGATGAACTGAACTTAATTTCCCCCGAACCGGATGAGTCCGCCGTTATTCCGTAAGTTGAGGCAAGCCCGTTATCCCCCGTTAAGCCCGGAGACTCCGATGCCATAAGGGACATAAGAGAACTCTTTAACGTCATGAGGGTTGCGCTGCCGCCCAACGGACCGGTAGATTTTGTTTTAGTACTATACTGAAGTTGCGAATTTATATCTGATATCAGCTTATTATAGCTTGAAACAAAATTGCTTACGTCTGAATTTATCGTACTACTGTTCAAAGCGACGGTTATCGACGCCGAACCCGTTCCCGTAAGGTTTAAAGTGACACCGGGTATTGCGTCGGTTACGGTATTGGATTGACTGGTTATGTAATCGTTTCCGTAATCTATAACGGCATTCTGAGCGGAAACCATTTGAAAATTAAAAGCATCTAACGACAGCTTATCGCCCGTCGAAACGGTTTGACCATTATTGAAGGTAAGTTCTATTCCGCTATTAGTGGAATTTGACGAAGTAGCGCCGTCTATATAATAAGAAGTTGTTCCGGTTTCGGTTGAAGGGACGGTAAAACTCCCCGACTGCCCCGATGGGTTGGTCCAATCGTAAGTAATCGCATCGGTTCCGACCGTTCCACTATTTTGGGCGGTGAGTGTATACGTTTGGGTCTGCGTTCCCGTATAAGTTCCCGTATCGGACGGCAGAGCATCCGTTGATGCAACCTGATTATCCCAATATGTCGGGTTTATACTTGTCGAATTTAAATTAAGGTTGACGGCACCGCCGGATAGATTATTAGTAATGGAAATTACGCTGTCGGTCCCCGTAGTCTTACTGGTTAAAACCAGTCTATACGGGTCGTTTTCGCTTCCGTCGTTTACTATTGCGGCGTTCACACCTGCGCCGGCATTGTTAATAGACTGCGCCAAATCAGACAGGGTATAACCGGTGGTAGAATCTAAGGCGACATCGGTCGTCGTGCCGTTAATGGTTATATCAAACGTACCCGTCCCAGAACCGGCAACGGCAGTAGATGTTAAGGCTATTCCCTGAGAACCTATCTCGTCAGCCTGCGCGAGTTGGTTAACCGTAAAAGAGTATGTCCCCGGAAGGGCGGAAGAAGAAGCCGTTGCGGTTGCCACTGAAGTATCTGAAGAATTAGCGGTGTAATTTTGCATAATATCTGGATTTGCTAAAGCCTGCGCGGCGTTGTTAAGATTTTTCAGGCTCGTCCCTATCGTCTGCCATGCACTTAACTGACCCTTGTAAACTCCTTCCTGCATCTGTAATACGGTTACGGGTTCAGACAGATACTGCCGTAAAGCGGAAAGTATCTTTGAATAATCAATTCCTGACGCGGGACCGGTTCCCATAGTAATCAGACCTTGATTGGAATAGGCGGCGGTCGAACTGCTTAGACTTGATATAGACATATTTTATTCACCTTATATTCGTTAGTTATCATTAAATTCAGCCATATTTCAAGACTTAACGTTATAAAACATTCCTTTATGATAATCTTTTAAATATTTAAGCACCTGCGAAGGTGGAACCGTGCCTATAACCCTGCCGGTTCTATTGTCCACTATATCAATAACGACTGCTTTTTCTTTCTCGTCCCAATTTAGTATATAAGCGGTCGGAAGCATAGGTGAAGGATTTAATTCCTTTCGTATCCTATGCAGCATTCGAATAATCGCTTTTTTTTGATTGCCGTTATTTTTGCTCTTGGCAGATTTAGTTAAATCGAAATTAGAATCGGGTTTGAATTTATTATTTTTACCGTTGTCAGGCATAATATTACCTGAAAACGAGAAATTGTTATTACCGTTTGTCTTGCGTTCACCTATTCCGCTACTGTTTAAACCCTTAAAACTCGGTACAACATAAGCATTACCGATAACGCCCTCTATTCCGTTCATAATACTCGCCTTAATTAATAATATAGAATAAGGAGGGTATATAATGAAACATATATGCCCCCTATTCTATATCTCTTACCTGCGCTTATTTAAGTAACGTTAAAAGCCCTTGAGGAATCATATTCGCCTGAGCAAGCATGGCTTCACCGGATTGAGCTAAGGTCGACAATAATGTATAATGAGCCATCTCCGAAGCAAAATTAACATCCATAATTTGAGAATAAGCAGCCTTAGTATTCTGTCCTTCGGTCTGTAAATTGCCCAATATCTGAGTTACTCTGTTTTGATACGAACCGAGCTGACCACTCATTCCTGCAACCTGAACATTCGCGGCCTGAACTGCACTAAGTGCCGTTAAGGCATCGGAATTACTCGACAGGTCGACGTTGTTAACGGGAGAATACACGCCGGTGGCAAACGATGAACTGGCCGAGGCACTGGTTATCCCATCCGTTGCCAAGTTGATAGTCGCAACTCCTCCGGAAGCCGTTGCGGAATAATAATTAATCCCCGTTAAAGAAATGAATTCGGTAGCGGTATAGGCAGTTGATGCCGCACCCGTAAGATATATCGTCCCTGCATCTTCTCCTAACTGAGAAGACTGCGCCCCGCTGATGGTTACCGCTATTTGATTAGTAGTGGTAGCTGCGTTATAGCCTATTTGAAAACTGAAAGCACTTGCGGTCGTATTGTACGGAATCGAACCTGTGCCGCTCGGCACGTTTATATAGGGATTTCCGCCGTTGGCATTCAAAAGATGCAACCCGTTAAACTGATTGGACTGGGAAATCTGCGTTATTTCAGAAGCCAACTGATAATATTCACTCGTAAGAGCCTTTAAATCCTGACTGCTTTCCGTTCCGTTTGCCGCCTCCGTAGCCAACGTCTGCATGGTTCCGAGCATACCCTGAATGGTGGAAAGACCGCCGGAAGCAATAGAAACCAATGAATTGGCATTGTTAGAGTTTCTAGTTGCCTGACTGATGCCGAGGCTTGAAGAATTTAACCCTTGGGCAATTTGATAACCTGCAGGATCGACATATGCCCCGGTAATTCTTAAACCGCTGGACAACCTGTCTAACGAGGTTGATAAAGAATTAGAAGTATTTTGAAGATTGTTTTCCGCGACGATTGCGGACTGATTTGAATTGATAAATAAACCGCTATACATTTTTTTATCCTCCGTGATAAATTATTTCGGCATCCGTGCCAAAATTATTAATTTATAAAAATTAGCGTCTTTACTTTATATTCCCTATTCACCTCCTTTTTTGACCTATTTTTTGTATTATAACCTAACTAATGCAACGACGACTAATCTTTCCTTTCATTAAAGTATCGTCTGATTTTTAATTAAACTTTAATTTTTTATTTTATTCCATAAAAAAATCTCTATTTCATCAGAGACACCCGACACGGTTAACCCCTCCGTATAGATTGTCATATTCGCTTTCCCGTAAAATTTTTCTCTTTCACCGAGTTTATCCTCAATCTCTTTTTCGCTAAAACCGCCCTTCCCCAAAACGGGTCTATGCCGTTCATTCTGTACCCTGCCGTAAATTACTTTACTGTCCGCCTTGAGATATATTATGAACCCTATATCCTTAAGTATTTTCATGTTATCGTTAAACACAGGCATTCCTCCGCCAGTGGAAATTATCCACGGTTTATTCCGCTCGCTTATTATTAAGCCTTCCAAATCCGACGTAGTATTGATATATTTCGCGACAACATTCAAAATATCGTCTTTGTTTTTTCTTATATCTCTTAATATTTTACCCTCTATGCCCCTGAAATAATCCTCTCCCTTTTGTGCGAATATTTCACTTATGCCGATGCCCTCACAACTTTCTATCAGGAAATCCGTATCTATAAAGTTTAATCCGGAGTTTTTTGCCAAAAGTCTGCCGACCTCAGTCTTTCCCGCCCCCATAAATCCGATTAAAATAATATTTGTTTCCATTTTAAAATTTTATTTAATTTATTTTTTTTGCGGAATCATCTCCACTTTTAGTCCATCCTTCATAATTGTGCTTAATCTCCTCAAGACCGTCTCCCCCGAACTTTTTTAAAAAGAACAGGCAAATAGAGAAAGATAAGGCGGCTTCCGCGACGATTGAAGCGGCCGGAACGGCGCAAATATCGGAACGCTCACGAAACGCCTTTTTGGCCTCACCCGTTTTTAAATCCGCAGTATCTAAATACGGCTTCATGAGTGTAGGAATCGGTTTCATAGCGCACCTGACATTTATAGCCCCTCCGTTGGACATTCCGCCCTCTATACCCCCTGCATTATCCGTCTTTCTGTAATAAACTTTTTTAACATCGTCGTAGTAAATAGAATCCTGATACTTTGAGCCCTTTATAAAAGCCGACTTTACACCCAACCCTATTTCGACACTTTTAATAGCCTGAATACTCATTAAAGACATCGCAATATGGGCATCCAATTTCTCGTCCCACTGCGTAAAACTACCGAGCCCTGCCGGAACGCCCACTGCCTGAGCGGCTATTAATCCCCCAACCGTATCCCCTTCCTCCTTCATCTTGTCTATCATAGCTTTTACCCTACTTTCCGATTCGAGATAAGGCATTCTCAGTTCGGATTTTCTAATCTTTTCGACGATATCGCCGTCAAAAAGATTGATTTCGGTATCAATGTGCTCGTAGCCATTATAAGATATGCGGTTTTTTACATTAACCTCGCCTATACCAAGCACCGCCGAAGAAAACTCTATGTCGAAGTCCCTCAATAATACCTGACATATTCCCCCTACCGCCACCCTTGACGCGGTCTCCCTTGCGCTCGAACGTTCTAAGACATTCCTTATATCGTCGAGACCGTATTTTAACGAGCCGGCAAAATCGGCATGTCCCGGCCTTGGAACATGTATCTTATTTTCTTCGGGAACAGGTTCATATACGTCCATTCTGCCTCGCCAGTTTTCATAGTCCTTGTTCTTTATAAAAAATGAAATAGGCGAGCCGGTCGTATATCCGCCCCTGACTCCGGATAAAAATTCGATCTTATCCGTCTCTATTTTTTGCCTTGCACCCCTTCCGTAGCCCGACTGCCTCAGCCTCAGCTTTTCGTTTATAAAATTCTCGTCAATCTTGACCCCTGCCGGAAAATTATCTATTATCGTTACGAGTCCCTTTCCATGGGATTCGCCCGCCGTCAAAAATCTTAGCATATATTCTCCTTTATCCCTCAATCATAGCATAGGCATTATGATTATGAATGCTTTCAAAATTTTCGGCCTCAACCCTAAACCATTTTATGCTTTTATTTTTTTTAAGGATATCCGCCGCGCACCTTACTACATCCTCGACAAACATAGGATTTTCATAAGCACGTTCCGTTACGAACCGTTCGTCTGCTCTCTTTAAAAGCGAATATATCGGAGCGCTCGCGCACGATTCCACATCGGCTATTATATCCTCAAACCAGATTAATTTAGATAATTCAAGTGAAACCGAGACTACTCCCCTTTGATTATGCGCACCGTATTTTGATATTCCCTTAGAACAAGGGCATAACGTGTTTATCGGCACTTTAATCCCGATAATAATGACGCTCTCATCCTCATTATCTTTTTCTGCGTTCTCATAATCCGATTTTTTACTCTCAATGGTACCGTTATAACGGCAAATGTACTCCATCAGGCTTTTTTTCTTACTAACCGGAGCTGTTTTTTCCATAAAATAAGGAAATTCTATTTCTACGGATGCCGAACCCGCATTTAGAACCCTTTTGATTTTTCTCAAAATATCGGGAAATTTAATAATGCTTATCTCTCCCCTATATTCATTTAAAACCTCAATAAAGCGGCTCATATGCGTCCCCTTAAAATAATGGGGAAGATCGACATACATATTGATATTAGCTATGGTATGCTGGAGAGATTTTTTTTTATCAAGAACGGAAATGGGATAATGAAGATTTTTTATCCCGACTTTATCTATAGCTATTCCTCTTTTATCCTTTGAATTTTGGACATCAATAAACATTGCTGTATTTTAACAAAAAACACCCCTTTAAGCAACGTCAAGAAATGTTTAACCCTTAATAATTCTAGGTGTAATGAATATTAAAAGTTCATCCTTCGAATAGCTGATGTTTCTGGACTTAAAAATCCAGCCGAGTAACGGAATATCCATAAGTCCGGGAATTCCGTTATTGGAAACGGTCTTACTTAGCTGATAGACGCCGCCGATTACCACGGTTTGCCCGCTCTTGATTATAACGGTAGAATTTGCACTTTCGGTGTCTAACGTCGCTTGCGCACCGGAAATAGGTGGAGCAATCGTATTATTGGTAGAGCTTATAACGAGTTTAACGTTACCGTTAGACATAATATGCGGTGTTATTTTAAGCGCAATTTGCGCGGTAATTGCCTGTGGGGCTGCAGTTGCGCCAACGCCGGCAACTCCCGGTAGGTATAATGTCTGTCCTTTTTCGATAGTCGCAGTCTGATTATTAAGGACTACTATTTTCGGCGAAGCGATAGACTTTGCCTTAGATAAGCTTTCAAGAGCATGTAGCGTTACATTTATACTGGCATATTGATTTAATATCCCTATAGAGAACGTCCCCGGACTGGCTTGAGTAGTAAGAGTGGGGCTAAGTCCCGGACCTGACGGAGAGCCTGTCGTTTCTCCCCCAAAATAATTAGGTGTTACGGCGGCGTTGGAAGAAGTCGGAGCACTGCCCAGATAACTTCCGCTCCAATTTATCCCTAATTGCTCCGAATAGTTTTTGTTAACCTCTACCATCTTTGCTATAATCTCTACCTCCGGGGTTCTTTTATCCAACATACCCACTAACCTTTCCGCCCTCGCTACACCGGAAGGAATATCGCGTACAAGCAAGGCATGTAAGGATTTATCGTACATAACCTTGCCCTCCGGACTTAGCACTGTTTTAACTTTGGGTATAAGCCCCGTTATGCTCACGTAATTTACGGGTATTATTTTTATTATCTTATGTTCTGAAATTGCCCTTGCCTTTTTTTCCGAGGAAACAACCGAGGCTATCGTTCCGGATGAATTTATGTAATATATTCCGTCCTTTTTAACCATGCCTAGACCGTATGCTTCCATAACAACAGACAAGATATCTTTAAGGGGAACATTACTCATTTTCATCGTAACGGTACCTTTAACGTTAGAACCGATTAAAACGTTCATATTGGAAATCTTTGCTATCATTCTTATTACATCCGTTACACTTGCATTCTGAAAATCAAAACTGACCTTCATATTCGTAGGATCTACAAAAAGTTTCTTAACCGTTTTGTGCATAATTTGCGCTTGTCCGTTGCCTGCATGAACAAACCGGGCATTACCGGAAAGCATCCCCGCATGTGTAATCGGAACGGAAATAAAAAACGGCGACAGAAAAAATATAATAACCGGCAGTGAATATGTTATGAATTTAGACTCTCGCTTTTCCATTATTGTTTCCTCTTTTATTTTATCTTTATTATTATTTTATGTTCATAACAACGCCTTCACTCCGCATCTGCCCGATAGCATTATACGTCCTCTCGACTAACTTTACCTCATTGCCGTTTATTGACGTCACCCTTGCCCTATCCACTCCGACAATCGAACCTACGGTAATAATATACGACCTGTTGCCCGGTGTCTTGACCATTGCGAAATATTTTCCTTTCCTTTCTATAATTCCCACTATTTTTAAAGAGGACAAACTGTACTGAAGAAGCGGCAATTCCCCTATTTTAAACGAAGTGATAGACTTTCTTGTATACAAAAACGTCTGAAAAGGATCTCCGCTTAAAACATAAGGATAAACCATTTGCGACTGCGATTTTGCAAAAGATTTTACCGGTGGACGCAAGAAGCAGTAAGTCGTTAATATAATCGTGAATGCCAAAAGCGAAATAACTTTCATTAATCGCGCCTCCTGTATTTTTTTGCCCGTCTTGTATGTTTAATCGGAGGAACCCCTATAAAAGAGAAAGCCGTCCCCTTGAATTCAACCGAAATTTTATGCCCCTTTGACGTCCTTGACATGGAGACATCATGAATATCGACTATCCTCTTCATGCTTGCAAGTTTATAGAAAAACTTATAAACATTATGAAAATTTCCGCTAATACTCATTAAAAACGGTACTTCTTCATAAAACCCCTTAGCAACCGGCTTTCCGGGTTTGAACATCTTCAGGTTAAGCGAAAGAACCTTTTCGTAGTTCGAAATCTCCATTAAAAACTGAGGTATATTTTTTTTTGACGGTAATTCTAAAAGCAGAGAGGCAAACTCTTTCTTTAACTTTCTATCTCGTTTCAACAAAACGGGATAGCTTTCTACCAGCTTTATATAAGTTTTATATCTTGTCGTTACACCCGTCAAAATCGTTTCTCGTTGCGATAGTTTGGTTTGTAGTCCGGAGTAAACGGAATAATAATAAATTCCTATTATTACGATAAACAGAGCCACGCTTATTGCCGCCAAAAAAACCGCCGGATTTCTAAAATCCATTTTAAATTGAAGTTTTTTAAAAACCATTTTTACCGCCTCAACGATTTATCGTCGCCCGCCTCGACAAAATTTTAATACTCTTTACGGACAACCTTAAGCTAAAATTTTGAAGCTTTAGCCCCTGTTTTTTAACTTCAGAGGTCTGAACCAAATTTATATTATCGAAAAATCCGGTATTTTCTAAATTTTTCATAAATATCGATACTACCTGACCGTCTAATGCTATTCCGCTTATACGCATATTGCCGTCAGTAGATTTTAAGGAATTAATCCATGAAAATTTTGGAATCGCACTCGTAATATAATAAATATAACCCACGGGACCAATCTGCTCCTTTTTTAAAGCCTTTATGATATTAATCTTTTGAAAAATCTCCGATTCTCTCTTTCTTATTATATTTACCGCTCGAACTTTCGGCATCAACGTTGCTACCCTGCTGTTATAAATCTTTATACTTCTGTTTACGCCGCTAATTCTCGACTCGGCTGAAGACTGCAAAAAAAATATCGCTATGGCGGCAATAACAATCGGAACTATAAAATAAATCGGCAAACCGCCCATCTTTATTTTAACTTTTGTCTTCTTGGATTTTTTATTTAAATTAATTTTAATCAATTTATCATGCTCCCCCTTTTACGCCCCTTAATGCCAATCCTACCGCCACGCCAAAAAAATAACTCTTATCATCCATAGCATTCCCTTTAAAAAGCAAATTCCTAAAGGGATTAATAACGACAGACGATATGTTAACCTTATTTTCTATATCTTCTAAAATACCGGCTAATCTGCTGGAACCGCCGGCAAGATAAATCCTCTTAGGATATTGTTTATCGTTATTTGCGGCAAAATAGTCTATGGTTCTCTGAATTTCCATAGTAATTCTTGACAGTATCATATTTAGATAAATTGAGTAATTAACCTGAAAATCCGGATTCATTTTTTCGACATTTCCCGTCTTCATATTTTCGGCGGCGTTCACGTCTATCTGAAATTTCTTCGCTATTTCTTCCGTAATATTAGAGCCGCCGATGGGTATGTCCCTTCTAAATAAGTTTAATCCTTTTTGAACGATATGAACATTCGTTTCCGAAGCGCCTATTCTTACAATGGCTACCAGTTCGTCGAATTCTTCCGGATAATTGAAGTTAAACATGTTTTCTACCGCTATGCAGTCAACATCTACGATATGAGGATTTAATCCGCATTCATGAACGAAATCTATCTGATTTTCGATAATATCCTTTTTTCCCGCTATTATCATTATCAAATTACTATTTGGGTCGTTAGGGGAATCTCCGAGTATTACGTAATCGAAAAAAACTTCTTTAATGTCGTAAGTGATAAATCTTTGAGCTTCATAATAAATAGAGGAGTCAATCTCTCTCGCTTTCATTTTAGGCATTTCTATAGTCTTTATTATGACATGCTTGCACGGTATTCCTATCACAACCTTTTTTTCTTTAATACCGAGTTTGGAAAGGGAAGTTTTTATGTAGGAGGCAACGGAAGCCTTGTCGTTCACGATGCCGGCATTAACCGCGCCGATAGGTAAGTCAATAACGTCCATGCTTTCGGCATAATATTTATGACCGGATTTAGATATTTCAAGCACCTTAACGGAACTCGAACCGATATCTATTCCCACGCCTATTTTTGAACCGAGACCTAATTTGAAAGCCATATCAACCCCATCGGCATTAAATATTTATTCAATTCGATGCTCAAGCAACGAGCTAAAATACATCATTTTTATTCAAACATTTGTTAAAGCACACTAATATAATCGGTTGATATAATTAAGATACCTGCAAATACCCCTATTGTCAAGTTTTTTTTATTATTTTTTATAAAAATCGTTAAACTAAAAATAATTGGTTTAATTAAAATCTTAAAAATCGTATAATGTTTCTAAAAAATATAACAAACTATGAATAAAAACAAAAAAATTTCATATTCCCTTATCGTCGCACTGATAATTCTTTTTATAATCAGACTCATACTAATCACAAAGATTGATCTTATTCCGGAAGAAACTTATTACTGGCAGTGGTCGAGGCATCTATCGCTGTCATACTATGATATGTCTCCGATGGTTGCTTATACGATAGCGCTAACAACGTTTTTCGGCAAGTTTAATTCACCGTTTTTTGTGAGATTGGCGGCACCGGTAATCTCATTGATGCTTTCCGTTTTTGTATTCATCACATTAAAAAAAATAACCGGCAAGACCTTGTCTTCATTGTTATGGGCCGTTCTCTTGAATACTATCCCTATTTTTAACGTCGGCTCTATCTTAATTGTTTACGGCAACCTGCAAATGCTGTTTTTTTCACTAACAATACTGTTATTGATATATCTGATTGTAACAGGTAAAGACTATTACTGGTATTTTATAGGAATTTCCACCGGATTGGCTCTTCTAAGTAAGTATACGGCTGTTTTTATTTACTTGATAATATTTATTTTTCTCATTCTAAGTAAAAAATACCGCGGACATTTCTCGAAAAAGGAACCGTATTTGGCATTTTTGATATCCGTAATTATATTTGCCCCCGTAATAATATGGAATTATTTTAACGATTTTGTATCCTTAAGGCATATTTTGACATTATCCGGGGGTTATCAAAATTTTAGCGTTTTTTTATCGAATCTTTTGCTTTTATTAGGTTCACAGGCGGGCATAATCTCGCCGTTCATCTTTATTATTATTTTGGTTTCAATCTTTTTGGGTATATATTTTGGATTAAAGGAAAGAAACGACGTATATATCGCTCTCTCTACCGCTTCTCTCGTTCCTCTTTTGTATTTCGTATATCAATGCACAAAAACGACAGTTCAGCCTAACTGGCCGGTATTTCTATATTTTCCGGCTTTTCTGCTGTCTTTTTTAATAACCGTACGATTATATTATTACATAAAATCGGATAAAATGAAAAAAATTATGGTTTATTTATACGCGGTTTCGTTTTTAACCGGGCTTATATTTTCCGTGATTATTTTTATAGAACCCTATTATCCTCTCATTAATATTAAAGTTAATAAAAGCCCTGTAAGAAATATACTGGGGTGGAAAAAAGTAGGTAGGGAAATAGATAAAATCCTCACGATTCACAAGAAAGACGACCTGCTTATAGCCGGAAGAAGATTTCAGATAGCAAGCGAGCTTGCGTATTACGTCAAGGGGAGACCGCAGACATATTCGTTTAATTATTTTATAAGAGACAACGAATATTCATTCTGGAACAATTTTAAAGACAAAAAAGGAAGAAACTTTCTCTACGTAATAGACACAAAGTATGGCAAACATATAGAGAAAAAATTATGCCTTAATTTTAAGAACTGCTCTCTTACGGAAAAATTAGATATAAGAAACAAAAACGACAAAAATATAAGGACTATCAAAGTTTACATATTAAAAGATTTCTTATATAAAGATAAGTATATATTCGGAAAATTCTCCTCAAGGGAATTTTAAGCGCCGGATATCCGTTCCGATAAATACCGGTTTCACGTTAACGGCGCCTTTCCCGTTCGGGTTTTTTAAAAACCTTTTTCTCGGAGTACTTTTATGGGTCCGGAAATCATATCCTTAATTTCGGCTTCTTTATCGGAAAACCCGAAGGCTAAGGCCATTAACTGCGTAAGATAAACAACCGGAAGCGCTGAATCTTTTCCAAATTTTTCGACTATTTTAGGTTGGTTTACATCTAAGGCTCCGGCACATTTCGGACATATGGTCACTATAACGTCTGCGCCGGCTTTTTTCGCCTTAGAAAGAGTTTGTGAGCACAACGCAAAGGATGTTTCTTCATCTTGAACCACGTTCCTACCACCGCAACACTGAACCTCATTGCCGTAGGAAACGGTCTCGGCACCTATGACTTCAAGAAAATCATGCATAAACCTCGGCCTTTCCGAATTATCCATTTTAGGGTCTTTATCTGTAAAGGTGTACATAGACGGTCTGGAGTAAAGACACCCGTAATACGGCGCAACCTTCAAACCCTTCAGTGGTTTTACGGTATTTTTCTTTGCCTCTTCCGTTCCCTTTTCATTGTATAAAAATTCCAGAAGATGCCTTACTTTGCCGTCCGGCACAAACTCGTCTTTCGTTTCTCCGGCTTCATTAAATATTGAATTAACCGCTTCCAACTCATTTTTGTTTTCTTTCACTCTCGCAATAGACCTGCTGATCTCGTGATAGCACACGGAGCAAGCCATAACCAAATCCTTTGAACCCAGTTTAGATTTTGCAAGCATCATGTTTCTTAGAGACAGATACATAGAAACCGCCCCTTTTGATTTCATTTCGCCGATCCCACAGCAATTATAATCCGGTAATTCTACGAGCTCTACGCCCATCTTCTTAGATACAAGCTTGGCGCTGCTGTTATAGGCCCTATCTATCGTAAGCAAGGCGCATCCGGGATAGTATGCCGCCTGATTTTCCTTTAACATATCCATTAAGACCCCCGTTGATTAGTTCTTTATTATTCTATGTTTTACCATGTTTAATTTTTTTCGATAGTATCTACTTTTTTCAAATAGCCTTCTATAGCCTGTCTTGATTTTTTCCAGCCATGAGGTTTACCAAGTTGCAGCAAGGAAAAAGCCCTTCCGTCTTTTACCATTTTCAAAACGGCTCCCCCCTCTATCCTGTCTACAAGCTCCTTGGTTCTCCCCATTTTGCGCATTGACGATATGTGAAGTTTTGCCAAATCCAATCTCCCGTTTCCCAATATCATGTCTTCATATATCTTTTTAACATCCTCATCGACTTTCAGCTTGCTTTCAACCTCCTCGGGAAAATACTTTTTCATTACAAGCGCAAGGGCTTCCATCATCTCAGCCGGATTAACCTGTTTAGGGCATCTCTGCGAGCATTTATAACATCCGACACACCGCCATGCTACATCCACATACTTTTTTAATTCTTTCATGTTGCCCAACTGCATCATATAAATAAACGCTCTTGGATTAAATCTTCGGTGTAAAGGAGTGACCGTACAGCTTGCCGTACACATCCCGCACTGCCAGCATCTATTTATTCTTGAACCGACGACGGTTTTCTTAATTTCGCTAAAAAACGACCTGTCAAACTTAGGATTAACCCTCGAAAAAATAAACGTATTCCACCTGCCCGAAACATCCACCCCGTCAATAACCAAATTTTTTTCTTCTTTAATGTAATCATCTTCAATCAGATGTCTCGCTATGATATGTTCACCTTTTGCCGCAACCGGTCTTTTTTCCTGCTCTTTCAAAGCCATAAGCCCCCCATTAATAACCCGATAAATCCTTAATTTATAATTTAAATATCCGCCATATATGCGCTGTTCTGCTAACCGACGGCTTCGGTTTCAAATAGTTCCAATTTTTCGACCCCTAACAGCTTTTTCATTAAAGTAAAACCCTCAGGCACGCCGATAGATAAAGACTTGGATTCGGCATATACCATTTTATAAACGTAATCCGAATACATATAGCTTAAAAGAATATCGGCTCCGTAAGGCGGCTCTATGGCAAAGCCGTTCTTATTGGATAACTCATATAAATAATCTATTTCGTCTCTCATTTCCATGATGCTGAACGGCATGATATAAGGGTTTCCGTCCCACGTCCTCTTTAAAAAATCTGCCATATAGGGCAGGCATCCGGTCCCGTTATCCTGTCTATAAACCCATGATGTCCATAAGATGTTTTTATCGGGTTCGTAAAAATGCAAAACCTCCATGGCTATATCTCTTTTAACGATAACGTTTTCGTAGATAAACGACTCTAAAAACCTACCTAATCTAATTTCCGTCGATTTTTTAAAATCGCTTAAACAGATAAACCCCTTGCCAAGACTGTCTACGTCAACTGTGTCTATGATTTTTTCCCTATGTCTTCTCACGGAAAAAATTAACGACAATATCTTGTCAAATTCATTTTTATCCGGCTTTTCGTTTTGAACATCCGATAAAAACTCCCTGACAATTTCCGTCTTTCTACTCAAAAGATTATTAAATAACCGTATTTTATCGGTCGGTAAATTATCTCTTATGATTTCAAAAAACTTTTCCTCATATCTTTTGTCTATCTTATTGTTTTTTAAAATATACGGCATAAAATTATTCAATTATTTGTTTTTAACTGCATATATATAGGCATCCATTGCGGCAGCGCCGCCTTCAACGATTGAATCGGAAATGGCCTTAGGTCCGGTGCATGCCCCCGCCAAAAATATACCCTTTCTATTTGATTTAAAGGGTGCCAATGTTACGTTTTGCGGTTTTAGAAAACCGTGCTCATTAAGCTCTAATCCTAATTTATCAACCATTTCGGAAGACTGTGGTCCGCCTTCCATGCCCGAGGCTAAAACTACCATATCAAAAGGAATTTCGAACGGTCCCCTTAAAAGCGTATCTTCGCCTTTGCATATAACCGTATTATTCGGACCGGACGTAATCTCCGCAATTCTTCCCTTAACTATTTGGACATCATGTTCTTCCATGGCCTTCCAGTATAAATCCTCGAAAAATCCATAAGTTCTAATGTCCATATAAAATATATAAGCGTCGCAATCCGGAAAACGCTCCCTTAATTCAATAGCCTGCTTGACCGAAACGGTACAGCATACACGCGAACAATATTGATTTCCAACATGTCTGTCTCTTGAACCTACGCATAATATAAACGCGACATTCTTCGGAGGCTGTCCGTTCGACGGTCTGACAAAATTATTCTCACCCATCATTCTTTCCAAATCCTTAATATCTATTACGTCATCAAATAATTGATAGGAATATTTTGCGTCTCTCGCCGGGTCAAAATGTTCGAAACCGGTAGCAACAATAACCGAATCAAAGGTTTTAGTCTCACTTGCATCCGGTGATTTTATCGTTACATCGAACTTCTTTTCGTTTTCTTTAAAATTAGAAACATTCGAAGAATAATATATCTTCACACCGTCGTTCTTCTCAGCCCTTTTGATTAGTTCGCCGATAACGTCATCCGCCGGCTGCATGTCTGGAAACAAAAATTTATATTTAAATTTTTTAGGGTTTCCGCCCAAAAACGAATCCCTTTCAACCAAACTGACGTTTGCACCAATATCTGCAAGCGTAACCGCCGAATGCAACCCCGCCGGTCCTCCGCCTACTACCAAAATATTTTCAGCCATATAAAATCCTCCGAAGTTATTTATATTATTTATTAGTTTTAACCTTTATTTATTCTTTCGGATATTCGTATAAATTAACGGTCTTTCCTCCTGCCCTCAATTCTTCTAAATAAGCCTTGTATTCATCTTCCGATTTTTTCCAATCTATTCCTATCTTTTCACATAACGGTCTCCAGTCTGTCGTATGCCATTGAAGCTGGACGATTTTATACACGTCGGCTCCACAGACTAAAGCGGCAAACATAACGTCCGACATAACGGGAATTTGTTCGGTATAACCCATAGCCTTTCCTATCCACTGATTTTTATCCAATGTAGTGGTGCAACCGGTATCCTGTGTGATGCAGAGATCGGAATGGGCTTCTCTGACCATAGGTCTGATTTTTCTATCCATAACAAACGACCTGGACGCCTCCCTCTCCGTCAAAATATGCCTAAAACCGAATCCGCAACAGTCGTACCACGTAGAATAATCTGCTACCTGAGCGCCGAGAGCAAGCGCAACGCCTGTGGAGACAGCGGTTCTTTTCCCTCCATAAATCTCTTTGTCATAGATACAATCTTCGGGAATCATCTTATAAGCATGACAGGCGGGATGAATCGTTACTATAACATTGCTTAAATCGTATTTTTTTAATTTGGCTATTTCGAAACGCAAGACGTGAAGCCACTCGCTGTAATGCACGATATATTCGGGAATGACGAGCTCTCTGCCTATTTTATGCATTATTCTTTTGACCTCGTCTCTTAGTTCTTTATGCTCAATCAGCATATTCCGCATTTCTTTGTAATCGCCGAAAGTAGTAGCGCAATGAAACAGCGGAAACAGCCCCAGCTCGTATGCCCTGTGCCAGTTTCTGACGGCAACCGCCGCAAGCCCGACCGGATTTGATGTGCCGGAGCCGTGATAGTTCCAAGCGGTACACGACGTCTGATTTCTTTCATCTACATACTCTAAACCCAATTTATTCATAAACCAAAGAATGGATACCGGATAACCGGGGATATTTCCACACTGTCCGCATGATTTGTGATGCCATAATTTATTAGTGGGAATCTTCTTTTTCCAGCCCAATAAGGTTTCGGCTTCGATAGGCTTATTCTCTTCTTTTACATGTATAACCTTAACCTCGCCCTTCGCTTCAAGTTCTAAAAGCCGTTCATGAATATCTTCGAGTTTTCTTCCGGCGACATGGACATAATCGGATTTAACGCCGGCAAGACCCATCCTGTTATTAATTTCAATAGCCATATATATTATCTCCCGCTATGTAGGTTATAATTATAATGCATTTTTGTTAAGAGTTTCTGACGTCATCGACGATATCCTCGATAATTTCATACAGCGACGGGTCGACACTTTCAATGATTTTAAATACGCCCGCTTCGTCGAAAATATCATATAATTCTTTCATTGCTTCGGGCGCCACATCCCATGCTAAATTTGTCACCTGCAACGTCGGCATAGGAATTGCTTTTCTTTTTATGGCAAGGTCGGCAGATGCATAGCCTATATGCGGTCCCCAGTCCGGAAAAAAATCCGGCTGAATCATATCCGACGATAGTTGGTTGCCGTAAGCCGTAAGCTTCAAAAGAACTCTCGAATAGGGTTTTAAGACCTTTTTTGCAGATTCCAAACCCCTCCTCACCGCAATCTCTCTTAGTATTGCAATAATTCCACCGGGACTGTTTAAAAAAGGACATATCATCGCACATGTAAAACACTGAAAACACGCCCAGACATATTCGTCCATCATTGCCCAAATAAGTTCCGGATCCTTAGACTTCATTTTTTGAAGAACTATCCGAGGAGAAAAATCAAAAAACCTGTGCGGAGGAAAACCGCCGGAACATACGCCGCAGTTTAAACAGCCTCTCACATATTCTTCATATCTAAAATCCTTCTTCGCCTCTTCAAAAATTTCCTTTTTAAATTCCGAGGGGACGATACTCACGCCATTCTCGTCATATTCCATAGATTACTCCCGCTTTATTGTTTTATTGTTTACTATAGGCAACCGAAATGCACGGTAAAACTAATCAAATTTTTGCCGTATCCTATTGATGGTATCATAATAAATCCAAAAGTCAAATAAACCCGAAACCCTAAAAACGAAAATTGACTTCAAAGTCATTGTGCTATATAATTAGGTTTTATGGCACGGAATAATAACGTCAACAGTGAAACTACACCTGCCTCGATAAAAACGCTTCTAATCGCAATACTTTCTATCGTCGCCCTTGCGGATTTCGGACTCGGATTAAATATCGTAGTACTTCCCCTTTATGCAAAAAGCCTCGGGGCAAGCATAATTACCATAGGCTTGATAATAGCATCATTCGGCTTAGCCCGCATATTCATTAATATTCCTATAAGCATAATCAGTAAAAAACTTAATTCGCAGTATATCCATATAGGCATGCTGTTTATTCTGGCGGGTGCAATAGGATATTTTCTCTCTACGGCATACTACCAGTTATTTATTTTTAGGTTTCTTGAGGGCTTCGGTTCCGGCATTATAAATACATCTTTGATGATAATCCTCACGAAGCGCCTTCATCAGAATAAAAAAAGAGCTAAGATTTTAAGCAGATATATGATAGCAAGAAGGCTTTCTATGGGTTCCGCTCCTTTTCTCGGTGCAATAATAGCCTATAAATTTTCGGATAAAACCACTTTCTTACTTTACGCGATAGTAATAGCGATAGGGTCTATAATCGCTTTTTATAACAGAAAACTCTTAACCATAGCAAACCTGAACAAACTAAGCGACCGGAACGATTCAAAACTGAAAAAGCCGGAAATCAAACACGCTCTTATTCCTTTGCGGGCTAAAATTAAATCCCTTCGCTTCGAAAAGTATTCTGCCCTTCTTTATAATTTTAACTTTATGACGCTGTGTTTTGTAACGTTTTCTTTTTTCTTTTCCAGAATAGGCTCGAGAAGGGAGTTAGTGCCGCTTGTCGGCTATAGCGTGATGAGCTTAAATAAAGCGGATATAGGGCTACTCGTATCGATATCCGCCATAATCGGCGTAACTCTGACATATTATTCAGACAGGGTAATACGAACGATGGGCATTAAAAAATCTATAATAGCATCGTTTGCCATAACCGTAACCGGCATATTAAGCTTTATAGTATTTCAAAATATCGTTACATTCAGCCTTTCTATTGTTTTATTGAGTGCAGGGGGCGGCTTTTCCGGTCCGGCAAAAAACCTTTATCTCATGGACAGCGTGGATAAAAACCATTATGATGAAGCAATAGGGGTTTACAGAACTTTAAGTGATTTAGGGTTCATCTTGGGACCGTTTGCCACAGGGGCGGTATTTTATTACTTCAATTATCTGTCCGCATATAGCCTAATTGCGCTTATTATTATTTTGGCTGCCGTTCTATTCGGTTTCTTTTCAAAATCCTTTGAACTCAACGTAAAACAGTGAAATATCCGGAGTAAAATTCCTCGGCTCACTTTCCGGCTATCTCTAACGGATTATTGAACCATTATTCAGAGGCTTATCCCGAGTATAGAGGAAAATACTTGAAAAACCTGGCGGTTTCAACTGGTGCGTCCAGCGGGACTCGAACCCACGACCCACAGCTTAGAAGGCTGTTGCTCTATCCATCTGAGCTATAGACGCACGAATAAATTAAGCTTCTTTTAAGGAATATATTACCATTTTTCGCTTAATTCTGTCAAATTAATAAAATCTGCTTTAAACATATTTCTTCTTCGACCTTTTAATTAAAAAACATTATTCTCCAAGCCATAATTAATAATAAACGGCATTCTTTATTGCTTTGCCGAATTAGGCTGTTCCGACTCGACATAAATGCCGGTACATTCATTATCTACCCCGACTCTCGCCGTAATCTCTCTTTTCGTTCCGCCGGCAAAACCGTTAGACTTGATGACATAGTATGTGCATCCTTCGGTTCCGCTGTCCAATTTGCCTTCCACGGCGCAAAAAGTAGGGGTATAGTTGGCGCCTACCGGCAGATGGCCATGTAAATTTCCGGAAAGATATCCTACCGCAGTTACAGTAACATTCCCTGTAAATACGGGAGGCAACGGGCAGCCTTTCAGTCGGGTTCTCGAAAAAGTGCCACTGTTTTTTATTTGATAAAGTGTTATCTCCACACCTGATTTTGCCGCGTATTTAGCCTCGGCGCTCAATAAATTAGACCGCGAAACAATACTTCCGCTTGCAATAAGATAGGCAAAAACCGACCCTGCCAGCCCCAAAATTATGATCATTATGATCGCCAAAATTATCGAAATACCTTTATTTGATTTAATAATTCTATTGGGAAATAATTTTATCATAAGTACTTATATTATATTGTTTTAACCCTTATTTTACCGATATAATTTTGCCCTCTGTCGTTAAAAACGTTAACAATATTAGGGCTGTCATTGCGAATTAGAAACAATTACCGAAACCCCTCCCGTTTGAGAATAGCCCGTTGAATCCGTTATGGTGAAATTTATATTACAAGAATAAACCCTTGTTGTTTCATTTAGATGACAAACAGATGAATTAGAAGTGGGCGTGGGCGGAACCGGCGGTGCGCTGCAGCCGTTTAAAACCGACCCTAAACTAAAAATTAATATTGCTAATATTATTAGCAACGGGATATGGCGTAGTCTGTCCGACACCGTTAGTCACCTCTTCGTATAATATTTTGTTATGCACGCAAAACACGACAAGCTGCGAACTTTCTCCGCTTGTCGTGTTTATATTTTGATAAAAGGCAATTTCATTACAGGCGGGACCGCTCGCTCCGCAAGTTGCAGTCTGTCCCGATAAGTTTGCCCTGACAATAGGTGCATTGCCTCCTGTCGCCGGATTGATGGAAACGGATAACGGGCAGTACGACCCTGAGGAGGGGGTTATGACCGACGACGGCATAGCCGCATTTACCAAATTTCTTCTCAGCACGGATATAGCATAAGTCATTGAATTATTTGAATGGAGATAATGTTCGTTTATTATGTAATCATTTACGCCTAACATTATAGCTTCATACAGCCCGACCGACAATATGCCCGTTAAAACAATAGTCATAACTAATTCGATAAGAGTAAATCCGCTTTTATTTTTCACGAAATAATTATATCACATATATCACAACAAATTATCTACATCAATACTAATGCCTCTACTCTTAATCATCAATAATTTGCATAAATATTGGAAAGCGTGACTAAAGGATAACTTTCCAAAGGAGCCTTGCATTTTTCGCCGATTAGAGCAAACCACCCCGTTTGAACTAGAGTCTGAATATAATCCTTGGAGCTCCCGTCAATGGTTCCGATCCCGTTAGTATCGGAAAAATCGACATATTGAGCCTTTATAATCGTGTAAAAACACTCATTATTTACATTCGTCGGACCTTGCGGAGAGGTATAAAAATTGAGTTTAGACCATGTACCGGGTTTAAATGCGGTACACACACCCGACACTTCTCCTCCGTTCCTGCAGTAATTTAATTCCGCCATCGTCCGCTTTGCTACATTAGCGGCTATCTCTTCGTTCACGATATTAGAGCTCTTTGCCGAACCGACTATAAAACTTTCCGTAACGGCACTCATTGCAAGCCCGATAATTATAATGGTAATCACCGCCTCAAGAAGACCAAACCCGCCTATTCCTATACCTTTAGCGCTAATATTAAACATTTTAACCATTATTATTTTTTAAATTCCTGAATATTAAATATTATTAATCTATCCCGTAAAATAATTATACTTTAATCTAAAGCTGTTTTCAATTTACCAAAAATATAAAAATCTGTTATAATTTAAGTTAAACAATAACAACGATAATAACAATAGGGTTAACCGAATGGACGACATCAGGATAGGGTGCGGCTACGATATCCACAAATTCTTAGAAATCGCTATTTTCGATAATGCCGCCAAAAGGCTTTTTCTCGGTGGGGTATTAATAGAGGGACACGTAGGCGTCGCCGCCCATTCGGACGGGGATGTTGTCCTTCACTCCATTACCGATGCCCTTCTCGGCTCGCTCAGCCTACCCGATATAGGGACTCTTTATCCTGATAACCTTAAATCGACAAAAGGGGTAAGCAGTATCGATATTATAAAATATGCATATAAATTAATTAAAGAAAAGGGTTATAAATTAGTCAATGCCGACATTACGATAATAACTCAGACACCTAAAATATCGGCATACAAAGAGCGAATGATAGAATCTACGTCTGCCGCCTTAGGCGTGGATAAATCCCGTATCAATATTAAAGGGAAAACCAAGGAAGGTCTTGACGCGGTAGGAAAACAAAGGGCTATAGAATGCTTTAGCGTCTGTCTTATATCTTCAAGCTGATTACCGACTGCTTTTTATTTTTTATAATTTTATAAAACTTGTTATATTCGAAGGGATCTATTATGAAGAAATTATTGATTTTTGTTTTTGTAATTTTGTTTATTCCAAGTATCGCCTACGGTTTCGGTTATTGCGGAGAAGCACCGTCATCGAAGCACGTGCTTACCAAGCAAGATAAACAAAAAGCCGATCGCTTGCTTAAAACCGTAAGCAGGGACAGCATTAAAAATAACTGCATGGATTGTCACTATATGATTAATTTGGTCTCTAAAATGAATAAAAAACAGCAATCCAAATGGTTCGACGGAATAAGAGACTTAAGGGGAGTCGTTAATGAAATTAACCCCGGGCCTAAAATAATAAAAAATAAATAGGATATGAAATTATACGCGATATTGCTTGCCGCCGGAACGGGTGCCCGCACCGGACTTTCGATTCCCAAACAGCTTGCAAAGATTAAAAATAAAGAAATAATAATTCACAGCCTTGAAATATTTACGAAATCCAGTATTAAATTTGACGGAATAATAGTAGTCGTCCCCCCGAGAGATATCTTTAATTTCGACTGGAAGAGTTTTTTTAATCAAAAAGCAAGAGACATCGCGGAAGGCGATCGCTCACGTCTTTACATAATAACCGGCGGAGACACGAGGCAGGATTCTGCAAATAATGCCGTAAAATATTTAGGAAATATTTTACCCTCCTCCGAAGTAAAAGACGCCGTAGTCTTTATTCACGACTCCGCAAGACCGTTTGTAACGGACGGGGAATTAAATTTGTTGCTGAATAAAACCGTAGAACACGGTGCCGCTTTTTTATGTTCCGCAACAACAGAAACTATTAAAGAAATCAAGGGTAAATTAATACCTCAAGCGCAAATACGGTCTAATCCGATTAGACTTAAAACGCTTGGCAGGGACCGTTTAATATCCGCCAAAACCCCCCAGACCTTTAAACTAGACATTATAAAAAGGGCTTTTGAGGAAGCCGCTCGAATAGGTTTGGCATCTACGGACGACATGTCGCTTGTGGAAAATTTAGGCTTAAACACCGTACCGATATTATCGACTGACTTTAATATAAAGATAACAACCGCTTTAGACATCGAAATTGCAGAATTTATTTACGATAAATTAAAGTTAGAGGACTGCTGAACCTGCTCCTTCTCATAGTTTATTTTTGCAAATATCATTCTACCGCTTGATGTCTGAAAAACACTTGTTACGATAACTTCCGGTTCGGAACCGACTAGCTTCATTGCGTCTTCCACGACCACCATAGTTCCGTCGTCCATATATGCAATACCCTGATTTTTTTCCCTGCCTTCTTTCGCAATCAAGACGGTCATCATTTCACCGGGAAGCAAAATAGGTCTAAGAGCCCTTGTGAGGTCGTTTATATTTAATACGCTGATGTTTCTTACCTGTGCAACCTTATTAAGATTAAAATCAGTAGTAATTATTTTGCCGCTTCTTTCTTTTGCAAACGCAATAAGTTTCGCATCCACCTCTTTTATATTAAAATAATCTACGTCGGTAAACTCTATTTTTATATTTTTATCATCTCTCAACTCTTTCAGTATATCAAGCCCCCTTCTCCCCTTCACTCTTTTAAGGGGATCCTGCGAATCGGCAATATGCTGAAGTTCATGTAAGACAAACGTAGGTATTATCAAAATGCCGTCGATAAAACCGGTTTTTGCGACATCAAGTATTCGTCCGTCTATTAAGGAACTCGTATCAATTACCTTGTAACCGTAATAATCGGAGGGTTGTTCGTTGGAAATATTTTCAGAAACATGCATATTTTTCAAGTTAGAACCGGAGGGTGAGTTTGCCGCAATACCCATACTGAAATCGTCACTCACCCTGAGACCGATGATGAGTCCCATATAACCTGCCACAAAATTAACAAAGGCATAAGTAACATAACCCAGAACGGAGCTGATAAAAAAAGCCTTAAATAACTGATAAGTAATATAGTTAACTATCAAAAGGCCCACAAAAAGCCCTATTCCGCCTGTTAAAATCTTTCTGGTGGAAATAGACCCCATACTTCTTTCTACCAAGACAACTATAAAACCTATAGTAAAACCAAATACGAACCCGACATAAGACAAAAGGTCGTTATGCCAATACTCCTTGCCGATTAAATAACCGAGAATCGCAGAAGTCAGGACAAGCATTATCCTTATAAAAAAAAGGATAAACTCTTTATTTAAAATTTTCATTAAAATATACCGTTTTAAATTAGTATAAATAAAATAATATAAAAAAAGAATTAATTATTTTTGATTATTTATCAAAGTGATTTTAATTGGCAATTTGCTGGGATTGTCCCGCGAATATTTTCTTTATTTTTTCCTCCACCGGTCTGTTCATAACCGTAGATAACTCCTTTATTATTAAATGTTTGGCTTTTTCGAACATCTTTTTTTCCGCAAAAGAAAGCTCCTTTTCGCGTTTCAAAATATAAAGGTCCCTCAAAACCTCCGCTACCTCAAAAAGACATGAGGAACACAGTTTTAAATTATATCCGTTAAACCTTTTATTCCATGATTCTTTTCTTGCAAAAGGTCTTTTAACGCATTTTTCTTCCAGTACGTCAAAGACTTTCTGTATCTCATCTTCTTTAATCAAAAGACGAAGACCGACCTCCAAGGTATTTTTAACCGGCACCATAATTTTAGCATTGTTTTCCATAACCCTGATATTGTAAAAAGAGAGTTCCGACGAACCTATTTTTTGGGCAGAAATAGATTCGACGATACAGACACCATACCCCGGATAAAACACAAATTCATCTAAGCTAAACATAGTCTTACCTCCCTAAACTCTTTTTAAATTATTTAATTAAAAACAATATTATATAAAGTATCTCTTTCGGTCGGTATTTTACCCGTTTCTTCTATAATCCTTTTTACATTTTTTACGCTAAGTCTTGCAGGATTAACCGAACCGGCGTCATGCGATATTTTCTCGTTGACTAATGTTCCATCAAAATCGTCGGCGCCGAAAGATAGAGATACCTGCGCAAGATTAATGCCGAGGTTTACGAAAAATGTCTTTACATGCTTGAAGTTATCCAAAAAAAGGCGCGAAACGGCAATCACTTTGAGATCGTCATATCCGGACGTCAAACCGGAATTCTTAACCGCGGTATTTTTAGGCTGAAATGCGAACGGGATAAAAGATTTAAAACCGGCAGATTCATCCTGCGCTAACCTTATGTCGCTTAAATGGTTTACCCTGTCCTCATAGCTTTCTTTTACTCCGTACAACATAGAGGCATTTGACGGTATGCCGAGGCCGTGTGCCGTCTTATGTATTTGAATCCATCTATCCCCGCTTATTTTTTGCGGACACAGCCTTTTTCTTATTGCGAAATTAAATATTTCGGCTCCCCCTCCCGGAAGGCTATCCAAACCGTTTTCCTTTAAATCTAATAGCACTTCGCCTACGGATAGTCCGGAAATCTCGGATAAATAGTCTATCTCCACTGCCGTAAATGCTTGAATTAGAAGGGCCGGGAATTCTTTTTTGATTCTGCGAATCATATTTACATAGAAATAATAAGGAAGCGAGGGATGGAGACCCCCGACTATATGAACTTCTCTGAAATTATTGGTTGGATAATCTGCTTTGATATACTCTATTATTTCCTCGACATTCATAGTATATGCATCTATTTCTTTCCCCTTTCTGTAAAAGGCGCAAAAAGCACACCTATTTACACATATATTAGTATAGTTTATATGAATATTGACTATATAATACGCTTTGTTTCCGTTGACTTGAAAATTTTTAAAGTCCGCAAGCCCGCCTATTGAAAGCAAATCGTCGGATTTAAATAGATATAAAGCATCGTCTTTAGAAAGCCTTACGTTATTATAGACCTTTTCTTTTATTAAATCAAAATTTTTACTAACAAAACTTTTATCAATCATAACCCTCCCATCTTTTGTAAATATCATTTTCTATACCTAATCCGTCTAGAATTTTACCCGTTATAAAATCAATGATATCATCAACGGTTTTAGGCTTATTATAGAAAGCGGGGATCGGAGGAAGAATTACCGCCCCCGACGCAGTCAGTGAAAGCATATTTTTAAGATGTATATCGTTAAACGGCGTTTCTCTCGGGCATATGATAAGTTTTTTCCTCTCCTTAAGCATTACGTCGGCAGCCCGCTCTATCAAGTTTCCGGAGTTTCCGTTTGCAATTCTGGAGAGACTGCCCATAGAACAAGGGACAACTGCCATACCCTTAACGAGCTTAGCGGAACCGCTCGCAATCTTCGATTCGAGAAACATTTCGTCCAAAAATATAAACCCGCCGCTATCGTTATGCAATCCGAATTTATCCGTTATTTCTTTCTTAATTCTGATTTTAATCTCGTCGTTAAGACCGTTCCATAACCCGTTTCTCTCCGCAACGCCCTTATCGACCGTATTTGCATGGTCCGAAAGAATATCGGCAAACATTCCGAGCTCGTCTTTAATAACCTTAAAACCTGGTTTTGAAATTATAAGATAGACGAAAAAATGCATAGTGACCAAGGCCTTAAGAAGGCTAAACCCGTATATGGCCCCGGATGCTCCCGTTATTGCGATTATATAGGAATGAGAAGGCGTCTCTTTCATTTTTATAACCTTAAATGAAAATTAGTATATACGACGTTTAAAAAAATGAAGACGAAAAAAGTTACGGATATATATCCGTTCATCGTAAAGAACGCCGTATTTATATTGTTTAAGCTCTTATAAACAAGATAATGTTCATAAGCAAAAAGGCCTACGACTAAAATTATTCCGATAATATACAAAAAATTAAAATTAAACATGAAATATAGGCTTACGAGGCACGACAATGCTATCAAATGCAATATTCTTGAAATAATCACGGCGTTCTTTACTCCGAACCTTGCCGGCACGGAAAAAAGCCCCCTTGCAATATCGAAATCATAATCCATTATAGAATAAAGAATGTCAAATCCCGCCCCCCAAAAAACAACGGCAATGCCCAGAACCGATACTTTATAGTCTAAACTTCCGGTTACCGCAAGCCACGCCCCTATGGGACCCATAGCCATGCTTATCCCCAGAACGAGATGTGAAAAAAAAGTAAACCTTTTGGTATATGAATAAAACGTAACAAAAGCAATCACGAAAGGGGTAAGAATAAAACAGGTAAAATTTAACTCGTATGCGGCAAGTATAAGCACAAGATAAGAAATAACTCCGAAAATAACGCCGTAAAGAGTCGTCAGCTCGCCCTTAGGAAGCGTTCTCCCCTTAGTTCTCTCATTCTTTGCGTCTATTTTCCTGTCGATTACCCTGTTAAAAGCCATAGCCCCGCTTCTTCCGGCGGACATAGCTATAATAATCCATATTATTTTATAATAAAAAAACGGGGTTCCGAAAGATGCCGGGTATTTATCGTAAAAGGCAAGTAAAAAAGCGCTTAGGGCAAAGGGCAGGACAAATACGGTATGGGAAAATTTGACCAACTCTAAGGTATTTTTTATCTTTTTAAGCATTTTAAATGCGCATCGATTAAACTTATAAATTTAATTGAAACCGTATTCTTTCCATCTTTCGTCGACGAGTTTTTTTATATCCGGAGACATTACTATGTCATTCGGCCATTTTCTTTTATATCCTTCCGATGCCCATTTTTTTGTTGCGTCTATTCCCATTTTAGAACCGTAATTCGGAATATCCGATGCGTGTTCAAGTACGTCTATAGGGCCTTCTACAAACGTAATGTCTCTTTTCGGATCTATATTATTCGATATTCTCCATATAACCTCGTTTTTATCCTGAACGTTAACGTCTTCGTCTAATATGACGATTATTTTCATAAACATCATAAGACCGAGACCCCATATCCCATGCATAACCTTTTTTGCATGACCGGGATAACTTTTCTTGATACTTATAAAGACTAAGTCATGAAATATCCCCTCGAAAGGAAGATTTATATCTATAATTTCCGGAAATATTTTTTTTATAGCCGGCAAGAAAAACCTTTCCGTCGCCTTGCCTATGTAGCAGTCCTCCATCGGTGGCCTGCCTACGATAGTAGCCGGATATATCGCATCTTTTCTGTGCGTTATAAGCGTTACGTGAAATACCGGATAAAAATCTTCAAGCGAATAATACCCCGTATGGTCTCCGAACGGGCCTTCAAGCCTAAAATCTTCGTTCGGGTCTATATAGCCTTCCAGTACAAACTCCGCGTTTGCCGGAACCATCAAGTCGTTCGTTTCACATTTTACGAGCTTTACCGCCTCACCCCTTAAGAAACCCGCAAATATCATCTCTTCTATATCGGGAGGAAGAGGCGCCGTAGCGGAATAAATTACCGCCGGGTCGGAGCCTATAACGACTGAAACGGGGATCCTTTTACCTATTTCTTTATATTTTTTGAAATGCCTCGCGCCGTCTTTATGTATATGCCAATGCATACCGCATGATGTATCGTCGTAAACCTGTATCCTGTACATTCCTACATTGGTGGAGCCGTTTTCGGGGTCTTTCGTAAAAACAAGCGGAAGCGTAATAAACGGTCCGCCGTCTTCCGGCCATGTTTTTAAAACCGGTAAAATGTCTAATAAAGGGGGTTTATCTAAAATAACCTCCTTACATTTGCCTGTTTTAACTGTTTTTGGTATACAATCGGCAAGTTTTTTAAGCTTAGAAAGAGACTTTATTTTTCCTAAAAAACTCGTGGGTATTTCCGGATCAATTATTTCCGATAACCTATCGGCAACATCGTCAAGATTGTTAACCTCAAAGGCGCGCAGTATCCGCCCATTCGAACCGAACATATTTATTAAAACGGGAAATTTAAAACCCTTGACGTTTTCAAACAACAGCGCCGGACCCTCTCTTTTAACAACTCTGTCGGCAATCTCGGCTATTTCTAAAATTCTATCTACCGGAGCGGCAATCCTACGTAAATCGCCGTCTTTTTCCAATACATGGATAAAATTATGCAGGTCTTTATAGGACATTTATAGATAATATTATTTTTATTATAATTTCCTAACTTTTATGACATTGTATCAAAATTTAAAAGAAAAAGATACTTAAAAATATCTCCCTATTGCCTTTTTATCCTATAATTATCCCTCTTAACGGTATATCCGATATGATCAAAATATTCCAATAAAGGAATAGCATACTTTCTGGAGACACCGGCAATTTCCTTAATATCTTTGGGCTCAAGTTTTTTATTAGATTTAAAAAAATCATAGAGTCCTTTTTTTATATCTTCCACTTGCTCTTTTAAATAAAAAATATCCCGCTTAACCTTAATGACTCTTCCCTCCTTGATCATTAAACTTAAAACATAATTCAACGCTTTCCTGTCGGCTCCTATTTTTTTTTCTAATTCGGCCAAATTGGGAACACTGTTGTCGTTGGTCTTCAATAAACCCTCTACACGTTTAATTATAGAGACATATTCGTCCGGCAAATTTTCTATACCGGTTTTATTTTCAAACCCCTTCAGTATTATCGTTCCATCCTCGTTCACAAGCTCTTTTTTAGACAACAAATCGTCCATAACGATATTAAACAGGCTTTCCGGTTTATTAAAATTTCGTTCAAAGACGCCGCATAACTCTTGCCTGCCTATCCCGTTTTTAAAAGCATTTTTTTTCTTTTCGGTTTCCGATTTAATACTGTCGCTTACCGTTTTAATCAGAAAGGATTTGCCGGCGTCAAAATCTTCTCTTGGAAAAGCAAACTTATTTTTTCCGTCCGTTATTATCAATCCGTCTTTTTTTAATTTTTCTATCGCCGATGTAAAATCCGCAGAATTGAGGTTTAATCTCTTATAAATTTCTTCCAAATTGCCGGTGCCGCCCGCCGCGATAAAACTGTAAACGGATTTTTCATAATCGTCCGAAAGCATTCCCTCGTAAATAAATTCCTTAGATTTGTCGTAACGATAATCGGCAAGCGGGTCTATTATGACCCCTCCACCGACCGTAACGGCTGCTCCTGCATCCCTTGTAATAAATCTTTCCCCGGACATCGTGGATATTTTATTCTGCAGTTTAAATAAAACATACGCATAATCTCCCGGTGCCGGCCTCTTTTTTTCGCTTAAAATAAATCCCTTCGCACCAACACTAACCCCCCCGGTCATAAAGGTTAACAATGTGCGGTTTTTGAAATCCTTTTTATTCGCGGTATCATAAAAAAATCTGGTAAAAACCGAATCGGTCTCCATAAGGCTATCTTTAACGCATATTACGTCGCCATATCTTACGCTCTCTTTTTTTACGGAAGGAACGTTTAGGGATATCCTCATGGCTCTGCGCGCAAAGGGAATTTTTTTATTGTGCGATTCCATATCCTTTACTCTTGCGGTAAAACCGGCGGGCATAATCTGCATTTCATCGCCAACGGAAAAATTTCCATACTTCAACGTACCGGCTAAAACAGTTCCGAAGCCCTTTAAGGTAATAATTCTATCAATTGATAAAAAAATCTTTGACGGCATAGATTTCAAGGCGGTCCTTTTGGCATTATCACCTTTTATCGCTTTTTCTATTTCGTTTTTTAGTTCGGATATGCCTTTTCCCGATTTAGCCGAAACCCTTATGATATTTTGGGATGAATTGATATAACCGTAAGATTTTAAAAAATATTTTATCTCTCTTTCCCTTGTTAAAATAGTCTCATCACTTACGATATCTATTTTTGTTAGAACGGGTATGATTATGTCTATTCCCAACAATTTTAAAATAAGGAGATGCTCGCGGGTTTGTGCCATTATACCGTCGTCGGCGGCAATCACAAATAAAACGCCGTTCATTCCCGTAGAACCGGAAACCATAGTCTTGATGAATTTTAAATGCCCGGGGACGTCAACGATTCCTATGGATATTCCCGAGGAAAAAGATATGTCGGCATAGCCGAGCACGATGCTGATGCCACGCTTTTTTTCTTCCTTAAGCCTATCCGGCTCTATACCCGTCAAGGCCATTATGAGCGCGGATTTTCCATGGTCTATATGTCCCGCAGTACCTAATATGAAACTATCCATATGCATATTATAACATCATACTGCAGATAAAAATAAATAACCCGGCTCTTTTTAAAGAACCGGGCCATCTTTAGGAGGAGTGATGGAAAGTGTACAACTAAACTTATTATTTCGAATACGCAAGATAAAGTTTCATATTTCCTCTTCTTATGTAGAATAAAAATTGCTTGGACTTTTCCGCTCTATCTATATCACTTACGTATTGTTTTATATTGTCGATAACCTTATGATTTATAGACTGAATAACATCTCCGGGCATTATGCCTATCTTCTGTCCGATACCCCCGGGTATAACCTTTGATACTATAACCCCCTTGCGGACATTTTGAATGCCATATTCCAGCCTATTTTGAGACGTCAGCGGTACAACGATTATGCCTAACTTCTTAGCCGAAACTTTTTGGGTTTTATTGTTAAAAGTATTCTTCGGGCTTTTCCAGCTCCCTATAGTAATCATAAGGGTTATTCTCTTTCCGTGCCTTATAACCTCCATCGGAACCTTAGTTCCCGGCTTTATATTTCCGACTAACCAGGGAAGCTGAGACATTTCCTTGACTTTTTTACCGTCAAGCCTTATAATTACGTCCCCGCTTTTCAATCCTGCTTTTGCCGCCGGACTACCCGGAAGGACAGAGGAAACCAACGCTCCGCGTGATGTTTTAAGTTTAAACACCTTCTTGAGCGCCGGAGATATTTTCTGAATTTCTATCCCGAGCCATCCTCTCGTGATCTTACCGGTCTCAAGCTCCGGAAGAACCTCTTTCACCACATTTACCGGCACAGAAAACCCTATACCCTGAGCACCCTTTATAATAGCGGTATTTATCCCTATCACCTGCCCTTTCATATTGATAAGCGGACCTCCGCTGTTGCCCGGATTGATGGCGGCATTAGTCTGCAAAAAATCTTCGTACGGCCCGCCTATGGCCCTGCCCTTTGCACTTACGATACCGTTTGTAACGGTCCATCCTAATCCGAACGGATTACCTATAGCTAAGACCCATTCTCCTATCTGTGTTTCCCTTGAATTACCGAGAACCGCCGATGGAAGATTATTGCCGTCGTCTATTTTTAGAAGGGCAAGATCGACTTGCGGGTCTTTACCTATTACCCTTGCCTTGAGGGTACTTCCGTTATAAAGCTTAACATATATTTTACTTGCCCCTTTTATAACGTGATCGTTGGTAATTATATAGCCGTTTTTACTAATAATTACACCGGAACCTAAACTTTCTTCGGTATATGTACTGCGGGGAACATTGTTAAAGAAGTTTTTAAAAAAATTACCGAAAGGATTCTCCTGATTTCCGAAGGGATTTCGATACATCTGAAACGGATTGCTTTTTACTTGCTGTGTCGTCCTTATATTCACGACAAACGGCTTATCTTTTTTTATCAAAGCGACAAAATTGCTCGGACCGTTCTGAGCAGGCACTTTGGAATTATTGGTAGCATATACTATAGGAGCGCTTCCGTCGGCCATAGATTTTTTTAATAAATGCAAATTTGCCGTAACTACAACACCGGCGATTATACCGATGAGCACTGCTACGCTTGCGCCTATGATTTTTGAATTAGATTTTAAACTCATAATTTAAAAACTCCTTAATTAAAAATATTTAATTATTATATTATTATGCAACAATGATGCCAAAATTTATTTTTTATGTACAACGGTTTAATTCCAATATTTAAAGGTACATAGGATTTCACCCGCTGCTTTTATATTTGTTATTTTGTCAATATGACAAATATCGTTTGTCATATTGACAAAATAACCTTTTTAAAACATTGGTAAGAACTGCTCGAATCCCTGCCTTCGATCCCGGTCGGGAAATGAAGATTTTCATCTGCACATCTGTTGAAATATGCAGGGGTAATGTGTAATAAACTCCGGCAATTACGGAGAATATACCGTTTAAACAGGCTTTGCTTTAACTATCTTTTCGATGATGACACTATCTGTTTCTTCTTTATAATCTAAAACGATACTATCTCCCGTCGTAATACCACCCGAAAGCAAATCCATAGCTATCTTGTCCTGCAAAAAGGTCTTTATTGCCCTCTTTAATGGCCGGGCTCCGTAAATGGGATCATAACCCTCCATGGCTATAAATTTAACTAATGAATCCGTATACTCCGCGTCAATCCCCTTTTCTTTCAATATATTTTTAAGCTTATTTAATTGAATCCCTACTATTTTGGAAATATCATCCTCGGTAAGGGTACGGAATATTATTATGTCGTCGAGTCTATTAAGAAATTCCGGTCTGAAATAGTTTTTTAAAAGTCCGGTAATATTATTTTTCATTTCTTCGTAACGCTCTCCGCTATACCCCTGTATTATGTCCGAACCGATATTGGATGTCATAATGACAATCGTATTTTTAAAGTCTACCGTTCTGCCCTGCCCGTCCGTTAACCTGCCGTCGTCTAACAACTGAAGCAACGTATTAAATACGTCCTGATGAGCCTTTTCTACTTCATCGAACAAAACGACACCGTAAGGACGCCTTCTTACTGCTTCGGTAAGCTGTCCTCCCTCCTCATAACCGACGTAACCGGGAGGGGCTCCTATCAGTCTGGACACGGTATGTCTCTCCATGTACTCGGACATATCTATCCTCACTATACTATTTTCATCATCGAATAAAAATTCGGCAAGCGCCTTTGCGAGCTCGGTCTTCCCCACCCCCGTAGGCCCCAAAAACATAAAAGAACCCATAGGTTTGTTCGGATCGGAAAGACCCGCCCTGGAACGCCTTATAGTATTGGCTACGCTGCTTATTGCCTCGTCCTGAGATATTACACGATTATGCAAATGATTCTCTATAAGCAAAAGCTTCTTCTTTTCCCCTTCTATGAGCTTTGTAACCGGAATTCCCGTCCATTTCGCTACAACATTCGCTATATTGTCAGCATCCACTTCCTCCTTTAAAAACCCCCCTTTCTTCCGCATTTCTAAAACCGTTTTATTCAAGTCTTCTAATTCTTTCTCGAATTCACTTAGCTTACCATATCTGATTTCCGCAACTTTATCGTATTTTCCCTCTCGCTCATACCTCTGCTCTTCTATCTTTAAAGAATCTATATCTTTTTTGATTTTTCCTATTTTTTGTATAAGATTTTTCTCATTTTGCCATTTAGCCTTTTTTTGATTAAAATCTTCTTCTAAATTTGCAAGCTCTTCATCTAATTTATTTAACCTTCTCTTAGATTCTGCATCGCCTTCTTTTTTTAAGGCTTCCTGCTCTATTTTGATTTTTATTATATTTCTCTGAATTTCATCAAGAAACGTCGGCATAGAATCAATTTCTATCCTTAATTTTGCCGAGGCTTCATCCATCAAGTCTATCGCCTTATCCGGCAAAAATCTGTCCATTATATACCTGTGGGAAAGAGTAGCTGCCGCAATTAATGCAGAGTCTTTTATTCTTATTCCGTGATAAGCTTCATATCTTTCTTTTAATCCCCTCAATATCGAAATCGTGTCCTCAACGGAAGGCTCGTCTATAAATACCGGTTGAAACCTTCTTTCAAGCGCGGCGTCTTTTTCTATATATTTTCTGTATTCGTCCAACGTCGTGGCCCCCATAGCCCTTAACTCTCCCCTCGCTAAGGCGGGTTTTAAGAGATTAGAAGCATCCATTGACCCCTCTGATTTGCCGGCTCCTACAAGATTGTGAAGCTCATCTATAAATATTATAACCCTGCCTTCCGACGCTTTTATTTCTTTTACCACGGCCTTAAGCCTGTCCTCGAATTCTCCCCTGTATTTTGCTCCGGCAACAAGGGAACCTAAATCTAAGGAAAGAACATCCTTGCCCTTTAAAATCTCCGGAATATCGCCGTCCGCTATTCTTTTTGCAAAACCCTCCACTATCGCCGTTTTACCGACACCGGGATCTCCTATTAAAACCGGATTATTTTTAGTTCTCCTTGATAAAACCTCCATAAGCCGCCTTATCTCGCTGTCTCTGCCAATAACGGGGTCTATCTTTCCCAACCTTGCGAGCTGGGTTAAATTAACGGTATATTTTTCCAACGCCTGATATTTATCCTCGGGATTCTGATCAGAGACCTTAGCATTCCCCCGTATCTCCGTCAAAGCCTTTAAGACTGCGTCTTTCGTTAAGGAGAATTTTGTCAAAATTTTATAAGACTGCGTATCTTTAACGTCAAACATTGCAAGAATAAAATGCTCTACGGAAACAAAGTCATCCTTCATGGTATTTTTATTCTTTTCTGCCGCATCGAGTATGCGCTTTAAAGATGGAGAAAAAAAGGGCTCAAGCCCCCCCTCCACCGTTACAAGTCCAGACATGGCATCTTCTACTTCATTGGAAAACTGCTTTATGTCCGCGCCTATTCTTTTCAATATTGAAACGGCTATGCTGTTCTCGTCGTAATTTAGCAGTGCATATAAAAGATGTAAATCGCTAATCTCTGAATTTTTGGCTTCACGAGCCTTATTAGCGGTTAATTCTATTACGTCTTGGGACTTTATGGTAAAATTATTTAAGTTCATATCTTATTCCCCTAATTTACCGATATAAAATTTCATCTATTTTTTCTCGGAAATATATGCCATTCTAATGTCATACAATACGTTGTCGACAAGCTTTGTTTCGTTTTCGTCAAGATTTCCCTTTGTCTTTTTGGAAAGCATCTCTATCGTGTCTATAAGATACTTTGCCATTTTTACGTCTTTTTCATACTTCCCCGTCGAAGGGTTTGGGACCTTTCCGAGAAAAAGCAACGCCTGGGTATTCAACGAATAGATAAAGGTTGCAAAATCAGCTCCAAACGTTGGGACATCGGAATTATTCTCCGATTCTCTGCCTGTTTCTTTATCTACTACATCTACCGGTTTGGATTCCTGTTTCGGTGCCGATTCTTCCTCCGGTTTTACTTTACTTTCTCCGATGTTTTCATCTTCGGAAAATACCCTTTTATCCACCACTTTAAACTGCTGCTTATCATTCTTTTCTTCCTTTTCTTTGTTCTTAATATCGTGTTCCGAGTCTTTAGACATAGTCTGGCTCCTCCTTATATTTTTTTTCTTTATTTTTATTCTTTCTTGCACTCCCCTTTATTGCCTTTTTCTTTTTAAAAACGGTGACTTCGCCGTCAATCAAATCCGCTACAAAACTATCACCGTCTTTCCATTTAAGCGTTAACGGAACCTTTACGGCATCATCTATATTGCGCTTTAAAAATCTAGCCCCGAATTTCGTGCTATAGCCGGTCTCCACAAGTTTGTCTAACGCTTCGTCCGTAACCGCCAACTCTTTCCCGTATTCCGCCATGGTCTTTTTTATAGTCCCTATATGTATTAATGCGATTTGCCTAACCTCTTTTTTGGTAAGCGGCGAAAATATCACTACATCGTCCAGCCTATTAATAAATTCCGGAGAAAAAAAGTTTTCCACTTCTTTGTTTATGGCCCCTTTTAACGACTTAACCATATCATCAGATTCAATAAAACCTAACGGTTTTGTAAATTTAGAAAACTCATGAGAACCGAGATTGGAAGTCATAATAATAACCGAATCCGAGAAATAAACCCTTTTCCCCCTGCCGTCCGTAAGAAAACCCTCGTCAAAAACCTGAAGAAAAAGATTAAATACCTGATCGCTCGCTTTTTCTATTTCGTCCAAAAGTATAACCGAATAAGGATTGTCTTTTATCTGATTAGTAAGCAGTCCGCCCCTTGAAGAACCAACTATTCCTCTCGGCATACCTATCAATTTATCGACGGAAATAGAACCGTCCTTATATTCCGACATATCTATCCTTATAATATGCCGACGGGAACCGAACAAATATTCCGCCATTACTTTTGCAGTTTCAGTTTTACCTACGCCGGTAGGGCCCAAGAAAAGCAGAACCGCATCGGGTCTGTTAAAGTTTTCCTTAAGAGGACCCTTGTTCAGCCTTAGATGCTTGGCAAGGGAATTTACCGCCTCTTTCTGCCCTACTATGCGATTAGAAAAAAAATCCTCCATATCCTGAAACCTTTCTAAAATATCCCTTTTTATCAGATCTATAGGTATGCCTGTTTCTTGAGATATAACCTGATAAATATTTTCCTTCCTAACAACCTTGTCCTCGTTATAAATTTCAGCCTTAACGCAGCCTGAATCTATCCAACCGATAGCTTTGTCCGGTAACCTCAATGATTTGGAATAGCGGGAGGATAGCAGCAGAGACTCTTCTATTGCAGGGTCTTCTATCTCTACGCCATAAGTATCTTCGAATCGCCTCTTTAATCCGTAAAGTATCCTTTTCGTATCCGCTATGGACGGTTCCTTGACATTTACAACCCTGAATCGACGAGCCAGAGCCTCGTCTTCGGCAATAAATTCCTTGTATTCAGACAGCGTAGTAGCTCCGACAATTTGCACTTCACCCCTTGACAGGGAAGATTTTAATATATTGGCGGCATCACTCGGCACAGCGGTAGCGGAACCGGCGCCTATAATGGAATGTACCTCATCCACAAACAGGATTATATTTTTTCTTGATTTTAGCTCGTTTATTATCTTTTCCATCCTATCTTCAAACATGCCTCTAAAAACCGTACCCGCAACCAAGGAGTTCATTTGAAGATTAACTATAATTTTATTTCGCAACCTCGGCGGAACGTTGTACGGTTCAAGCTCTATTTTTCTTACAAGCCCCTCTACAACGGCCGTCTTTCCGACACCCGGCTCACCTACTATAATCGCGGAATTAGGCCTGCCTATGTGGCATAGTATCTCCATAACTCTCGTAATTTCCTCTTCTCTTCCGAAAACTAAAGACAGCTTGTCCATAATGGCCAGCTTGCTTAAGTTTATGGCATGCTGCCTCAATGTGTAAGGCAAATCATATTTTCTTCTGTTTTCGTCGCTCCGATATCTTTTTTCTCTCATTTTCTGAAAAATTTTATCGGCAATTATAACCGAGTCTACGCCTAAATTTTTAAAGACCTTTGTCGGCACGGAATTAGATTCCTGGAACATAACCATCAAAAAATCAGTCGACTCTATGAGATTTCTGCCCGAACTCTGTGCGTAATCATAAGCGTTTTTAAATAGATTCCTTGTCTGCAGGGTTATTTTCATCCCTTCGCCTATATATTGTTCGGACGACATCATAAAATCGTTCAACAGCTTTGCTACATTTTTTTTATCTATTTTTAATTCCTTAAATATTTCACCTAAAAAATTTTCATCTACTACGGTTAAGGCATAAAATATGTGTTCAAGCCCTAAATAATAATGCTTTCTTCGTTTAGACTCCTCTACGGATATAGTAAAAACCCTATATCCGCTTTCGGATAATTTGTCTTCATAACGATCCAAGCTAAGCATAATAAATTTTACCTTTTTATTAAGTTATTTATTTGCAATAAACAATAATAATCGAAGTATAATTATCTATGTATCGTAACTACGCTATGATTATACGTCTTCTATTTCTATATCGGTAAAATCAAAACCGCCGGTTTTATTTTTTTTTGGAATAATTATCTCAAGCAGTCCTTCGTCAAAAGAGGCACTAATCGAATTGCCGTCAAAACGATAAGGTAAATCAAATACCCTTTTGAAAAAACCAAACGGTCTTTCCATTCTCTGAAAACTATCCTCTTCCGCAAATCTCTTGCGACGCTTCATTCCGCTGATTTCCAAACGGCTGCCGTACATTTCGACATTTATATCCTCTTTTCTTACGCCTGCCAGTTCTATCTGTACGACGACAGAATCTGCCGTTTCAAACATATCCGACGTCGGAGCAAAATAATACATTTTATTTTACACTTTAAAAATTTACGATTTATAGTTATAATTATACCAAATTAATCTTTAAAAACAAATGCAATATGTTTAGAGTCGCATTAAAACCTATCTTTTACAAATACCTTATAATGGTCGCAATCAACGTTACCCCTTTTATAGGGGGCAAATATATTTCCACCGCATACGCCGTTTACAATAAAATGAATCCTTACGCAAGCATCGCCTTGATAACCGTATCGGAAACATTATTATGCCTCGTGTTTTTTTATATAGGCTTAAGGTTAAAATCGTTGAAATGGATTCATAAATTAATAAACCCGAATAAAACAAGGAAAGCGCATAATTATATATTAAAATACGGCTCCGTAATAGGGCTTTTTGTGGGACAGATGTTTATCGGGGCACCGCCTATATCCTTCGCGCTCGGCTTAATATATGAAAGTGACAAAAATATCTTTCTCTACCTTTTTATCCCTCTTTTTACCAGTATTTTTCTTTACGCCGTATTAAATTTTTATCTCAATACCGTGGCAATAACGTCTATAGAAAACATATTCCATTTTGCTATTTAACGTCCACGACTATTACATTATTTTTGGCCGAATATACTTTTGCGTTTAAATATGATTTGATAAAATATTTCACTCTTTTAAAAAATTTTACTATATTTCCGTAGTATAAAATCTTTATCTCTACGAAATTATCCGCAAAAGACGACACATAAAGGTTTTTTAAGTGCCTTGAATATTTTATCATCAATTCCTGTAACTTATTAGAATTCGCATACTTGAAATTTCCGATAAACTTCACGTAATATATATTGTAAGATGCCTTCCTGACATCGTTTTTATTCGTCGGCTTAATTATTTTAAAACCAAAACTCTTCAGTTTATTTATTAGATTCTTTTTTCTTATATAAACATTCATTTTGATATAATAAAGATTAAGATATTCTTCAGTATCAATAATCTTGAAAGAATATATATACCTCAGCATAAAAGGAAACAGTTGCGTATTGAGTATATTTTCGTTATTTTTATTAGAAAGGATTTTTTTGCCTATTAATTTAAAAGCGGCTTTTTTTAAGGATAACCTGATCGCTTGCCTGATCGCTAAAGATTGCAATCCGGCAGCATTTTTTTTTGAAATAATTATATAGGTTTTAGTCGTTATGCTCATACCGGACGCATTCTTTAAAAAAAAGAAAGACGAACCGGATAATAAAACAGATAAAACCACCACGGATAAAAGCTTGCCTAATCCCTTGTTTCTCATTTTCACTCTACTCTTTAATTAGCATTAATTATATTATAACAATAATTCAAAAATCTTTTCTTTCAATAAATTTTTATTCTCTCCGGTCTTAGCCGATATCAAAACCACGGGTTTACCCATCAACCTTTCTAATTTTGTTTTTAAAAAATCAGCCCGTTCGGCAGACAACAAATCTATTTTATTTAAAACCACGATCATCTTTTTATCTCCTACCCCTATTTCGTTTAAAGTTTTTATAACCTCTTCCGATTTATACAACACGTCTTTTTGGGTAGGGTCTATAACATGCAACAGCATATCCGAATAGGCGGTCTCTTCAAGCGTAGCTTTAAAGGATTCTATGAGAAAAAGCGGTAAATTCCGGATAAATCCAACCGTATCGGATACTATAACCTTTTTTCCTCTGATATTGTCATAAATAGAAGCAGCCTTAGTACCGAGCGTAGCAAAAAGTTTATCTTCTCCTTTTTCGCCTTTTCCTGTTAAATTCCGCATAAGCGTAGTTTTCCCGGAATTAGTATATCCCACAATAGCGGCGGTAGACAATCCCTGTTTGTTTCTCTTCGACCTGTGCAGCAATCTTGTTTTTTCCGTTAACTTCAGCTTATTTTTTATATGTGTTATTTTTTGTCTAACCTTCCTCCTGTCGGTTTCCAATTTCGTTTCCCCGGGACCCCTCGTGCCTATTCCGGCTCCCGTACTGGAAAGCATCATATATGCACCCTTAAGCCTCGGAAGGATGTAATTCATCATTGCAAGCTCTACCTGACACTTACCTTCCGCCGTCTTTGCATGAGCGGCGAATATGTCAAGGATAAGCCTCGTCCTATCCACTACGTTTAAATCAAAATACTCCGATAAATTATTTTCCTGTGCAGGGCTTAACGATGCATCTATTATAACGATATCGGCATTGACCGAAAGAACCAACCCCTTAATATCTTCAAGCATGCCCATAGAAAGATAGTATGCCGGATCTATCTTTTTAATATTTTTTAAAACGGAAACCGCATTCACGGCACCCGCAGTTTCGGAAAGCATCGCAAGCTCTTCCAGCGAATCCATGCTCCTTTCCCTGCCTGAAATATTCAAATTTATACCGATTAGAACGGCCTTCTGTATCATTTTAGGAAATCCTTTATTAAATTTGTCATAAGAATAACTCTCTCGCTTAAACCGACGCGATTGACTTCTACAATGCCTTTAGCCTTTCTAAAAAAAGTAGCCTGCCTCTTTGCATATCGCAGCGTGGAGGAAATTATTCTCAAATACAACTCGTCTCTTGTTTTAATGCTGCCGCTTAAATACAGTAAGCCTTCTTTGTAACCTATACCGCCGAAGGGCTTTGAATCCGCCTTGTAATTCATGTTTAAAATAGTTTTTATCTCATCCGTCAGGCCTTTTTTTAAAATGGCCTCCGTCCTTTCTTCTATACATTGTTTTAAATAATCCTTAGGGGGGATTAAACCGAAATACATAAAATCATATAAAGGCTTATCAAACGGTTTCTCAGTCAAATAGTGGGAAAAAGGCCTTCCTGTAGCCTCAAAAACCTCGTATGCCCTGGTAATTCTTTGAATATCGTTCTTTGATATTCTATTAGCATACTCGGGATCTATCTCTTTTAATCTTTCATAAGCGGTATTCACCCCTAATGTCCTTATTAATTCTGCCGCTTTTTCCCTATAAACCGCTTTATCGGTCTCCGACATAGGTATAATGGAAAGACCGTAGATCAGGGACTTTATATAAAGTCCGGTTCCGCCGATAAAAAGCGGTATTTTACCTCGCGTTATTATATCATTTATCGTAAGCCTCGCATCATCTGAAAACATTCGGGCGTTATACTCTTCGTCCGGACGTTTAATGTCGATGAGATGATGCCTTACTGCCGCTCTTGCCGCCGCTTCCGGCTTCGCCGTTCCGATGTTGAAATATCTGTAAAAACACATCGAATCAAAATTTACGATTTCAACCGGAAAAAGATTGGACAATTCAAGCGAAATTTCGGTTTTACCCGAACATGTCGTACCGCCTATAATTATTATCTTCTGAAGATTGGACATTCGTATTTATCGTTTCCTGAAAAGCATAAATCCAATTTAATCTGCCGTTAGTAAATTAATAAGTCAAATCCGGTATTTCATCCAATCTTCTTAATTCCTCGGACTCTCTTGATAAGGTTTCGTCATTTTTACCCATCAGCAGGTATGCAAATTTCTTACCCTTCTCTACGCCCGGCTGATCAAAGGGATTTATTTTAAGAAGCATGCCGAGAACAGCTACCGCCTCCATACACATAAAGGACAGCTCTCCGAGACTGAATTCGTCTATTTTATCCAAGGTAATCCTAAATGACGGCCTTTTGTCCATAGCCAGTGCAAGCTCTACGCCTTTTAATTCGTTGATGAGAACCTCGGATAATTTTTTGCCGTCTAAATAGTTAAATTCTTTAAATCCGTCGGGATTAAGCGTAAAATCGCCGCCGTAATCCTTTAAGCAGAAAAATCCGATAAGCTTATCCTGCGGCCCCTGCATGTAAAGTTGAAGCTGAGAATGCTGGTCTGTTGCCCCGACGGCCGGTACGGGCGTGGGCGAGGTAAGTTCCTTTCCCAAGCTTTCCGCGAAAAGCTGCCGAAACCACCTTGAGAACTCTTTTAAATAATCGCTGTAAACGAAAGGTATAAAAATATTTCTATGCTTTTTTTTGTAAAAAAGATATATAACCGATGCCAAAGTATAAACAGGGTTATTTTCAAAAACCGCCTTATTGAGCATATCGTCCCTGTAAGACACCGCTCCGTGTAAAAACTTATCTATATCTAACCCCATTGCATACGCAGGAAAAAGGGTTCCGGCGGTTACTATGGAGTACCTGCCTCCCACATTTTTTGCGATATCCAATGCGGCTATCCCGTTTTCGTCGGCATATTGCCTCAGAAATCCACTCTTCTTATCGGTTATAAACAATAAATTATCCTTGTAATTTCCGGGCATTTTTTCAAGCATTTCTTTTATTATAAAAAACTGGGACACTACCTCGATAGTGGAAGCAGATTTAGAAACAAAGCAAAATAGGGTTTTCTTCATATCGATCCGGTCAAAATTTTTCTTAATATAACACGGGTCTATATTCTCCGAAAAAATGACGTCGACCTTTTTCCCCGTCCTTTTTTCGCAGGCCGCTCCCTTCATCGCCTCCTTTAAAAATATAGCGCCAAGGGACGAACCTCCCATTCCGAAAACATACAAAGTATTAATATCTTTAGAGAATAATTTTTCGGCGATCTCCTTAACGTCGTTAACCATGGTCATGTTTGATATCTCATCATAAAAACCTATCTCTCCGTCCCTCCTAAGGTCGTTAAGATTTCTCCTTACGGTAACAAGTTCATGTTCTAAGGAGCGTATTTCCGCTTCCTCTATTCCGTTCTCAAAAATTGCCGAATTCAAAATATACTTAAAATTAAATTCAATCATATTAAGCCTCCGTTTTTATTTCCCGTTAGAATATTTTTTCATAATATACCTTAACTCGTCGTCCTTAGACTTAAGTTTACCATCTATTTTTAACAGCATGACCTCGTTTAATATTTTTCCGCATAGCCTACCCTCGCAAATTCCAACGGATTTAATGTCGTTTCCGTTAACGGCAGGCTTTATAAACATTAACTCATCTAAATATCTTACTATCATTTTTTTTAAATTCAAGTCAATTTCATCTTTACCGCTGTTTTTAAACAGATAGAATAAAATGCTGCTCGCGTCGAACCCTTTAAATACCGCATATATTTCACTATTTTTTAATTTGACTTTAAAAAGACCGCCCCTCTCGGATTTGCTTAATTCTTCCGATTCCAAGTACATCTTTTTCATTCTGTTTTTTATTCTGTTTCCCAAATTTAATCTTTTAATTGCGGAATCGAAATCTCCGTTTTTTAGACAACTGAAAATTTCGGCAAGATAAAATATGTTTATGTCTACACCGGCATTTTTACCTGTTTTGTCTACATGATTTTTCTTAAAATATGAATAAATTTTTTTAAAAACCGCATTGCTCTCTTCGCTGAATTCTAATTTATCATAAATGCCTCTTAAAATGCCGAGATTTTCAAGTCTTTCAAAATAAATCCATGGTTTATCTTCCTTCAATAAGAGATATAGTTCGGCGGTTATTCTTTTTCCTGAGATACCGTCCATGACATTCTCATCCAAGGCCAACTTCATATACTTTAATGTCCTGCATTCTATCTTAAAGCCGAGTCTTTTTTCGAACCTTACGATTCTGAACATTCTGGTGGAATCGTCCATAAAACTACGCTCATGCAATACTTTTACCTTTTTACTCAATATATCCGACAATCCGAAGACATAATCTTTAATATTAAGGAAATCATCGCTGTTAATAGAAAGAGCAATAGTGTTTATCGTAAAATCCCTTCTGCGGATATCATTCTCGAGCATTGTTTTTTCCGTATTTACTGTAGGCAGGGCTCCCGGTTTTTTATAAACTTCGGTTCTTAGCGAGGCGAAATCAGCCTTAAGCGGCATGCCGTTAATTAAAAATTCTATAAGAACCGTCCCGAATTTCTTATGAACATTCAAACAGCTTACTTTAAAATTAGAATTTTCTTTTATCCTGAGGGCAAGTTTTTCCGCTGAGCCTTCCACGACAATATCCAAATCAAGGAGATGATTATCGAAAGGCTTATTGTGTGCAGATTTAAACAAAGAAGCAGTTTTATGATTTGTTTTAGCGAGGCGTATGATTATATCCCTTACGAAACCGCCGATTATAAAAACTCTACAACCTATACTCGCGGAAACGTCTCCGATACTCCTGATAAAATCAAATGCCGAGCTTCCGTAGCCGTAATCGTCGAAAACTTCCGATATAGATCGTTTAATTGAATTCTTGTCAAATTCTATCAAACCGGCCATATCTTTTCTTTGCCGTTCTTTAATTCCTTTTTTATCTTATAAACGACATAAAAATGATATATAAGTCCAATGATAATACCGATTATCACCGCGAAAAATACTATTATGGAAATAGGAAACTTTATCGATTCGAACTGTAAAAATTTTACGTTGACAAGTTTGGAATTCTGGGCGGTGAAAATTACGGCTACGGCTATAAATATGATTACAAGAACAAGGTCTATGTATCTTATCATTTTTAATTTTAAAGTTCTATTTTTTTAAAATCACCTATTAGTTTATTATATGTATCGTCTAATATCTCCGAAACAACCCTTAGTTCGGAACAAACGGTATAAAAACTCACGTCCCCTTCCCACCTCGGTATTATATGAAAATGTAAATGCCGCTCTATTCCAGCCCCGGCAGCCTTACCGATGTTCAGACCGACATTAATAGCGTCGCAATGATAGACTTTCTTAAGAATATCACAACTTATAGAAAGAAGCTGCATTATTTCTACCCCGGTCTCAATAGAAAGCCCATTAAGCTCTTTAGTATGGGTAGAAGGAATTACTAATAAATGCCCGCAATTATAAGGAAACGTATTTAATTTAACGTATGAGTACCTTCCTTTGAAGAGAACATATTTATCTTCATAACATGCGCTATCGTCGCAAAAAACACATTCGTCTTTGGATTTGTCTTTAGCCAAATAGTCCATACGCCACGGGGCATAAACAATTTTCATAAATTTAATCCTGCATCGTTAAACGAAACAAGGCCGATACTTTTCGAAAAAGACCTGCCGCCGATATTGTCAATAAAAGATTTTACCGTCCTTTTTATGATTGATTGAAATAAATCGGAGTGTCTTTTTATTTGATATATGACAGTCGGTCTCCCGGTTATTCCCGCTATTTTTCTTGCGTAATTTACAGCATCCTGGAAATCGCCAAGTTTATCTATGAGATGTAATTTTTTTGCCTGCTCCCCTGAGTATACCATTCCGTTTGCAATTTTCTTTACATAAGAAACCTTAAGATTTCTACCCTTAGCCACAGCGGATACAAATTGCCCGTAAACGTTCATAACTACGCCTTGAAGCTTTTCTCTCTGTTCCGGAGTCATCTCCTTAAAGGGAGTACCTATGTCCTTATACGGACCGCTTACTATATAATTATATGAAATTCCTACCTTTTTCATTAACTTGTACACATTGGGCATTTCCATTATAACCCCGATTGAACCGGTCAAGGTTCCCGGCTCTGCGAATATTTCGTCAGCCGCCGAAGAAACATAATAAGCCCCGGATGCGGCAACGGAACCCATTGATACGACCACTTTCTTATATTTTTCAAACTTCGTCAGTTGCTCATACATAGCCTGCGAGGGAGCAACCTCCCCTCCGGGAGAATTTACTCTTATCACTACGGCTTTTACGTAACCGTCCCGTTTGTAATAATTCAGAAGATTCACAAAATTGGACGAACTCGTAATCGTACCCGTAAGGTTTATAACGCCTATAGCATAAGGAGACGAACCCCGAACAACGTTATAACCCGATTTTACCTGAAACTTAAACAATATAAAATAAATAAAAACACCAAATATCCCTAAAAATACCATTAAAAATAGTAAACCGCTTAAAAAGGGATGCCTGTTTACGCTCATGATTTATTTTTATCTGTATTAAGAAGGGATAACCCTATCTTCTGTTCGTTCACATCCAGCATAATTATTTCGGCACTTATTGGAGAACCTACAGAGATATCGCCGTTCTTAATAAAATTTTCAGGAATTTTAGAATTATGGACAAGTCCTTCTATGCCGTCTTCAATCTGCACAAATATTCCAAATTCCATTATATTGGATACCGTCCCCGATATAACCACCCCAGCAGGATACTTATCTTTGACACTGCACCAAGGACTCTCTGTGAGTTGCTTAATTCCCAAATACATTCTTTGCTTTTCCTCGTCAATGCTCAAAACCATCGTTTTAATCTTTTCTTCCGGCTTAAATAATTCACGCGGATGCCTTGTTCTTTTAGCCCATGCAAAGTCGCTCTGCTTTACGTATCCCTCTAAATTTTCCTCTAACGTTACTGAAACTCCAAATTCATAAATATTTTTAATGACTCCCTCAACAATCGTACCCTTCGGATATTTATCCTTTAATGCGTTCCACGGATTTTCCGTAAGTCTCTTTAAGCTTAGGGATAATTTTCTCGATTCCGGCTCTATGCTCAGGATGGATATCTTTACTCTCTGCCCCTTAGTCAAAAACACCTTAGGATCTATCTGTTTCTTCTCCCAACTCATTTCTGATAAATGTATAAGACCCTCCACGTCGTCGTCAAGCTCTACGAATGCACCGTAATCGGTAATATTAATGATAACGCCTTCTACTGTATCTCCGGGTGCATGCCTCTCTAAAACATCGTGCCACGGGTCTTCGAACAGCTGTTTATAGCCAAGCGACACTCTATGTCTTTCTTTATCGTATTTGATAACTTTGACATTTATTTTCTGCCCAAGGCTTAATACTTCCGAAGGATGAGATATTCTTTTCCATGAAATATCAGTGATATAAATAAGCCCGTCCATGCCGCCAAGGTCCACAAAAACACCATAATCAGTAATGTTTTTAACTATACCCTCCAGAATGTCGCCCTCTTTTATATCGGTTAAAACATTTTCTTTCAGTTTCTTGATTTCATCCTCTATAACCTTTCGCCTTGATACTATGACGTTACATGCCCTTTTATCCACACTTATTACTTTTAAATCTAAGGCTTTTCCGAGAAAGGCATCAAAATCTCTCGTAAGCTTTACGTCTATTTGTGAACCGGGCAAAAATGCAGTAACGCCGTTCAAATCAACGATTAAGCCGCCCTTCGTCTTTGCAACCACCGTACCGTTTATCAACTCGTTATCCTTGCATACCTTCTCGATATCGTCTAAAGCATAAACGCTTTTCGCCTTCTCCCTTGAACATATCAAGTAGCCCATACTATCGTCATAATTTCCAACAAAAACCTCTATAGAATCGCCTATAGATATAGATGCAATGTCTACATTGCCTCCCGAAGATATTTCTTCTACGGTAATTATTCCGTCGGATTTATCGCCGACATTTACATAAATGTACCTTTCATCGATGTTTAAAATTATGCCTTGCCTGACAAGCCCTTTGCTGTTCATATTATCGTAAGAGTCTAATAAAAGTTCAAACTCCGTAGGGCTACTTTCGGTAGATTGATTCCCCTTAAAACTTTGTTTTGCCATAAATATCTTAACTACCTCCTAAATTTGATAAGATTAATCTAACATATTTAAACAAATTAAGCAAATATTTTTGTTTATGCAAATATTTTACTTAATCGGAAGTATCTATATCCCGAACTCTTCTTAAAACTCGCTCTATTATCCAATCTGGAGTGGACGCTCCGGCGGTAATACCAACCCTGTCGGCATTTACGAACCATTCCGGATTAACTTCATCTTCGGTTTCTATATGATATGTTTTTTTTTGAATCTCCATACATATATTTTTCAGTTTATTCGTATTTGCGCTGTTATAACCGCCCACTACTATCATGACATCCACACTGGAAGCCAATATTTTAGATTCTTCCTGCTTTATCATGGTTGCATCGCAAATGGTATCGAAAACGGTTACATCGTTCTTTGCGATTTTATGTATGTCTTCTATTATGCGCTTATAAAAATTTACATCCTGCGTAGTCTGGGAAACCAGGGCCAGCTTTTCCGATATGGGAACCCTTTTAAGGTCGGCGATATTGTTTACAACCAGAAATTTATTTTTATCGGCGAAACTAATTACACTCTGGACTTCGGGGTGATTTTCATCGCCGACCATTATTACAAAATAACCGTTTAGGGCAGCCTCGCTTATATAATTTTGGGCTTTTTTTACGAATGGACAAGTAGCATCTATCACTTTCAACCTCTTATTGGAGGCTATTTTCTCCATGATCTCCGCTTTAACGCCGTGAGAACGTATTAGCAGGGCATTATGGCAACCGTTATCAATCTTTTCTATGGGATAGACGCCTTTTTCTTCCAAAGACTTAACCACCTGAGGATTATGAATAATAGGGCCTAAGGTATTTAATTTTTCTTGCAGATTACTTTTTTTAGCCGCATCTAACGCCATATTAACCGCTCTTTTAACCCCGAAACAAAACCCCGCGGAAGGCACTACTATTATTTCCATAATACGATATCTTATAATAAGATTAATATACCGGCAGCCTTGAAACAATATTAAAAAACTCCGGAAAGGAAGTATTTATACACCTTATATTATGAATCTCCGTTTTTCTGTTTTTAAGCAGCAACCCCATAATTACCATAGACATCGCGATCCTGTGGTCCCCAAATGAATCTAAAATTACAGGAACGGCTTTAGATTTATTCAAATCCGGATTACCGATTATCTCGAAACCGTCTTCCGATTCCTTTATTTCTACCCCAATCCTGCTTAGATTGAAAACAATTGCTTTAATTCTATCGCTTTCTTTAACGCGTAATTCTTCGGCACCGGTTACTACGGTTTTTCCTTCTGCAAAAGAGGCAATTATAGAAAAGACGGGAAACTCGTCTATCATATCGGAAACAGTCTCCGACGGAACCGTTATCCCTTGAAGCCGAGAATACTTAACCCTTATATCTCCGACCCTTTCCGGAAATTCACCGGTAACGGTCAGATCTAAGTTTGCACCCATCATTTTTAAGATCTTCAAGATACCCGTTCTTTTTTCGTTAAGCAGAACATTTTTAACGGTAATTTCCGAATCCTTGCACAAAATACCCAGCGCTATAAAAAATGAGGCACTGCTAAAATCCCCGGGTATAACGATTTCAAACGGGTGCAATCCACCTCCGTTATTGCCTTTTATCGATATAAGATTGCCTCCGGCGCGGTGCGTTTCTATTCTAACCGGATAACCCTGAAGTTTTAATAAATTTTCGGTATGGTCCCTTGTTGCCTTTTTCTCGTATATCACCGTATTTCCCTCCGCAAAAAGGGCGGCAAGTATAATACAGGATTTAACCTGAGCACTTGGAACAGGGACTTCATAATAAATCGACTTCAATTTTCCGCCTTTAAGGACGGCAAGCGGGGGGTAATTTCCGCCTCTGCGTCCCGTTATCTCAGCTCCCATAAGACTTAACGGCTCCGTTACACGCTTCATCGGACGGGAATTAAGATACTTATCGCCGGACAGAACGGAAAAGAAATCGTTTCCGGCAAGAATTCCGATTAAAAGCCTTGTAAGTGTCCCGGAATTAACCGTATTAATTATTGATTCAGGCTCTTTCAAGCCGTAAAGCCCCTTGCCGTTTATTATGAAATCTTTACCGCTACCGGTTAAATTTTGCTTCTTAATATTAATACCAAGTTTTCTAAAAGCGGCAATGGTAGCCCGATTATCTGTTGATAAGGACAAGTTGGAAATCAAGGATTTTCCGTCCGCTAAACCTCCCAACATAATTGCCCTGTGAGATATGGATTTATCACCCGGAACTTCTATGTCTAAGGACACTCCGCCGGCAATGCCGGTTATCAAGGCTTTATCGAGTTTTAAATCTATCAAAAACCCACCTCTTCCCGCTGTTCCGCAATTTCTCTTATTCTGACGCTCAAACTCTCTCTGTCTCCCGTTTCTATTAAGCCCTTTAAAATATTTGCGGATACCGTAAAATCTTCCAACGATGCAAGTATATTTTCGCTATTCATAATAAATATATCCGTCCACAATTCCGGGGATGAAGAAGCAATTCTGGTAGAGTCCTTAAAACCGTTGCTGATAAAATCTAAAATTTCTACTCCTTTCTCTTCTTCTTTCCCCTTTTCCCTAAGAATAAAATTCAAAACGGTACCGGATAATAAAAAAGAAATCAGATGAGGTAAATGGCTCGTATAGGCGACTATATTGTCGTGAGAATCCGCAGTAGAATAAATGACATTCATTCCTATCATCCGCCAGAATTCCGCCGTTTTCTCTATCTTGTTCGCCCTGTTTTTATCGGTTAAATCAAAATCTTCCCTTATAACTATGCAGTTTTTTCCATTAAATAACTTAAAATCGGCATTTTCAGGACCGGATTTATCCGAACCGCACATAGGATGCGAACCTACAAAATTTTCAATGTTTTTTATTCTTGCATTTGTCGTAATAGCATCCTTAATACTTCCGATATCCGTAACTACCTGCGCATCTCGAAAAAATGCCCCATGTGCGTCTGTCAAAGAAACAATTGCCGCCGGCGGAGCACACATTATTATTAGATTATCGCCTTTGCAATCACAGATATCCGATTCTAGATTCAGTGCACCGTCAATCAACCCGCAGGACTTACAGTAACGAATGTTACTTTGCGCTATATCGTATCCGTTTATTATTATTTTTGAATTTTTGGCTTTAACAGCCCCTGCGATAGACGCCCCCATAAAGCCTAATCCTATTATAGAAATCTCATTGAACATGCTGAATTAATCCGCCAAATTTTAATTAAATATTTCTATTAACGGCATTCGCAACAAGCTTAGCCTTGCCTATCAGTTTGCTGAAGGTATCATATTTTAACGACTGAGCACCGTCGGAATAGGCTTTTTCCGGCATCGGATGGACCTCTATCATAAGCCCGTCGGCCCCTGCCGCTATAGCTGCGAGCGAAAGCGATTCTATATAATACCATACCCCCGCCGCATGCGAAGGATCAACAATAACCGGTAGGTGCGAAAGCCTTTTTAAAACCGGAATAGCACTTAAATCAAGCGTATTCCTGGTCGATGTTTCATATGTTCTTATACCTCTTTCGCAAAGTATTACGCTTTCGTTACCGTTTGACATAATATATTCGGCAGACATCAAAAATTCCTGTATGGTAGAACAAAGACCCCTTTTAAGTATTACCGGTTTTTTAACCATTCCAACCTCCTGAAGCAGTCTAAAATTTTGCATGTTCCTTGCGCCGACTTGTATTATATCGGCATAACGGCATACAAGGTCCAAGTCTCTCGGATCCATTACCTCCGTAACAACTAAAAGCCCCGTTCTTTTTCTGGCCTCCCCTAAAAACTTAAGTCCCTCTTCGCCAAGTCCCTGAAACGTATAAGGACTTGTTCTCGGCTTAAATGCCCCGCCCCTTAGAATCACTGCTCCGGCATCTTTGACGTTTTCGGCTATATCCGTAATATTCTCAAGTGTTTCGACCGCACAAGGCCCAGCTATTATGGCTATTTTATCACCGCCTATTTCGACGTTCCCGATCTTAATGATGCTTTTTTCCTTACCAATTTCTTTAGATGCTAATTTATACGGCTTGGATATTCTAATTGCCTTATCCACCCCCGCAAGCGCTTGCGCTTCTTCAAAGAATGCTTTAACGGCATCTTCATGCCCTATGCAGCCTATAACGGTAACATCGGCCCCCTTGGAAATGTGAGGCTTAAGACCTGCCTGTTCTATCTTTTTCAAAACATATTCAACCTGATCTTCCGTTACTCCCTTTTTTAAAATCAAGATCATCTATTCCCCCTATTAAACCGAATTTTAATTATTTTCCGTTATTTTCAAGATTTATTTCATTTTACTCCATTGAAAAAAAATTGTAAAACCTTAAATAATCCTATGCAGAACCCCGATCAATTTAATATTATCGGCATGCGTACCGATAGTGATTCTAACCATGTCGTCATATCCAAATCTATCCATCGGTCTTACTATAATGCCTGCATCCAAAAGTTTTTCACATATATGCACGGCTTTCTGCCCTTTTAGTTTTACTAATATAAAATTAGCTCCGGTCTCAATAAATTTTATATCCATTTTTCTAAACTCCAAGTAAAGATAATTCTTCTCTGCTTCGTTTGTTTCGATTACCTTCTTAACATATGCATCGTCTTTTAACGCCGCAATAGCACCGACTAAAGACAATGAATTAACGTTAAACGGCTCTCTGACCTTATCCATTAAGGAAATTAACTCTTTATGCCCTATTCCGTAACCTATCCTGAGTCCGGCCAATCCATAAACCTTAGAAAATGTCCGCAAGATAAGCACGTTTGGAAAATCGGCGATATCCACCTCGTCTATTAACGAATTTCCTAAGTATTCGATATAGGCCTCGTCTATTATAATTAAGACATCATCTCTAACTTTTTTAATAAAGTCTATAATCTTATCGTTTGAAAAAAAAGTTCCGGTGGGATTATTCGGGTTTGATATAAAAACAATTTTAGTTTTATCGTCTATTAATCTGCGTATATCGTCTAAATCAAGCGAATAGTCCTTTAATTTGCTTATCTTTAACCTTAAGCCCAATTGTTCTCCGGCAAGATAATATGCTACAAACGACGGAAAAGGGGAGAGCAGGTTCTCGTTCCTTTCGCAAAAAGTTCTGGCGGCTATGTCTATCAATTCATTAGAACCGTTTCCCAATATAAAATTTTCCGACTTTAATATGCCCGCCTTTCGGCTATTTTGCCCTGTATCTTTATTTTCGTTCCCGGCTTTATTTCCGCCTGAATTAAAAAACCCGACAAGCCCTTGCTTCAGATAAAACCCGGAACCGTCAGGATATCTGTTTAAATTCTCAAGATAGGCTCTAATAGCCTTAACGGCTTCCGGCGACGGTCCGAGAGGATTTTCGTTTGATGCCGATTTTACTATATGCTTAATCCCCTTCTCTCTTTTGACCTCTTCGATCGGCTTTCCGGGAATATAGGGATTAATTTTATAAATATAATCCGGTGCTTTAACGTTAAAGGATTTCATGGACGATTTATTTTATTTATTATTTATGCTTTTTACCTGTGTGAACCGGTGAATCTAAGAGTCGCGGCGGGTTTCTTGACTGAATAATCCTTTGGTTTCGCTATTTTCTTGATGTCTTTGATCGTGTCTTGAATAATAGACCTTTCATATATCTTAACCCATGCACAGTCCAAATTTTCGTCTATCTCGCATTTATAATTTTTCATGCCGCCGCAAGGACCGTTCAATAAACCTTTTGGACATAATGTTACGGGACATATTCCGCCTGTTTCGTTTAAGACACAGTTACCGCACAGCGAACACATCTCTTTCAGAGAGGACAGATTTTCGATATTGCCTAAAAATACGGTATCTACACCGGAAACTATTTTTATCGTATCCGGCAAAACACCGACAGCCGACTGTACCCCGCTTCCGCATGACAAAACCAAAACCGTTCCGGCATTAGATAGAACCTCTTTATTATCCCTTACCGCTTTTCTTACCTTTTGAAAATGGCACATGGCGTCTATTACGTAAGTCCCTTCCACCGCAATATCCCTATCTTCCAAGATAAGGCGCATAGCTTCAACCTCTTTACGTCCGCCCGTCCTTGAAGTATCCGAACAAATGCCGCACCCGAATATAAAAACGGAGCCTTTTATCTTTTCGATAATTTCGTCTAATTTTTTCTGTTTAGTTACAATCATTTTGTTTTATATAAATAACGGTTAAATCAGGCATGCTTCCGCAGGTCTTTGTTTTTTTTCATCATTACAGATTTAACCGTATTTTCCATCAAAACCGCAACGGTAACCGGACCGACCCCTCCCGGTACAGGCGTTATTTTGGAGACTTTATCTATAACCCTGTCGTAATTGACGTCTCCGTAAATTTTTCCATTAATATTTGAAATTCCAACATCTATTACAACTGAACCTTTCTTTACGAAACTCTCATCTATCAAATGCATCTTGCCTGTAGCAGATATTAAAATATCCGCTTTTTGCGTAAAAGATTTAATGTCTTTCGTAAAGATATTAAGGGATACGACCGTAGCAAGTCTATTTATAAGCATAAGGGCCATAGGCTTACCCGCGATATTACCTTGTCCTATTATAACACAATTTTTTCCTTTGACGGAGATACCGTAGTAATCCAACATCTTAATTATTCCGTATGGAGTGCAGGGATAAAAAGGAGAATTATTAGTAAATATTTTTCCGGTATTTAGGGGATGAAAACCATCCACATCCTTAGACGGGCTTATCGCCTCCATTACGGTTCTTTCATCAATATGACGCGGAAGAGGCAATTGAACGAGTATACCATGGACAAGAGGATCGTTATTTAATTCCTCTATTCTGTTTATAAGATCTCTTTCGGTAAGGGATTCGGGATAGACATCCTTTTTAGATAATATTCCGCACCTCCGTGCGGATCGTTCTTTATTTTTTACGTATACTACGGAAGCATGGTTGTCTCCAACGAGAATAACCGAGATTAACGGAATAATTCCTTCAACTTTAAGCCCTGCTATCTTTTCAATTAAAGACGCCTCTATCTCTTCGGCAATCAATCTTCCGTCTATTATTTTTTCTTTAGGATCGGGATTATTTTCGGTCATTAATCTAAAAATAGGCTAAATTAAAGCATATCGAGCAATGTTTTCATCGGCAATATTCTGAATTTTTTCTATTTCCGCTTTGCCTGCTTCGTCCTTAAATAAATGCTTAAACCTTCCTTGAAGCTTAAGATATTCCTCCACCGGAACCTTTCTGCTTATCTTTTTAACGGAAATTATTTTATCGTATTCTGCTTCAAATAGGGGATAAAGACCTGTTTGAACGGCAAGCTTAGCAAGCTTGACGGAATATCTCGGCTCATATTTCCAACCCGGAACGCATGGAACATCTACCTGTAGATATTTAGCACCCTTTATGGACTTTGCCTTCTTAACTTTTTTCTGAAGATCCAAGGGATAACCCGCCGAAGCTACCGCCGTATAGGGAATCCTGTGTGCCATAGCAATTTCCGGCATATACTTTTTAGGTCTGGAATTTCCAAAAGACTCTTTTCCCGACGGACTCGTCGTGGTATAAGCATTTAACGGGGTCAAACCGCTTCTTTGATAACCCGTATTCATATATGCACCATTATCGTAACAGATATACAATATATCCTGATTTCTCTCGAACATGCCGCTAAGCGCCTGAATCCCAATATCCGCCGTCCCGCCGTCTCCGCCTTGACCGAGAACGGTAATGCCGTCTTTTTTACCTGTAATTTTAAGTGCAGCTTCTATTCCGGAAGCCACGGCAGCAGAATTTTCAAAAAGGGAATGTATCCACGGAATCCTCCAAGACGATTCCGGATAGCGTGTAGAAAAAACCTCGAGACACCCCGTCGAAGTGGCGGCAATCGTATTTTTACCCAGAACCTCCATGATCAGCTTAACGCTCATAGACTGAGCGCAACCGGAACAAGCGGTATGCCCCATGGTAAAAATCCCGTTATGTGTTTCCTCTTTCGTCAGCATATTTATTTTTCTTTTTATGTTTATTTTATTTGTTACTTTTTATTCAAGTCGGCGTAATCCTATGAACTTACCGTCGACATTCTCTTCTCTTTCCGCTCTCACGACAAGGTCGTATATATTCTTTGGAGTAATATCCCTGCCTCCAAGCCCGAGAATATATCCGTTAACATTGATTGAAGCCATTTTATTCTTGTATAAAGTATCTCTAATTTCCACTGAAAGAATACCCCCCTTTCCCGGAGATACGGCTTTCTCCATTACTATGATATTTTCTACGTTTCTAAGTGCGGAAACAATCTCGTCTTCGGGAAAGGGCCTAAACGAGCGTATCTTTAAAACGCCTATTTTTTTGCCGGATTCTCTTAATTCGTCAACCGCATCCTTTATGGTTCCGATTACGGAGCCCATCGCTATTATTACGGTATTTGCATCGTCCATCTTATATGTATCAATTAGAGCCCCGTGGAACTTACCGAACATATTTTTAAACTCTCTTGCCGCCTCTACTATAACCTTTTTTGATAAGTTCATGGCGTTATAGAGATTATATCTGGATTCCATATATACCGACGGTTCACCGAGCGTCCCGAAAGAATAAGGATTGTCAACGTCGAGTTTATATTTCATATCTAAAGGAGGGAGATATTCTCTCACCTTTTCTATGGAGTCTATCGTTTCTACTATTTCAAAAGTATGCGTTAAAACAAAGCCGTCCACGTTGACCACTACCGGAAGCATTACGTCGGGATTTTCAGCAATTTTAAACGCCTGAATATGCATATCGTATGCCTCTTGATTGTTTTCCGCAACTAACATAATAGCCCCGGTATCCCTTATTGCCATTGCATCCTGCATATCATTCCAGATATTTATAGGTGCGGAAAGCGCCCTGTTTGCGACAGTCAAAACAACCGGAAGCCTCATACCCGCAATATTATATATAACCTCTTCCATATATATAAGCCCTTGGGAAGCAGTAGCCGTATAGGTTCTAACCCCGCAAGCGCTTGCACCCAGAACAACCGAAGCGGCGGAATGTTCGCTTTCGACCATAATAAATTCAGACTTCAAATTACCGTCGGCAACCATTTTTGAAAGATGTTCAACTATGTGTGTCTGCGGCGTTATGGGATAAGCCGAAATAACATGCGGCTCCACCATTCTGACACCATCGGAAACAGCCATCGAACCTTCAAGAACCTGTCTCATATCGTTATATCCGCCATTATGTTATGTATATTAAAATTATTTTTCTACAAGAATCATTTCTATGTCGTTGACCGGACATTCCTCGACGCATATCGCGCATCCCTTACAATAATCGACATCGTAATCGTATATCTTTGTTTTCTTGTCACCGTAAACAACGCCTTCCGGGCAAAAATAAATGCACAGATTACATCCCGTACATTTTTCATGTTTAAATACGGGGTTTTCATTTGCAAAAGAACCGGTCTTATTCAGAAGCGCCGTCCCCGGCATAGCGATAATTCCGATCTTAAAATCCACCCGTATCTCCCTTTATGTAATTATAAGCAACCTGAGCCGCTTCCGCATTGAGCCTGCCCAATTTTGAGCCGAACCTATTTTCTATTTCTTTTTTAATAGATTCTATATCGACGTCTCTGCTTATTGCAGAAAAAGCCCCGAGCAGTGTAGTGTTAACAATGGGTTTGTTCAAAATTTTAAGCGCGATTTTTAATGCAGGAAATAAAACAACGCCTTCTTCACCGACTCCGCCGAGCTCTTCGATAATATCCTTCATATTTATTTCTGAATTTATTAAAATTTTTCCGCCTTCCTTCATTCCTTTGTAAACCGGAACCGACTTAATAATAGTTGCATCCTGAACTATTATATAGTCAGGATCATATATTTGATGCCTCGTTCTTATAGGTTTGTTGGAAAATCTCACAAAAGCCTGAACCGGGGCACCCGTTCTCTCTGATCCGAATGACGGAAACGCTTGACAGTAATTTCCATCGTCAAAAAAACTTAAAGCAAGAATGGAAGCCATTGTAACAGAGCCTTGACCACCCCTGCCGTGTATCCTAATCTCTTTCATCATAAAATTATCCTTGTTATTTTTATATGTAATGAATCACAAAGATCTTATAAAATTTTATATTGACGTTACAGAGATTATACATTTTTAACCCCGCCTATGTCAATGATTTTCCTAATTTTACGAATTTTTATCTTTCAAATTCGTCTAAAAAGTATGGAATTTTATCTTCTATTCCGTATGCCATTATATGGATTCCGTGTACCATATGTTTTAATCTCCTCGCAACCCCGGCGGCAATTTCAATTCCTTTTTTCAATGGTTCGCTCGCATTTTCAAGCTCGTTTATGATCCTGTCGTTTATATAAATTCCAGGGATGGATTTATTCATAAAACGGGCTGTTTTTGCGGATTTTAATATATATATTCCTGCAATGATTTTAATATCTTTATATTTCTTATAAAAATCGTAAAATTTGCCGAACTTATCCGTATCAAATACGGCCTGAGTTTGAAAGAAATTGCATCCGGAGTCTATCTTTTTTTCAAATTTTATGAGTTGCGGTTCCAACGGAACAGATTCCGGGTTGACCGCCGCCCCGATGTAAAAATCAGTACAACCGTCAAGCTTATTACCGTTCATATCTACTCCGGAGTTCAATCCTTTTACTATTTCGATTAAGTTAACCGAATCTATGTCGTAAACGGCCTTTGCGTGTTTGTGGTCTCCGAATGAAATATAATCGCCGGTGAGGGTTAAAATGTTCTTTACTCCGAACGCAGCAGCGCCTAATAGGTCCGATTCTAAGGCCATGCGGTTTCTATCCCTGCACGTCTGCTGAAAAATAGGCTCTCCTCCGAATTGTTTTATGTAAATGACTCCGGCAAGGGAAGACATCTTCATATTTGCGCCCTGATTATCGGTAATATTAAATGCCGTAATACGGTCCTTTAATAATTCATACGTAGCCCATATTTTTGAAATGTCGATTCCTCTTTCAGGAGACAATTCCGATGTATAAACAAACGTGCCCGTATCTAAACTTTCTTTTAGTTTATTGCCGGATTTAAAATTAATAGGCATCATAAAATCACTACTCCCTCATAGTATATGCCCGTCAAGGACATGCCGACATTCTAATTATATAATCTTTGCGGCGGATTCGTATGAACCCAATACCTTTATAAATATAGTATAACTTTCTACGGCTTTTAATGTTTCCTTAAGTTTTTCATCGGATTCGTGGGAACTTACATCTATAAAAAACAGATAATCCCAGTTAAACTTTTTAGAAGGCCTCGATTCTATTTTGGTTATATTAATTTTATTTTCAAAAAACGGTTTCAAGATTTTATATAACGCCCCTACGGAGTTTTTAATAGAAAATAAAATAGATGTCTTATCGTTGCCGGTCTTAGATGTTTTTTCGCCGTTAGAAATAATTATAAATCTCGTAAAGTTATTACCGTAATCCTCAATATGCGGAAACAGCACGTTCAGGCCATAAATCCTACCTGCAACCTCCGATGCTATTGCGGCGGAACTATCATCCCTATGTGCAGTGATACAGGCGTCGGCAGTCGAAAAAGCATCTATTAGTTTCACATTTTTAAAGTTTTCTTCTAAAAATTTTCTACACTGACCGAATGCTTGGGGGTGAGAATAAATCCTTTCGATCTTTTCCGTATCTCCTTCCCTTGATAAAAGAAAGTGACTTATGGGTATAACCTCTTCGCCTATAATGGTTGCATCGGAATTCACAAACATATCAAACGTTGCATTGACCATGCCTTCTATCGTATTTTCCACAGGAACGACGCCGTAATTGGAAAGCCCCTTCGATACAGAGTTGAAAACCTCGGAAATAGTCTTAGCCGGCATAAGCATTCTGGAAGAACCGAATCTTTTAATGGCGGCAAGGTGGGTAAATGTTCCCTTGGGGCCGAAATAGCTGACCCTTATGTCGGACTGTACGGCAATGCAGGCAGAAATTATCTCTCTAAATATATTCTGCAAATGCTCGTCTTTTAAGGGTCCTTTGTTACTGTCCGTTATATTTTTGCAAACCTCGCCTTCTCTTGAGGGATTATAATACGTTTTATTATTCGAAGACTTTATTTGGCCGATATTTAAAGCAATTCTACCTCTTTCATCAAGAAGTTGTACAATCTCGCGGTCTATTAAATCAATATCGTTTCTTAATTTTTTTAGTTCGTCCATTCCATCGTTAATTTATCGGTTTATTTTTCCATTTTCTCTTTAAATGTAATGTATTTTACATAATTTTTTAAAAAAAGCAAAGTGTTTTATGCATCCGCAAATATTTAGTCGCCGATAGAAAAACGAATGAAGCGGATACGATATCGCCCTATTACTCTTTTTTTTCTTCCTTGACGTAGGAGATTATAAGCGAAACAAGTTCATCTTTAGACTCCGTGGCAAAAATATTCTGAGCATGGGTGCTTCCCTTAAAAAAATGAAGGGTTTTGGGAGATTCAGTGATCTTATGCATTTTTCTTATGCCTTCCGCAAACTGCTCATCTTCCGTCCCAAGATAATGAATCGGCACATCTATAGAATTTACCCCTTTGATAAAAACGGGAGATAAAACGATAACCGATTTTATTTCCGAGGGCTTATACGGCTTAGATGCGTTCAATATCGCTCCGCCACCCATACTTGAACCCAAAAGAGTAATACTTTTTACAAAATCCAAACCCCCGACAAAATTGACGGCCCCTGCGATATCCTCTTCGTATGCATTTGCGCCGGCACTTCCCTGCCTTGAATTTCCGTAACCTCTAAAATCAAACGACAGGGACGATATCTTATTTTTCAAAAGA
>ENA-ORDP01000041-ORDP01000041.1-marine-sediment-metagenome-genome-assembly--contig:-NODE-41-length-71731-cov-4.355265_pt1 | contig 71731 bp, 64 predicted proteins | sample MGYA00248627_ERZ508539 | MGnify/ENA primary metagenome ERZ508539 (study PRJEB26208, sample SAMN05571518) | marine sediment metagenome | biome: deep sea; feature: Hydrothermal vent; material...
CCGGCAACCGCCGCAACACTTATGACGTTAAAAATTTTTTTAACGTCATATATCCTGCGCACAGCATCTTCCGGGGTAATCAAACTTGATGTAACCCCCGGCCTAGATTCATTCGGACAATCATAATCCCTGTGGCAATAGTTACATGAAATATTGCACGTTTTGGCTACCGGTAAATGAACCCTGCCGTAAAGCTCTGCCGCTTCCTTGTTAAAACACGGATGTTTTTCAATCTGTAAACGGCCGTCATTTTTATCTGATTTTAATTTCAGGTTGATCCCATCTCTATTCATATATAATTACCCAATAAACCTGTAAAAATTAACAATTTTATTTTTAATATCACGCCGTTGCAAGGTTTTTCTTGCTCGTCGTCCTTTCATATTCTTCCATGAAGCCAAATCTCATCATATGATCTTCAAGATCCTGCATCGTCATAGGCTTCGGTATTATAAACATATCATTGTCTTCTATATTCCTTGCAAGCTGCCTGTAAACATCTGCCTGAGAACAATCTTTATCATACTCGATAACGGTCTGTTTTTTTATTTCAGCCCTTTGAACGATGTTATCCCTCGGAATAAACTGTATCATCTGTGTACCAAGCTTCTTTGCGAATTCCGCTACCATTTCTCTTTCGTTATCGACATTTCTCGAATTACAAATAAGCCCGCCTACCCTAACTCCACCGGAATTTGCAAATTTAAGAACGCCTTTGCATATATTATTGGCTGCATAAAGGGCCATGAGCTCTCCCGAACAAACAATATATATCTCTTTTGCATATCCTTCTCTAATGGGCATTGCGAAACCGCCGCACACAACATCACCGAGAACATCGTAAAAAACATAATCAAGTTCCCTTTCATAAGAACCTAACTGCTCAAGCGTAGTAATAGAAGTAATAATACCTCTTCCTGCACATCCTACGCCCGGTTCCGGCCCGCCGGATTCAACGCATCTAATACCCCCGAATCCTATTCTAAAAACATCTTCTTCCGTAACGTTTTCCTGCCCGACTTCCCTAACGGAATTCAATACGGTTTCCTGACATTTTCCGCCCAAAAGCAGTCTCGTGGAATCCGACTTGGGATCACATCCTACAAGCATCACCTTTTTGCCGAGCTCTGCAAGCGCGGCCAAAGAATTTTGAGTAGTAGTGGATTTCCCTATTCCCCCTTTACCGTAAATAGCTACTTGTCTCATTTTTTTACCTCCAAAATAAATAATTTTATTTAATTTAAATTACCGTTATAACTAAAAAAACTAAAAACGCCGCAATCAGGGAGAGGTTAAAATACGAACATCTCTTTGATTACGGCGTCGTTGCCATATGCGCCCAATTGCGCTTAGTTCTAAAATGTTAAAAAGGTCGTTTAATAAACTGTTTTTTGCTTCATTCTCAATTTAATATGTATATGAGCAATTTTCATGCCATCGTATTTTTTTAATGGTATTTTATAAATTATATCGGGTTACGGCCTTTATCTTCTTTTTTTAACACTGCTTAATTTATTTTTTGCTTAATTTTTAAGCATATTTGATTAAATAAACGGCAATAAAACAAATCATTCATAAAATATTTATACGAGGCAGAGTGAAAGAGAGCGTTTTATAACCGAATAAGCCGGACCGGCTTACGGCATAGAATATGCTTATAATTTAACATGAAAAAAATTATTATCAACGACACGACTTTGAGGGACGGCGAACAAACGGCAGGGGTTGTGTTTTCGGCAGACGAGAAAATATTGATTGCCGGGTTATTAGACGAAATAGGCACGGATGAAATAGAAGCAGGGATTCCGGTGATGGGCGGAGCCGAAAAATTAGCGATTCAAAAGATAAACGAGCAGGGGCTTAAAGCAAAAATAGTAGGCTGGAACAGGGCTAAGCGGGAAGATATCTATGCATCGTTAGATATCGGACTTAAGTTTATACATATATCCGTTCCCGTTTCGCAAATCCATATAAAATATAAATTAAAGAAAGATTTTAAATATGTCAAGAATAGTCTCATAGATATTTTGAGGATACTAAATAAAGAAGGGGTAAAATATTCCGTGGGGGGCGAAGACTCTTCAAGGGCGAATATAAAATCTGTAATAGAAATCATGAGTATTGCCGAAGACGAAGGGGCGTATAAATACCGATATTCCGATACGGTCGGCATATTAAATCCCATAAAGATGTATGAAAATATAAAAAAGATAAAAGATTGCGGCAAGCTTAACCATATATTACTTGAAATTCATACGCATAACGACTTCGGAATGGCTTCGGCAAATTCGGTTTCAGCCATAGAGGCGGGAGCGGACTCTTTATCCGGCAGTATTTCAGGAATTGGAGAAAGAGTCGGAAATTGCGCCATAGAAGAGGTAATCGCATATTTAAATTTTATAGAAAACAAAAAAATTAAATTTGATTTTATAAAAGCAAAAGAATTGGCAAAATTTATATCAAAAATAACGAGAAGACCTATTCCCACTTCTAAACCAATCTTCGGCAAAAATATTTTTTACCACGAAGCCGGAATTCATGCCGACGGAATACTGAAAAATCCCATAAATTATGAAGCATTCCCGCCGGAATACGTCGGAACTAAAAGAAAACTTCTAATAGGTAAACACAGCGGTTCTAAGGTAATTGAATATAAATTGAATAAAATGGGATTTCAAATAACAAACGAGGATGCTAAAAATATTCTTATTATTATTAGGGCTTTATCGGTTAAGAAGAAAAGATGCTTAACCGATAAAGAGATTAAATCTATTTATAACGATTATAAAATGAGCTCCGGCTTTTAGCGGTATATTATGCCCTACGGCACTAAAACCAATATTCCGGATACTTCCTGTTTTCAGACATATTATTTACTAAAAGGGCTACGACCAATAAAACCGCCGCTCCAAGACCTGCCGGAATTAATGCATAAAGAAATCCTAAGCGATGTATGGGAACACCCCCTATGACGGCAATAAGTGCCGTTGCGCCTCCCGGGGGATGCAATGTTTTGGTTGCAAGCATTGCCATAATAGCAAAAGATACGGCAACGGCCGAGGCTAAGACCAAATTTGTACTAAAAAGCTGATAGGCTGCTACGCCGACCAACCCGGATATAACATGTCCGCCTATAAGATTCCTCGGTTGCGCAAGCGGACTTTTTATTGCCGCATATACGAGAACGGCAGAGGCTCCAAACGAACCTATCAATAAAGTTAAATCAAGCAGGGTAAAATAGCTCAATGAAAGATATCCACATGCAAAAATACCCAAAAAAGAACCAACCCCCGACCAAAAAACCTCCGGAACATTCGTACCTGAAGGACGCGTCCCGCCACCTTTCATTTTTTGAAAATATTTATTCATAATTGCATTCCTCCGGTATGATTAACGATATCTTTAGTCGATACGACGCCCATTAGTTTATTATCCTTATCCACAACCGGCAGGCTGTTAATTCTCATTTCGATTAATTTATGCGCCGCATCCTTTATGTCGGTACCGGAAAAAATGGCGATAGCGGGAGACGACATTATGTCTTCGACTGTTTTAGCGTAAACGGTATTCTGATGGGGAGTAGGCACGCCGGCAAGGTGCCTCACTATATCCCTTAAAGTATGATTTCTGGCAATACCGGTTGCAGCTATAACATCTTTATGCGTAACAATGCCTACTACCGCATTATCTTTATCTACAACCGGCAGGCAAGATATCTCATTTTCGGATAATAATTGAATTGCCTCTTTAATACTCAACTCTTTGGTTATAGATATGACATTTTTAGTCATCACTTTGTCCACCGTAAGATTAAACGATCTGGCCCTTGCGTGATTTAGGGCATGAACATATATTGTCTTAAAATCTTCCGGTGAAATATCGATGTATGTCCTAATTTCTTTAAATGCGAGTTTTATGTCGTCATCCGATATCTCTAAACACTCAGGATTATCGCTCATAAAGCCTTTACCCTCCTATAGGTGATTATTAAGTTAAAAATACTTGTAATTATTATATTAATTTAAAAAAATTTAAAATATGACAAAAGTCACGTTATGGTTTCAACCGTAAACTTTTTTAATAAATTAATTAATTTTAAAAAATGCGGGGAGTATTTCTGATGCTTTAATCCGGTAAACGGTTCATATAAAACTATTCTTGACGGGTTCCTATTTTATCTTTCAGGGATTCTTTGATTTCTTTTAAAATTTTAATTTTATCATGGACATGTTTTTCAAGAGACGCTGCCTCAACAGCGGTATTTTGCTTAGACGATATTCCTACATCCAACGCTTTTAAAACATTACTTTGCATTAAATCAACAGACTCTATCACATTTAAGCTATAATCTTGCATGAGCCGTTCCATGCGCAGGGAGAAATCATACCTTGCCTTACCGCAATGCATGTCTACAAGCATAGCCGCTTTTTCCTTCGCTTCTTTAAGGATTAGTTTATGCGCCAGCGCTTTCGGCAATGCCTTCCTCATTAAATCAATGGTGATGCTCAACATGCCGGGGTCGTCCGTCGTCTTAAATCTGAATTCAATTTCAGGCGGCAACGTCTCTCGCATCTGAATTTGCCGATAAGAGATTCCAAAAAGCTTAGTCGAAGAATTAACGATTTGTCCGATAATTTTGTTCATGCGCAGTATAAACCGTTCGAATATTCCCTTGAGGTGTTCCCTTAGAATCTTTTCCTCCCCTATTCGCCATGTGCTAAATATCTCTCTTATTTGAACATCTATAAATTTACCGATAAGTTCCGTAAATTTTACATTGCCGTCCGATACGTGATCGGTTGCAAATTCCTCAAGCCGTGCCGTGAGCAGTTCGGTCTTTTCTTGTTTTAATTTTTCAATATCTTCTTTGAGCACATCCCTTTGGAGTGCCTTGACTTCTTCGGCAAGGAGTTTTTCGCTGTCTGCCTTTTCTTGATTACTGTCGTTAATAAAATTTTTAAAGGTTGCAATATTGTTCTCTAATTCTTCAAGGGGAAAATGAAGTGATTTTTCCTCAATTTCGGCAAGAAGCATTTCCTCGTTGATAAGATTGTCTGCCTTTTCAGCGGTAGACTTAATTAACACCCTTCCTTTTTCGTTAACGAGGAACTGTTCAAGTGACCGCTCAAAGTTGGGCAAACCGCTCTTTTCTACTTTTTTTAAATCACCTTCTTTTTTGCCGTTTAACGCCTCTTTGCCCGAAAGGGGATAAATTATCACATCGCCGAAACATGCCTCTTCTTCAATTATTTTTTTGCTGAATGCGAGCGACTCTTCCCGATCGGTTTCGCTTACGGCGTCAATCTTACTCTGCACAAAGAATATTTTGCCGACCATATTCTTTACGTCATGTAAAAATTGAAGCTCGGCTTGCGTAAGCGGCGGTTCGACCCCTACGATGAATATAGCCGCATCGGCGGTAGGCAGATACTTATAAGTGGTTTGAGTATTATGCTCATACACCGAAGCAATGCCGGGCGTGTCGATAATTTGAACATCGTTTTTAAGGTACCGCGACGGATAAGCAATTTCAACCCGATCCATCCCTTTCTCGTTTTTCGGATTATATTTTTCCGTTATATAAAGAGGCAAATTCTCACGTATAATTTCTTTTTCGGTTCCGTCTTGAAAAAATGCCGTAATCCGAAGATTATCCCCATATCTGAGTATAGTTATAATGGAAGTAAGCGGAATCACTGCGGTAGGCAAGAGGTCTTCGCCAAGCAAAGCATTGATAAACGTGGTTTTACCCCTTTTGAATTGTCCCGCAACTACTAATGAAAAAACATCGGCTTTCAACTTCGCGCATAGTGATCGCACCGCAACCTTAACGTGTTCTGTCGACGCCGTGTTTTCCAGCTTCACTAAGCTTTGCGTTAAATCGGATTTAATCTTTAAATATCCATCAAGCATAATTTATCCAAATAAATTAGGTCTTATAGAATTAGAACAATTATAAAAAACGATGCCGCAAAAACAAAAAATATATAAAAGATGTAAAGATTTAATGACCCGTTCTGCATCAATTCAGTCGTCACAGTGCTTATCTTTTCAAATAATTTTATAAGCGGAAGATACAGATAATACTCTATAAGCGGAAATATGTAAGAACCGTAGCCGCTTGAATTATGATAATAGGATGAATAAGGAAACGGATTGGATATATTTTTTTTATCCGGCTTTAAATATTCTTCTCCGTGATAATAAGAAAGCGGATAGATCTTTCTATGGGGAAGCCGGAGCCTCTGCCTGTAAACGAGATTAAACATTATCCTTAACGCATTAGAAAATCCAAGCGTTGAAACCTGGGTATGCGGATTAATTATATTTTTGCCGCCCGTCCATGCATAACCTATGGAACGTTTTTTAGGTCTTATTATAACCCTGTATAAAATATAAAGGATAAACAAAAGCACTATGGACACAAAAAACATATATACGGGACTTGATGCGGAAAATGAACTGTAATAAGGTATGAATATATAATTGTGCAAAATATTTTTACTGATGTTTACGTGATAAATCAATTCCGATACCTTGGCAAAAACAGGTGTATATAAAAACATAAAGCCGGCAAGAGAAATACTCAACAGCGTGGGAATTAATAGCGCTATATTCATGGATAACGGAACTTCTTTCGCCTTTTTTGTCTTCTCTCCCCTCGGCAAACCTAAAAAAGTCAATCCGTATAATTTTACATAATTAGATATTGCGACAGCAGAACTCAGAGCTAAAATAGAACCTGTGCCGAAAAGGAGTATTCTCGGTAAAATACTGCTTATATGAAAACCTAAAAAAATCATCTCAAGGTTAAGCCATTCCGATGCAAAACCGTTAAGGGGCGGAACTCCTGCCGCCGAAAGTACTCCTATAAATACAAGTATCCCGGTGATCGGCATTCTTTTCAAAATACCGCCGAAATCGTCCATGTCATGACTTCCGGTCTCATGTTCGATATTACCGGCGCCCATAAATAATAAACTTTTAAAAAACGCATGATTTATAAGTGCATATAGGGAAGCTACTAATGCAAGGGCGGAAAGTCCGTATAGCCCGTAATACTTATAATACAAAGATGCTCCGATGCCGGTTAATATAAGACCCATATTATCGACGGTAGAGTATGAGAGCAAGACTTTGATATCATGAGTTTGAGACATATACAACACCCCTAAAAACATCGTGAAAGCAGCAATGATTAACGTAATAGTCCCTAACATTAGGGCGCTGCCTGCCGGATGAAGAACATAAAGTCCAAATCGCATTATTCCGTAAACCCCGCATGATGTAAGCACTCCGCTTAAAACACCCGATACCCCGGAAGGAGATGCGGGATGAGCCTCCGGAAGCCAAATGTGCAAAGGAACAATCCCCATCTTTGCACCGAATCCGAATAGGAATAGGACAAAGACTATTTCCTTTAAATAACCCGGTATCGTTATATTACTTAACGCGTTGAGGTCAAAATTATTTGAATACAAATATAGAATCATCAATCCGACCACTATCAGCATTGCACCGATTTCGGTAATCACCGCCATTAAGAATGCCGCCCTCGTCGTTCCTTTTATGTAATGTTTGGCCATTACCAAGAAGAATGAGGATATAGCCATTATCTCCCAAAAAATCATAAACACAAAACCATTAAACGAAGCAATGACAAAATAAACGCTTACGAGCATTATCCCGTACAAAAACGCAAACAATGCACTATTTATCCCCGACCCCAAACTTTTAACATATTTTATCTGATATAAAGAGATATAAAATAACACCCCGAATAAAAACATTAAAAAAAAGTCGCTAAGGGTATCAAACCTTAAAATTACCTTGCCGGCAGGGAAAAAACTGCCGAGATAGAGCGTCTGCTTCAAGAAATTTCCGCCTTTAAAAAATGCGGTTATAGAAAATGAAACCACCGAAAGGGATGCCGCCATATAAAGAATGTTCGAAAAGGCGAAGCCGTTTTTAATCTTTTTAGAAACCAATCCTAAAAATGAAATCGATATACCTGCTATAGAAAAAATTAAGAACAGATAATAATAATTTAAAGGATTTACTATAAACAAACTTAAATTCATTTAAAATCACCTTTTTTAATTAGTAATAAGACATTTAAGATTTCAAACGGATTGGGCGGACAGTGAGGCAAAGCGACGACATTATCTTCCTTAAAAAGCTTTTTCATTTTATCATTGAACAGTAATCCGTCATTACCGTCTTTTAAGCCGTTTTTAAATATCCCTCCAAACAGCGAACAAGAACCCATTAAAACTATATATCTTGGCCTCGGAATATTTTCTAAAACATTAAAAAATATATCGGACATCTCTTTCGTGTAAGTTCCGGTAACCAATAAGACATCGGCAAACCGAGGACTCGGCGTTATAAAAATACCAAGCCTATGTATATTGTAATAAGGATTGCTTAAGGCATTAATTTCCGACTCGCACGCCCCGCAAGACCCGGTATCTATATGCTTTACGAATAACGATCTTTTAAAAATTTTTCCTCTATCATTACCGGGAAAGGGTGGCGTATAAAGATTTAAATCCTTGCCGTAATTTATCGCACTTGCAATATCACTGCATGTATCTACACATAGGCCGCAGAAAATACATCTATTTGTATCAAGTGCACCGCCCGACTTCCTTGATGCCTTTCCTTTGCCGCTTGAATTACTATATATATCATGCAAACTGATTGCCCCGGTCGGACAAACCGATTCACACTCTATACATGTCAAATCACCGTTTTTTTCCGATAGATTCGCCAAGCCCTTAGAATTAAGACATTTATTTTCGTCAAAGTTAATCGACGAGATAAAACCGTCGTAAAAATCATTTTCCTTTGGGAATTTTACCGATTTTATTCCGAATTTTAATCCGTTATATGTCCAAAAAAAAGCCATTACCGCACCTTAAATAATAATATTTATACTTAATTAAAATTTATTTATCTACCGCGGCGACCGAAAAGTTATAGGTTGCCTCATTAATGTTAAAATCCATCATCATCGTATTTTTGACCCCGTGTGTAAATAATTTATAATTACTTTCAAACGGATATCTCAAATTTATTTTTTTAAAAATATGTCCGTCAAAATCCTTTACATAACAAAAAATCGGACCCTCGGAAGATTCCACATAGCCGAAACCGTGTTTTCTCGTATTACCCTTTTTCATAGAATCCATAATAATTTTGTCCAGATCCCGTCGATTCATTAAATAATTCGAGGTATTATCGAATTTATTTTTTTTAAGCATTTCCATGCAATATTCAAGTATGCAAAGCGACTGGGTAATTTCCTCTATCCTTACCATATATCTTGAAAAACCATCGCCGTCATGTAATTCGACGTTCTTTAACTTTATATCCCCGTATAAGAGGTAGGGTTTCGTCTTTCTTAAATCTATGTCTATTCCTGCGCTCTTCGCAACGACACCCTTCGAGCAAAACTGCTTTGCCGCTTTCATATCTATTTTTCCGGTAGTTTTTAGCCTATCTATATGGGATTTAGTCTCTATATTTTTCCTGATAATCTCTTTAACGTCACACACGATAGATTTAATCGAACCTAAAATAAATTTTACGTCGTCTAAGGATAGTTTTTTCATAAACCCGCTTATCGTATTAATGCCCATCAAATAACGGGAATTTAAAAATTTCAAGAATAACTGCTTCAGCATCTCGGCATAATAACCATACAAAGCCGAAGGCACCTGAATGTAGGTAGCTTCCGTTATTTCGGATAAATTTTCTATATGATTCCTAAGCCTCTCCGCTTCGGCAAAGAACATACGCAAAAGTTGCAGATTTTCATGTATTTTACCCTTAAGTCCCAATAAATCTTCGGCACTGAGGCAGTAACTAAGCGATGCACTAAAGGCATGAAGCCCCGATATTCTTTCTACGGTCTGGATTTGTTCATATAAATTGCTTTTTTCGGCAAGAACGCTTTTGGTATTCCTTTTTTTATATCCGAACGTTATATTTAAATCATGAAGCTCTTCCCCTGATGACAAAAATTCATACAAGATAGATTCGCTAACGCCCTTTCTTACAGGACCCCAAATAAATTCGTAATCCCCGAGAAACCTTTTTTGCACTTTTGACTCCTTATATTCCTCAAAATTACTGATAGAAACAGATAAAAACACAATGACGCTTTAACGGCACATAATTCTCGCACAGACGGAAATGACATATATATATCGTTTGCATTTTTTATTTTATAATAATATGTGTAATCCCTATTAATAAATGATGTAGATTCGCCGGTATATAAAACCCTAAAATTATCAATACTACAAGCGGCAAGGCCATCGGCAAAATAGACAAGGGACCAAAATCGCCCTTTTGAATATTCGGATCGTCATCGTCTTTTCCGAAAACGATTGAGACGACTTTTGCCAGCAGGCCCACAAATGCTGCTACCAAAAGGCCCACGAGTATGATTGTTATTATATAATAGCCGTTTTTTAAACTTTGAAGTATAATCAAAAACTCACTTATAAATGTTACGGAAGGCGGGGCTCCTATTAATGCAAGTACTCCGATAGAAAATAGAAATGCCGTCTTCGGCATAACGTAAAAAACACCCTTAATTTTTCTAATATCCTTAGTTTTATACTTATGCAGCAAATTTCCGGAACCGAAAAACATTATCGGTTTTGCAAGGCTATGGCTAAGCATCTGCAAAAGAGCGCCGAAAGTTCCGAACAATCCCCCCAAACCAAACCCTAAACCGATTATCCCCATATGTTCTATGCTCGAATACGCAAAAAGTCTTTTCGTTGATTTTTGATTGATAATTCCCATTACTCCGGTAAATATCGTGAAAATACCTATGGCAATCATTATCGCCTTCGGATAACCGAACCCGACGTCCTTTCCCGCAATGCTAAAATACCTCATTATGCCGTACATCGCCGTGTTTAAAAGAGATGCGGAAAGCATACTTGAAACGGGAGATGGAGCTTCGGAATGGGCATCGGGAAGCCACGTATGCATCGGAGACAACCCTACTTTTGTACCAAAACCTATCACTATCAAAACAAAGGCAAACCTTACTATGTCTTTATTAAGATAAGCGGCATGCGAACTTAAGACAGTCCAATCCAAAGAAGAAACTATGTGCGCGCTTCCGGGAATATTTCCGGAAAGATAAAACAAAATCGTCCCCAAAAGGGCAAGCGAAAGCCCTACGGAAACAACCACTATATATTTCCATGCGGCTTCTATCGACTTTTCCGTGATCTCCGTAACAACTAAAAAAGCACTTGTAATAGTAGTAAGCTCTATATCTATCAGATAGATTGCCATATTGTTAATCATCGGAGCGACAAGCATTGTTAAGGCAAAGAGATTTAAGAAAAGGTAATATCTGCCAAGCTCTTTATCCGTCATTTTTTCATCTTCTATCGCAAGCCTCATATACGAAATTCCGTACATCGACGACAGAAAATATACTATACCGACTAACAGTATTATATAGGCACCGAATTCATCTATGACTATCGCTTTGTTAAAAATAGAAATAGTCTTAAGGCTTACGGAAAGATAAAGAATGACCGATGAGCCGATTAAAACCAAAGAAGACGATACCAAACTTGCATATTCGGCAAACCTTTTATTTCTTACGATAAAAGGAGCTAATGACGCAAGCAGCGGAATTATTAAAAATGCAACAATAAAAATTTGCATATTCATGTTATTTATGTATTGTTATATTAATTATATTATCCAACAAGTCTTTTTAACATAGCCGTAGAAAAAGACCCCGTTTGCATCTTCATAAACATCGACAAAATCAACATTGCCACCAAGGTAACCAAGATATCGAATAGCACGACTAACTCCACGATTATCGGGAGTGTCGGAACGACAACAACGGATAAAAGAAATATTCCGTTTTCTATAATAAGTATTCCAAGTATATGCGTTATCGTAGTAAACCTTGAAATAATCATAAAAAAACCGATAAATACGAGGCTTAAGGCAATGGAAGAAGCGTTAACGACTATTTTCGGCGAAAAAGGAGAAATCAATCTGTATATCAAAAAATATGCAAAAACCGTCAACAAGAGTCCTGAGATAATGGAAAGCGGGATTTTTACGCTAAGTTTTACCTCTTCCTTAATATTGAATTTTTTAATCATTCTTAGAAGCATATAGGGCACTATAATCGTCCTGATAAACAACGTTAAAAATGCAACGAGATAAAGGTTTATGTTCTGTGATTCTATTCCCAAGACTAATGTTAGGATAAATATCAAAAACGATTGAAAAGCATAAGAATGGATATAAAAAGAAACCCATCTTGAACTCAACATCGCAAAAGACGATAAAAGAATCAATGCGACCAAAAGACTCTCAATGACATAAATATAAATAGGCATTGTATAACCCAGCATCTTTCTACTCCCTATTACCGAAAAAAGTTTAAAAACCCTTGTATTGAAACGTCATTATGGCAAGAACGCCCAAAACGAATGCGACGGAAAAGTATTCTTGGTACCTGAAGAACCTTAATCTTGAAATAGCTGTATCTATAACCGCTGCTATAAGCCCTACGATTAACATCTTTATAATAAGACTGACTACGGCAATAATAAGACTAATCGGACTGTGATTAACGGATAAACCCCACGGAAAAACCAATACGTTCAAAAAAATAACTAAAAGTAAGAATTGCTTCATGTATCCCGACCATTTTAAAAAAGCCAAATAGGGACCGGAGTATTCTAAAATCCTTGCTTCTTCAATCATGCTCATCTCGACATGCGTGGAGGCGTTAATCGGCCTCCTATCCGTATCCGCCAAAAATAACATAAAAAAAGCAGCTATAATTAAAAAATGAGAGGAGCTAAAGTAAAGGGGCATCGACGATACTATGACATGCAACATTACATACGGCAGAGTAGATTTAGCTATCAACGCAACGCCGACGAACACAAGTATAAGCGTAGGTTCGGAAAGAATTGCAAGAAGCGTGGCGCGTGAAGAACCCAACCCCCCGTAGCTCGTGCTCAAATCAAGAGACGCTAAATTTATAAAAAAAGACGAAAGGGAGAAAAGAAAAGCCCCCGCAAGCATATCGCCCATAAATCCCAACGGAAGCGGATAGATAGTCAAAACCGGAAGAAGAAGGGTGATAAGCACCATCGAAACAAAAGAAACGAACGGAGTCAACCCGAAAATAAACGATGCCCCGGACGGTACCAATATCTCTTTATGAAAAAGTTTATGAAGGTCGTAATAAGGCTGAAAAACCGAAGGTCCCCTCCTGCCTTCAAAAATCTCCTCCATCTTGCTGATAAAACCTGCAATAAACGGAGAAAAAGCAAGGACGATTATAACTTGAAAAATTTGAAATATGGTTGAATTTAAATAGATATCCATTACAGGCCAATATCCTCTCCGGCATTACATTAAAAATCTAAATATAGTCAAATCGTTTTTGTAATGTAGAAGTCATTAGCCGTGAATAATCGTTTGTTTATTGGCGGTATATAGCTCACAAACGGCTTAAGCAGACCCCATTGCTTAGTAGCTCTTTTTAGATTTTGCCATATAAGCTGTAAATTGTCAAGAAAAAAATACGGTATAATCCTATTATTGACCTAAATACAGGCGGGTTATCCGACCTGCGCTTTCCGATTTATTTTTATTTATGTGATAAAAATCATGTATTAAAGACAAGAACTTTAGGATAATTATATTATAGACAAGAATAAAGTCTATAGAACAAAATTTAACACTCAACGGGGGTAAAGAATGAAAACCGAAATAAGAAAAGCTGTAGAAAAAGATGAAAATACTACGGAAACGATATTAGACGTAACCGCCATAGAATCTAGGCTTAAACATCCTACAATATTTAAATTATTGGATAAACTTGAAAACGGAAATAGCCTTATTATAGAAAACGATCATGACCCTAAGCCGTTGCACTATCAACTTTCGGCTGAGAAAAAAAACATGTTCTCCTGGGAATATTTAGAAAACGGACCGGTTAAATGGGTTGTCAAAATAACTAAAAAAGGACCAAGCGGAGACAATGAAACAGATAGTTTGCTATTAAAAAGCGTAGGCGAAATCGCATCGGAAAATCCTGAAAAGATTGAGGTGTTCAAAAAATACGGCTTAGATTTTTGCTGCGGAGGCAATAAAACATTAGGGGAGGCATGCACTGAATCCGGTACCGACGAAAAGGCTATCGTTAACGAGCTAAACAACGCCAATAAACATGACGAAAAAACAGAAAACAACAAAAATTACGCCTTAAATCAAAGGGCAAATGAATGGGACGTAAGCTTTTTGATTGATTATATAGTTAATATTCATCATACGTTTTTAAGGATTCATCTTCCGGAAGCATCCGAATATATGGAAAAGGTTATTCGTGTTCACGGAGAACATCATCCGGAACTTGTCAAAATAAAGGAACTCTTCGCTAAAATGAACGAAACATTAATTCCTCATTTAGACAAGGAAGAGGAAGAGCTTTTTCCGCACATGAAAAATGGAGAAACCGGCGACAGCATGAAGAAAGAAATAAGTGATGCGGAATACGACCATGAATATGTCGGACGTATTCTTAAAGAGATGAGCTCTTTAAGTTTCGGTTATGCCGTCCCGGAAGACGCATGCGCTTCTTATAAATATCTTTACGGACTATTGAAGGATATTGCCGACGACATAATGATTCATATCCATTTAGAAAACAATATTTTATTTAAAAAAATTTAAATATAATGCTGCTATCAGAATTTCATATGGGACATTATGTCTTCGAATGACTTGATTACTCCGCCGAATCCTTTTTGAAACTTTTCGGCATCGTCCTGCTTTGCAAAAACAAGGATAGGCGGGGAGCAGCAGGGGATTACATCTGTTTTAAACAAAAGAAAAGCATTCCTTAAATCTAACGGATTTCCATAAATAAAATCCCGCCCCATTATAGAACTTACGGAATCTAAGTCACCGATAAGATGTAATATTCCCATGATAGCGCAGTGAGTACAGCAAAATTCAAATTTTTTACCGTTCTTCCAAATAACCGTAATAGTGAGCCTTTCATCTGCAATATGTTTGAGACAAACGCCGCATTTGGGATATGAGTCGGTATGTTTAACGTCCGGAACGTTATGAGCGTAAGGATAAAGCTTATTAAACGTTTTGGAAATATCGTTATCTCGTATCAAAGCACGGACATATCTATAAACGCTCATCTTGGAAATGTTTAATATCCCGCTTATTTCGGCAACATTATCCGCTTTTCCGGTTTTGACTAATTCCAGCACCCTCTCTTTCTGGGTGAGTTCGCCGGGCTTTTTAGATTTTTCGTGATGCATTATAGTTGTTTTATCCATAAGGTAATTATACATAACGAAATCTTTTATTGCAACATCGGTATAATTTTTATAACCTTACGGCAGTCAAAACCGCAAATATAACCTTAAAATAATGAGTACGGCAATCGCCGCCATTATTCAATGAGCCTCCGTCCAGTTTTTACCGATTCCGACATTTACGACAAGGGGAACGTTTTTCAGTAAATTTTTATCCGTCATAATCTTGGAAACCATATTTTTAAGGTCGTCCTTTAAAGATTCTTTTACCTCAAATATCAGTTCGTCATGCACCTGAAGTATCATTTTAGCGTCCTCTTTTAATGCGGGTATACTTTTAAGGGTGTTATAAATATTAACCATTGCAATTTTTATTATATCGGCGGCAGTACCCTGAATGGGGGCATTTATCGCTGCCCTTTTGGGAAACAACGCCGAATTTTTTACCTTAGAATTAATACTTTCGACGTAGCACTTTCTCCCGAAGGCCGTCTTGACGAATCCGTCGCGTTTAGCCTCTGCAACCGTTCGCTCCATATAATCCTTGATAGCGGAATGGTTTTTAAAATATAAATCTATATAAAGTTTAGCCTCCTCTACGGATATTCCAAGTTCTTTCGACAACCCGAAAGAACTCATTCCGTAAATTATTCCAAAGTTGATCGTCTTCGCCCTTCTTCTCATAGTTTGGTCCACTTCGCCGACCGTCGTCTTGAATATTTCCGAGGCTGTCTTTGCATGAATATCCTCGTTATTCAGGAAACTTTGAATTAAGGCCCTATCTCCCGAAATAGATGCCATAACCCTCAAATCTATTTGGGAATAGTCCACTGACAGTAATAAAAACCCTGGTTTTGCTATAAACGATTGTCTTATTTTACTGCCTTCGTTATCGGAAACCGGAATATTTTGAAGATTAGGGCTCTGGCTGGCGAGCCTGCCGGTAGAAGTGGTGGTTTGAGAAAATGACGTATGGACCCTGCCGTCTTTGCCTATTTCTCTTAAAAGCACATCTACGAATGATGTCTTAAGCTTTACCTTATTTCTATATGATATAACGCAGTCTATAAATAAAAGATAATCTTTTAACGTATCATCGTCATTATCCTTGAGGATCATTTCAAACCGGGACTTTAAGGCTTGTAAAACCTCTATATCGGTACTGTTCTTTTTTATCCTGTTGAACTTCATTTCGTCGAACATAACCTTACTTAACTGTTTAGGAGAGCTTACATTAAATTCTCTTCCTGCAATTTTGTGAATTATACCGATAAGCTTTTTAGAATCCGATTCATAAGACGCCGATAAAGGCATAAGAATATTCCTATCTACCATAAAACCGGTATGTTCCATGTCCGCTAAGACCATAGAAAGAGGCATATCTACATTGTAAAATAGGTATTTTAGACCGGAGTCTCTCCCTATTTCCGCCTTTAAAAACCTATATAATCCGTGGATTAAAAAAGCTTTATTATTAATATATTCGGAACCTGAAGCGTTCAAATAGCCCTCAAATTCACCCTCTATGTCGGCAAGACTATGCGAATGCTTTATAGGATTCAAAAGATAGGATGCGATTTTTATATCAAAATAAAGGTTGTTTAACTCAATTCCGTTATCCCTTAGAAACGACCTTATCGCATTAAGACCGTGTCCTATTTTGCAGACCGAATCATTTTGCAATAAATCCACTATCTCGGTATTTTCGGCAATATTTGTTAAATCAAACGATACCGCTCCGATGGCTTTATGATATATATATATCAGATTAAATTCATTGTCGAACAATCCTTTCTTTTTATCGTTAAAATCTATAAATATGGAAAGAATGTCCGTATCCCCTTTGTCGTCGTCATTTTCATATTTTTTATCTTCAGGGGCTGCTTTAAAATTCTTTAATAAAGAATTAAGCTCAAGCCTTTTAAAAATTTCATAGAGCCCGGCATCATCTCTTTTTCTCAATGCGAAATCGTCTAAGGAGTTCTTTCGACGCCCTTCCCATACGGCGAGTTTATCCGAATGCGGCGTAAAATAGGCATCGACCAATTTTATATCCTTGTAGAACGAGGCGAGCTCTAAACTTTTATATGCTTCTTCCTTGTGATTTAACAACGATTCCTTAAGTTTAAGCTTTTTAAGCGAATCTATATTATTATAAATACCGTTTAAACTTCCATATTCTTTTATCAAGCCGAAAGCCGTTTTCTCGCCTATACCTTTAATTCCCGGAATATTATCGGATGCATCACCCATTAATGCAAGAACATAGCGGTATTTATCCGGCTTTATCTCATGTTCCTTTTCAAAATCCGATTTTGTAATGACCTTATTTTTAAGGGCGTCATATATAAAAACTCTATCTGACAATAACTGCTTTAAATCTTTATCGCTGCTTACTATGCAAATGCTAATAGAAAAATCGTCTGCAAAGTTATCTACTATGCACGCAATTAAATCGTCCGCCTCGTAACCGTTAAGCCTAAATGTTTCAAACCCCAGCAAATACGAAATATCCGTTAAAGAATTAACTTGGGAAAGCAGGTCCTCCGGCATTCCTTTTCTGTTGGCTTTATATGCTTCATAAGATTGTTTTCTGAGGCTTTCGCGGGAATCAAAAAGGCATGCTCCATAGCTTATATTAGCTTCCTTGATGAGTTTCATGAGCATTCTCGTATAGCCCAACGAAGCTCCCGTCGGTTCGCCTTTAGAGTTGGTAAGGGGAGGCATTGCATAGTAAGCTCGATAAAAATATGAACTGGAATCTATTAAAAACAGGTCGGCTTTAACAACGGCTTTTTCCATTATCATTCAAGGCTTTTTAACGTCTAAAACATGAGTAAAAGCAAATCTATCACCTAATCTTTCACCTTCCGGACTCTTTACGGTAAAGTAAATCTCGACGGAGTATATAAAAATTCCGACTACCACAAGCAGAAAATAGCCTATAAACGGTATAAACGCAAACAAAAGCGGGATGACTAGAAAAGAGTTTCTGATAATCGATTCTTTAAACTCGGGTCTTTTTTCACCTAATGTCATGACGACCTTCAGCCCGGTAATTTTTTTCCCGAGACTCTCTCCATCGAATAAGCCGTCCGAAATTAAAATATACATAATCCCCGCTATAAAACCGAACGGATAAAAAATCTCGCTTAAAAAACAAAATATCAGTAAATCAATGGTTTTGGCAATAAACCTATGAAGTATATTCGCTTTATCATTCATAAATTAAACTAATATTTAATATATATTATGACGAACATAAATATGCAACCGTCAGTTCGTTATTTATCGGATAGTCTTTTTTTGACAATAGGCTCATAGACGCAATACGGCTCTTCTTCCATATAATCTCCACTCTCGTAATATGCCCTCGCTCTGCACCCTTCACATACTTTTTTATACTCGCAAATTCCGCATTTGCCCTTTAATAACCCCGTATCTCTTAGATTCAAAAAGATTTCAGAATTATTCCATATGTCGCCCACATTCTGCTTTGTAACATCCCCGGCCTGAACAGGCAAGTATCCGCACGGTTGAACAACGCCTTTTCTTGATATGAACATGACCCCGCTTCCCGCTAAACATCCCCTCGTAACCGCCGCCATGCCGTGAGTCTCCGGGCTGATAGTTATGCCCTCGTCTTTAGCCCTTTTATGCATTATCCTAAAAAAATGGGGGGCGCATGTAGCCTTTAACTCTATTATACCCCTTAATTCCATAGTTTTGTCATAAAACCATGACAATATATCTTCATATTTTTGTTTATCCAACATTTGCGAATCAACGATTTGAACCCCGCATCCGACGGGTACTAACATAAATATATGCAAGGCTTTTATATTATTGCTTAAAGCTAATTTTAATATATCTTCGACCTCATCCTCGTTATGTCTCGTAATAGTAGTATTTATCTGAACCTCGATATCTTCGTTCTGTAAATTTTTGATACCTTTAAATGCACTTTCGAAAGAACCGGATATCATCCTGAACGTATCGTGAGTCTCAGAATTAGCACCGTCAAGGCTTACCGAAACCCTTTTTATCCCGCTTTCTTTAATGCGCTTCGCAATCTTTTCGTCCACTAACGTTCCGTTTGTCGCAAGAGCTACCCGAAAACCTTTTTGAACGGCATAGCCGACAATATCAAAAATATCATCCCTATAAAGCGGCTCTCCGCCGGTTAAAATAAGTATCGGACGGCTAAATTTACTCAACTCGTCTATTACGTTAAAGCATTTTTCGGTCGAAAGTTCATCTCCCTGCCTTTCCGACTGCGCCTCTGCCCTGCAATGGATGCATTTTAAATTACATCTTGCGGTCAACTCCCAGAAAACCAATCTAAGCCCGTTTTTTTCCGACATATGCATACCGCTGCCGTGCATCAAATTACTACTTTGCATCGTATATCTCCTCGTCCGTTAAATAGCAGGCGGGGTCGGGTGACCATAAATCTCCCTCTTTTGCCTCTGACCTGACTCTGAAATTGCCGTTACAAACATCAAGCCATTTGCAATTCCTGCATTTTCCCTTAACGTATGCCTTTTTATCTTTAAGCTGCTTCATAAGCGGATTAGAGGTATCCGTCCATATATCGCTGAATTTTCTTTCCTTAACGTTACCGAAAGAATAATACCTCCAGAACTGGTCGGCATAAACCTCCCCGTCCCAACTTACACAACCTATCCCGACGCCGGAACTATTGCCTCCGTTCATCTTAAGTAGACTCATGACATTTTCGGCTTCTTCTTTTTTACCTTCTCTCAAAAGCTTTAAGTAAATATACGGCCCGTCGGCATGATTATCGACAGTAAGAATTTCTTTACGATTATCCCTAGAATAGATTTCTTTAGTAAGCTCCAATATCGTATCGACTGTTCGCCTTGTCTCTTCCGACGATAAATCCTCGTCCATAAGCTTCGTCCCTCTTCCGGCATAAACAAGATGATAGAAACAGGCTCTAGGGATATTTTCTTCCTCTAAAAGTCTAAAAATACCCGGAATTTCTTGTGCATTTCTTTTATTTATCGTAAACCTCAATCCTACCTTAATTCCCGCCTCTCTGGCATTATTAATACCGCTAATTGCATCCCTAAACGCTCCCTTTTTACCCCTGAATTTATCGTGAACGGTCTCAAGTCCGTCAAGACTTATGCCTACATACGACAATCCTACTTTTTTTAACTCTGCGGCAAGTTCTTTCGTAATGAGGGTTCCGTTGGTTGAAATAACGGCCCTCATCCCTTTTGATTTTGCATAAAAGCACAGGTCTAAAAAATGAGGATGCATTAACGGCTCTCCGCCGGAAAAAAGCATAACGGGAGAACCGAATGACGAGGCGTCGTCTATGAATGCTCTTCCCTCTTCAAGCGTAAGCTCGTCATTGTATTTTACGTTTTTGGATTGCGAATAACAATGAATGCAATTCAGATTGCACGTCCTTATCATGTTCCAGACAATTACCGGTTTTTTGTCTTTCGAAAACTGTAAAAGATGCGAGGGCAGTTTGTTTGACATGCGCCCGTAACGAAGAGCATCCGAGGCATGAACCCCGCCGCAATAAAGTTTAGATATTCCTATCATTTACAACCGTTCCTCAATTTTAATCTTTGTTTTTTTATAAAAACTTACTATTCCGTCAACCAATGAATTTATATTGACCTCTTTAGCTATTATATCAGATTTAATACCAAATCCCAACGCATATTTAGCCGTCTTCTCTCCAATACTTGCAAACTTGATACCGGAGCCTATGACCGATTTTAAGAGCCCCTTCCGAATATCTTCTATCGAATTAACAAAATTTTCTACGGTAGAATAACTGGTGAAGCTGACTACAAAAGAGTTTAAATCTAAATCGTCCGGAAGCCCGATGTTTTTATGGGTTCCCCGTTTATGCCCATTGTTATCACCGTCTATCTTAATGAGCGGGCTAAAAATCTCATATATTCGTTCCTTTGATTTTTCCGGCAAAACCGTTTCGTAAACGAGCAAATTCTCGACAATTGCCCCTTTATGCACGAGAAATTCCGAAAGTTCGTTATTTATTTTAGATGCCTGAGGAAAAAGTATTTTTTTACGTTTAAGTTCGGTATCTTTTAAGGCATTGATTATCCCTATTTGGGAATGTTCTACGGGGATAATATCAGGAACTATACCATACTTTTTTAATTCCATCGATGAAACTTTACCTACGGAAATTATTTTCTTTTCGAAAAGAGACCTGGCATCTAATCCTTTTGAGAAAAAATGTTCAAAAAAAGCCGAAACGGCATTCGTACTTGTAAAAATGAGATAATCATAATCTTTAATATCGTTTATAGCGGTATCTATTTTAGCTTTATCAATATTTCCGCCGTCTTTAACGATATTAATAAGGGGCAAGCTTACCGCAAACGCCCCGAGGTCATTAAGCTTTTCGGAAAATGTACCGGACTGGCCCTCTCCCCTGGTAACTATTATTTTTAAACCGCTTAGCGGTCTATTCTCGAACCAGCTTAATGTATCTCTCAATTTTACCACATTCCCTACAATTAGTATTAACGGGCTTTTTAGACCTTTTTTTTTGACTTCGTCCGTTATCGTGTTTAGCGTTCCGACCGCCGCCCTTTGGTTTAAAGTTGTCCCTTCCTGGACGACGGCGCAGGGTGTGTTTTTATCCTTGCCTGCATTAATTATATTTCCGACAATAGAATCTAAATTTTTATATCCCATTAAAACTACTATGGTATCGGCTCCGGATAGCCCTTTCCAGTTTATCGTACTTTTCTTCTTATGCTCTCCCTCATGTCCTGTAACGATTGCAACCGTAGAGGCATAATCCCTGTGTGTCAGGGGTATACCCGCATAAGCCGGAACTGCAAAAGACGAAGAGATACCGGGAATTACCTCAAAAGGAATATTGTCTTTAAAAAGCTTTTCGGCCTCTTCCCCGCCTCTTCCGAATAAATACGGATCTCCCCCCTTAAGCCTTAAAACAACCTTGTTTTCCCCTGCTTTTTCCGTCAAAAGCTCATTTATCGAATGCTGCGGAAGGGTATGGTTTGATGACCTTTTGCCGGCATAAATTATCTCGCATCCGTCCTTCGCGTAAGATAAAATATCCTCGGAAATTAAACTATCGTATACTATGACGTCTGCCTTGCCTAAAATCTGTTTTACCCTTAACGTCAATAGTCCCGGATCGCCGGGTCCCGCTCCGGCAATATAAACTTTGCCCTCTTTTATGTCTTCATTCATCTGTTTCAATCCCCTTTTTATGCTCTATAAGGCGCTTTCTCGCCCGCATGAATAATTGTATAATCTCTCTTCGCTAAGACAAATCGTCGACGATATTTTTACTTAATATCTCTAAACCGCCTTTATCTATAAGCCTCAGAGCCAAACTATTGCCTATATTCTCATAATCCCCTCTGTCTCCTTCAAGTTCGTCTTCCAAATATTCCCCATATATGTTGGAGACAAAACATTTAATACGTAAATTGTCCTCTTTCAAATAAGCATAAGCGCCTACGGGGGATGCGCAGCCGCAATTCAACTTCTTGATGCAGGCCCTTTCCGCAAAAACGCAAACAAGGGTATCCTCATCGTTCAAGTGTGAAACAGCCCCTTTAATATCTTCCCTGCCGGCTTTATATTCAATAGCGATTACTCCCTGTCCGCACTGCGGTATAAACTTAAGCGGGTCTAAATATATATCTATATGCGATGCCAAATTAAGCCTTATAAGACCGCTTGAGGATAAGACTATCGCATCAAAAAGCCCGCTTTTTAATTTCTCCAACCTTGTATCTACATTGCCCCTTAAGGATTTAAATATGACGTCGTCCCTAAGTTTTGCAATCAACGACCTTCTTCTTAAGCTGGAGGTTCCGATTATTGCGTGATTTTTTAACGCCGATAAGAGATGCTCAAACGAATCCGCTTCCGAAACTCCCGATTTATCTTTCAAGATAATACAATCCCGCGGGTCGTCTCTTTTTAAAACCGCGCCTATCGTCAAGCCCTCAGGAATCACTTGAGGAACGTCTTTCAAGCTATGTACGGCAATATCTACGTCACCGTCAAAAAGAGCCTCCTCTATCTCTTTTACGAATAGACCTTTTCCGCCGAAACTACTTAAGGAGGCATTTAAAATCTTATCTCCCGACGTTTTTAGGGTTATTATCTCAATTTCTATATCTTCAGCAAGGTTATGATATACCCGGCTCAATTCGTTCCTTACGAGATTAGCCTGATATAACGCAAGCTTACTGCCGCGTGTTCCTATTTTAATCTTCAAAATTTATCCTATTTTTCGATTGTTTACAGTTAAATTTTATTCTTATTTTATTATTTTTATTCTTGATCTGCCGTCTTGTTTTTCCGAATTACGATATTCGCCGTTATCCTGCCTGCCCGTGTTCTTATCTTCAAGGTCAAGATTGAAAAGCGATTTTATCATCTCTATCAAATTTAGTCCGCCGGGGTTTAAGTAAGCTTTCTTTATCAGCATAGTAGGCTCATGAAGAATCTTATTGGTAAGGGAATTTATTATTAAATCCTTTTCCTTTTTTTCTCCGATATACTCGGATAATTCCGTTTCCAATATGTTTTTAACCTTATTTCTCAGTGAAATTATCACCGGAACGGCATTTAAGGATTCTTTCCAATTCATAAACTCTTTAACGTTAATCTCTATAAGCTCGCGGGCGGCATCGGCTTCCTGCCTTCTTATCTCTACATTATCCTCTATCATTTTTCCTATATCGTCTATATCGAACAGATATACGTTGGATATTTTATTAATTTCCGGATCGATATTCCGCGGTACGGAAATATCGATCAAAAATAACGGCCTCTGCTTGCGAATCTTTATGATAGGGATTATATCATCATACTTCAACACATAATCTTTGGCACCGGTCGAACATAAAACTATATCCGATTGCGGTAAAAATTTATAATATTCGGAAAAATCAATAACGCTTAAACACTCTTTTTCGTTCAACCCGAACGCATCTTCGATAAATTGATGCGCTTTTTCTTTAGTCCGGTTTGCAATATATATGTTTTGCACTCCGCATTTTAGAAAATGCTTAACGGTCAGCTTTCCCATTTCTCCCGACCCGAGAAGCAAAACTTTCTTTTCGCCCAAGCTGTTAAAAATTTTCTTAGAGAGCTCTACTGCCGCATAACTGACCGATACCGGAGACGACGCTATCTTTGTCTCCGTTCTAACCGTTTTTGCACAATTAAAGGTCTTATGGAAGAGCCTGTTTAAAAACTGTCCCGTTGTTTTAAAATCACATGCCTCGTTATATGCTTCTTTAATTTGTCCCAATATCTGGGGCTCGCCTATTACCATAGAATCTAAACTCGAAGCCACTATAAATAAATGCCTTACCGCATCATTATTGAGATATACATAAAGAAGAGAATCGCGACAACCTGCTCCGAAAAAATATTCCGCAATAAAGCCCCTAATAAAGTGAGGCTCCCCTTTCACCGCACATGAAGGCAAATCCATTATAAACTCCGTTCTGTTACATGTGGTGAGTACGACAATTCCGTTAATCAGATTTCTACCGTTTTCGCCTTTTAAATCAAGCAATTCTTTTGAAAAGCCGTATCTCAATTCGGAGGTAATAAGCTTTTTGGAGACCACCTCTCTATTGCTTATTTCTGCCGTTTTATGGCTTAACCCTATAATTAAAATGTCCATAGCCGAGCAACCTTACCTTAAATTTTGCTTAAAATCCGTGAAGAGTCGGAAATAAATAAAAAGAAAAACTTAAACTAAAAAGTATAAACAAAAAACCTATCACGTTAAAAACAGCCGCTCTTTTTCCCCTTACCCCTTTTGCTATCCTTTCGTGTAATAAAACCGCATAAATAAGCCATATAATCAGGGATATAATTTCAATAGGTTTTGCAACGATAACGGCATTAAACAAAGAACTCGACAAATAAATTCCAAGAGCGATTCCTATAGTGATAAACGGAAATCCTATCTTCAAACACTGATAATTAATATTATCCAACAACTCTAAATTATATCCGCTACCCGAATGAAAAACTTCGTCAAGCGAATTATCCTTCTTATCGAACAATTTCAAGCTCTTTTTAATCTTAATTTTTCTTTCTTGAAAAATATATATCAAAGAAACCATAAAAGCAAGGGCAAAAAACGAATCGCCTATTAATATGAGTATTATGTGCGTTAAAAGTATGGTTTTATCGACACTGAACATAGCCGGTTCTATTTTAATATGAGGGACAAAGAAACCTATAAGCAAATTTACCGCAACCAAAGGAGTAACATATAAGAGGATGTACTCCGCCCTATAGAAAAGACCGAACAATACTATAACCGTCATCAGAAGCCATGCGTTAAAAAAGACAAACCAGCCTATGTGAACGGAAGCATTAAATCCTTTAGTACTTAAAAATACAAAAAATATCAAACTTTGAAGGATAAATCCTGCGTAAATTAAAATAGTAAAAAACTTGTGCAGCTTCTTTTTTCTCGGCAAAATAAGTGCATAAGAAAAAATATATATAAAAAACGGAATTAAATATAGTTCATTAGACATTATCGCTAAGACCTCTTAAGAAAATTGCTTATAAAAATACTTATGTCGGAGAATTTTTTATCCTTAACAAGTTCAAAAAGATCGGAATTAACTAATTCGTCGAAAAGTTTTTGATTTCTGCTCTGCGGATATTTTTTCATCTTGATTTCCCGCCTCATAAGTCCAAGAATTTTGACATAAGTGGTATATTCCTCGCCGTAAATCTTTTCTAAATCCTCTCTTATTTTTCGAGAAAATCTCGGGCTTAATCCGCCCGTAAAAATAGCTATATCAAATTCACCCCTCGAAACAAGTGCCGGAAGGGTAAACGTACAAAGTTCCGGCTTATCAGCAATATTAATCAATATATTTTTTTTTACGCATCTCTTAGATAAACTTTCCTCCATCTTCAAATTCTTCTCTTCGGAAGAAACAGCGCAAAACACGGCAAATGCACCGCTCTCATCCCCTGCCTTATAATCTCTTTGAACCCACTTAATCCTCGATTTCTTGATAAATCCGCTTATCTTCTCCGTTATTTCCGGGGCAACTAATGTTACGTCTGCACCCCTTTCCAAAAGCCTTTCCGTCTTTCTTGCAGCAATAACGCCTCCTCCGACTACGAGGACCTTTTTATCATAAATATTAAGATTTACGGGATAACATTTCATTAATTTTTATTCTCCGAAAACAAGAGCGGAAAACGTAAATATGTCCGCCCCGGTTTTATAAGCATCGGAAGGGAGACCTGCTTTCATAGAAACTGCCTCTAAAAATCCCTTTTTATCCATATTGTGTTCAACGGCGACTTGCGGAAGCAAAACTCCTCGATACGGCCCTTTAATAAAATATAAACCGTGTTTTCCTATTTCTATATCGTCGAAATTATCTATCTTTTCAAATGGGGTTAATACGGATATTTCTATTTTTACATTTTGAAGTTCCGAATCGTTTAACGGGATAAATCTAGGGTCGTTAAATGCCGCTTCTTTTGCCATATCGTAAACATTTTGATATATCTGCGTGTTGAAATTAAAATTTCCTATACATCCCCTTAATTGCTCGCCTCCCGTTTTCAACGTAACAAAAACCCCCGATTTAGCCTTAAGGTTATCGGTAAGTAGAGACGTTAATTCTTTTAAGTCGCCACCCTCGATAGCCCTTCTTGCTATCCTTAATAAAAGCGATTTTTCATTTTCGGTCAAATCAAAATTTTTCATATTAACCGCCCTCCTAATCATTATTTATTATTTTAGCAGTTTTCTATTCTATATGACCATTCTATGTCAATCGTGTCCTTCAACATCGCCCAAACACTACAATACTTATCCTTTGATAATTCTATGGCTCTTTTTACAGCCTGCTCTTCGATATTCTTACCCCTAATCGTATAAATTATCGTAATTTTGGTGAATGCACGGGGGTGTGTATCTGCTTTTTCGCCGGCAACGCTAACGTTATAATCAATTATATTCTGTCTTTTTTTCCTTAAAATGGAAATTATATCCATGGAGCTGCACCCGGCAAGGCTTATAAGTATTAGATCCATGGGTCTCATTCCTTCTCCGCTACCACCTGATTCCTTAGACGTATCAAGCAAAATTGAATAACCATTATTCTCGTCCGAATATGCGCGGAACCGTAAATCTTCAAGGTATTCTAATTTTATCCCCATAACAGACCTCCTTAATTTCGCTTTTAAATAAATTCGTCTTTTATATCTCTTTCCAGCAATCTCACTATTGCATCCGCCGGCTTGAGCCCTTCAAAAAGAACGGAATAGACAACGTTCGTTATCGGCATATATATATCCCTTCCCTTGGCTATCTTATATACGGATTTTGCTGTTGCAACGCCCTCGGCAACCATTTTCATTCCGTTTAGAATGGAATATAATTTCTCACCCTTACCGATTCTTATTCCCACGGTCATGTTTCTGCTTAAGTTAGACGTAGACGTAAGCATTAAATCTCCAAGACCCGACAGTCCGGTAAATGTTCGCTTGTCCGCCCCAAGCGCCTCGCCGAATCTTGTCATTTCGACTATCCCCCGCGTTATAAGTGCAGCCCTGGCATTATTACCCAGCCCGAGTCCGTCGGACATGCCGGCTGCAAGGGCAATGATGTTTTTAATAGCGCCCCCGAGTTCGACGCCCTTGACATCGTTCAGTGTATATATTCTAAAATTTATTATATTTTTGAAAAAAATTTTTAATTCGTCTAAAATTTTATCGTTAAAAGAAGCTGCACAAACAGCCGTAGGAAGATTTTTAGAAACCTCAACCGCAAAACTCGGACCGCTTAAAACGGCATACCTTTCTAACATAGAGGTGCCTAATATACTCTCAAATACCTTATACGGCAGGTTCATGGATTTATCGCCCAATCCCTTTGCCGTATTAACAAATATATAATCCCTCAAATTAAATCTATCCCCATACCTTTTTATATCTATCAGGATATTCTTAAGCGCACTTGAAGGAACTACGAGGAATATAATTCGACAGTTCTCAAAAACGGTTTCATAATCGTCCGTTATTATGATATTTTCGTCTAAAAATACCCCCTTTAAATAATATTCGTTATATCTTTTCGCTTTTAATTCTTCCGCAAACCCTTTACTTCTGCATTTTAAGTAAATCTCCGGGGCAAATTTCGCAAAGTTCACCGAAAGCGCCGTTCCAAAACTACCCGAGCCTATAATGCCAATTGGTTCCTTCATGTTATATTAATCATATTAATGTTTTATTATTCCTACACGTCGTCATTTATATCGTTTACGGATACCACCGCGCTTACGACCCTTTCGTCTTCATGGAGGTCTACCAATTTTACGCCCATAGTATTCCTTCCGATACTTCTCAGCCTAGACTCGTTAATTCTAATTATCTTGCCGTTAGACGTAATCAGTATTATATCATTATCTCCGGATGCTTTAAGGACGGAAACCACATGACCGTTTCTCTGTCCGGTTTTAACGGCGATTATACCCTTTCCACCCCTGCTCTGCTTCCTGAACTCCGTCATCTTTGTCTTTTTGCCGTAACCTTTTTCGGTAATAGCAATGAGGTAGTCATTCTCGGAAGAAAGCAAATCCATGGAAACGACGGAGTCGTCCTCAGAAAGTTTTATTCCCCTGACCCCCATCGTTCCCCTGCCGAGTGTTCTAAAACTGTCAATATCAGCACAAAGAGACTTACCGGTTCTTGTTGCTATTACCGCAAACTGATTTTGTACGGCGTTATTCGCTATACGAGTGCTTATAACCTCGTCGTCGGCTTTTAGTCTTATAGCTATTAACCCGTTTTTTCTAATATTTGCAAATTTATCTAAGGAAATTTTGATAATCTGTCCCTTTCTTGTAGCAATAAAAACGGAATAATTCTTGTCAAAATCTTTAATGGGGAATATCGACGAAACCGACTCGTTTTCCTTTAATCCTATAAGATTTATTATCGGCTTTCCCTTAGACGTTTTGAGCGTTTCCGGTATATTATAAACGTTTAATTTATAAGCATTACCTAAATTTGTTATAAATAAAATAGCATCAAGAGTATTAGCGCAGAATGAGTTTGCGACAAAATCCTCTTTTTTGGATTTTATACCGGTCTGTCCCTTCCCGCCTCTATTTTGAGCCCTAAACGTAGCCAGTTTTGTTCTTTTTATATAGCCGTTTTCCGTTAACATGACTATCATTGCCTCGTTATGAATAAGATCGGTAATAGTTACTTCGTTCTCCTCTTTTACTATTTCCGTCTTTCTTTTATCGCCGAATTTATCCCTAATAAGCGTAAGCTCTTTTTTTATGACATTTTTTATAAGGTTTTCGCTGCCCAAAAGCTCTTTTAGTTTTTCGACCTTTTTAAGCACTTCCTCGTATTCTTTAACGATATGATCCCGTTCCAAATTGGTAAGTTTCTCTAATTTTAAATCAAGAACGGCGCGAGCCTGAATATCGGAAAAAACGAACCTTTCCATAAGACGTCCCTTGGCGGCAGCCGGAGAGTCAGAGGTCTTTATCAGATCTATGACTTCATCGATATTTTGCACTATTATTTTAAGTGCTTCTAATATGTGAAGGCGCGCTTCGGCTTTTTTTAATTCAAATATAGTCCTCTTTATAACCACCTCTTTCCTGAAGTCTACAAAGAGAGAGATCATATCCTTAATGTTTAATATTTTAGGCTGATTGTTGACTATAGCAAGAAAAATTACGCCGAATGTTTCTTCAAGTTGGGTATGTTTAAAAAGGTTATTCATTACGACCGTCTCGTTTGCATCCCTTTTTAATTCTATCACTACTCTTAAGCCTTCTCTATCGGATTCGTCCCTAAGATCCGATATTCCTTCTATTTTTTTTTCTTTAACAAGTTCGGCTATCCGTTCTAATATTTTTGACTTATTTACCTGATAAGGTATCTCCGTGATGACTATTTTAGATTTTTCAAAATGATGCCTTGCCCTTACCTTGACAAGCCCCCTTCCCGTATTAAAATAATTATCAATCCCGGAATATCCGTAAATTATTCCGCCGGTAGGGAAATCCGGACCCTTAATTAAGGATCTTAATTCATCTATTCCGCAGTCCTGCTTATCCATAAAATAAAGCGTGGCGTCTATTGATTCAACAAGATTATGCGGAGGAATATTAGAAGACATTCCTACAGCGATACCGGATGAACCGTTAACAAGCAGGTTTGGAAACTTGGCCGGCAAAACGGACGGTTCTTTTAACGAACCATCATAATTGGGAGTAAAATCTACCGTTTCAAAACCTAGATCGTCTAATAAAAACGATGTAAGTTTTGTCATCTTGATCTCGGTATATCTCATAGCTGCCGGAGGATCTCCGTCTATAGAACCGAAATTTCCCTGACCGTTTACGAGAGGATATCTCAATGAAAAATCCTGCGCCATTCTGACAATAGAATCGTATACCGCTACATCGCCGTGCGGATGATATTTACCTATAACGTCACCGACTATTCTCGCTGATTTCTTATAAGACTTGTTAAAATCATTGCCTATTTCGTTCATGGCAAAAAGAATCCTTCTATGAACGGGCTTCAACCCGTCTTTAACCTCGGGAAGCGCCCTTCCTATAATTACACTCATTGCATAATCAAGGTATGACTGCCTCATCTCGTCTTCGATATTAATATCAATAATCCTCTTCTGTTCCAAAGCTCCTCCTTTAATTGAACCGTTACTGCCGCCGTTCTATTCTATAAAGCATGTCCTTGATAAACGCAGTATAATCGCTGCTACCCGCCTATTTGATTCATAAAATTATTAGCCCACAATAAAGATTTCTGTTGTTTAGCCTTCTCTTTAAAATTATGTTTATATCTCTTTAACTGAACGATATCTAAAATCTTTTCAAAAGCCGCTTCGTCATCCTGTTCCGTAAGAATTTCTCTTATGTCATATTCACTGTCGTAAAAAAGACAAAGCCTTAGATTGCCTAACGCTGTAAGTCTCAATCTACTGCAGTCTCCACAAAAATGTTCCGATAAAGGGCTTATAAAACCGATAACCGCCCTGCCGTCCTTGAAACCAAACTCCTTACTAACCGAACTTCCGCCGGCGGTCGGTATCGGATTAAAATCATCAAACTCCGACATTATTTTCTCTAATATTTCCTTAGATGTTATAGTATCCGTAATATTTCCGCCTATAGGCATATATTCTATAAATCGCAGATTAAGATCAAGTTCCCTCGCAAAATGGACAAAATCAATTATTTCATCGTCGTTTATGCCTTTTATTAAAACGACATTTATCTTTATCGGATCAAAACCGATTTGTTTGACAAGATTTATACCGGTTAAAACGTCTTTTAACTCACCCGTTCTCGTAATACGGCGAAACCTGTCTTCCCTTAAAGAATCAAGACTGACGTTAATCCTTTTAAGACCGGCCGCATAAAGTTCCGATGCATATTTTTCCAAAAGAGTTCCGTTCGTAGTCATGGAAACATCGTCTATGCCTTCCGTCTTGCCGATACTTTCGACTAAACCCGTCAAACCTTTTCTGGCCAAAGGTTCTCCGCCGGTAATCCTTATCTTGCTAACTCCATGATTCGACAGAAGCTTAACTAACCTCAAAATAACTTCATAAGAAATTATTTCATTATGACTCAACAGTGAAATCCCGTTTTCCGGCATACAATAAACACACCTCAAGTTACACCTATCGGTTACGCTAATTCTTAAATATGTGATATTCCTGCCGTAAGCATCTTTTAACGGTTTGAACTTATTCAAAATTTATAATCCTCAAATTAAAACAACCCGAAAAACAAATGCGGATTGTTAATCTTTTTTTGTCTTTTAACGGAAGTAGGCTCCGTTCCCGCAACGTAAGGCATAAGCATGGGGTCTTTATAGCTTGAATCAGCAATTAAACCGGTATACGGATTAATTACCGCAAACACCACTCCCTTAGGTATGACAAATGCTTCCGGGGGATAAACATTCAACGTTTTTGACATATAAGACTTCCAAATCGGAGCAGCGGTAATAGCACCGACCATAAATCTTCCCATAGAATGAAAATCATCCCTGCCCGTCCAGACCCCGGTTACCAAAGAAGACGTATATCCGACAAATACTCCGTCCCTGTACTGACTTGACGAACCCGTTTTTCCGGCAACGTAGGGCGTGATATCTCTTATTTTAGAAACCGTGACACCTGTTCCCATAGTAATAACCTTTTCTAACATATTAGTAAGGATATAAGCAACCTGGGGAGATAAAACCTGCTTACATTCAGGCTTGTTATTATAAAGGATTTTACCGCCCGGTGTTAGTATTTTAATAATAAAAACCGGTTTACATTCTTTTCCGGAATCGGCAAAAGCCGTATAGGCGTTAGTCAGGTCTATGAGCCTTACGCTTGAAGAACCTAACGCCATAGTTAAATTCCTTACCACATGATGAATTCCCATTTTATTGGCTAAATCAGCTACCTTATTTACTCCTACTTTCTTAAGAAGCTTCACGGCAACAACGTCTATAGAATGAGCAAGACCTATTAAAAGGGTCGTGGGGCCGGTAAACTTTCGAGAAAAATTACGGGGTTTGTAGTATTTGCCCCTGACACCGGTCGGATATATTACAGGGGTATTATTTATGATAGATGACGGCGTATAGCCGAGAGTAAGGGCTTCGGCATACAAAATAGGTTTGAAAGCGGAACCCGTCTGCCTCTTAGCGTAAATAGCCCTATTAAACTGAGTATGACTAAAACCGTAACCCCCAACCATTGCCCTTACGTACCCATTTTTAGGATCAATAGAAACCAATGCCCCTTCTATGACGTCTTTTTCTTCTAAAGAAAAAATAGGCGCAAGGTTATTGTTGTAACCGTCAAATTTGACTAATATTTCGTATCCGGGCTCAAGAGCCTGGTATGCGCTACTGATGGTTCTATAAGTAAAATAAACATAACGTTTAAAATGAGACGCCCATCTCATATTGGATACCGGCAAAATACCTCTAAATTTTCCGACCGCAACATACACGGTTTGACCATTTTTGGAAATTCCGGTGACAAAACCCTTATAAATACTATCCTTGCTTAAAAACTTTATGAGACTCTTCTCATCGTCTATTTTTTTTAACATTTCCTCATAATTTAGTTTTTGCAATGGCCCGGTATAGCCATATTCGTGCGAGAGCTTCGTGAGACCGTTTTTTACCGCCTCGTCCGCATATTTCTGCGCTCTTGCGCTTAAAGCGGCATATATCTTAAAATCTCCTTCCTCATAGACGGCCTTGCCGTATTTATTTATAATATCCTGTTTGATGTAGGCGAGATAGTACGGGGCAACACCGTAAAATTTAAAAAAATTATAAAGAACAATCTTTGTGTTATAGGCGATTTTAGCCCTAGCCGGGGTTATAAAACCGTCCTTTGCCATCTGTTCCAAAACATATTTTTGTCTTCTCTTTGCATACTTAAAATGAACATATGGGTCTAAGAATGAGGGCGCTTGCGGCAACCCTCCGAGCATAGCGGCTTGCGCAAGATTAAGTTTCCCAACGGGAATACCGAAGTATGTGAGAGAAGCGGCTTCGACCCCGTATGCATTGCCACCTAGGTATATTTGATTAAGATAAATATCTAAAATATCGTCCTTCGATAAATGGTTCGCTATACGGTAAGCCAAGATAGCCTCTCTGAGTTTCCATGTATACGTCCTTCGATACGGGACAAGGAGGGTTTTTGCTACCTGCTGGGTTATAGTAGAACCGCCCTCGACGATGCGTCCCGCCGCAAGATTAACCACGAAAGCCCTTACGATTGCTCTATAATCAAGCGGACCCTGATTATAAAAATTCTTATCCTCCGCCGCCAAAAAAGCCTCTTTAACCTGCAAGGGTATATCGGAAGACGGTACCACTTCCCTATTTACCGAACCCAAATAGCCTACAAGTTTTCCGCTTGCCGAATATACGTAATTAACCTGTCGAGGGTGATAGTCTTTAAGGGAAGTAATATTAGGAACCGAGGATGCAAGCAAAAGATACAATATGACTAAAATTGCTACCGGAGCCAATATTAAAATGGAAATTACGGTTAAAACTATTTTAGCCAGTGTCTTTTTCTTTTTTTTTGGCTTATTTCTATTTTTACCACCCTTACTATTCTTGTTCGCGGATTTACTTACGGGCATAAGTTTAAACTAAACTAATTTATAAATTTAATTAATAGTTAAAGTAAGCAGTAATAAATAATCACTTAAATTTTTTACGTACTTTTATTATTATACAATATTAATTTTAAGTTTAAAAGTTTAAGGTGCGAAACCGGTTGATTCAATCGTTTTTCCAGTCTTAATGTGATATAATATGAAAAAATTATGAACATGGAAGGGAAGATGCCTTATAAAGTAGATACTGTTGCCTTTTCCGGTCTTTTAAAATGGGAGGAGGTCGAAAACCTAATTGACTACGTCAAAAATTCCGACTCATCATGGAATTATGCCTATACCCAGCTTGGCGATGAAAGGGGAGAGTTGGATTCGGATAAAGCTGCCGAGTTTATCGAGAAAAGAATGGAAGAAATAAGAAAGTTAGACGAAATTTGCGGATGGTTTTATGTCCATATGAAAGAAAATCCTTCTATAGTAAAGGTTTATCACCCGAGCTTATCCTGCGGCTTTTGTTCAATGGCCAACCCCTTGCCTTGGATAATCATTTCCACCGAAAAACTTGAAGATATAGCCGACTTAGAATCTTATAAGCCTATCGAAAAAACGAAAAAAAAGGGAATATTTAAAATATTCGGCTGATTGCCCGATAACGAAAATGAAATCGTTTATTTTACCCTCCATATACTAAAATCACGTAAATTATGCGGTATAATTAGAAATATATTGATTGATAAAAATGTTTTAAATAAATTATGACCGAAAGCGAGTTTGTTGATATTTTAAAGACGGGAAATTTTAAAGAGCGATTTGATGCCGTAAGTAGGATAAATCCTGCTTATCTTACTCATGCTGCAAGCGATAAAGATAGAAGCATAAGATACAAAGTCACATTAAGAATACCAGCGGAAAATTTGTCGCTTCTTATAAACGACCCGTACAAAGAAATTCGTTTAATAGCGGCAAAAAGAATTGATGCGAAAGAGTTGCCTAAAATGATTAACGATAAATCGTTTTGGGTGAGACACGCCGTCGCCGAAAGGATCGATGAATCGTTTTTACCCTCACTTATGGATGACAAAGAGCCCATAGTAAGAATCATGGTTGTGGAAAGAATAGGCAAAGAATATTTAAAGGATATGATCGGGGACGACGAAGCATTGGTTAGAAAAGCGGTTGCAAAAAGAATTCCCGCGAAATACCTTCTCCTATTACAAAACGACGTCAGCGAAAGCGTTAAGAATATCATCTCGAAAAGACTAAATAAATAAATGATACGTACAAATCATTGTTTATTTATTATGAATTTGTTAAGAATAAATTCTTTCAGGACCGCGGCATTATTGTTTATTTCATCTTTTAGACCATACAGCAGGGTTATATTTTTATCACCCGCTTTAATGAATTCGGATATTCGTATTAATGAATCACCGGATTTAGATTCGGAAAGCTCTAAAAGATATCTTCTTTTGAATTCATTAAAATCTATTGCCGCCGAATGATACGATTTTCTTAATTCGTTAGAGGGAGCGATATCCTTGAACCAGAAGTTTATCTCGGCTTTTTCTTTACTTATTCCCCTCGGCCATAGCCTGTCAACCAATATTCTTATGCCGTCTTTATCCGACGGTACTTCATAGACCCTTCTTACACTTATCATATTTTTTATTTGTGAACTGCCCGACCGATTCTGAATACGATCAAAAACCGTAGAATCAATTTTTTTGATCGGTTTTAGAAATATCTAAGTTATTTTTAAATATTAAATTGCGTATAGGAAACGGTATGTCTATTTTATGCTTATCAAATCTCTTTGCGATTTCTATATTTATCTCCGTCAATACGACATGCCTGTTTATCGGGGTCGAAAGCCATATGATAAGCTCCAAATTATAAGTAAAATCTCCGAAAGAGGTGAACCATACAATAGGCTTCGGCTTTTTTAATACTTTATCGTTATTGCCTGCGATATCTTTTAGTACTTCAATTGCAAGGTCAATCTTGGAAGGGGCATATTCAATGCCGATAGGCATACGTACTCTGATTTTAGGGTTGTTATGCGACCAATTCACTACGTTTTGTGTAATGAAATTGGAATTAGGAACTATCACCTGTATATTGTCGCGCGTAGTAATCGTAGTGCTTCTCGTTCTTATTTCGCCGACAACCCCTTCGAGCCCCCCAATCTCAACATAATCGCCTATTTTTATCGGACGTTCGAATATTATGATAATACCGGAGATAAAATTACTTATAATGTTCTGCATCCCGAAACTTAAACCTAAACCTACAACGCCGGCAAACACCGTAAGCGCCGATAAATTTATCCCTAAGACCTGAAATGCTATATAAAATCCGATGGCCAATAAGACTATCTTATTTATTTTTGTAACTGCATCCTGAATGCCTCTGTCCAACTTAAGCTTGGAAAGGACCTCTCTTTTAAGAAATAAATTTGTGATAAAAACTAAAAGGTAGAAAGCTACTATCACTAACACGGCAAAAATAACGGATAGAAGATCAATCTTAAAACCGTGTATAGATATAATTTTGTCTCTTAAAAAATCAAACATAAGAATTAAATATTAAACGGATTAAATGATATAATTATATATAAATTATAATTATATCATAGATATTACAGAGGTTAATTTTTTTTATGGATCTTTTTAGCACTAACAAAGGGAATTCTTTGCCCCCGCTTGCCGAGAGGCTGAGGCCGAGAAGTATATCCGAATTTATCGGTCAAATGCACCTCCTCGGCGAAAATAAGCCGTTAAGAAACATGCTGGATTCTAAGCTTATCCGCTCAATGATACTCTGGGGCCCCCCGGGCAGCGGTAAAACCACCCTTGCGGGTATCATATCAAACACCTCCGGTTATGAATTTTACGCTATTTCGGCTGTTTCCTCCGGGGTTAAGGAATTAAAAGAAATAATCGATAAAGCAAATGTAAGCTTTAAATATTACAAGAATCCGATAATAGTTTTCATAGACGAAATGCACCGTTTTAACAAATCTCAACAGGATTTACTTCTGCATTCCGTAGAAAAAGGAAGCCTTCTGCTTATAGGGGCGACCACCGAAAACCCTTCGTTCGAAATAAACCCTCCTATTCTATCAAGGACGTCGGTTTTCACGTTAAATCTCTTGTCAAAAAGCGACTTAATCAAAATAGCGGAGCGGGCGTTAAACAGCGATGAAGTTTTAAGTAAGAGGAATATAACCCTGGAAAAAGACGCCGAAAATACCCTGGTTCGATATTCCGGAGGAGACGCCCGTATAATGTTAAACGCTCTTGAAATTGCGTCAAGCCTCATAAAGCGCATCAACGGGGGCAAACAAATATTGACGGCAAAAATTATAGAAGAGGCATATCTCAGAAAACCTAAATACGATAAAAGCGGGGAAGAACACTATAATACTATATCGGCTTTTATTAAGAGCATAAGAGGAAGCAACCCGGATGGAGCTATTTTTTGGCTTGCGAAGATGTTGGATGCGGGCGAAGATATCAAATTTATCGCAAGAAGAATGATAATCGCAGCATCCGAAGATATAGGCAATGCGGAACCGGAGGCACTGACTCTATCCGTAAGTTGTTTCAATGCGGTTAACGCCATAGGCATGCCGGAAGCGAGAATTATATTATCGCAAACGGTTGCATTTCTTGCAAGCTGCCCTAAGTCTAATGCAAGCTATGTTGCAATAAACGAGGCATTAAGAGATGTAAGAGATTTTCCGACGACGACCGTTCCTCTTCATTTAAGAAATGCCCCGACAGAACTCATGAAAGATGCAGGATATCATAAGGGCTATAAATATGTCCACGACTATAAAAATCATTTTACGGAACAAGAGTATCTCCCTGCCGAGCTTTCGTCTCGAACATATTACCGCCCCGAGGATATAGGCAAAGAAAAAGAAATCAGCGCCCGCTTAAAGTTGCTATGGGGAAACACTAAGAACCGACGGTAGGCATAATCAGGCTGATTTTAATTACTAAAACGGACTTTTAAGGACATAAATTTTATTGTCTCTATACTTAAAAAGGTAAAGCCCCTTTTTAAATTTATTGCCGCTTAAACGACTAATGCCGCATACACCCCTAAAAGACTTAACACTTAGAATAGCATCGTAAAAGGTATATGTACGAGCGTTATTTGCTTTCATTAAATATTGCACCTTAAACGGGGGCGGGTTATTTGACGAACCGCTTGGGCCTACCGCTTCGCGGTGTGAAAAGGCCTCGGCTGCTTTAATTAGTATACCTCCGATATCGTAACCCTCTGCGCTGATTATGTTGGGCATTTTGCCGTAATTATTTTGATATATGGAAGCGAATTTTTTAACTACTTTATCATTATCGTATTTAAAAAATCCGTCGGTAAAAATTGCGTTTTGCATATAAAAACCATACTTTTCTATGAAATGTTCCGAATCAAACGGGCTTAAACCGAATATGGGAAATCCGGTAATATTATAATACATAAGTTGGGTCAAAATTAACCCTAATTTAGACGGGTTTCCGATCACAAAAAGCCCCTTAAAGGGTATATGCGGCTTAACTTTCGTTATCCCGTGCATAAGGTCGAACGGAGTAACGCCGAGCTGAGCCTCTTCGGCCTTCGATAAACGACCTTTTTTCAATTTGTTAAATTTAACAATTGAATGGAAATTATAAAAAAAATCAACCGTTTTATCGTCGTACTCGGTACTATTTATAATGTCAATGCCGTTTTTCGAGGAAAAATGCCTTATATAATCCATAAGTTTAGGCCCGTATCCGTTATGCGGATAAATAACCGAAATGCGACTTATGCCGTTAGAAGCCGCATATTCTATCTCTGTTCTTATCTCCTGCTTTAAAGTCATTCCGTAGCTAAACGTGAAAGACGAAGCATCCTTCTTGGCCACAAACGGGGACGGAGTAATTACGGGGATCTTAAATTTAGCGGAATTTGACGCAAAATATTTTAATTGGGTTGCGAATAGCGGCCCAATTACGGCACTCACACCTTTTTTAGATAGGGAAGTAAATATATAGTTTATATCGGTAGCACCGGCATTCACGGGAAGATTGACCGTTACGTAATTTATCTTAGAACCGCCTTTATCGTCAAGGCTGAGAAGTAAACCGTTTATAAATTGTTTACTAAAATAAACAAATCTCCCTCTTGTAGGAATGACTACGGCTATTTTTAAAGTACTTCCTTTTCCGTAAGCCGAAGGAAGCACGAATAAAACGGGGAGTATGATAAAAACCGTCGCTAAAAAAATTAGCGTAAATATAATCGGCTTGCCTTTTTGCTTTTTTATTCTTCCTATCGAGATCGAATACTCGGACATTTTTAAAAATATATAAATCGAATAAATTTATAATGTATAAAAACATTTTGATCAGCTTGATTTTATCATATTATTAAAATAAATCATATTAATAATCGGGAAAGCTTATATGTTATATATACTATAACGATATGGGCGGTGTAATGGAAACCTTTATTTTTATTTGTACGGGTTTAAGCAGTGAAGCCGAAATAAAATTTATAAAAAGATTCGATACTGATAATTTTACCCCATTATTCGTTGCTTAATTTCAAAAATTTTCGAAAAAGAATACCGCCCCGTTCATCGGCAATAACCCCCTAAAAATCAGTGAGAAAAGACATAACGACACTCAAAAAATCATAGTGGAAACTTTACAAAAAACAATATTACTATTGACAATTTACTAAAACTAAGCAATATTAAACTTAATGTTAACGATACTAAAATCATGAAAGCACTTTCTATACTTGAGATAGAAAGGTGCCCGGAGGGATTATAAAAAATATGAAAAAGCTTGTTCTTGTAGAATCTCCGTCAAAAGCACATACCATCAATAAATACCTGGGAAAAGATTATATAGTCAAGGCTACGGTAGGACACATAAAGAATTTGCCTAAGAATTCTATCGGCGTAGATATAGAAAACGGATTCGAACCTAAGTATGAAATAATAAAGGGTAAAGAAAAAACAACCGGAGAGATAAAAAAATTAGCAAAAAACGCCGACATTATTTATTTAGCTCCCGATCCCGACAGAGAGGGCGAAGCGATAGCATGGAACATAAAAGAACTCATAGATGAAATAAAGGGTAAAAAACCTGAGATAAAACGGGTTCTTTTTCATGAAATAACTAAAGATAAGGTTGTAAAAGCCATAGAGAATCCTACGGAGCTGAATAAGCCGATGTATGAATCCCAGAAAGCGAGAAGGATTCTAGACAGGCTTGTCGGTTATAACCTCAGCCCGTTCTTGTGGGAAAAAATCAGAATGGGGCTTTCGGCGGGAAGGGGACAATCCGTGGCATTATATTTGATTGCAGAAAAAGAAAGAGAGGTAAACAAATTTGTTGAAGAAGAGTTTTGGACGATAAGAGCTCTTTTCGACATAACAAATAAACATAAAAATACTAAAAAAACAGGTAAAGGGCAAGCGGCCTTCGCCTTAAGCATAGAAGGGGATCTTGTCAAGATAAACGGTAAAGAGCCCAAAATAGAAAGCGAGGCGGCGGCAACCAAATTAAAAACCGAGTTGCTTGAAATAGGCAAGGATTATTCTATAGAAGAAATAGCAAAAAAACAGGTTGTCAGAAAACCACCTTCTCCTTTTATAACAAGCACTCTTCAGCAGGAGGCGGCAAAAACGCTGAGATTCTCCGTTAAAAAAACTATGTCGGTAGCCCAGAAACTTTACGAAGGGATAGAAGTAGGCGAGGTAGAAGGTGTCAGCGGTAAATCTATAGGCCCCATAGGCCTTATAACCTACATGAGAACGGATTCGACGCGAATATCCTCCGAAGCAGAAGGGCATGTCAAAGATCTCATAGGTCAGACTTACGGTTCCGATTATCTGCAGGGGGGTACCGTTAAAAAAAAGAGTAAAGCCGGCGCAGACGCTAAAAAGGTTCAAGACGCGCACGAAGCGATAAGGCCTACCGACGTATCGTTGGTGCCGAAAAAAATTAAAGATTTTCTAACGCCCGACGAATACAAGCTTTACAACCTAATATGGACATATTTTACCGCGTCTTTTATGAGCGCAAGTATATATGACCGGTATAGCATAACCTTAAAGGGCATCGGCAGGGATTTACAGAACAACGAAAGGAAAGAATATAGCCTTAGAACGACCGAAAGCGTATTGAAATTCGACGGATTCCAGAGAGTGATAAACGAAAACATACGGGCTAAAACAGAGGATAAAGAAAAAGAGGGCGACACCTTGCCCGCATTATTAAAGGTATTTGAGTTTCTTTCCGAAGGAGACCCTTCAGTCATAAAAAAAGTAGATACATTTCAGCATTTTACTCTCCCTCCCCCAAGATACACCGAAGCAAGCTTGGTAAAAGCCTTAGATGAAAACGGCATCGGAAGACCTTCTACGTATCAAAGTATAATCTCAAACATAAAAAACAAAGATTATGTTGCTACGACGACGGAAACGGCACCCCGACGCTCGGCGGAGCAGGCTAAAAACACCTCGCCTGCCAATGCCCCCCAAAAAGGCGGCTCAACATTAAAATTTAAACCTACCGAGCTTGGCATTATCGTATCGGATATATTAAAGGCAGGCTTCTCGGACATAATAAATTTAAAGTTTACTGCAAACATGGAAGTTAAATTAGATAATATCGAAAAGGGTTTGATAGGCAAAAATGACCTGCTTACCGATTTTTACGATAAATTTATGAAGAGCCTTAAGGAGGCCAAAAAGAATATTAAAAATATAAAAGGAACCTCGGAACCCACCGATATAATATGCGAAAAGTGCGGAAAGCCCATGGTTATAAAGATGGGCAGATTCGGAAAGTTTTTAGCATGCAGCGGATATCCGGAATGTAAAAATACAAAACCGGTACCGGTTAAGCATAATAAATCTAAAATATCTTGCCCAACCGACTGCGGGGGCTATCTAACGGAAAAACGAACAAAAAAAGGCAGAAGATTTTACGGCTGTTCCAGCTATCCCAAATGCGATTATGCAACATGGACATTACCTGCAGAAACTAAAAAAGAAACCGGCGAACATTAATAAAATTAAAATAAAGGAGGTGGTATTATGTCTAGCGGTATCTTTCCATTTCTTAAAGATGTTTCGATTAAAACTAAAATTATCGTTCCACTCGTTTTATTAGTCATTATTCCTATAGCGTTAATCGCATACAACTCATACAACCTTCAGAGAGAGCTTACGATATCTCTGACGAAGCATGATGCTTTAGTAACCGCAAAGACTGCTCTTTCAAGTCTTAATGCGATGATGCTAAACGGAACCATAATGAAAAAAACCGATAGAAAACAGCTTTTTTCCATTTATAAAAAAATACGAGGGGTAAAGGGGTTTAAGGTAATCAGGGGTAGTATTGTTAACTCTGAATTCGGCAAGGGACTAAAGGAAGAAGAACCAAATTCGTCTTTTGATAATAAAATCTTAAATTCCGACAAAACGCAGACAAAAATCATTTATAAAAACGGTGCGCCGTCCGCACTTATGGTAGGGGTACCCTTTGTGGCAAAAACAAATTCAAGGGGAATAAACTGCATGACCTGCCATGTAAAAGCCTCTCCCGGGGATATTTTAGGGGGCATAAAATTAACATATTCTTTAAGGCAGCTTAGAAATTCTCAGAATGTTTTCACCGAAAATACTTTAATCATTGCAATAATTTCCATTGTCGCAATTATATTATTTCTTTACTTTATTATAAACAGCGCCATAATTAAACCTATTGCTAAAATGTCAAGGCTTGCGGACAAAATATCAAAGGGTAACTTTGAGGAAGAAATCGCCCATCCCAGAAACGATGAAATAGGTTCGCTTGCCAAGTCTTTCAACCTAATGGAGATAAGTTTAAAAAAAGCAATGGAACTTTTAAGCCATGGCAAAAATAAAAAATAATTAAATATTTTTTAGAGGGCGTTCGCCAAAAATAACGGTCCCGAGCCTTATTATCGTAGCGCCCTCTTCTATCGCATCCTCAAAATCGCCAGACGTTCCCATGGACAGAGTTGAAAGCTTTTCCCTGTACATGCCCTTGGCGTTAACATCCTCAAGGATTTCTCTAAGCATCTTGAAACACTTTCTACCGCCCTTTCCAAGCGGAGGCATAGTCATGAATCCCTTGAGACTTAAATTATCTAAGCGATTTAAATCTCTAACTAAATCATAAACTCCGTCGATTTTAACCCCGTTCTTGGTCTTCTCGTCTGCAACATTCACCTCCATTAATATGTTCGTCGCAATATTTTCCGAAGCAGAGCGGTCATTTAACCGCGTTGCAAGTTTAAGGCTATCTACGGAGTGAATCAGATCGGTCTTGCCTATTATATATTTGACCTTATTTTTTTGAACATGCCCTATAATATGCCAGCTTAGCCTCTTACCCGTGAACCCTATTAACGCTTCGTATTTAGGCAGAAACTCCTGAATATAATTTTCCCCGAAGACAGTTATCCCGCCGTCAAGCGCCTCTATGATCTCCCGCGTATTTCTTGTTTTAGATGCGGCAAGAACCGTTATGTCGGAAAAATTACGACCGCTTCTTGCCGCGGCACTTTTTGCCCGCCCAATAGCAGCGTTTATGTTTTCATATATAGAACCTTTATACATATGCCTCTACTTTGTTTTTACAGCGTTTATATCATATTGTTATATATAATAATACATTTATATGATATGGTCGAAACTAAATATCCGACTGCATAGGGTATTTTCAAATCAAGCCCTTAGCCCTTAAATATGCGGCGTCAACTGCCGAATCAATAACGTATTTAATTCGTCCCTCTTCAAGCTTGGCGAGTCCGTATGCAGTCGTTCCTCCGGAAGAGGTTACCATATCTTTTAGTTCTTTCGTCGATGTTTTTGAAAATTCATTGCTGTTAAGAATTTCTGCGGACCCTAAAATAGTCTGCACGGATAGCGTTTTTGCAATTTCCTTTGGAAGACCTAATTTAACCCCTGCCTCTATTAATCCCTCTGCTATCAAAAAGATATAGGCCGGACCGCTACCGCTTAAGGCCGTAACCGCATCAAAATATTTTTCGTCTGCCGAAACGACCTTTGAGGATGTTTCTATCAGTTTAATAATTAAACAGGCGTCCTCCTTGTAAACGTTAACATTGTGACAGATTACGCTCATACCCTTGCCTACCAAAGAATTTATATTCGGCATAACCCTGAATATTTTAAGTGGGTGGCTTTGCTTTATAAAATCTTTCAGCATTTTATCGAAAATTCTTTCAATAAAATCTATCTTAATTCCGCCTGCAATAGAAACAAAAACCGGCGGTTTTTTACCCTTAATAAAATTATTTAACGTCTGCGCCGAAACCTCAAGAACGCTTTCAACGGAATACGGCTTAACGGCTATAAAAACCGTATCGCAGTTTTCTACGATTTCTCCGATACTGCTTAAAGCGTTTACTCTCAAGCTATTTTTGACAAATTTGGTTCTTTCGTCGTCGGGATCATAAAAAAAAATCTTTATATTCGATTCCGCGTCTCTCATTCCCTTTATCAGCCCATATGCCATATTTCCGGCACCTATAAAACCGACAATTCGTTCTTTTGCAAGCATATACCCTCCATATTTTCTAAATTATTTTTGATATTATTGCTGCATCTTAATTCTTAAAATCGCCTATCGGTTAAATCAGACGGGATTCCCTTAAAATAGGAATCAGTTTCTGAATACATAATCCCAAAACATTTTCGAAAGAACCCAAGTAGGACTCTATAATTCCGCCTTCATCCTGAATTCCGTAACTTCCGGCTTTATCCATGGGAGAATGTTTATTTAAATATTTAACTATATCTTCCTTGCTTAACGGCCTTATTGCAACCAACGTCTTATCAAAAACCGTTTTATAAACGCCGATATTTTTATTTATCAAACAAGCACCGGTATAGACGTAGTGAATTTTGCCGGAAAGCAGACTTAATGTTTTAACCGCGTCTCTAAAATATTTCGGCTTACCGAAGGTTTTTCCGTTAAAATAAATAACCGTATCCGAACCGATTATGAAGCTATCCGGATAATCATCCTGTAAACTTTCGGCTTTTTTCAGCGCCAAATCGGAAACAAAACACTCTATGGATATTGTTTTCTCGTCAAACCTCGTTTCAACCGAAAGCCTGTGCTTCATACCGATAAAGTTAAGCCCTAATTTTTCGAGTAAATAACTCCTTCTTTTCGAAGACGAAGCCAATATTATTTTTTTTTCCATTATATGTAAATTTTGATACTTCAATACTATACGATTATATAGTTTTTTCCGTGTATTTATCAACAGAATTAATAAATTAACTTGATTTTAAAATAATTGTATAATATTCTATAAGAATGTTGTCAATTGCAGAAAACACCTTAAACACAAAACCTGCTAAATCTACCGAGCATGCCGACGGCGAGAAACATGTCCATTCCCATTCATTGGGTTTAAACGGCGAATCTTTCAGATCGGAAAAAAACCTAAAAATAGCATTTTTTCTCACTATTTTTATACTCCTTGTGGAATTTAGCGGCGCTATTATTTCTAAGAGTATGGCGTTGTATTCCAATTCCGGACATATCTTGGTAGATGCGTCGTCGCTTCTACTTGCATGGTTTGCCCAAAAACAGATAAGAAAAATACCTAACGGAAAAAATACTTACGGCTATCATAGGATGGGAATATTAGCGGCTCTTTTAAACTCGCTTTTGCTTTTAATAATATCCGCAGTATTAATTTACGAAAGCTATTTGAGGCTCCTTCGTCCGGAAATAGTTAATTCGAAGATTATGATAATATTTCCGATAGTAAGTCTGTTTATAAATGTTTTAATAGGACTAAAAATTCATAAAGACATTCATAGCAATTTAAACCTAAAGGGTTCATTTTTCCATATACTGGGAGATTCTCTTATTTCAGTAGCTATCATAGCCGCCGGAATAATTATTTACTTTACCGGGCTTGATTATGTAGACCCAATAATGAGCTTGATCGTTTCGCCCATTATTGCAATAGGAGCATTTTCCGTTATAAACGAAACAATAAATATACTATTGGAAGGCGTTCCTAAAGAAATTGATTTTCTGAAGGTCAAAACCGAGATTCTTAAAAAACGGGGAGTGGAAGAAGTGCACGACCTTCACATATGGAGTATGTCTAAATCTTTTAGGCTACTAAGCGCCCATATTCTCATAGAGAAAAATATATCTAATTCATCGGATATATGCTGTATTATAGAGGATATTCAAAAAACCCTCAAGGAAAAATTCGAAATAAACCATGTAGTGATACAACCGGAGCTGACTATTTGCGATATGACAAATACTTTTTGCATCCATCAAAATGTTTAGGATAATCATAGACGGTTTATTTTTTACTTGAAATTATTTTTTAAATATGTAAAATATTACTAACATTAAATCTGAATGGAACACTTTGTGCATGAGGTTTATAACATCCGAGTTAATATCGAACGCCGTTAAAAATTTAATAATCAGCTCAAGCATTAATTTGCCAGAAGATACCCGTAAAAGTTTAAAGTTAGCCCTCGAGAAAGAAATTTCCGAATCCGGAAAGACCGTCTTAAGTCAAATATTGCTGAATGCCGACATTGCAGAACTTGAAAATAAGCCGCTGTGTCAGGATACCGGCCTTGCCGTATTTTTTGTAGAAATAGGTGCCGACGTTACCGTTAAGGGTAAAAATTTAACCGATGCTATAAATGAAGGTACAAGGGCGGGGTACTCGGAGGGATTTTTAAGAAAATCTACGTGCGATCCTTTCACAAGAAAAAATATCGGAGACAATACTCCGGCAATAATACATTATGACGTTACCGATGGTGATAAGCTTAAAATAATGTATTCCGCCAAGGGTGGCGGAAGTGAAAATATGAGTAAAATAAAAATGTTGCGTCCTTCAGACGGAAAAGACGGGATTATCAATTTTGTCGTTGAAACGATGCGGGAGGCGGGACCGAATCCATGCCCCCCTAATATCGTAGGAATAGGTATCGGCGGCAATTTTGAAAGGTCCGCTATTCTTGCAAAAAAATCTCTTTTTAGGGAATTGGGCTCAAGAAACGACGACGACGAATTAAACGAAATGGAAAGAATTATCTTTGAAAAAGTTAATAATATCGGAACGGGGCCGATGGGGTTCGGCGGGATTTATACGGCGATAGGCGTGCATATAATCAAAGAGCCGTGCCATATAGCAAGTCTTCCCGTTGCCGTAAATCTCGGATGTCATTCGTACAAACACGGCGAAGCCGTCATTTAACTTATATATAAACAAAATGAATATCAAAAAACTAAGCGCTCCCCTTACAGATGATACAATATTAAGTCTGAGGACAGGCGACGAGGTATCTATAAGCGGGACGATCTATACCGCAAGAGACCAAGCCCACTTTAGGTTGGTCAAGCTAATAGAGGAAAATAAACCCCTACCTTTTGATATTCAAGGACAAATTATTTACTATGTCGGGCCCACCCCGGAAAAACCGGGCGAAGTTATAGGCTCGGCCGGACCCACTACAAGCTATAGAATGGATGCGTATACGCCCACGCTGATTAAACTCGGATTAAAGGGAATGATAGGTAAGGGCAAAAGATCTATTGAAGTAAGAGAAGCGATGCAAAAATATAAGGCGGTGTATTTCGGTGCCATTGGAGGGGCGGGGGCATTAATTTCCAAAACCATAAAAGATGCTAAGGTCATTGCATATGAAGACCTTTTGTCCGAAGCCGTCCGTAAACTCTTAGTCGAAGACTTCCGCGTCGTCGTCATAAACGACGCATACGGCGGAGACTTGTATGAAGACGGAAAAAAACAATACGAAAACAAATATATTAATAGATAGAACTAATTAAACTCATAACACATATTTATCGTTATTATGGACATTCACGAATATCAGGCAAAAGAACTTTTGAACAACAGCGGCGTTAAGACTCTTAAGTCTGTCTTGTGTCGTAACCCTGAAGAAGCATACAGGGCTTATCAGGTATTGTCGTCTTCGCTCGTTGCCGTAAAGGCTCAGGTTCACGCAGGCGGAAGAGGAAAGGCCGGCGGTGTTAAGATAGTAAAATCTGCCGACGAGGCTAAATCCATTGCCGAAAAAATGATAGGCATGAATCTAATTACCAAACAAACAGGGAAAGAAGGAAAAATCGTGAGAAAGGTCCTTATAGAAGAGGGGGCCGCAATAGTAAAAGAGTATTATCTATCCGTTACGATAGACAGAAAGATATCGTCTGTCGTGTTTGTCGTAAGCGCAGATGGGGGCATGGAGATTGAAGAAGTATCTAAAAATACTCCCGAGAAGATTTTAACCGTTTCAATCAACCCGATGCATGGCGTAAAATCCTTCCATATACTCAAAATGCTTTTATTTCTCGGCATTAAAAAAAATCTTTACAATGATTTTTCTAATCTTATAAACCTTTTATACAACGCTTTTGTTAAGGAAGATATGTCAATGCTTGAGATTAATCCGTTAATTCTAACCGAAGCAAACCTGTTTATCCCATTAGACGCTAAAATAATATTAGACGATAACGCATCCATAAGGCACCCTTATTTTAGCGACTTTGAAGACGAGGACGAGGAAGAGCCCTTAGAGATTAAAGCAAAAAGCGTTGGGCTTAATTATATAAAACTAGACGGAAACGTCGGATGCATGGTGAACGGCGCAGGACTTGCCATGGCTACGATGGATACTATTAAAGAGTTTGGAGCGATGCCGGCTAATTTTCTTGATGTAGGCGGAACGGCCGATAGTAAGAGGGTAGAGACGGCATTTAACATTCTTTTGTCCGACAAAAATGTCAAGGGTATATTTATTAATATATTCGGCGGGATCGTCAAGTGCGATATGGTTGCGAAAGGGGTTATCACCGCAGCTAAAAATATCGGATTAAAATTGCCCGTCGTCATAAGATTGGAAGGCACTAATGCAGAAACTGCCGTAAAATTAATCAATAACTCCGAAATGAATTTTATAGTTAGTAGAGACCTTGCGGATGGAGCTAAAAAAATTTCGGATATAGTTAATAAAACAAAAACAAATTTATGAGCATACTGATAAATAAAAATACTTCTGTATTAGTTCAGGGAATTACCGGAAAAGAAGGGTCGTTTCATGCTTTAAAATGTATAGAATACGGCACAAACATTATTGCGGGCGTTACCCCGTTTAAGGGCAAAACATTATTTAACGAATCCATACCTGTTTACAATACGATAGAAGAGGCAAAAAAAGAGGGCAAAAAGATAGACGCAACGATGGTTTTCGTTCCTGCCGGCTTTGCCGCTTCAAGCATAATAGAGGCAATAGAAGCAGAAATTTCGCTCATAGTTTGCATAACGGAGGGTATACCGGTAATGGATATGTTGAACGTCAAAGCCGCCTTAAATTGCTCGAAATCTATTATGATAGGGCCGAATTGTCCCGGAATTATTACTGCAGACGAATGTAAAATCGGCATTATGCCCGGATTTATTCATAAAAAAGGTAAAATAGGTGTTTTATCCAGGAGCGGCACGCTCACGTATGAAGCGGTGAACCAGATTACTAAAGCGGGGTTTGGCGAAACTACCTGCATAGGTATCGGAGGCGATCCCATAATAGGTTCTTCCTTTACCGACTTTTTAAGGCTGTTTGAAAAAGATCCCGAAACAGAAGCGGTAGTCATGATTGGAGAAATAGGAGGGACCGCGGAAGAGGAGGCTTCGGAATTCGTTAAAAACAATATGAAAAAGCCCGTTGTGGGATTTATTGCCGGTAAAACTGCTCCTGCGGGTAGAAGAATGGGGCATGCCGGCGCAATAATCTCCGGAGGCAAAGGAACCGCCCCCGAAAAACTTAAAACTATGGAAACAAATGGAGTATATATTGCCGATAATCCCTCCGTAATTGCCGAAACGCTCAAGAAGGCTCTAAAACTTCATTAACCAATAAAACTTTCGTAGGAGGCTAACGTGCCCGAAAAAAACAATAAAAATCTAAACGACGACGCGGCTATCGTTGCACCTGCAAATTTTAACGCATGTGACGGTGGAGAGATCGAAATCGAAACAAATGACGGACTTACGATGAGGAAGACTTCGGGAAAAGGGAAAAGGGGTAATACCACGATTAGTATAATCGTCAACTATTGCAAGGGATGTGAACTTTGCGTAGCGTTTTGTCCCGAGCATATTCTTGAGATGGACAAAGAGATAGTCAAAGTCATTGATATATCTAAATGTACCAAATGCAATATGTGCGAATATTTATGTCCCGATTTTTCGATTAGCGTAGAATAGCATAATAACGGTTAATAACGGGGGAATAATACAACAATGGCTAAAAATATAAAATTGATGCAGGGAAATGAAGCAATTGCTGAGGGAGCGATTATAGCGGGATGCAATTTTTTTGCGGGCTATCCTATAACTCCGTCTTCCGAGATAGCGGAGCTTTTATCAAGTAAACTTCCAAAAACCGGCGGTGTATTTCTTCAGATGGAAGATGAAATTTCCGCCTTGGGAGCGGTACTTGGCGCTGCATTAGGCGGAGCCAAAGCGATTACCGCCTCTTCCGGTCCGGGTATTTCGTTAAAGCAGGAACATATAGGCTATGCATCAATGAGTGAGATTCCATGCGTTATTGTAAACGTTATGAGAGGCGGACCATCTACGGGTTTACCGACACTTCCCGCGCAGAGCGATATTATGCAGGCAAAATGGGGGACGCACGGAGACCACGCAATCATAGCAATTGTACCTTCAAGCGTTAACGAATCTCTTTATGAAACCATAAGGGCATTTAATTTATCCATAAAATATAGAACACCGGTTCTCATTCTAACCGATGAAATAATCGGTCACATGAGGGAAAAGGTTGTAGTTCCCGATAAAAGCGATGTTGATATAATAGACGTAAAATTACCTGACGTTCCTCCTGAAGAGTATAATCCGTATAACTACACAAGTGGTGCAGTAACGCCGTTAGCCCCTATGGGTGAAGGATATCGCTATCACGTTACAGGGCTTATTCACGGCGAAACCGGTTTTCCCTCTCAAAAAACGGAGACTATTAAAAATGCGCAGAACTGGCTTATAGATAAAATTTATAAAAATATTGAAGACATAGAAAAATTCGATGAATTTCAAACCGAGGATGCGGATATACTTGTAGTTGCTTACGGCTCTACTTCGCGTTCGACGAGGCAGGCCGTCATGATGGCAAGAACCGCCGGTATAAAAGCAGGCATGTTTAGACCTATAACAATATGGCCCTTTCCGGAAAAACAAATTTCTAATCTCTCAAAAAGAATTAAAAAGATTTTAGTTCCGGAAATGAATATGGGGCAGATAATTTTAGAGATTCAAAGAAATGCTTGCGAGAGTCAGGTTTATGGTTTAAATGTAGTTACCGGAGAACCGATTACTCCCGATCAAATTTACGCAAAGATAAAAGAAATAGCGGAATCATAATTAATCTTACTTATATATGCAGGAGATTTAAAATGATAAAAACAAAATTCGATTATGATAAATATTTGCGAAAAAATACGCTGCCGCATATATGGTGCCCCGGTTGCGGAGACGGAATCATTCTAAAGGCTCTTTTAAGGGCTATTGATAAATGCGAATACCCCAAGGATGACGTCGTAGTAGCATCCGGTATCGGCTGTGCCTCCAGGCTTCCCGGCTATGTCGATTTCAACACGATTCACACTACGCACGGAAGGGCATTAACGTTTGCGACAGGAATTAAAATGTTTAAGCCGAGGCTCAAGGTTATTGCGATATCAGGCGACGGTGATGCCCTGGCGATAGGCGGAAATCATTTTATACACGCCGCAAGAAGAAACATAGATATAACCATGATTATTTTTAATAATTATACGTATGGAATGACCGGCGGGCAGTATTCTCCGACACAGCCGCTCGGCACATATTCCACCACAACGTCTTTCGGAAGTATCGAACAGCCTTTTGATGCTTGTAATTTGGCTCAAGCGGCAGGGGCGACATGGGTAGGCAGATCAACTTCATATCATGCCGTTCAACTTGAAAAGTTTATAGTCAGTGCTCTTAAACACACCGGTTTTTCGGTCTTAGAAGTTATCACAAACTGCCATATTTCCTTCGGAAGAAGAAATAAAATGAAATCTCCCGTCGAAATGGTTAAATATCAAAAAGAAAAGGCTATTCCTATCCGTTCTGCCGAAAATATGTCCGATGAGGAATTAGCCGGAAGATTCAAAACCGGAATTTTTCTTGAAAACACCGATAAGCCGGAATTTTCAAGCGAGTATCGTAAAATGGCTGAAACGTTAAAAACAAAATAGTAAAATTCATAATTTAAAAGAGGGCACCGAATATGAACGACAGGATTGAATTCAGGTTTTCCGGATCGGGCGGTCAGGGTTTAATATTGGCCGGAATTATATTGGCGGATGCTGCCGCAATTTATGAAGATAAGAATGCGGTTCAAACTCAGTCTTACGGACCTGAGGCGAGAGGCGGCTCCAGCAAATCTGAAGTGATCGTATCCGATAGCCCTATCGAATACCCTAAGGCGACAAAGGTAGATTATATGGTTGCTCTGACGCAAGAATCCTTCAATAAATACATAGACGACGTTAAGGAAACAGGCATTGTTATCGCCGATAAAGAGCTTGTAACGGATTTTTCAAAGGCAAGAGGCAAGCTTTACGTAATAGATATGGTAAAATCGGCGAGAGAAGAACTTGGGAAGGTTCTTGGATTAAATATTATAGCCCTTGGCGTACTTGTCGAGATATCAGGAATAGTTTCTCACGAGTCTATTAAAAATGCACTTATAAAAAGAGTTCCGAGTGGATTTGAAGATTACAATAAAAAAGCAATAGAGATAGGTTTTAAATTAGGAAAAGAGATTAAAAATAATAATTAAAGAGCAAATATAATCAATAAAAAAGAGGTATTACTTAAATGATAGAGCAAACACTTTCCATTATAAAACCGGATGGGGTTAAAAAAGGCTTAACCGGTAAAATCATATTGATGTTCGAGGAAAATGGATTTGAAATTAAGGCGATAAAAAAGGTTCAGCTCACAAAGAAAGAGGCTGAAGGATTTTATTACGTTCATAAGGATAGACCCTTTTTTAACAGTTTAATCAGCTTCATGACAGAGGGCGCTATTATTCCCATGGTATTGTCTGCCGAAAGCGCAATTTCAAAAAACAGAGAAATTATGGGTGCCACCAACCCAAAAGATGCAAAAGAAGGCACTATTAGGAAAATGTTTGCGGAAAGCATAGAAAGAAATATCGTTCATGGATCGGATTCTCCGGAATCATCTAAATCTGAAATTTCATTTTTCTTTAATATTTTTGAAATATTATAAATATTAGAAATGCCTGCGGCGGGATTTAAAAAACGAGATATAGAAGCAATAATAAGCCTGTTTGAAGAACATTATGGTAATTTGGCTCCATTTTTAAACTTTAACAATGCTTTTCAGCTTTTAATCGCCGTTATTTTATCTGCTCAGTGTACCGATAAAAGGGTTAACATAATAACTACGGAATTATTTAAACACTATGTTAAACCTTCCGACCTTGCAAAGAGAAACCTTGAGGATTTTGAAGAAGAGATTAAAACCTGCGGAATGTTTCATAATAAGGCAAAAAATATAATCGAAACGTCAAAGATACTTGCGGATAAATTTAATAATACGGTTCCGAGAGATTTTGACGTTCTCATCGGTCTTCCGGGCATAGGAAGAAAATCCGCCAATGTCATACTCGGTATATATTTTAACGAAGATAGAATGCCTGTGGATACGCATGTATTCAGGGTTGCTAACCGCATAGGGATTGCCGACGCAAAAACAGTCGAAAAGACGGAAAAGGCACTTACCGAAATAATTCCGAAAAATTTCCGAATGAAATTTCACACGTGGTTAATTAACCACGGAAGAATTTATTGCAAAGCCAAGAATCCAAATTGCTCTGAATGCTTTATGAAAGATTACTGTAATTATTATGGCAATATGTGATAATAATCATAAAAATTATGCTGTTGAATTGATATAATAAAGAACAATATGAGTCCTATAATAAGATATTTTACCATAGCTTCGTTGATCTACTTGATTATCGGGGCAGGATTAGGTTTAATTATGGCGGTCTACCCTGCGTCTATAGGTTACCTGCTTTTAGCACATGTCCATTTTCTTTTACTCGGTTTTATCGCCATGATGATATACTCGGTCAGTTATCATGTTTTGCCAAGATTTAGCGGCTTTAAACTATATAGCGAACCACTTATGGCCGTTCAATTTTATCTTGCAAATATCGGCTTGATAGGCATGACGTTAACATGGATTTTCTTTAAAGACGAGGTCCACGGGTTTTACCCTATCTTGCTTCTCGGCGTTTTTGCTTTTATGGAGTTTGTAGGCATCTGTGTTTTTGTTTTTAACCATATAATGACGTTATCCGGTAAGGGCGGTATAGCAGAAAATGAAATAATTTAATCTATTTCAGCCGTAATATTTTATGCAGTTGCATTCCCAACCTGACGTTTAATCCGTCTTTTAATATTTTTAATGCCAGATCTCTTGAGGGAGTAGTCCCTCCGACTGCAGAAAATATTATCTTTTTTGTTTTTAATTTATGGGTTGTTAGAAAATATTTTGCAAAATCATAGTCTTCCTCCGTTCCTATGACAAATTTTATCTCATCTGATTTATTGACGTAATTCAAATTTTCATAATTGAATTTTTCTGAAAAACCGCTGGAGGGGCATTTTATATCAACTATTTTAATAACCTTTTCGGAAACATTTCTTAAGCTCATCGTTCCGTTGGTTTCTAATAAAATTAAATATTCCGATTTGATCAATTCATCAAAAAGGTCGTATACGGATTCCTGAAGCAGGGGTTCGCCCCCGGTGATTTCAACAAGCCCTTTCTCGTCTCCGATATTGCATAAAATTTTTATAATACTGCTTATGCTCAACTTTTTAGCATTTTTGACTGTTAAAGCCTCTTTTGTATCACAGTAAGAACATTTGAGATTACAGCCGGCAAGCCTCACGAACTTACATGGATAACCGGCAAAAGACGATTCACCCTGAATGCTGTAAAAAATATTATTTACATATAACATAAATACAAATCAATTTGAATATTTTGTAAAATTATTATATAATTAAGCGAAAAGCAATATACGAGGTAAAAATGTTTGGTGTAGGAGCTCCTGAATTAATTATTATAGCGGTCATCGCCTTACTAGTGTTTGGACCTTCAAAACTTCCTGAAATCGGAAAAACTATAGGTAAAGGATTAAGAGAGTTCAAGAAGGCTTCGTCGGATCTCAAGGACCAGGTCAATCCGTTAAGCGATATCGAGGAACCAAAACCGGAACCGGAACCAAAAAGCATCACTAAAGGAAAAAACGTTTCCGTCAAAAAACCCATAAGAAGAAAACCGACCGAAAAATTAAATGCTTCCGTCAAAAAAACGGCGAGAACCACTAAAAACAAAACCTCCAAAAAATCTAATTCTCACCGTACATCTCCTAAGTCTAATGAGACAGTAAAGTAGATTTAAACATCCAAATTTACTACGTTAAGAGCGTTATCCTCTATAAATTTACGCCTCGGCTCTACTCTGTCTCCCATAAGGATATCAAACATACCGTCGGCCTCTACGATATCGTTTATGTTAACCTTCCTTAATGTTCTAGTCTCTTCGTTCATGGTTGTTTGCCATAACTGATCAGGGTTCATTTCTCCAAGCCCTTTATACCTCTGAACAGACATATTTTGAGGAATTTTAGATTTAATAATATCATAAAATTCATTCATATCTTTTACCGTATGTTTTTCGGATTCCGATACGATAATTACATTTAAGAAATCAAATAATTTTATCTCTCTGTACAAATTATAAACAGTCCTGTAATTAATGGATTCTAAAAACCTCTTATTAACATAAGTGGGTTGATTGAAGTTATCGTATTTAATCGATGCCGTATAATAATCTTCAAAATCCGCATCCTCAGCAATACTTATATCGTAATCTTCGCTTTTACAAAAATCAATCAAGTTAGTCAATTTATCGGAATATTGATGATCTACAAGCATATCTTCCGAAGAAAGATCATTGCTTATTAAATACTCTACTATTTTTTTATTTATATGTATTTTGTTCAATTTATTAATTAAACTCTTATAGTTTTTTATTTTACTTATAGCTTCTTTAACCCATTTCTTGTCTAAAATATGCTCCGTTGAATCAGACTGCCCCCTGTAAACATTTAAGGAATTAAGGGACTCGCCTATAAGAAATTCGTCTAATGTCTCGTCGTCCTTAAGGTAAATTTCATTATTTCTCCTTTTAACCCTATAAAGCGGGGGCAATGCAATATATAAATAACCGTTTTCTATAACTTCTTTCATATATCTGTAAAAAAATGTAAGAAGTAACGCTCTAATGTGTGACCCGTCAATATCGGCATCCGTCATAATTATTATTTTATGATACCTAAGCTTTTCTAAATTAAAAAAACTTTCTTCTTTTTTGGAAGCACCGGATGTAATACCCCCGCCAAGCGCCGTAATTAATATTTTTATTTCATCTGAATTTAACATTTTTTCCAGCCTGGCTTTTTCAACATTTAATATTTTACCCTTCAAAGGAAGTATGGCCTGGTACCTTCTGTCTCTTCCCTGCTTAGCGCTGCCGCCCGCAGAGTCCCCTTCGACTATGTAAATTTCACACCGGGACGGGTCTTTTTCTTGACAGTCGGCTAATTTACCCGGTAAAGAAGAAAAATCCAACAAGTTTTTTCTTCTTACGAGTTCTTTTGCTCTTCTTGCCGCTTCCCTTGCCCTTGCGGCGTCTAATGATTTTTCTATTATTATTTTGGAAATATGCGGATTTTCATCTAGAAATTCCGATAGCTTTTCATTAATTAAAGATTCAACGACGCCTTTAATAAAACTATTTCCAAGCTTAGTCTTTGTCTGTCCCTCAAACTGCGGACTCGGCATTTTAAGACTAATGACTGCGATTAAGCCCTCTCTTACATCGTCTCCCGAGATTTGAACAGGTTCGCTACGTTTACTTCCTCTATCCTTAAAATTACCCATATTAGACACGTAATAGCCGTTTATGACCCTTGTCAACGCCGACTTGAAGCCTGCTAAGTGAGTTCCTCCTTCTTTCGTATTTATATTATTTACGTAAGAATATATTATTTCCGAATAGCCGTCGTTATATTGAAGCGCAATATCCATTATAACGTCTCCCTTTTTAGCCGTTATAAAAATAGGTTCTTTTATGATGGTATTCTTATTTTGATTTATATATTCTACGAATGATTTAATGCCCCCGTCATATTTGAAATCGTGTGATTTATTATTAATCTCATCTATAATATTTATATGTATACCGGCATTCAAAAAGGCAAGTTCCCTTAATTTATTCGATAAAATATCGAAATCGAAATTATTAGATTCCATAATTTCATCGTCAGGTAAAAAAGAAATAGACGTTCCGTTTTTATTCGTTTTTTCACATCGTTCAAGTTTATTGAGAGGGATACCCTTGCTATAGCTTTGCCTATAAACATAACCGTCCCTATAAATCTCCATATCTAATTTTTTTGACAAGGCATTTACGACGGAAATACCTACCCCGTGAAGACCACCGGATACTTTATATGACTTTTTATCAAATTTACCGCCTGCATGTAAAACCGTAAGAACAACCTGTGCTGCCGAAACGCCTTGCTCCTTATGAATACCCGTGGGTATTCCTCTCCCGTCATCCTCTATGGTAATACTACCGTCGATATTTATGGATATGAATATATTTTTACAATATCCCGCCAGTGCTTCATCAATGCTATTATCCACAACTTCATAAACTAAATGATGTAACCCCTCTATACCGGTTGAACCTATATACATTCCCGGTAATTTTCTTACGGCTTCCAACCCTTCTAAAACTTGAATATCCGTACTCTTATATTCATTTTTTTCATCGCTCATTTAATAACCCCTTATTTTAAATTTCTCAATATCTCATCGGCATAAATACGCCTATAGTATACATTGCTTTATCGTCGTTTTTTTCTATATGAGGTTCAATAACAAAAGGCGTATAAATAGTATTAAACCTGGTACTTACGCTATCTTCAGAAATATTAACAATAAAATCCATAATATATCTGGAATTTAATTTAATATTCATAGGCTCTCCTTTGTAATCAATTTCTATTTCATCACTTGCTTCTCCTATATTGGTATTTACGGTTTTAACCAATAAATTATTTTCCGTAAAGCCTAATTCTATAGAATGACTTTTCTCCTCTGCAAGCAAAGATACCATCTTAATGGAATTATAAAATTTTTTAGTGTTTATTATTGAAGTCTTATATCCGTCTTTAGGGATAATAGTTTCGTAATCCGGAAATTTTCCCTCTATTAGTCTTGATATGAATTTAGTATTTTTATCGGTTTCATCCGATTGTTTTTTAAATTCAAAAATGACATTGTTTAAATTTATTAAAATATTAACGACACCTTCTTTGTCTAATTTTAAAATTTCGGTTAATATTTTTTTAGGAATTATAATTCCTGTTTTTAATAAATTATAAATACCGTCGTTTTTTTTACCCATATAATCAATTTTAAATTGAGTTAGCGATAATCTATGTCCATCCGTAGCCACTAATCTTAAATAATCTTTTTCGTTAGAATTAACTAAAACGAAATACACGCCGGTAAGGTTTCTTTTTGTATCCTCATTTAAAGCCGTAGAAAAAATAACGTTACCGATAAGCGTTTTTAAAATTTTTAAGTCTATATCAAAATTATCCTCCGACTTAAAATCCATAATAGTAGGATAATCAATAGCAGGAACCGTAGTTAATTTAAAAATGGTTTTCTTGTAACTAATCGTAACCATACCGCTTTCATTTTCTATAAAATCTATACGTAAATTATCAGACGCGGCTATTTTGTTTTCAGGAAATTCTTTTACTATACTGTAGATCTTTTTAGAATTAACCGTTATTTTTCCCTTAGATATAATTTCAGCGCTGCAATATGTAATAATACTGATTTCTAAATCGGTAGCACTTATTTTTATAAAATTATTATCTATATTTTCAATCAGTAAATTAGAAACTATAGATAAAGATCCTTTTTTTTCTGAAGCTCCTTGAACGGTCGCAAGGCAATTCAAAAAAACCTTCTTCTTAATTTTAAAATTCAACATATTCGTTATCCCTATTATTATTATATTTTATTAATTTTAAAAACAGTAGTAGTAGTAATACGGTTTAAAACGTTTATAAGTATATAACGTATTAAGATAACTATACATATTCTTGTTAAAAAACATGTGCTATTTTTTCCTCTTATTTCAAGAAAACTGTTTAATTCTTTTCTCAATAAAAGAATTAAACAGTTTTAATCAGTTTAATTATACTATTTAATGTCCTTTCTAACTCTTCGTTATCTTTTAAAATCTTTTTAACTTTATTCACGGCATATATAATGGAAGAATGGTCTTTTCCGCCAAATTTATTACCTATTTCGGGAAATGATAGTTCAGTATTGTTTCTTATTAAATACATTGCTATTTGTCTCGGTTCCACAAATTCTTTTAATTTTTTATTCGATTTAATATCGGCAATCTTAATATTAAAATAATTACATACTGATTTTATAACATTTTCGGCGGTTATAATTTTTTTATTTTCTCTTAATAAATTTGAAGTTGCTTCCATTGCAAGATCGACGGTTATAGGCTTTCCTGCAAAAGATGAATATGCCGATACTCTAATCATTGCTCCTTCTAATTCTCTTATATTAGAATCAATTTTATTAGCCAAAAGGCTTAAAACATCATCCGGAAAATCAATATTATCAAGAAAAGCTTTTTTTTTAAGAATAGCAACTCTAGTTTCAAAGTCAGGAGGTTGAATATCGGCAATTAATCCCCATTCAAATCGCGATCTTATTCGCTCTTCAAGGCTGACTATATCTTTAGGAATTTTATCGCTTGATACTACAATCTGCTTTTGATTTTCATATAACGTATTGAAAGTGTAAAAAAATTCTTCCTGTGTCCTTTCTTTTCCGGCAATAAATTGTATATCATCAATTAATAATATATCGACATTTCTATACTTATTCCTAAATTCAATCATTCTGTCGTCCCTTATGGACGTAATCATTTCATTTGTAAATTTTTCCGATGAAACAAGGCATATATTTAATTTTTTTTCTTTAATTATTTTATTTGCAATAGCATTGAGTAAATGTGTTTTGCCGAGCCCAACATCACTATAAATAAACATAGGGTTATATGTTTGACCGGGAAGGTTGGCAACGGCAAAACTTGCAGCATGAGCAAACTGATTTCCGGAACCTATAATAAAATTTTCAAAGGTATATCTGGAATTTAAGCTTACGTAGTTTTTTTTAAATATTTTATTATTTTCGGTATTTTTTACGACATTGATTTTTTTATTGAATATATCATGATTATTGTTTATACTCGGAACGTTAATTTTATTATCGTCGACATTAACGGCGCCGATACCTGCATCATTAATATTATATATAAAATTTAAGTCTTCTTCATTATCTAATTTTTTCCAAATGCTTAATATAATTTCTCTATAAGATTCATTGATTATATCTTTAAAAAATTTATTAGGGACATAAAATGTAATAGTATTGTTTTCTAAATATATATTGGTAGGAATAAACCATATATTAAAATTACTCACACCTATTTCTTTTTTTAATTCTTCGAGTAACGGTTCGACTTTATTCATAAAATGAGTCAGGGTATTAAAAATTTATTTGCAATGCGTTTAAATCCTATTTTCTAATAATAGAAGCAATAAAATTAAACATATTTATCAACAACTGTTGGTAACTCAAATAATATAATAATTCTAATAAGTTAAACATAACATTTTAATATTATTATGTTTAAGACTATTTAAATTTATCAAATTTTAAATTATATTTCAATTAATTTTTTATAATAACATAAGTTGAGAGTTAAATGTAAAAATAAAAAAGGCTTGACATCATCATTGTTATTTGCTTAAATTGAAATTTAATTGTAATTTTAAAATTTAGTTTGGAGTAAGATTATGAAGCGTACATATCAGCCTAGTAAATTAAAAAGAAAAAGAACTCACGGTTTTTTAGGTCGTATGAGTACTAAAAACGGCAGATTAATATTGTCAAGACGCAGAAGAAAAGGGCGTAAGATATTGGTTCCCGTTATAAGCTCTAAGTAATTTGCCGTATAACTAACGTAAATCGTTTATTTGTCGCTCGGTTATATTTTAATGGTTATTTCATCTACTACCGGATTTACATTAAAAGAAAACATTAAATTAAAAGATAAAAAGCGTATTAACTATATATTTAATAACGGAAGTAAAAAAATTCAAAAGGTTTCCATTGTTTTTTATGTAAGTTCTCAAAGGTTTAGGTTTTTGATATCCTTTAAAAGAAAGCTTTTTAATGCGGTAAAGCGAAACAGCCTAAAAAGGCGGATTAAAGAATTTATAAGGTTAAATCAATACTGCCTTAAAAAAATAGATTGCTCAATCCTAATTATAAGATCTCCTTCTTCCAATGGTCAGTTGCTTAAAGAATTAGGGTTTTTATTGGATCGATAAAATGAAAGTTTTGAATAAGTTATTTATAGGCATGATAGGTTTTTATAGGAGGTTTTTATCTCCAGCGTTACCGCAAAGTTGTAGGTTTTATCCAACCTGCTCCGAATATGCGATTGAATGTTTTAAATCTTTTGGCTTTTTTAGAGCACTGTATCTTTCTATATATAGGGTTATAAGATGTAATCCACTTTTTAAATGTGGTCATGACCCTGTCCCAAAATACTAAAGTTGAAGTACTGATATTAATATTTAAATCGGAGATTTTTTGGAAAAAAGAGTTATAATTGCCGCTATTTTATCCGTTATTTTAATATTGGGATGGGGTTATTTTGTGCCCCATACCAAGCACGCCGGTGTTACGGTTAAAAAAACAGAGCACGTACGTAATATATTGGGTTCCGCCTCAACGGTAGGTGTGCATAAAAGCCCGATAGTTGCAAAAAACACCGCATCCGAACCTGAAGAGCATATTATCCTATCAAAGTCCGTTCAATCCGCTAAAAACGTATTTTACAAAGGAAGAAAAATTCACGTTTCATTTAATGTTCCGGACGGGGCAGTATCTAAGCTAAATCTCTTAAATTATTCATACACCGAGAAGAATTTTAAGAATAAAATTAATTTAGCCAATACGAAACACATTAATCGGATTATTAATTTTATTCCCCAAAATTCCAAATCGGCAATTAAGCTTATAAACATAGAGAAGAAAAAGGATTCGGTTAAATTCATATATGCGCTTGGCAGCAGCATGATACTGACAAAAGACTATACCTTTTTAAAGGGTAAGTATGTTTTAACTAACTCCGTATCTATTAAAAATCTCACGAATAAACCCATAGAATTTAAAGGCCATTATGTTCTTTCCGCTGCCTTAAAACCGGTTTTAAAAAAATCTAATCATATAAAATTTACGCCGATCGTTTATATTAATCACGGTTCCGTAACGCCGGATATGACTCGAACAACCCACTATAGCGGAAATATATCTTTTGCGGGTTTTAATTCTAAATATTTTATGTTTTCGGCAATATCCCCGGGAAGCATTATTTCTGTTAAAAAAATAGGTAACGCAGTCTCTTTTATAATTCCCAAAGAAATATTGGTGTCCCCTAAAAAAACCGCCTATATTTCCTTAAAAATTTACGGCGGACCAAAAAAATTATCCCTGCTTGATCCCTTAGGGCATCATCTTAGTTCTACTATCGGTTTCGGATTCTTCGGATTCTTTTCTATAATCTTATTGCATATACTTGAGTTTTTCTATGGTTTTGTTCACAATTACGGTTTTGCCATAATACTGATGGTTTTAGCTATAAGAATCGTATTTTACCCCCTTACATATATAGGTTTCAAATCAATGAAGCAGATGCATAAATTAACCCCTAAAATAAATGATCTGAGGGAGAAGTATAAGAGTAATAAAACCGAATTGAATAAAAAGATCATGGAGATCTATAAAGAAAACAAGGTCAACCCCTTTGGCGGTTGCCTGCCCATGCTATTGCAGATCCCGGTTTTTTACGGCTTATATACGACACTACTAGTGGCTATTCAGCTTAGAAATGCTCCGTTTATGTTATGGATAAATAATCTTGCCGCACAAGACCCTTATTACATTTTACCGATTATAATGGGCATAACTATGTTCATATCTCAAAAGATGAACCCGACCATGGGGGATCCTACTCAGGCTAAAATAATGTTGATTCTTCCTATAGCTTTTACGTTTCTTTTTATTCATTTTCCGGCAGGACTTCTTTTGTACTGGACCGTCAATAATATATTGACTATCGCACAGCAGTATAGTATTAATAGAAAATTTGCTTAGTTTTTGAGCGGTTAGGTCGGGCTTTATTCTATTAAATGATTTCAGGTTGTCTAAAAATGACCGTTAAAACTCCGTTTGATAGGGAAATAGAAACGATTTGCGCAATATCTACTCCGCCCGGTGAGGGTGCTATAAGCATTATAAGGGCTTCCGGTGCCGACTGTAAAACCATTTTAAAAAAAATTTTTTATCCATTTAACAAAAACTCTTCCCCGCTTAAACCGCGTTATTTTTATGCGGGTCGAATTTACGACCCGTTTATCAACTCCTTCATAGATGAAACCGCCTGTGTTTATATAAAAGGTCCTCATTCTTATACCGGAGAGGACATGTTTGAGCTATATCCGCACGGGGGTGTGTTTAATACGCGATATATATTGGAGACTATACTTAAATTAGAAGCGAGGCTTGCTTATAACGGGGAATTTACCAAAAGAGCATACCTTAATAATAAGATAAATCTTATCAAGGCAGAAGCAATCTTGGAAATCATAAAAGCCGATTCGGTAAAGACGCTTCTAATCGCCAATAATGAATTAAACGGTCTTCTGGAAACAAAGATAAGAAAGATTAGCGATGATTACATATATATTTTAGCCGTTGTAGAGGCGCTGATAGATTTTCCGGATGAAGAGTTCAAGGATATGGACAGCAGGTTCTTTAAGGCATCTGACAGCCTTGCTTGTTCAATTAAAGAACTAATCGGGACTTACGAAAATTATAATTTAAATCGACAGGGATTAAGTGTCGTTATAGCCGGAAAACCTAACGCCGGAAAATCCAGTCTCTTAAATACATTGCTGAAAAAAAACAGGGCTATCGTTTCCGATATGCCGGGAACTACAAGGGATTATATTGAAGATAGTATATTTTTATTTAATAAACCGATAAAAATCGTAGATACTGCCGGATTGCGTGAATCTTGCAATTCGATCGAAGCTGAGGGTATAAAGTTAACATACGAACAGATCAAAAAGGCAGATATAGTGATTTATATTTACGATGTACAGGATAATCCCGTCGATCTTAGTTTTAATCGTGAAATATTTAAGCATAAAAATGTGATTTTTGTTTTAAATAAAATCGATTTGTTATCTCGGGACGATTTAACAATTAAGAGAGATGAATTTATACGCATGATTAGTGATAAATATACCGTAGAATCTCCAAAGACGGTTTTTATGAGTACAAAAAATAATGCCGGAATAGATTTATTAAAAGATATTCTTTATGATATAATTTTAAAAATAGAAAGCAGTGTCAAAGGCGATGTCGGCATTACGACCTTGAGGCAAAAAACCCTTTTAGAAAAATCCTACGGTTTATTACAAGAAGGGATTGCAGGATATAAGAATAAAAAGCCGATAGAGCTTATATCGATAGATTTAAGAGAGGCTATCGGCTTTTTGGATGAAATGATCGGAGGCGTCACGAACGAAGATATACTTGACAGACTATTTAAAGAGTTTTGTATTGGAAAATAAATTCGCTCATTTTTTTACGCTTTACCGTTAAATAAAAGCATCCTCAAATCCGTTTGAGTATCTATCTCTATCTGTTAACGGGTCAATCCCCCAAAGATTTTCGACGTATTTGAGTATAGATGTATGCTCATGCATGACATTTGAAATATAACTTTTTTTGACGAAAGGGGAAATGATTATGCATCCCACACGTATTCCAAGTCCGTAATAATCTATAATGGGCGGTACTACATGGTCGTAAAAACCGCCACCCTCGTCCCAGTTCAAGAATATAACCGACTTCGAAAACAACGGACTTTTTCTTAGCGTCTCTATTCTTTTTACCGTGTAAGCCATCCCTGTTTTAACGTTTGCAGGGGGATGCTCCGAGTGTTCATGACTGGGCACGAGCCAGCTGAATTGCGGAAGCGTTCCCTTTTTAACATCTTCGAAATACTCGTCGGCAGGCCTTATCTTGGACCACATATTTTTATTTTTTATGAAGCTTTCGAACCATATAACCGGAACCCAATGGTGAACGTATTTTTTAGGGTCGGGCCAGCCCTCCACGTATATTTTCCATGATATTTTTTCCTTTTCAAATCTATCAAAGATAGTAGGAAAATCATAAGGCTTTTTCGGCGTCGCATCCGTTATATAACCGTTGGACTGACCGGCAATCTGGTAAAGCCTGTTAGGCAGGGTAGGCGCCATAATGGAATGAAAATAGTTCTGACACAGCGTATACTTAGTTGCATAATAATAGTAGGAAGAAAGAGCCCTTTTCGTATTGTAATAACCCATTATCACTTTGTAATTATTTACCGGTTGGTTTATTCCATCTAAAAAATAACCGTTCATCCCCCCTTTATTATAATCAGTATGTAGTGCTTTCCACGAATGGTGAGGGTCGACATTATTTGGAGTTACATACTGAAACCCGAGATCGTACGGTTTGACGCTCCCGCCCATACCGTCCGTAATACCGAGATCCAAGAGTCTTTTCGACTGACCGTTTATGGTATTGTTCATCATGCCGAAATAATGGTCGAAGCTCCTGTTTTCCTGCATTATTAGAACTACGTGTTCCGGTTTTTTAAACCTTGTATCGGCAACCGCATCATTCGCGATTAAATTGCCCGATACCATGCCCCCCAACAAGCCGGCTGCTGCAATTTTCATAAAATCTCTTCTTTTCATGTCCATAATAATCCTCTTTTTATATTTACGTTGTAGGGTTGACGGCTATAGAAACCCTCAAAAATCCGTCTTTTTTTATTATATTTATTGTTTTTACGACGCGTTTCAGATAAATCCCCTCATCGCCGTTTATAACAATAAGATCCTTCTTGTTTGCAACCCGTTGCTTCAGTAGAGCAGGAAGACCTTTAAAATTTGTTTTTTCTTTATTAAGAAAAATAGAACCGTTTTTCTTTAGCGTTACTACGAAATTATGCATTTTTATGGCAGAACCCTGAGAAGACTTTGGAAGATGAACGTTTAACCCCTTTTGATGAACCATGGAAAGAGTTACGAATATAAAAAATACCAGAAGAAAAAACATGATATCTATCATAGGCACTAATTCTATCCTTGCTTTTTTGATTTCCTGTCCCTGAGTAAGTTTCATATAATATAGTGCTTTGACTCCTCCGAATTATAATAATATTTAATTTAAAATCTCATTCAAGATTCAAGCCGGTTCTTTTACCGTGGTAAGAGTGCTACCGCCCTTATTTTCAAATAGTACTTTTTTTTCGCTCAAGTCAAAACCCTTCTTGTCATTTAAATCATTTCTTTTCACAAAGTTTTCGAATTGCAGAACTACAAATTCCATCTGTTTTTTTATTGATATAATTTTATTTTGGAAGTAATTGAAGAAGCCTAAACAAAGTATGGCTATTACAAGACCCGCAGCCGTATTCAAAAGAGCTAACGCGACTCCGCCGGTAATGGCAGTCGGGTCTGATGATACTCCACCTACCTGACCTATTACGTTAAAAGATAACATAATCCCTATTATCGTTCCGAGAAGCCCTAATAGTGGAGCCATCGTGATTAATGTATCCAAAATCCACATGTATCTTTCCATTTCCCTCGTGTGTTTCATTGCTTCTTCCATTAAATCCCCGTCTCTTTCCTCTTTCGTTAAACAAATATTATCAAAGCCAACCGAGATAAGAGATGAAAAAATCCCCGGATGTTCATTGCAATATTTCTTTGCTTTTGCAAGCCCGTTATCGCTTTTTAAAATACCCTTAATCTCCTCGGAAAAAGACGAGCCGGTTTTAATGACGCTATGAAGAAAATAAAATCTTTCGACGATAACGGCAATAGCGATAAGCAACAGTACTAGCATGGCATACATAAGCGGTCCTCCGTCGATCAACACACCTAAAACCTTAACCGCATTCATTATTGGACCTCCTGTAATTTAAAATTTATTTAATGTTTAAGTAAATAACTTTTCCGTATGTACATTAGCGATCTAATTTAAAGTGTATTTTTATCAAAAAAGTTAATGAATTTCTCGGTATGCCTTTTGGAAACGGCATGAATGGAGCTGATATTTTTATGGTTTCAATGGCCGATTTGTTTAAAATATTATACCGCGATGTCTTATTAATCTTTTCAAACACCAAATCCCCGTTTTTTAAGATTCTGAATAACATGGTCACATATCCCTCCATGCCTTCTTTCTTTGCAATTGCGGGATAAACCAAATTGCTTACTATTTTCGACTTTATCTCGCCAAAATATTTATCTAATACGCTTATAGGTATTTTTTTACGCACATGACTGACAATAGGCACGTATCTAACGATTGGAGCAATAGGGACCGCCGGCGTAGGCATGGGAATAGAAACATGATTTACCTTAAACGGAGCCGGTTTAGCCAATTTTTTAATTGAAACTTTTTTAACGATCCTTTTTAACTTTTTAACCGGGACTACCTTTTTTTTAGGCGGGATAACGACTTTTTTCTTGTGCGGAATACTGACAACGGAGATTAACATCGGCTTTGCTTTTTTTATAGGCTTTACGAAATGCCTTGCGATAACGGAAATTTCGGCAATAAGAAGCAAAAACATTATTTCTAATATTAAAGCAATTACGAATGAATATTTTAACCTTGTGTTTTTATCCGGAGGATTTTTTATAATATTTTCCATGACGTAATACCGTATCTACCTATTTAATATTTATTAATAATTTTTATTATAGCAAATTAATGTTACGGTAATATTACGTTTATATTAAATTTTTGTTACGATAAAAACCCCGTCCCTAAGTCTATTCAAAACAGGGACGGGGTTTTTAAACGTTAAGATGTTAAAACTTGAATGTTATTGTTGCATAAAACGCTATCGGCATTCCCGGATAGGCTAAGACCGCGTTCGTACCTAATTTTTTATGATATGAACGCTTGGTTATGTATTCATACTTATTATATTTATGGTCTAATAAGTTTAAAACCGTAAGTTTGATAATCGCCGCTTTCGGTAATCCGGCTTCTTGATTATTAAACGGAATTTTAGCGCTTATTGAAGCCTTTAAAACATTAAAGTTTGGGATTGTTTGACTTGACGGTACCTTAGTAGCGTCATCCATAATATACTGTTTGCCCGTATATTTATCCCATATCTTGGAAGAATAAGTGATATTACCAATTAAAAGTCTATAGTAAGCACCTATATCAAATGTTTCTTCGGGAACGTACGGAACATTGAGTCCGTTATAATTAACCTTACCCGTAACATAACTTTCATACACCGCTTTTTCATAGCTCATATTCATAAAGAGATGAAGATTGTTTATGGGATCGTCCTCAGCGTATAAATTTACGCCGTTATAGTTGGAGCTCCCCGAGGCATAAAACGATGTCCCGTCGGATAAAGTATAAGACAGCAGTATATTAGAAAAATGCTCATGATAATAGTTTACATTCAAGACGAAATCATTTAATAAACTATCGTGATGAACTAAAACCTTAAACCCTGCTGTATAGTATTGATTCTTTTCAGGTTCTAAAGCATTGGCGCCTATTTGTTGAAACGGACCGCCGCCGCCGCCTAAATGCGGGTTTTGATATGCATCCGAGTAATTTCCATAGACGGAAACATCTTTAACGATCTTGTAATTAACCCCTATAGAAGGCTCAAGTTTTTCAAAATACGTCGATGCGTTCGGCGCCTGATTCACGGAATGCCCCGGAATAGTAGAGTCGTTACCTGCCGGATTTACTAAAACCGCTTCAGGATAATATTCTGCCGAATTATTGATATAGTTTGTTCTAAAGGTAACGAAGTTTAATCCCGGAGTTATTCTCAACCTTTTAAAAAAATGAAGCGTATCCTGAATAAATGCAGAACCGAATGTTTGGTAAAAGTCGCTATATCTGTAAATACATGGGTTGGACCTCGTCGTAACTTCATTCGTTACGCTCTTATTGCTACAAAATCCGCCAAAGGGGTCCGAGAATGCATTTCTTGATATATAATGGTTCTTTAGGAACCATCCGCCTAATTTAATTAAGTTATGAGGAGCATTTATGTCAAAATATGTCTTGTCACCGTAAGCCTTATCCTGCGGATCGTTGTATTCAAATATCTTCTTAGCTTCTTCCAATTTCCCTATTTCCAATGAAGGATTGTTATAATTCATGTAATGCAGCCGCTCTCCCTCTCTATACCATACCAAGTTATGAAGCGAAACAAGTTTGGAGATCTTAAGGTTAATCGGCACATAAACTAGGTACATATGGTTCTTGGCAAGCTTGTTCCAAACGTCAAAAGGTAAAGAACCATAATAACCCGTAGTTTTCTGAGAAAAACGTCGCCCCGGAACGCTTTTACCGGTTTGCAGGTAATAACCGTTAACGGTAAGGCCGGATATGGGATTTACCGGTATAAGAGTCGGCTTATAACCTTGCGAACGAGCAATATAAGCGCCTAAGCCGATATTTCCGTTTTGAAATGTCTTAACGATTTTTCCGTAATATGCGTAGTTTGTACTTGGATTATAAAAACCGAAGCCGGTCATGTAGTTGTTAGAGCTTGTAATACCTCCCGCAAGGGCTGCGGAATAACCATTAATTACGCCGGTTTTTATATCGAAACTAACATGCTTAACATTAAAACTGCCGTAGGTAAAACTTAAAGAGCCTTTCGGCTTAACGGAAGGTTGTAAAGGGATAAAATTTAATGTCCCGCCAAGCGCGTTGTACCATCTATTTACTGGATTTCCCGGTCCGTAAGTAACATTAACACCTGAAATTAACGACTTCTCCGGCATCAATGCAGTGGACCATAAGCCTGAGCCCGGATTTCCCATAGGAACGCCGTCGAAGGTTACGGCATCACTTCCGTTGTCCGTCTCTCCCTTTAAGCCTCCCCATCCTTGTTGAATTCCGTTGATGCTGAAACTTCCCCTTGTGGATCCCGTCGGTCCATAGGTTTCACTTCTTACCCCCGGTATTATAGACAAGATTTGCGTCGCTCCGCCTACAGGTCCGGCGGTCTCAATCTCGTCTTTATTAACTACCAATTCAGATTGAGTGGATTTAAAAATCTTTTCCTTGGTAAATTTTATATCTGTCTTCTTTAGCTCTGCTTTTTCGTACGACAGCAGGCTTGAAATTGCAGATGCTTCCCCTAAGTTAATAGGGCTGTTTGAAGCGGCTGCGTAAGAGGGTCTGATGCCGATAAACATCGTCGACACCGATAATGCGAAAATCAAAAATGCGATAAAACTTCGAACAAAAAAATGACTAAATTGGGGCATTGGTTTCATCCTTTCCTTCCTCCTAATTTTTAAAGTTTTAATCATGAAATTTTTAACTGCCTGTACGATTTTAGCAAAACAATATTACAGTTTAATGACGTTTATGTTAAGTTTTGTTAAATTTCGTTACGGTTTCGTAGTATTAAAGTTTATTGGTCAAAATAATAGGGATGTTAGGAGGGCTTAATGGTGAGACTAATAAAGGATATCTTTTTTAGAGGAGAGCGGTAAAATCTTCGGTTTTTAAAAAGCCGTAGGTCAATCTTGTGGCTTACGGCTTTTTAATTAATCCATTTAAAACTTCATGCTGGTGCTTAAGAAGAACATTCTGGGTGCACCGG
>ENA-ORDP01000042-ORDP01000042.1-marine-sediment-metagenome-genome-assembly--contig:-NODE-42-length-70030-cov-3.848517_pt1 | contig 70030 bp, 64 predicted proteins | sample MGYA00248627_ERZ508539 | MGnify/ENA primary metagenome ERZ508539 (study PRJEB26208, sample SAMN05571518) | marine sediment metagenome | biome: deep sea; feature: Hydrothermal vent; material...
ATATCGCAAATAGTTTCTTCAATATCCGGCAGTCTCCATTCCGTATCAATACCTACCGTTTCGTCCAATGGCGTCTCATCGGTAAAAGAAGGGTGGAACTTAAATCCCGTTTCATGGTTTGCCGGGGCGGTGCACGCTCTAACCGGAACGGTTTTAATGGGGATATTCTGGTTTTTGTTTAACATCTTATACTTGGTAATTCAACTGTTTATGGCAATAATTCAGCTAATTTTTTTAGGGCTCTTATTTTCTCTATGCCCCATAATATTAGGTTTAGAATCCATACCGTATACGAGAGGCGTATTCGGAAAATGGATGAAAATGTTTATAGAGGTTTCCTTCTGGGGAGTAATGGCGGCATTCGAACAACTTATTTTTTTTACTATTCTCAGTAAAATGGTGTCCATAAATCTTCCGTCATCCGGTACGGGTATGGGAAATATAATAGGAGCGCTCACGTTTGCAGAGGCCGTTACCGTGTTTATTATTATGATGGTTATAAACGTTACGGTTCCGTTTTTTATAAGTAAATTATTCGATGGTATAAGCGGTAATGCACACGAAAAATTCAATATAATTAGAGAAAAAGTAATAACAACGGCGGCGAGAGTGGCGGCGAGTGGCATTTAATGCAAGAACAGTCTAACCTATTAAATCAATTTAGTTCATAGAGGGTTATGGGAAATCTTTTAAATTATAAAGACGACGGAAAAAAAAGAAACGGCAGGCTTTTTTATGAGATATGGGGCGATCTGGAGTCGCAGAATACCATGCTAAAAATAGTAGTAGTTTTAATGTCTTTAATAGCCGGTATATCTATTTTTACTTCTTTTTATACTTACGAAACAAACAGAGTTCCGATAGTTATAAGGGTAAACAAAGTCGGCAATGCACAGGTTTTAAGAGATCTGCCCTTTGATAACAGGGTGGGAACGGGTGAGATAGTATATTTTTCCAAAAGTTTCGTAAGGGAATTTACCGGTTTTAATTCTTTAATGATAAAAACGGAACTTTCTATGGCATTGAATAAAATGTCTCTTAATTACGGCAAGGGAACGCTCTCTATGATTGCAAGAAGCAAATTTGTTCAAAAAATGGAAAAAGCGGATATTACGTCCGAAATTAAATTTAAGAAGATACGGCTGATAAAACAAACGATTAATCACGACGAATTAAAACTCTACGTCATAAGGACCGTCGTCTCTAATTCCAATCCTACCATAAAAAACAGTACGGCGTACGAAGATAAGCTTATCCTTAAAAGAATAAAAAGAAGCATCCAATATCCGTTCGGTCTTGAAGTAGTTTATTTCGGAAGTCTTAAACTGGGAGGGGCATAGTCGCTTGCCGACATGAAATTAATATGGATAACAATCGTTGGAATAATAACCATATCATAAGAGAAGAAGATGTGGAAAAGAACCGTTCCGAAGACCTTAAGGACAGCGATAATTCCGCATCTAAACGCGGGAACGGACACGAAGAAGATATTTATAATTCGGAATCTTCAGAAAAGAATAAACTTTTGAACTTAGATCTTTTCAGGTTTTTTAAGCTCCCTTTAATAGTGGTAATTTTTTTAATAGCGCTGTTTCTGCTGTTTAAATTCTTATTCTTTCATAAATCCGGAATTGCCGGAGTTAAAATGAACCCAAAAAGGAATGTGAAGGTATATTTAAAAAAAAGATTTTCACCCTCTGTTTTTGATTATGCCGATAAAATCAAAAAGGATAAATTTAATGCCAAATTTAATAAAGAGATGAAAGGGTTGCGCTATAGGGCAAAATTAAGATCGAGAGGCAAAAAAACTTCTAAAATTACAAAAAAGATGGTCGTCTTTATCAAGGCAAGTTACAGCAATGCTATTCTGAACGCTGAAAGGGGAGTAAAAATGAAAAACGACAATAATGTCAAGTTGATCAAATCGGACTTGGCTGCAGCCGAAAGCTTAGATAAACGTTCTAGGCCGGTCGTACCCCTTGGGACAGTATTAGATGCCTATATCAAATATAAAATATTTTCATATAATACCGCCGTTCCGGTCATAGCAATACTTGCCGAGAATTTCTATGGCAGAGGTAAAGCAGTTTTAAGAAAAGGGGATAAATTTTTCGGAATGGTGACTGTAAAACACTCTTTAAATAGGTTAAATATTAAATTCCATAAAATCATCGAAACCGATGGAAAATCAATTAATATCAGCGCTATTGCAATGATGCCCGATGGTTCCGGCGGAATCGTCGGAGATGTTCATAACCGCTATGCCACAAATATCCTTGAGTCCATAGCACAAGGGGTAGTGAGTGCCGCATCTATTTTCGTGGGCGGCGGTTCCGGTTTTAGTTCTTCTAATCCATACACGTTTCAAAATCGGCTTAGGGAAAACGTCGCTCAAAGCGAGCTTAATCAGGCTCGAAACGGCATAAATAAATATACTAATTCTAACAGGGGTGCAACAAGCATAACGCTCCCCAAGGATACACCGATTAAAATTATATTTCTTAAACCATTATATGCAGCTTAATTCGATAAAAATAAAAAGCGTCTTAGACAAACTGTCGGATATTAAAAAGAGTCTTAACTCCGGTTTTTTGGAAAGAAAAGAAGTGATAGATATGATTATACTTGCGATTATTTCTAAAAAACACTCCATACTAATAGGCGGGCCGGGGCTTGCTAAAACGGCTATATTAAAGTCGCTCGTGAGACGCATATACGGCCTTAAGCTTTTCGATTTTCAAATGACGCCCTCTACGGATATAAACGAGCTCATATCTGAAAATATTAAAAATAAGATAGGAATAGATAATTGTGACATAGCATTGATAGATGAATTTTTTAAGGCGCCGTACGTCACCCTTAACTCTCTTCTTGCTATTATGAATGAAAGGATTATATATGATCCGGAACCGCGTGATATTCCCTTAGTAAGCCTCTTTGCCACGTCTAACGAGAAACCGGATAAATCATCAGATGCAGACCTTCTGCCGCTTTACGACAGATTTTTGTTCAGAAAAGAAATACTGCCGGTGAGAAGCAAGGAAAATTTTAAGAAATTGCTTGGATTAAAAGACGAATTAAAAATTTATGAAACCTCATTAAATAGGGAAGATATAAATACTTTAATATCGGCGTCCGATACGATAATTATACCCGACCGCATTTTCGATACATTATACGAGATAAGAGAAGCGCTTAGGTGTAAGCAGGTATTTGTCTCGGATAGAAGATGGAAAGAAGCGGTTAAGATACTCAGGGTATCTGCACTATTAGGGAGAAGAGATGCCGTATTCGAGGGAGATATACGAATACTCGAATCCTCTTTATGGACATACTATTCGGATATAAGGGCAGTTAAAAACATTGTCGGGAGGGAGTTGGGTTGAACAAAACGCTTCTTGCAAAACTAACGATATCTTTTTTAATATTTGCCTTGGAACTCTTTTATCTATTTTTTGTTTCAGGATTTTTTTATAACAGAAATATAGCCTATTATTTTGACTATTTTACTCCTATTTATCTATTCTTTATTTTTATGCCGATTTTTACGTGGTTTATCGCATCCTACGCTTTGTTTAATATGTTGTACAATAAATACCTTTATTTTAAGCCGGAGAAGAATTTTAGAATCAGATACGGAATTACGGCGAAAAAACAGAAGAGGCAGTGTTTAATTTGGCCTGAAGCGGAAGCCGAAAACCTCCAACTTGTTATAGGGGAAATTCATGAAAAAGATGGGGCTAAAAAGGAAAAACCGGAATGGCTTACCATGGATAAGAACGGCCTTTATACCGGTATCATAGTTTTTGGAGCTACCGGCACAGGAAAAACAAGTGCGTGCGCATATCCTTTTTTGGACCAGTTGATAAAATATAAAAAAGAAATATATAAAGAAAAAATCGGCGGACTTATTCTCGACGTGAAGGGAGATTTTTGGAAAGAAGCGGCACATATACTCAAACGTAGCGGAAGAGAACAGGATATAGTCATAATAGAGCCGGGGTCGGGTTGCTATTTTAATCCGGTGCATTACCCGATGTTAGATTCAAAAATTATAGCGGAAAGGCTATATTCAGTTCTGGAAAATATCAATTCCAACGACGGGCGGCAAGACAGCTTTTGGAAAGATAAATCGATAAGGCTTCTTTCTAACACCATAGGCTTATTAAGGCTTTGCATGGGATATGTTACTTTGAGCGATATATACGAAATTATTTCCGACGAAAATAGGCTGAAAGACATTCTGCATCATGCCAAAAATATAATAAAGAAGAGGATAGGAACGAATGTAGACGTTAGCTCGGATTCGTTGGTCTTAAACGAATTAAAACTCATAATATCTTATTTTGCCGGCGCCGATTTCGCGGGTCTCGACGAACGAACTAAAGGCATTATAAAAAGTGAATCGTTAAGGGTATGTTCGGATTTTATTAAGCATCCGTTTAAAGAAACCTTCTGCGCTCCGTTAGAAAAACTTAATTTTCCGGGCTTTGCAGATGTCTTAAACAAGGGAAAAATCGTAATTTTAAAAATGCCGGAATCGGAATACGGCTTAACGGGGAAGATAATAGGAATTATGTTGAAACTCGACTACTTCAGGACGGTCTTGAATAGGGTTTACAAAGTCTTGACGGATAAATCGGTCAATGCGGAAAGGCCGGTCGTGTTTATATGCGATGAATATCAAAACTATGTCACTTCCGGAGATATTGAATCTGATGCCGAATTTTTTGCAAGATGCAGGCAGTCTAAAGCGATAAATATCGTTCTCACTCAAAGTTACAGTTCTTTAAAGCTCAAATTGGGTTCGGAGGAAAAGTTGAATACCCTTATCGGTAATATCAGGTCTTCGCTATGGCTTTCGTTGAGCGACGATTACTCTAAGGAAAAAGCTTCTAAAATATGCGATAAAGAATATAAATTAAAAATAACGGAAAACATAACGGAACAGGATGAAGGAGCGTCTTTTAATTCATATGTGGGGGGACTTATATCCGACGATAATACTATCTCTAAGGGTACCACTAAGACCTATGAAAAAATGCCCTCCTTTGATACGGACGACTTCGCTAATTTAAAAATAAATCAGGCCGTTTACAGGATATATTCCGGCAACGGCATAAAGGGTCCGGGCATCGTCTATCTTCATCCGATATATAGATCAAAAACGAAAAGTTATTTTGACGCTATATAAATATATCGTATGTTACATAAAATTAAAATCAGAACGGATTAAAAAATAATGAAAAATAGATACGGCAACGGGGGCGGTTACGAATTAGATATCCCTGAAATAATGTTTCTTATTTTTAGTGGATTATTCGTTCTTTTTTATTTTACCGATAGCGGTTTTAAATATTTTATAAATTCGTTTTATTTTTTTATATGGTACGCCTTTAAAATTTATCCCGTCGTGTCGGTCATGTATGCGGTCAATCTCTTTCTTTTTTTAATAGGGTTGCATGGGGTATATATTTTGATTTTTGAAACGAGGCTTACGGGTTCGAAACTTAAAATGCATGATAAATTAGAAAAATATAGAGAAAAAGAAAAAACGGGAGGTATTAAAAATTAATGTTTATAATTAAATATCGCTATGTAAGTATTATATTTATATCAATTCTATACCTTATAATTTTTTGCATACCCGGCCTATCAGGCGGTACCGGAAACGCCATGAAATACTCCGATATCGTTAAATACGGTATTAAAAAGAAATTATGGATTCATAAATTAAAAATAGAATCGGGTATAGTCTATAAACTCAACACGGCGCAGGGCTATGTTAGCGTTATAACTCTTCCCGTGATTCCGTTGGACGTGGCGCTTGGAAATACAGGAGCGTTCTCGGAACAGATTGTGGGAAAGCAAATATTTATAAAGCCGATAACATATGACGCCGGAACTACGAGCAACCTTGAGATATTTACGAAATACGGCCTTATAAACGTACTTCTAAGAATAAGGAGCTCAAAGAACGTTACATATAATCTTAATCTGGCGGATACGTTAAAGAATGTTTTTGCAGTTAATTACTTAAAAAATAAAATTGATAGGTTAAAAAGAGCGTTGTTGAAAAAATATACCCTGAAAATGAGGTTGGTCAACGAAAAAAAGGAAAAATTAAGAAATGAGAAAAAGGAGGTTATGGATTTAATACTGCTCATAAACAGGATTAAAATAAATAAATTTGTCTCTAAGAATGGGGTAACACTGACTGTGATCTCTTTGAGCCGCATACGGAATATCTATTATTTGCAATATCAGCTAACGAACAATAGCGATAAGACCTTTTTCGTCAGAAATGTTTATCTTTACGACGAACATGGGGGAAGTTTTTTGAATGGATATGACCCGAATAAGATTAAAGAAATAAGCATAATAAATCGTACTCCGCACGATGCTGAATATATGCCCTACGAATTAATAAAAAACGTAATAATTTTTAAAGAGCAGGGGCTTAAGCAGGGGGACGATCTTGAGCTCTCTTTTCACATTATCATAAGTAAAAAGTTAGTCAGACTGAGGGTAAAAGATTTTTTAATTAAAAATCAATAAAAAAAAGGAAGGTCATGATTAAAATATATCGTTTTTTAAGTTTTGCTTTAATTCTGCCGATACTGTTTATGTTTTCGGGGTGCACGCCTGCGCCGATTATTATGACTGCAAAAAGCGGAGTAACAGGTAGATTTCAAGGAGAATTAGAAACGAGGGTGATAGAAATATCTCTTGGATTAAACGGTGTTCATAATAAAAACGTTATAAGCGGTCCTGCAAAGTCGAATATGCCGTCGACAGCCGATTATTTTAAACCCTCATTTATGATTAAGACCTCAAGCCGCAAGTATAAGTCGATTGTTATAGATAAAACCATTGAAAGCCCGAATGGAAAACTTGTCTTGGGAATAGAGTCCGTAAAATTTAAGAATATATTCGGGATTATTGATTTTTCCATAAAGAACCTCCATTCGTCTACCGTGAAATATAGGTTCTTTCTGTTTAAAAAGACCGATAGCGGGTTCAAATCCGTGGCGTTTAAGTCTAATATTGGCGGCGGAAAATATTCATATCTTGTCGGTCTTACCGAAATAAAAGGAGACGTCGTATTTTTGAAACGGCGAAAATTATCGAATTTAATACTAGAAGTGCTGATACTTACTGATAATTTTGGAAATAATTCGGTTAAACTCTATTATGAATTCCATGAAAAAGATTAAATTTATAGCTACTATTTTCATTATTATCTTATCTGCCGGAGCAATTTTATCGATTATCGTTGCAAACGATTCATTTGGAATTAATTTCAACAAAAGGGCAATATATAAAACTATAATATTTGTTTCTGAAAAATACAAAATACCGGTGCCGTTCCTTATTGCAGTCATGAGAACAGAAAGCAATTTCAATATCCATGCAATAAGTCCCAAGGGAGCCGTGGGGCTAATGCAAGTTATGCCGAAAACAGCCGAAGCGCTAAATATAAATATTAACAATCCGCTAACAAACATAATTGCCGGAGCAAAATATCTGCATTACTGCCTTAAGAAATTCGGTTATAAACCCGTTCCTGCCTTGGCATGCTACAATGCCGGACCCGATTCCGTTAAAACGGTGCATATAGAAAACCGTAAAGAGGTCGTAATTACGCCGTACAGACAAACCGTGTCGTATATCATACGTGTATATAAATATTATGACTACTACAGAAAATTATTACAATAATGCAAGAACAATGTATAATCCGCTAAAAGTTTGTTTACAACGTTATCGCTTTATGATAAATATATAATTTAGAGTACAAAGTTAGTCGGAGAGTAATCATTAAGATAGACCAATGGTTTCCATCGTCTCAAATATGCTCAAATTGTGGTGTGAATACAGGTAAAAAGTTTAAGACAAATTGATAATATAAATACGGCAGGGACTGTCGAAATTAAAGCTTGTGGAGTATCCTCTTTCGGAGGTGTATCCGATATATCTCTTTATGATACCGTGAAGTAAGAAACCCAATCGTCTTTAGTTTTACTAAAGCAGTCGGGTAGTTCGCAAATATAACTTATATAAATTTTTAAGGAGGAATAAAAATGGACGTATCAACAGCTATTGAGTCAAGGCGTGCTTACAGGTCTTTGGAAAAAATGGAAATAACCGAAGACCTTATTAGAATACTTGCTCTATCTGCATCTTTGTCGCCGTCTTGTTTTAATAATCAGCCGTGGAAATTTGTATTTGTTTATAAGAATGCTGTTCTCGATGAATTAAAAACCGCCCTTCCAAAGGGTAATGATTGGGCGCGTAACGCATCCATGATAATAGCCGTTTTATCCAAGCAAAGTGATGATTGTATCTTAGATAATAGAAAATACTATCTTTTAGATACGGGAATGGCAGTCGCTTTCCTTATCCTTAAGGTAGCCGAGCTCGGATACATTGCCCATCCCATAGCCGGCTATAATCCCGAAACAGTTAAGAAGGCCATAGAGTCTCCCGATGATATGGAAATAATAACTCTTATAATATTCGGCAAGCATAAAAAAGAAATAGATCCTACTTTGAGCGAAAAACAAAGACATGATGAAATCGAGCGTCCGGGGCGTAAATCATTTGACGAATATGCCTATTTCAATAAATTTAGCAATGGGACCGGATATTAGAGACAATCTGAGTCGGTATTATAAATCTAAATTATCTTTTATCCATTTTTGCGTCAGTTCAACGAAAGCCGAGGTAACAGGGGCTATATCTGTAAACGGTATTATTGATGCAAGACCTATTCTACGTTTAAATACCGGCTTAAGCGGTAAAATTTTTATATTCGGTATATCCCGTGACAATGCCAATTTAGGTATGACAGCTATCCCTAATCCTTCTTTGATCATGGCCAAAAGCGTTCCAATATTGCTTACTTTATATTTCCACTGAGGGGTTTTTCCCGTCGACGATTTAAATACCTCTTCCACTAAAATCTGACAACTGCTGTTCCATGTTACTAACATAGGATATTTGGCTAATTCCTCAATGCCGATTGATTTTTGAGCCGCCAAATCATGGGCTTTAGGTAAAACCACCATCATATCGTCGGAGATTACAGGAATGGTTTCAAGTGAATTGCATGGGAATGTGATAAATCCTATGTCTATAGTACGGGATAAAATCCAGTCTCTTATTTCACCTTCAGTTCCCTCAAATACTTTTAAATCAATTTTGGGATATCGTAGTTTAAATAAATACATTATTCCCGGAAGAAAATTAGTCGAAACGCTTCCAAAACTTCCAATCTTTAATTTTCCCGTTTTAAGCCCCAATGAAGCGGCAACTTCCTGCCTTATCTGCTCTATGCTTGTCGTAACCGTGCGGGCATATTTCAGTACTTTAATACCTGTTTCAGTAGGGTAGATTCCGTCTTTTCCTCGAAAAATCAGTTTTATGCCCAATTCGGATTCTAAATTCGATATTGAATGACTTACACCCGGCTGCGTGATATAAAGTTCTTCCGCCGCCTTAGAAAAGCTTTTAAATTCAACAACCTCTATAAAAACCGCCAATTGATTTAACGTCATTAGTTTTTACTCATATTATATATAAATATTATTCATTTTACTTATGATGACACTAAATTTATAATAGCAAAATATTTAATTAAATTAAAGAAAATAAGACTGCGGTAAAGTAATTAAAAGATAAAACAGCATAGTATCGCCTTGCACTTTAATCAAGAGGAGAAATAATGAAGCATATCGATAAATTATATATAGGCGTTTTTTTGTGTTTATTGTCGGCTATAGTGTGGGGAGGAATGTTTCCGGTAATGGAAGTTGCTTTAAAAGTCATAGATCCTTTTTATCTCACTTTATTTAGATACGCCCCGGCATCCGTTATTTTTCTTTCCATGCTTTACTTCATTGAAGGTAAAAGCTCCTTTAAATTGGAAGACAGATGGTTTTCGGTGTGGGTTTACGGATCCGTGGGTTTTGCCGGATTCGGTTTTTTCGTGTGGTGGGGTCAGCAAATTATAGGAGGATTTCACGGAGCCGTAGTGGCAGCGGCAATTATGGCAACTATGCCGTTCATGGGTGCAGTTTTAAATAAATTTTTAAACAAAACAAAACTTGCCGTTTTTACGGGTTTTGCTATTTTAGCCGGATTATTCGGTGTTTTGCTCATTATTACTAAAGGAAACATAGTCCTGCTTATGTCGTTAAAGTTGAGTCTTGGAGGAGATATTCTGATTATGGCAGGGGCTTTCTGTTGGGTTTTTTATACTATGGGCATTACTAAATTTCCAAAGTGGTCGCCTCTTAGATATACGGCTTTAACTTCTACTTTCGGCTTTTTTACGATTCTAATATTGATAATAATAATGACCTCTGTCGGGCTTTTAAGGGTTCCGGGCGTTGCTGCCATATCGTCTATCTGGTGGGAAATTTTGTATATGATACTCATATCCGGCGTTTTAGGCGTTTTTGCGTGGAATACGGGCAATAGAATAATCCATCCTATTAACGGAGTTCTTTTTTTAAATTTTGTTCCGGTAACTACGTTTATAATAGGAATATTAGACGATCGGTCGCTTTCCTATATAGAATATATAGGGGTATTTATAGTAATAAGTGCATTAATATTCAATAATTTATATATAAGAAAAAAAACAATATAGGAATTTGACAAATTTTGACTATTTTATTAAAATTAACTAATAATTAAGTATTTAATCAAATATCTGAAGAAGCTAAATAAAGGGAGGTATTTTATATGGATAGGATAAAATTATTTATACTTATAACGATAACGGCTATATTTAGCATTTTGTTCTTTAATCCTGTTTTTGGAAAAACGGCTTTTGCCGGTACCGGCAGCGGAATTTGCAGGGGCGTTTACGCCTCCGACCCGATTATTTACGGGCTATATCTAAAAGCCGAAGGCCTTCCTATAGGCAAAAATGATATTACGACTTATATAAAGATTGTCAATCCGGCGTTATATGCTCACGACAGATACAATCCTTTTTTATGGAAGAAACTTTATTTGAAAGACAAGATGAGGCTGGGAAAATTAATGAATTTCATAAAATCCGTACGATATTTTAAAGAACATATAAGGGCGAATATCAGCGCTTATAATTTTAAAAAACATGGATTTTATTTAACTTATTATAGGTCTAATAATATTATAAAGAATGGAATGAGAACGCGCAGAAATATCAATTTTATCAAAATAAAAAAGGGTAATATTTATTACTTGTTTCATAATTTAACAATCGTCCATGAAAACGCCGGGGAATTAAATTTTTTGAAAATGTCGGGAAAAAAGGCGGAAAATTTCATAAACGGAAGAACGGGTACTTTCGGGTATATAAAAAGGACGGTTTTTTTAGAATATTATTTCACGCCTTTAGAGGCAAAAAACAATATCCTAACGGTAAAAATAGCATGCATAAAGGTTTATAATAATAAACACAAGAATTTATTGATTGGAGTTATTAAATAAGGTATAATGATCATAATCAGGGGTGCCGCTATTAGTTTGGCTGAGAGTCGAGTCGTGAATTGTTTCCGGCTTGCAACCCTTTGAACCTGATACGGGTAATGCCGGCGTAGGGAGGTAAGAAATTGTTAAGAACCGACAGGGCATGTTTTTATCGTGCATAAACCGTTGTTAGAATTAGGTTCGTGGGTCTTCTTTCCTTTTTAGTTTGCCGCAAAACCTCTGTAAGAGTATCTTGATTATTTTTTAAAAAACATAACGCTGCCGTTATAATTATAACGGCATAATAATATGATGTTGAATTCCATACTTGAAAAGGCTTTATCATTTAAAAGATTAAACGACGATGAGCTTCTCTGTCTGCTTGAAGAAAGGGAAAATATAAAAGATATTGCCCGTGCTGCGGATACTTTAAATTTGAAAATAAATTCCAATAAGGTATCGTATGTCGTAAATAGGAATATTAATTTTACGAATATATGCGATTTAAATTGCAGGTTTTGCGGATACAAAAGAACCAAGAAATCTAAAGATGCGTTTTTATTGAATTACGGTGAAATCATAGAAAAAATTTCCGAAGGTAAAAACGCTATAGGTATAGATGAAATATGCGTGACCGGCGGCATAAATCCGGAATTGAAGCCGGATTATTATTTTAATTTGGTTAAAGCAGTAAGAGATGCCTTTCCGGATATTCACATTCACGCGTTTTCTCCCCAAGAAATATTGCAGCTTTCAATCTCTCTCGGAAAGCCTTATGCAGAGATCATATTAAAATTAGTTAAATTGGGATTAAACTCAATGCCCGGAACGGCGGCGGAGATTTTGGCGGAAGAAACGAGGCATAAGATTTGTCCTGAAAAATTAAGTAAAGCACAATGGGTTGAGATTATTAAAACGGCACATAGTTTGGGCGTCAAAACCTCTGCAACCATTCTTTTCGGGCATATTGAAACAAATATCGATATCGTGGAACACTTAAGTTTAATAAGAAGGATGCAGGACGAAACAAGCGGATTTACGGAATTTATTGCTTTGCCGTTTATTTCTTTAAAGACTTCCTTGAGAGAAAAGGTTAACTCGGCGCCGATTCCGGATAGAATATTTAAGTTTTATGCAATTTTAAGGCTTTATTTGGATAATTTTAAAAATATTCAAACAAGTTGGCCGAAAATAGGTGTTTCCGCGGCGTTAAAATCGCTTGAATGTGGGACTAACGACTTTGGAGGGACACTTATGGAGGAAAATATCACAAAAAGTGCAGGAGGGACGTTTGGCGAGTACCTGTCCGAAAGTGAAATAATTAACCTCATTAAAAGCGCCGGGAGAATTCCTGTGAGAAGAGACACTTTATATAATATATATTAATATATTTAAAGGCTTATGAAAATAAATATAAACGGTGAAATTTTAGAAGTGAAAAACGACATTACCGTTACGGGTTTAATAGCTTTTTTTAAATTAAACGTTAAAAGTACCGCTGTAGCCGTCAATAAAGAAATAGTTCCGAGAAGCGGTTACGCTAAGTTTACGCTGAAAGAAAGCGATAAGGTAGATTTGGTGACTATTGCGCCGGGTGGCTAAATAATTAAAATAATCTAAATCTTTAAGATTATAAAAACGAAGGGAGACTAAAGAAATGAATAAAAATACGGACGGCGATATGCTGAAAATAGGCAAGTATACGTTTAAATCGCGTCTAATAATCGGAACCGGGAAATATCCCAATTTTGCCACTATGAAAGAATCGGCGGAGGTTTCGGGGACAGAAATAATAACGGTTGCGGTTAGACGCATAGATTTTAATGCAAAAGAAAATTTACTTTCATACATAAATCCGGACAAATTTACGCTTTTGCCTAATACGGCAGGGTGTTATACCGCGGAAGATGCGGTTAATACCTTAAGGCTTACGAGGGAGATTGACGTTTTTAAGACTGACCTCGTAAAACTCGAAGTAATAGGCGACTCGAAAACTCTTTACCCCGACAACGAGGAATTAATAAAAGCGGCAAAGATATTGGTTAAAGAAGGTTTCACTGTTATGCCTTACATGATGGACGACCCTGTTCTTGCCAAGAAGCTTGAAGATATCGGGTGCCCCGTCGTTATGCCGCTTGCTTCGCCTATCGGTTCCGGTTTGGGCATTAGAAATCCTTATAATATAAAAATAATCAAGGAAACTGTATCCGTGCCGGTTATCGTAGATGCAGGGGTAGGAACGGCGTCGGATGCCTGCAAGGCAATGGAGCTTGGCGCAGACGGTATACTTATAAATACGGCGATAGCAGGCGCCGGCAACCCCGTTGGTATGGCGGTTGCTATGAAAAATGCAGTAGAAGCGGGCAGACTTGCATATCTATCCGGACGGATTCCTATGAAACTTTACGCTCAGGCTTCTACACAAATGGAGGGAATAGTATTTTGACATTAAGGTTAAATAAATTTTTGGCGATGAATACCGGTACTTCAAGGAGAAACGCCGACGAAATAATAAAAAGCGGCAAGGTAGTTATAAACGGTGAAAAAATTAATAATCTTGCCGTGTTTGTAAATCCCGGGGACGAAGTGGTCGTAAACGGCAAGAAAATCAATTCCAAAGAAGATCAAAAAATATATATCATGCTGAACAAGCCGCAGGGTTATATTACTGCCGTGAAATCAGACGATGGATTCAGGACGGTTATGGAATTAATAAGAAGAGAGGCTTTAAAATATAAGCATATTTTCCCGGTAGGAAGATTAGATTTTATGAGCGAGGGTTTACTTTTGTTTACTAACGACGGGGATTTTGCTTACAAATTGACCCACCCGAAATTTAACGTTACAAAGACTTACATAGTGGAAGCAAAGGGTGAATTGACCGAAGACCTTTTTAACAGAATTAAAAAGGGGATTAAATTCGGAGAAGCCGGTCTTTTAAAACCTAAAAATATTAAAATTATAAGAAAGACTCCTACAAGATTTATGCTTTCCGTCGATTTAACTAATGGTAAAAATCGTGAAATTAGAAGACTCATGGAGTTCTTCAATCTCAAAATCACTATACTAAAAAGGGTCAGTATAGGTAAGCTTTATCTTGAAGATTTACCCTCCGGACAATATCGTATATTAAATGCAGGGATAGCAGAGCTATCCCTCGGCGGTTAATGTCATGATGTTATGCGCAGCAACTAAGTTTGCCGACATCCTTAGTAAAACTCTGAGCGGCTAGTTTAAGCCCCTCCGCCATGGTGGGGTAAACGCCTATCTCCTCTCCGATTTGCTGAATCGTATAACCGTTTTGCAGATATACGCTTGCCTGCTGAATCGTTTCCGAGGAGTTATGCGCCAATATATGCACCCCTATGACCTTGCCTGTTTTTTTATCAGCTATCATTTTTATCAAACCTTCGGTTTTAAAAATAGCCTGAGCCTTAGGGATATATTTTACCGGAAAAACGACGTCGATTACGTCATAGCCCTTTTTTATCGCCGTTTCTTTCGTCAAGCCCACGGAAGATACCTCCGGATCGGTAAACGTCGTATGTGCAACACAGGAATAGTCTGCCTTTTTATGCTTGCCGTGAAGCATGTTGTCAGAGGCTATTTTTCCGTCATATGCAGCCGTAGTAACCAACCTCATTAAACCGATAACGTCGCCGCATGCGTAAATATTGGGGTTGGTGGTCTTAAGCTCGTCATCGACTTTAATAAAACCCTGTGCATATGTTTCTATGCCGGCCGCTTTTAAATCTAAGTTCTTGGTATTTCCTACAATGCCGGTTGCCATTAAAAATTCATTGAACCCAACCGTTTTTATGCCCCCTCCCGTTTCAATCTCGGCATATTTTTTTCCGTTTTCTTCATCCCTATAAAGGCGTTTTATGGAAGAGTTCAGGAAAAATTCGATTCCTTCACTTTTTAAGGTTTCTAAAAGCGCCTCTGAAATTTCAGGTTCTTCGTTAAGTAAAATCCTATCGGAACGTCCTACTATTATTACTTTAGAACCAAACCTTTTAAACATCTGGGCGAATTCCATAGATACTGCCCTTGTGCCTAATATTAAAAGCGTTTCGGGCAAATAATCTAAATTCAATATTTCTTCGTTCGTAAGATAGCCGATTTCTCCTAATCCGTCAATATTTATTATCTTGTTTGTCGAACCGACGGCAACGATAAATTGATTGGAGGTAACCTTGTAAGGGCTCATATTTTTATCGTTTGGAATAATCTCGACGGAATTTTTTGATGCAAACCTTCCTTCCGCTTTGATAAACGCAATATTATTATAACCCTTTAACACGTTGTAATATTTCATTTCTCTCAGGCTGTTTAAGAGTTCGGTTTTCCTTTTTATAAGCTCTCTTACGTCTATCATAGATTGTTTTGTTTCTATACCCTTAAATCTGTTACTTAAAGGCTCGTAATATATCCTTGCGGCTTCCAATAGATGTTTTGAAGGGACACAACCCCTATTCAGGCAGGTTCCGCCGATAATCCAATTTTCGACGACGCAAACCCTTTTACCCTCGTCGGCGAATTTAATAGCCGCCGAAAAAGCAGCCGAGCCTCCACCCACGATTACTAAGTCATAGTCATAATTATGTTCGCTACCCGATCGAAGTCCGTCTTCTGCCTCCGGTATCCCCCCGACTTCCGTTTCTGAAATATCTGTAGTTTCATAAGCTAAAGGCGTATAGCCGGCATTTTTTATACTTTTTCTTATATCTTCTATATTTATATCGTCAACCGCTAAAATAATGCTTTCGTCCTTAGACGACGAGGTATCTACCTCTACTACCCCTTTTATCCCGTTAATTGCCTTATTGACGGAAACAGAGCAGTGTTCGCAGGTCATCCCGGCGACATTCATCTTTATTTTTTTCATGTTAACCCCCTCAAATAATATTATATTATCATTCGACCTTAATGATGGTTTTTTGATGTTATCGATAATATAAATTATAAACCTTATACTATACTATAAGGTCAAGTAAAATTTTATGGATTTTAAAGTCGAAGGGTCAGCTCATATTCGCAATTTTTGAGTCATATGTCTCAAGACTGCCCGTTACCGGCGTAATCAATATTTCTCCGAATAATTGAAATTGCTCAAGGTTCGCCAAAATTAGTCTCGACATCTCGAGAAGCGCCATGAAATATGTAAATAATTCGTCTTTATCGACGCAGTTTTTAACCAACCCGCTAAATGTCAGATTTTTAAATTCCTTAAACATTTCCATTATTTCTATTATCTTTTCCTTAATGGAGAAATTATCTTTCGTTACTTCGTATACGCTTATTCTATTTTGGGCTTCCGTTATTTTGTTATAGAAATATTGCGAAAGAATAAAAATATTTGCATTGAAGGCGGCATTGCCTTTACCGGGTCTTTTCTCTATTGGCGACTTGCTATTTTTAAGTACGCTTATTTCAAATACGTCCCTGCCTAAAATAGGTCTATTATTTAAAAAGAGGGCAACTTCTCTAACCTTTCGATATTCCAGAAGCATATCGGTAAGTTCGGTTCTTGGGTCTGCTGTCGCATCGCCTTCGTTTCCTTCCGCTTTTTCGGCATCGTATCTCGGCAACAGCATAACGGATTTAATATAAATGAGTTGAGCCGCCATTACGATAAAATTGCCGCCCGAATCAATATCCAAATTATCGGTAGCCACAGCGTTTTCATCAAGCCCTATTGCCGCCAAATATTGATTTGTAATTTCCGTTATAGGAATATCGTATATATTTATTTTATTCTTTTTTATAAGGCTCAAGAGGAGGTCTAATGGACCGTCGTAAACTTGGAGAGTGATATTTGGAGAAAAAGGTATAGGCCGCATGCTTATAATATATAATTCCAGTTTTTATTTCATAGGCTTAAATTTCTTAAAACTACGTTATTTACAATATAATTAAATGAAACCGTTAAAAAGTTGCCCGGATCTATGAGCAGTAGTATAAGTAACAGGATTATCCCGAATGGTTCCAACTTGACTAAGTATCCCGAAAAAGGCTCGGGTAAAAGGCTTACGGCAATCCTTCCTCCGTCTAAAGGGGGTATGGGTATTAGATTAAACACGCCGAGTATAAGATTTATCATTACGCCTATGAACAACATAAAGGTTACGGGATAAATAAAAAATTTAAGAAACAAACTACCCGAGACCGTCTGAAACATGAGATGACTTATAAAATAAGCAAGGTAAAGATTCATAACCGGAAAATTTACGAGTATTATTTTTAATAACATAAAACATATGAAGGCGAGGATAAAATTAGTAATCGGACCCGCCGCAGCGACGAACCCCGTATCTCTTTTAGGGTTTCTAAGCCTGTTAAAATTGACCGGGACGGGCTTTGCGTAACCGAAGGCAAAACCTGCAAGAAAAATTAAAATTATAGGCAGCAGAATAGTCCCGAAAGGATCTATGTGTTTTAACGGATTAAGCGTAAGTCTTCCGGCTTTCTTTGCGGTATCGTCGCCGAATACATGGGCGATGTAACCATGAGATACTTCATGAAGTATTATTGCGAATAAAACCGGAATTATCGCAATTGCTATGAGCTGAAAAGTGTTATTAATATTATCCATAATGAATAACATAATACAATTATTTTATCAAATAAATCAAATTAAAAATCTTAAACCCCCGATTCTCTTTTGTTATCCGGTTTTTTTCTGTTAAAATGTTAATTACATAATGTTTCGTATAATACGATGTGACATTACAGCATTAATTTACTAAGTGATAAATAATGAGCCTATGAAAAGAAATTATGAGTTATATAAAAATCTGAACGATTCAGTCTTCCCGTTTGTTCAAAAACCGATCAGATATATCGGTTTGGAAATGGGGACTGTCGTTAAAGATATCGAAAACATACCGCTAAAATTTGCGCTTGCCTTTCCGGATTTTTATGAACTCGGAATGAGCCACATAGGGATGGGGATAATATACGATATATTAAATTCCAAGGATTATATAGCGTGTGAAAGGGTTTATCTGCCGTATCCGGATATGAACCTAAAGCTTAAAGAAAATAATATCCCTCTTTTTTCCTTAGAATCGTTTAAGGAAATAAAAAAATTTGATGTAATAGGTTTTTCTCTTCAGTATGAACTTTCTTACACCAATATATTACTCATGCTTGAATTGTCGAATATTTCCGTCTTTTCTAAAGACAGGGGTTTAAATGACCCGTTTGTGGGGGCGGGCGGTCCGTGTGCTTTTAATCCCCTTCCCTTAAAAGATTTCATGGATTTTTTCATAATAGGAGACGGAGAGATTACTTCGGTAGTCATATGTGATACTGTTTTAAAGGCTAAAAACGACCTCAGTGCCGGTATTATTTCGGAAGAAAACTTTAGGGCTCACGTAAAGAAAGAACTTGCTAAAATTAGAGGCGTTTACGTACCGGGGTATTCTAAAAATATAAAAAAATCAATACTATATGATATAGATTTGAACGGTTACATTAGCAAACACATCATTCCGCTTGTAGAGACAATTCATAACAGGCTTTCCATTGAGATAGCGAGAGGTTGTTCTTCCGGATGCCGGTTTTGTCAGGCGGGGTATATTTATAGACCCGTCAGGGAAAGAAAAAAGGAGGAAGTTATAAATGCCGTAAAGAATGGTCTGCAAGATACAGGATTGGCGGAAATATCACTTTCTTCCCTTTCTACCGGCGATTACTCCGACATCGGAGAGATACTTTCCAAACTATCCGATATTATGTCGGAAGAAAGGGTTTCCATGTCTTTTCCTTCAATGAGAATAGGTTCTTTGAGCAAAGATATTCTCGAAAAAACCGCCGAAGTTAAAAAAGCCAACTTTACCCTTGCCCCGGAAACCGGAACGCAAAGGCTCAGAAATATAATCAATAAAGATATTTCCGAAGATGACCTGCTCAAAGAGGCGGCCGACCTGTTCCGGATGGGATTTAAAAGCCTTAAGCTATATTTCATGATAGGCCTGCCTTTTGAAAGAATTGCCGATTTAGACGGTATTTACAGTTTAGTCTTAAAGATAAAAAAAAATGCAAGGGGATTAAAAATTACGGTTAACGTCAATAATTTTGTCCCGAAGCCCCATACTCCTTTTCAATGGTATCCGATGGAAAGGGAGTCGGAGCTTACTTTTAAAATTAATTATCTAAGAAAATTATTGAGGCCATTAAATGTAAATTTCAGATATCAAGACCCCAAGGTCAGTTTCATAGAGGGACTTATCTCCAGGGGGGACGATTTTACCTCTAAAATCATTTATGAGGCATATAAATTAGGAGCGGTTTACGACAGCGAATCTAAGTTATTAAACTATAATGCGTGGATAAAGGCTTTAGAATCGGGGGGCGGTAAATCCGGACGGTCTAATTTTAACGACTTGACTAATAGGTATCTGTATAGCGAAAAAGACCTTGACAGCCCGTTACCGTGGGATTTCATAGATATACTCGTAAATAAAGAATATTTTAAAAATGAATTTAAAAAGTCTTATGAAGAAAATTCAAAATCTATTTATCATATGAATGCTGATAACCCTGAAGATAATGACACATCAAAACTTTTAACGAAAAATTGTAGAAAGGTCTGTTATTTATGTGGCGTCTGTGATTTCAAAACGATAAGCCCGATTTATTCTTCCAAAATAAACAACTGCGGCAGTCAGGCATCGAACGAAACGGTCGACCGTATGGGAGGGGATATGGTATGCAAAGATAGCAGCAATATCGGAGGTGCCTTAGAACCTTTTTATGAGTTGAATATGAGATACTCCAAGAAGGGCGACATGAAATATTTGGGACATTTGGAAACCGGAAAAATATTATTAAAGGCATTTAGAATAGTTAAACTCCCAATTGTATACGGAAAATCCAAATTTAGTTCCAAGCCTAAAATAAGTTTTTCCAATCCTATTCCGTTTATGAGCGAAAGTGAAAACCTATATGTGAAGGTAAAAGTGAAAAGGGATGCTGTTATAGGCGGTTTAGGCGAATTAATGGAAAACATGAACCGTTTCTTGCCGGACGGCATAACGATTTTAGAGATATCAAAAAATTGACCGTAGTTGAGTTTGAATCTCAGTTGCCTTGTCAAGTCGATGTTCAGTGTTTATTTCTCGGTATGTTTTTTGACTTGACAAAAATTTTAAATAAATATTATCATGTATCTATATTTTATATTTAATTTTTTATTTTTAATTCTATGGAGGATGAGAAATTGAAGGTATTTAAAACTAAAAAAAGATTAGCTGTGTTACTCACCGTATTATCTTTAGTCGTTATCAGCTTTGCTCTTTACGGATGTACTAAAAAATCTACACCGTCCGCATCCGTCAAAAAAAAGACTGTTGCTCCGGCTAAAGCCGTCGTTAAAGCTAAAAAAACATCGAGTAAAGTCGTTGTTGCAAAATCTACCCCCGAATCTGCTCTGAAAACAAAAAATTTAGAACCTGCGGCAATGAAGATTATTAAAGATCAAAGTTGCATGAGTTGCCACGTTATAAACGGCAAAGGCGGTTCTATAGGTCCTAATCTTTCCAAAGAGGGGACTAAGGGTCATTCTATTCATTGGTTGGAAGTTCAGATTAATACACCGAAGGTTCATTCTCCGAATACGATGATGCCTAATCACAATCTTAATCCGGTACAGTTAGAAACCGTTGCGGAATATCTTGACTCTTTGAAGTAAAGAAAAAGTAAAACGGCGATCCGCTCGATAGTATAAATCTCAATAGGCATTTAATCGGACATACTCTTTGAATTAATTCAAAGAGTATGTCCGATTAACATCAACTTATATTAAGTAGCAATTTATGCATGCTAATAAGAACAATATTGTATTAATAGCGGTATCTTTTGTCGTAATTTTCGTAGCCGGTATATTCCTTTATACGTATATTGTTTCCGTTCCTAAAATTCGTAAAAACATCACCGTTACGAGATATCGAAGGTTTAAAAAATTTTGGCACGGTATGTACAATAACCTCAATGAAGAAAGGATTGTATATACCTTACAGCCGCTTTACGACGACAAAACGGATAAAATAGAGACCTATAATTTGACCTTAAATTCTTACGACGGTTTAAAACTTAGGGGTTACTTCGCAATTCCTTACGGCGTTGTAGGAAAAAAGTATCCGGGGGTGCTTTTATTGCATGGTTACAGTTCATATGGAACTCCCGGATGGGCGCATTTTTTTGCGATGAGGGGTTATGGCGCTCTTTCCATCGATTTAAGAGGGCACGGAAGAAGCAGAGCGGTTTATAATCCCGGTTTTCCTGGGCTTATGACCGACGGCATTTTACATATAAGAACTTTTTCTATGGTTAAGATTATAATGGATTCGCTTACATCGTTAAAATTTTTAGAGCATTTTAAAAAAATAAACCATAAATTTATATTTGTTACGGGTGGAAGTATGGGTGGCGGGTTGTCCCTGATAGATGCCGCTATGGATCGTCACGTCGTCGCCTCAGCCGCTGACGTTCCGTTTTTAAGCGATATTCCCGTGCAAATGCCGCTCGCCAAAATGGGTCCGTATATGGAGGTCAAAGCATTTCTAAAAAAGCATAAGGGCGATAAAGCCGCTGTTATGAGGTCGCTTTATTATGTTGATACGAAGCATTTTGTAAACCGTATTAAATCTCCCGTTTTAATGGGAGTAGGGCTTAAGGACGAAGACTGTCCCCCTGAAGGCAGTCTTGCCGTATATAAACTTATTAAATCTAAAAAGCAGCTGTTCATCGCAAAAAATAGCGGACATGTCGTCCTACCCGGATGGAATGAAGAGGTATTCAAATTTTTTGCCCCGTATATGCCTAAATCTATAAGTAAAACTAAAATAAAAAGGAAGATTTTATGAAAAACACAAACAGTCTAAATATATTAAGACAAGCCGAAATCTTAATGCCAGGCGGCGTAAACAGCCCTGTTAGGGCTTTCAAATCAGTCGGATTATCGCCTCTGATAATAAAAAAAGCACACGAGAGCAAAATTTACGACGTTGACGAAAACGAATATATCGATTATGTCATGTCTTACGGTCCCATGTTGCTTGGACACGGTGATGCTCGAGTAATAAAGGCTATTTCGGATACGGCGAAAAATGGATTCGGTTTTGGAGCAACGACGGAAACGGAGGTCGAACTTGCCGGCTTAGTCAATAAATATTTTCCCTCAATGGAGATGATAAGACTCGTAAATTCCGGAACCGAAGCCGTAATGAGCGCGATCAGGCTTGCAAGGGGTTTTACGAAAAGGGATAAAATTATAAAATTTGAAGGATGTTATCACGGTCATTCCGATTCTATGCTTGTAAAGGCCGGTTCGGGAGCGTTAACGACATCCATACCTTCAAGCGCCGGTATTCCGATAAATTCCTCTTTAGATACCCTCGTTGCTGTTTATAACGATTTAGAAACCGTCAAAGATTTATTTCTGAATCACAAGAGAGAGGTGTCCGCAGTCATAATAGAGCCGGTAGCCGCAAATATGGGGGTAGTTTTGCCTAAGGATGGTTTTTTAGAGGGCTTAATGGACCTGTGCCGCGAAAACGATTCGCTTATAATTTTCGATGAGGTCATAACGGGTTTTAGGGTGTCCCATGGCGGGGCGCAGGGATTGTTCGGTCTAAAACCGGACATAACATGCCTCGGCAAAATAATAGGCGGTGGGCTTCCAATAGGCGCTTTCGGTGGAAGGAGAGATATAATGGAATATCTTTCTCCGATCGGTCCGGTTTATCAGGCAGGAACGCTTTCCGGTAACCCTATATGCGTAGCAGCCGGTATAGCTACCATAAAAGCGATAGAGGAAGATGATGCGGTATCTAAAGCTAATGAAGCCTCGCAATATCTGATTAAAAATTTAAAAGACGAGCTTAAGGATTTTGGCGATAAAATTACGATGAACGGAATATCGTCTCTGCTTACTATATTTTTTAAGGGAAGAGATGTTAACAATTTTAGGGACGTGATGAAGTCGAATGCTATTTTATTTAAGAAATTTTTCGGCATAATGCTAAATGAGGGAATATTTATCGCTCCTTCTCAATATGAAGCTATGTTTTTAAGTTCCAAACATAGCAAACCCGATATAGATAAAACCGTTCTCGCTGTAAAAAAAGCAATAAAAGAAGTTTTATGTTGAATAATTTTCTGCCCTTGCCAACGACTTTTATGTCGGCAATGGATTGGATACAACAAAGAATAAAACGAGGCTATCTGCTATTATGCATTTAAAAAGCTTATTTGTTCCGCGGAACGGCTTATTTTCTACTGCTTTAAATGGTGGAGGGTATGGGATTCGAACCCACGACCTACGCCATGCGAAGACGCCACTCTACCAACTGAGCTAACCCCCCGTTTTTCAAAACCGTCTAAATAATTTATATAAGCCCGATATTATTATCGCAAATAATTTATAAAAAAGCAAATATAATAACCGGTCATTTTAAAATGACCGGTTATTATATTTTTACTACTCTGCCTCGGCATAGTGCTACGTTTCTTGACTTTTTTCATTATAGTGATAAACTACAAAAAGCTATTATTTCATAATTTAAGTTAATATAGTAACGAGGATTTATATTTTGGCATTTATACGTTATTTAAAAAGGAGGTGCTGTTGAAGAATATTGAAATGACGGTGCGGACATTGAAGGTGTAAAATGACACTCTATCGACCGCATCCGGAAGTTCTGAAAAATAATTTTGTATTAATAAGGAGGCCTACAAATTATGGAATTATCGGTTATGAGAGAAAGGGTTAAAAGCGCTGTCGTAAAACGCACTCTTTATCTGGCGGGCAATTATATAGTACCTAAGTTAAACGATGAGATGATAGTTAAAATTTCTGATAAATTAAATCATTTCAAGGCACCTGCCGGAAAGATTTTTTTCGATCATATTTTTGTCAATTTAAAAAGAAAACTTCCGTATCTTTCCAAAAACGTCAGGAAAGGGATATTCGATAATTTTATCTCTAATTTTTTACTGCTTAGCGGGGAGAGGAGGAGAAAATTTATTGATAAAAACGGTTTTTATCCACCCCTTTTTTATGTTATTAGCCCGTCAATGCGTTGCAATCTAAAATGTTACGGGTGTTATTCCGCTAACTATGCAAGAAAAGATAAGCTTTCATATGAAAAAATCAATCAAATAATTGACGAAGGTAAAAGCTTCGGAATATTTTTTTATACTATTTCCGGTGGGGAGCCTTTTGCAAGAAAAGACCTTATAAGTATATTCGAAAGAAATAAAGACTGTTTTTTTCAGATTTACACGAACAGTTCTTTAATAGACGGCAAAATGGCGGAAAAGCTTTCTAAATTGGGTAATGTTTTCCCATGCATAAGCGTCGAGGGCTTTGAAGACGAAACCGATGAAAGAAGAGGAAAGGGTCATTTTAAAAAGGTCGTTTCGGCCATGAATTACCTTAAAGACAACGGCGTGCTTTTTGGTTTTTCCGCTACGGCAACGAGGTTTAATAACGAGGTAATTGTTAGCGACGAGTTCATAGATTTCTACATTAAACAGGGGTGTTTTCTCGGTTGGTATTTTAATTATATACCTATCGGACGAGAGCCGGATATCGGTCTTATGCCCACGCCGGAGCAGCGAAATTTCAGAAGAAAGAGGGTGGCGGAGATAAGAGAGACCAAACCGATAGTAGTCGGGGACTTCTGGAACGACGGGATTCTCTCTCACGGCTGTCTTGCGGGCGGACGTGTTTATGTTCACGTAAATGCAGAAGGTGGGGTAGAGCCGTGCGTATTTGCCCAATTTGCAGCGGATAATATATTTGATAAATCTATGGAGGAAATCCTCAATTCGATGTATTTTAAGTCTATAAGGAAAGAACAGATGAATAATAGAAACAGGCTCCGTCCCTGTATGATAATAGATTACCCTGAAATTCTAAGAAAGGTCGTAGCGGAAGGCGGTGCTAAGGCTACGCAGGAGGGAGGGGAGTCTATAATAACCGAACTCAAAGATAAAATGGACGAGTATTCCCAAAATTACGGAAAAATTGCCGACGAAACTTGGAAAGAAGAATTCGGTAACGGTAAGTTTTTTTATACATATGACGGTAAAAAGGTTGAATTAAACGAGGACGATTATTATAGAAGATCCTTTTATCCATTAAAAGGCGGGCATGAAAAAAAAACCGAGAACAAAATACATAAGGGAATTTAAATAATATGTTAGGTTTTAAAAAGGAGCGGAAAATGAAATCCGCTCCTTTTTAAATTAGCCTTTAATATCCACATTCGATGCGGTTTTTTCCGTATATTATTTTATATTATAATATTGCGGTTAAAAATATTATAATATAAAGTTATGATAGCCGATATAGTTATTCCCAAAAGCGGAACGGATATTAAATTTATTTATTTGATACCGGAAGAATTTGAAGCTGCGGCAGAAGTAGGTAAGGCAGTTATTGTCCCCCTAAAAAATAGACAGGTTTACGGTTTTATATTCGATATCAGACAAGATGAACCCTGTAGCTTTAAAAATAAAAAAATATCGTTAAAAAAAATACGTCGCATTTCAAAGGCTGTTTTCTTTAAAGAAGCCCACAAGGATATATACAATTTTCTTATATCCTATTATCATAAGAATATCTCCGGGGTTTTTGAAACCGTTTTGCCGTCTATAGACGTGAATCATTTTGATCTGTTAGATAAATATTACGATGAAGCATCGGCTCAAAAGGCAGACGATACACATACCCCCGATTCCGCATTTCTTTCCGAAGCGCCTTATGACTTGACAGCCGACCAAATAGATTCGGTAAATATAATAAAAGAGTCGATAAAAAACTGTTTTTATAAAACTTTTTTGATTCACGGCGTTACGGCAAGCGGTAAAACGGAGATTTATTTTAACTTGCTTGATTTTGCTTTAAGTTTAAATAAACAAATTATTATAATCGTTCCGGAAATATTCATTACAGATCAGTTTATTTATTTGATAAAAAAAAGATTTAAGGGATTGGCGGAGCAAAACGGTTTCGCGATATTTCATAGTAAGATTTCAAAAAAAGAAAAGTTCGTAAACTGGATAAAGATACTTAACGGCGACATTAAATTGATATTAGGTGCAAGATCCGCTATTTTTGCTCCGATTAAAAATTCCGGGCTTATAATAGTGGACGAAGAGCATGACGGTTCTTATAAGCAACAGTCGGGGCTTCTTTATAATGCAAGGGATGTTGCCGTTATGCTGTCTAAGAAAACATCCGGGGTTTGCGTGCTGGGTTCGGCAACTCCTTCTCTCGAATCTTATTATAATGCGACGGAGCTTAAAAAATACGAATACATCTACATAAAAAGCAGGGTAAAAGGTAAATCTTTGCCGGAAACGGATATAATAGATTTAAAAACTGAATTTAAGAATTCAGGTAAAAGGAGATTTTCCGACAAAATCTTATCAAATGAAACCACCCGGCTAATTGAGGAAAATATTGGCGGCAATAGGCAGGTATTGCTATTTTTAAACAGGCGGGGATTCTCTACCTTCTTAGTATGTTCGTCTTGCGGTCATCTATTTTTATGCAATAATTGCGCTATATCGTTAGTTTACCATAAAAATAAAAATGCATATTCAGGAGGCTTCTTAAGATGTCATTATTGCGGTCATAGGGAAGATGTCCCTAAACTCTGCCCGGAATGCGGCATGGATACTATCGAACCTTACGGAATAGGTGTCCAAAAGCTGGAAGACGTCGTTAAAACATTATTTGCCGTTCGCGAAGACGTTAAAATAGAAAGAATAGATTCGGATATTGCGAAAAGCAGGAAAAACGGCGCGGATATATTTAGGAAAATGCAAAAAAAGGAAATAGATATATTGATAGGCACCCAGATTATAACTAAGGGACACGACTTTCCGGATGTAGGTCTCGTCGTCGTCATTTTGGCCGACAGCTTATTAAACATACCGGATTTCAGGAGTTCCGAAAAGGCGTTTCAAGTACTCACTCAGGTTTCCGGAAGGGCGGGAAGGGGAGAGGGGCGCGGCAGAATTGCGATACAAACCTTTATAGGGAACAACTATTTATTGCGATACGTCGCGACTCATGATACAAAAGGTTTTTACGAAAAAGAACTTGAAATAAGAAAAGAATACGGCTATCCGCCTTATACGAAAATAGTAGCATTGAAATTAACGGATAAAAATGTCGACAGGCTAAAAGTAATTGCATCCGATTTAAAGGAGGTAGTGGATATTAATATAAAATCACGCGATTTTACCAACATATCGATCTTAGGTCCTTCGCCGTGTCCGATAGAAAAAATAAAGAATGATTTTAGATATCAGTTAATATTAAAGGGATATCCGCAGGCATCTAATCTGCATAAACTAATAAATATATTACGAGGGAACGAACGCTTATCCGGATATTTTTCTTCTCAAAAGATAGTTATAGATGTTGACCCCGATATCCTTATGTGATAAACTTTAACATCAATATAAACCCGATAAAATTAAGAGGAGTCTCAATGAATAGGGCACAATTTATCGAAAAATTTGCAAACAAAAATGATATTCCCATAAAAATGGCGGATAAAATAGTAAGTACCATATTAAATGAAATAAAAAACGCTTTGATTCAAGAAAAGAGAGTAGAAATAAGAGGATTTGGAAGTTTTTCCGTTAAAGAATATAAGCCGTATTCCGGAAGAAATCCAAAAACGGGCGAAAAAATAGAAATCAAAAAAAAGTCGGCTCCGGTTTTTAAAGTCAGTAAGATTTATAAAAATGACCTTATTAAGGGAAAATAATCGTAACAGTAAAGGGTTTTTCATCAAGACTTACGGCTGCCAGATGAATCTTCACGATTCCAACTCAATAGAGAGCAGTCTTTTGAAAAAAGGGTTTTATAAAGCCGATTCTATAAAAAACGCAGATATAATTATTTTTAATACTTGCAGCGTACGAGACAATGCCGACCACAAAATCGTTTCCGAATTAGGCAGATTTAAAAAAAATCACGATAACGATAAAAAGATTGTTCTCGCCGGATGTTTTGCGAAGCAGATTAAATTGAAAAATAAGAAAGAATCCGGCTTATCCTTTGATTACTGTTTCGGTCCCGATGAAATAACGTCTATTTCGGATATTCTTGCCGGGGAAATGGACGAAGGATTGGATAAGATGGACGAATCGGCAGATTTTATTACGGGCGCAATGTCTGAAAACGGGTTGGTAACCGTTAAAATTATAGAGGGGTGCAGTAATTATTGCTCATACTGTATAGTTCCGTATGTCAGGGGAGAGGAAAAATCGGTACCGTTAAATATTATTCATGATGCGGTTAAAAAGCATGTTTTAAACGGCGATAGAGAGATCTTGTTTTTGGGTCAGAACGTAAATTCATATATATCCCCGGATGACGATAAAAAACGATTTTGCTATCTGCTAAAATTAATTTCCAAAATTGAAGGTTTAGATAAAATTAGATTCTTAACCTCTCATCCTAAAGATTTTAATGACGAACTTATTGAGCTGATTTGTAGCAGCGATAAAATTTCCAAAGACATTCACTTGCCGGTTCAGTCCGGTTCCGATAAAATTTTATCGGCTATGAATAGGGGCTACACAAGGCGGGATTATTTAAAACTTGTAGAGAAGTTAAAGAGCGGGCATACCGACATATCTATTTCTTCCGATATAATAGTCGGTTTTCCCGGCGAAACGGATGAAGACTTCAAAATGACGCTTTCTTTAATGGATGAAGTAAAATTTGATTTTATTTTCGGTTTTAAATATTCTCCGAGGCCTTTTACTAAAGCTTTCGAAATTGAGGATGACGTTTTAATAAGCGTGAAGAAAGAACGACTTGAAAGAGTATTTGAAAAACAAAAAAAAATAAAGAACGGATAGGGGATGATGATAGATTTTCATATGCACACGATATTTTCGGATGGAGAACTTGTTCCGGCGGAGCTGATTAGAAGGGCAATATATTCCGGAATGGAGGCGATAGCAATAACCGATCACGCCGATTTTTCCAACATAGAACATAATTTGTCTAATATTAAAAAAATTTGTAAGAAAACAAATTCATTTTACGGCAACGGCAATAAATTTACGGTACTGCCCGGCGTGGAAGTAACCCATGTCCCGCCCGTCCTTATAAAAGACGCCGTTGAACTTGCGCGAAAATGCGGTGCGTTGATAGTTATCGTTCATGGTGAAACCTTGAGCGAACCGGTAGAGAAAGGGACGAATTTAGCTGCATTAAAAGAAAATATCGATATATTGGCACACCCCGGTTTGATTTCCGAAGAAGAGGCCCTGATCGCAAAAAAGAACGGCGTATGTTTAGAGCTTTCTTACAGGAAAGGACACTGCCTCGCGAACGGACACACAGCTAAAATTGCCATAAAAACAGGAGCAAAACTTATTATATCAAGCGATACCCATTCGCCTTGCGATATCATGGATGAGGCGATTTACGACAGCGTCGGATTCGGTGCCGGGCTGACGCAGGCAGAATTAAAAAGCGTAAAAAATAACGCCTCAATATTATTAAAAAAATATGCTTGATTTTTATATAGATATTTTATAACATTAGCTAATCATAACGTTCCGGAGAAAATACATATGGATAAAATAGATGTAGACGGTTTTTTAATAAAAAATAAATTTCTGCTTATTGGAATTATAGTATTAATTATTTTAATAATCGGCTCTGTTTTCGGTGTTAGGTATTATTACGGCAACGTAAATAAAAATGCCGATAGATTATTATGGAAGGGTATAAGGCTTTACGTATCCTTTAATGGTAAAAATAAGAAGGTTATATATAAGTCCGTTTCTTATCTTAAAAAGCTTCGACATGAATATAGCGGAACGAGTGCCTATAAAATTTCTAACTTTTATACGGGATTGGATTACATGAAGATTGGCAATTTTAAAAAAGCCGAATCTTATTTGACTAAGTATATAGCCGCTTATCCGAAACCGGGGCCCGATAATTTAACATATTTAGCTTACGGTAATCTTGCAACCGTTTCTATTTTTAAGAAGGATTATAAGAGCGCTATTTTAGATTTTGCGAAAATGTCTAAAATCGATGGCGTCAAGCTTCAGGAATACGCAATGCTGAAAGAAGCCGCGCTATACACGCAAATAAAAGAACCGAAAAAAGCAGTGTCTATTTATAAAACGATGCTTACTGACGATGCAATGACTAAAGATAGAGGATATATAGAAAATCTGATACAATTAAACTCTTAATGTGCCCCTTATACAACTAATTTCAATATCAAAGTGAATTCTATAAACGTAATATTCTTGTGGCATTTTCACCAGCCTTATTATAAGGATGATCTTACCGGTGAAATATTAATGCCGTGGGCTAGGTTGCATGCCACTAAGGACTATCGTTTTATGGGGGAGATTTTAAAGAATTATCCCAAAGTTCATGCCGTTTTTAACTATTCTCCTTCTTTACTGGCACAATTAGACGATTATGTTAATAATTACGATAATACGCTTAAAAACGAAAAATTTTTAAGCATTTCCGCCAAGAAGATAATTGAGCTAACTGCTGACGACAAGCTGTTTATTCTCAATAAATTATTCCCGGCCTGTTCTTCGGGTAAACATTTTTTAGAAAAAAGCGAAAGGTTTAAACAACTTTATTATAGGTTAAGGGATGCCGGTACTTCGATAGGGCTTGGAGAGAAAATAAGTTTATTTACAAATCAGGATTATTTAGACATAATAGTCCTGTTTAATATTATGTGGATAGACCCGATCTCAATAAATTCGGATGAATTTTTGACAGCGTTAAAGAATAAGGATAAAAAATTTACTGTAGCAGAAAAAAATATATTAATCGAAGAAAAAATTCCGCAGATTTTAAATAAAATATTTCCGCTAATAACCGAACTTGCAAGCAACGGTCAGATTGAGCTTTCGGCAAGCCCTTATTATCACCCTATATTACCCTTATTATGCGATACCGATATAGCCCATTTTCACGACGGCATAGTACTCCCTAAACCCTTTAGGCACCCTGAAGACGCCGATTATCAAATTAAAAGTGCCATAAATTATTTCGACGAAAAATTAAATTATAAAATAAACGGAATGTGGCCGTCCGAAGGGAGCGTAAGCGAAAGAACACTAAAACTTTTCATAGATAATAATATAAATTGGATAGCGACGGATGAAGAAATATTATTCAATTCGATAGGCGTTAATTTTTCGGATATTGATAATAGGAAACTGCTCTATAGGCCGTATGTAGTCAAGAGAGGCAAGGGGTATTCGTATATATTCTTTAGAGATAAAATGCTTTCCGATTTAATAGGGTTTAAATATTCAAATTATGAACCCAAAGCGGCCGCCGAAGATTTAATAAATAACTTGAAAAACATAGCTATAAGTTTGCATGATTACAATAAAAATGACTTACCGGTAGTCTCTATAATATTAGACGGAGAAAATGCGTGGGAATATTATAAAAACAATGGATACGATTTTTTTAATTACCTTTACGAAGGATTATCCAATAATACGGAGATTATAAATACCGTAACTGCCGGCGAATACATAAAAAAAGTAGAAAATACCCTAAAAATAACCGACGACGTCGATAAGGCGTCTAATTCGATAGAAAAGGGCAAAACAGGCGTCAAAATTAAACGATTTTTAGATATTAGACGGGATCAGGGGCGTAATATCGATTTTTCCGAGATTTATAATATTCCGACTATATATCCGGGCTCATGGATTAATCATAACTTTAGAATCTGGATAGGAGACAGCGAGGACAATAAGGCATGGGATTTACTTTCAAAAACAAGAAGCTATCTCGTAAATAAAACTAATGATAGCATACGGGAAGAAGGAGGGCTGCGCGGCGAATATTTAAAAGCCGCATGGAAACAGCTTTATATTGCCGAGGGAAGCGACTACAACTGGTGGTACGGAGAGGATAGAACATCAGGGATAGATGAAGAATACGATCTGTTATACAGAACCCATATTATAAATGTTTATAAGTTTTTGAATGATAATCCGCCTGATGATTGTTTTATTCCGGTATTAGAAGAAAAAAGAGCGGTGAAACCGCATTTAGATATAGTATCGTTTATAAATCCAAAAATAGACGGTGTTGCCGGTAGTTATTTCGAGTGGCTCGGAAGTGCCGTCTATTTCCCGAGTGTTATATCCGGAAAAGCGATGGCGCATACGGATAGGTTTATAAAGAGATTATATTACGGATTTAACGAAAGCACGTTTTTTGTGAGATTTGACTTTTTCAAGAAAGAAAACCAAGACTTGTCGGATAAAATATTGAATATAAAATTCATAAATCCTGCAAACATCGAAATAAACATTGAATTTCATATCACAGATAATAATATATTGAATTTATCAATTGAATCATCTTTAATGAATAAGAACTCGGTCAGTCGAAAATCAGATTTGAAAGTTGTTTTTAAAGATATCCTTGAAGCGGCAGTTCCACTTTCCATTTTCAATATAGATTCTCTCGGCAATATATATTTTTATGCAATTCTTACCTATAAAGACAATCCTTTGGTTGAGATAGAACGTTTTCCGGTTAACGGATATTTTGAAACGACTGTTCCAAATAAAAACTTCGAAATAGTTAACTGGCTTGTATAAATTAATAAATAAATAATTTTAGATGTAATGTCCCATAAGGGACATTATGTAAACTACTTAATATTTTTTGATGATTATTCTTCCCGCAGCTTTTTTGCTTGAATTTTATATCGGCTCTATCCGATACAAATTACATCCATTGAACATAATGGGAAAAATTGCATTTTTTTTAGAAAAAGTATTTTACAGCATTTCCGACGGTTTTTTTTCCGGACTACTATTCAATCTTGCTACAATTTTTTCAATAATAGTCGTTTTTGCGGTAATTGATATTATAACGCTTAGGATCTCCATATTCTTATTCTACTCTTTTTCTGTCTATATCCTGCTTTCTTTTCTCTCTACCGGTGGTCTGAAATATGAAGGAATTAAAATATATAGGTTTCTAAAGGCAAACGATATTGAAAGCGCAAGAAAAGACCTCATATCTCTTGCCGGCAGAGACAGTCGCAACCTCAACCTATCTGAAATTTCACGAGCCGTTATCGAATCTGTTGCGGAAAATACCGGAGACGGTACGGGTTCGGTATTTTTTTATTTTACAATAGGATTGATCTTCGGATTATCCGAACCCTTTCAAATGCCCTTTGCAGTTGCTTTAGGCACCGCCTTTGCGGTTATCTATAAAAGCGTAAATCTTATGGATTCGTTAGTAGGATATAGGAATAAAAAATATGAGAAATTCGGTAGTTTTTCTGCGCGTTTAGACGATGCCTTGAACTATATTCCCTTTAGGATAACCGCCTTTTTTATGCTTTTATCGACACTCATTTGCAGTAGTTGCAATATTCGATACAATATTAAAGAAGCCCTTAAGTCATGGTTCAAATTCAGAAAGAATCACCCGAGTCCGAATGGAGGACAGCTTGAATCCGTAATAGCGGGAGCGCTGCAAATAAAATTAGGCGGGATTAACCATTATGGCGGTGTTGAAAGTAAAAGACCGGTTATGGGGTTCGAAAATTACGGCGCTGCGAGCAAAGACAATATTATAGATACTATACATATTATGGAATTAACATCCGTTCTTCTCGTCATTTTTTATACTTTATTGCCTGCGGTTGCGATTTTCATTTAATTATTTTATAAATATCGTGACAATCATAAGGTACTGTATTCATCTACAACTAAATTATATTAGATTCAAAGTAAATACCCTTGAAATAATTAAATTTAAAGTCATGTGTACTGTTCCGCATAATGATATCTTTATGGGGCGATTTGCACGATTGCCCAAGATGATGAACCGTTAGGTCGTACGCTTACATGTTCACCCGGATACAGGCATGGAAATTTGCTCATTTTATGCGTGTTTTGAACGGTAATTATCTTTCCGGACAACAGCTCAATCTCGTTATAACAGTGGCTGAGACCTTGGCTGTCGGGCCTGCAGTTGGAATCCGTCCTTACAATACCCGAAGCCGGACTTAAGATTTTACCTTGAACGATAGGTACAAAATATCGTCCTGCTTTGCCATTCACGTACCAGGAAACGGGACCCTGAACTCCACTGGGGAGCTTGGGCTCCCAAGCCAGAGCAAAAGAGGAAAACCCTGTAATAAAAAAGCCGATTATTATTACGGCCGACAAAAATTTTTTCCAACTCATGTAATGCAAATTCATAATTCCTCCTTAGTCAAAAATAATATTTTATATCATTTGTGCGCAGCAGATCCTTATATGACCCATCTGCATACTGAGTAAGCATGATTTTCCAATAATTTTGAATTGCCACACCCAGCATTAAACCGATTGAAACAGGCATGCTGTAAATAAGTTTTACTTCCTCATATTTTCCTTGCAGTTCGTTGAGTTCTTTGAATATTTCTTTGACGTACAGTCCCCAGTCCTCGTCCTTGCTTAGCGTTCCATTGTTATTTCTTGCTTTTAAGTAAAAAATATCACCGTCATCGTGCAATTGATTTAAATCTATTTTATGACTTGATATATCTATTGCAAGGACGGCGTTTTTACTATCATTTTTATTTGTATTAATCCTTTTTAAATCTAATTTTTCGAAAGATTTAACGTTTTCCTTTATGGACCTATCCCTAATCTCGTGAACTTTGTTATATCCGTTGACCGACTTATCATATTGCAATATCATAACTGCACTGGTCGCGAATATCGCTCCTACGAGAACTGCTACGCTGACGGGTCCGATATAAATGAGATAAAACTCGTCTTTGGCGGGAATCTTGCTTTCAAGTTTTCCTATGTCGTGCCTCACTATTTTTAAAAAATCTATTAAATTTTCTTTATTTTCAATACTTCCCTTAAATTCAAATATAAGGTCGTCTTCCTTTATATGAAATATTTTTTCTAAATTTTCTTTATGACGGTATCGATATTGATTCTTATCATCATTCTCTATCAGCGAAAAAACACTATTAAGTGCATTTTTCGAATCGGCGGGATTGGATATATTGATAACTACGGGAACGGGAACAAAATCACGACGGTATATTTTAAGTATGTGATATTCTTGGATTACCGCATAGAATAAACCGGCAATAAATAAACCCAAACCTGTCCAGAATATCCATACATAACCTAATACTACCCCGAGCGGGGATATAACAGCAAAAACAGTTGTAGCAAGTTGAATCCACCTATTTTCTACGAGTACCTCTATGAATCCCTTCAATTGAAATCCTTCAGGCTTTTTTGCGTACAAACTACGTTTATCCCCCCCCTATTCTACCGAAACATTCAGAGAATATATTGAAACTCATTTCTATTTTATTAGAACATACTACCGTTTGTTTTTAAAGTAGAAATTTTAGTTTTCCGTTATATCGGGTTTTTATACTGATACAACGGATGAAATTCGGATTTTGGATATCTATTGATTTTGTCTGATTTTTGTTCTACAATATTGTGAATAAAATAAAAGAATAGGAGAAAGAAATAGATGGATTACGATTATAATATTGCTACAGGCGCACGGAGCCATACAACAGAGGGCTTATCCGATTTTTTCAGGGGCATTTTTACCTGGATGACTTTAGGGCTTGTGATAACAGGCGTGGTTTCTTACCTTATAGCCATGGATAAGCCGGTCGTTCAGTATCTTCACACTCATATTATATTATTCTATGTGCTAATAGGGCTTCAACTCGCTGCCGTTTTACTGTTGTCGTTCGGGATAAACAAATTCCCCGCTTATATTAGCGAGATAATATTTTTATCATACTCCGCGCTAACGGGAATTACGTTTTCTTTTATTTTTTTAGTTTATACTAGTCAATCGATAGGCGAAGTATTCTTTATCACGGCTGCGTCTTTCGGTCTATTAGCGTTCTTAGGCTATACTACTAAAAGGGATTTGACCAAAATAGGAAACTTTATGACGGTAGGATTGTTTGCTATAATGATAGCTATGGTCGTAAATTTCTTTCTTCACAGCTCTGCCTTAATGTACGTTATATCAGTTCTCGGAGTCGTTATATTCCTAGGTTTAACCGCATATGATATGCAAAAACTTAAACAAATATATTTAAGCGGTTCTTTCGACGAAAGAAAAGAAACGGTTATGGGAGCCTTAACATTATATCTGGACTTCATAAACCTGTTTTTAATGCTTTTGATGCTGTTCGGTCAGAGAAGGGATTGATTTTATCGCCTTTATAATTCTACTCGTGGATTTTCCGTTTACAAAGTCTATTAATGTTGTCAGTCCGCCGGATGATTCTACAATATCGCATCCCACTATGTCTTTTCCGTCGTAATCACCTCCTTTAACTAAAAAATCGGGTTTTATTTCTTTTATTAAATTATAAGGCGTATCTTCATCGAATATCACGACGTAATCGACAGGTTTCAGGTTTACTAAGACATATGCCCTGTCTCTTTCGTTTATTATCGGCCTACCCTTTCCCTTAAGCCGCTCGACTGATTTATCGCTGTTTAATCCGACTATAAGTATGTCGCCGAGGGCTTTTGCTTTATTAAGATAGCTCACGTGTCCGACGTGTATAATGTCGAAACATCCGTTGGTAAATACTATTTTCATGGAGGATTTCTTGAGTCCCGATATCTCTTTTTTTATTTCATTTAACTCTATGATTTTATCGGATTGACAAGCGACGTTTTTCATACTTGGAGAGAATTATCTGATATATATTAACTAATCAAGAAACCTCCCAATATATTTAACATATATTGGGAGGAAAAATGGAGAAAAGAATTACTGTTATTTAGTTTATCAAAATATATTTTTTTGTCAACAAGAAAATAAGGGGTATTGAATATATTTTTAAATAATGATAAGCTATGCTATATATGTAGGATATGCGGAGAGGTGTCCGAGAGGCCGAAGGAGCATGACTGGAAATCATGTATAGATGCAAGTCTATCGAGGGTTCGAATCCCTCCCTCTCCGCCAGTTAAAAGATAATAGTTTGATTTTAAGAAATTAATCGCAATAGGGGGAATAAAATGTTCGGTTTTAGTTATTACGGCATAATAATTATTTTTGTAATCATTTTTCTGATATTTGGAGCCGGCAAACTTCCGGAGATAGGCAGCGGTATAGGAAAGGCTCTTAAAAATTTCAAAAATAGCGTTTCAGGAAATGACGAAATAGATGTTACACCTAAAGAAGAAGAAAAACCTAAAATAAAAAAGAAACAGATATCAAGAACAAGTTCTACTTCGTCACCTCAAAAAAGAAAAAGACAAACCCGCTCCGGAACTGCTAAAACTACTAAGAAAGCCTGATTATAACTTATATTGTGCGACTATTAAAAATATAATATTATTTCTTAATTCGATAGAAATGGCTAATCGTAATCGAATAATTTTTTGAGTTTGGGCTTATATTCAAAAAAACCAACATAAATTTTATGGGATGGTTGGGTAATATTTCTACATTAGACATGTTTACGCCTTCTTTGTTACCTAACGTCATATTGACGGCAATATTAGACATGTTTTTAAGTTTTTTAAATTTTATTAAATTGCCGGCATAAACATGTTTCGTCAAGAGAACTATATTCTTAGTACTATATAATTTTCCGTTAAGTTTGACATAGCTTATAGAAAATTTGTTTTTATTGACTATATAACCGGTAATTAAAAGGTCGTTCTCCGGAAGCGTTGCGGGTCTGTAAACCTTAGTTTTTAACCCAAATATTTCTACGTTGGTATTATTGCCTGGGAATAATACTATGAGCAAGTAATATGCCGATAGAAATGCTGCAATTCCGAGCATGACGTAAAATATTTTTTTTAAATCATTTTTATTTGCTTTACTGCCCTTTCTTCTTTTGGAACCCCTGTCGTTTTTATTTGCTTTACTATTGTTTAAGTCAGTATTTGCATCGGACGCATTGTTGTCCCCGTTTTTCTCTCCAATAGAAAAACCGTTTTTATCGTAGCCTTCTTTAAAGAACTCGTCTTCCCCTATCTTCCACTTATCCATTTTAACTGTTTGTTCTACCCCTTTATTTTTTATTTTATCATTGTAAATTATAACTCAATAATGCTATAAATGCTATATTTTATCATATAAATATAATATGCGCCGTATTAGCGTGGTGTTCGGAGGGCTTGAATAATAGGCATTTGTATGATAACATTTTAATCGTGATGGAAAACAGAAGGAAGCGGATAGACGGCTGGTGCCTCTCTTTGACTTCAAATCAACAGTCGCTCCTACAAAGGGTGAGGTGGGTTCGATTCCCATACGCTTCCGCCGTTTAGTTTACTTTTTTTGGTATGGGATATAATATCGGTATTATAACAAAACTAATGATTTAAATAAAAAAGGGGGACTAAAATGTCTTTGATATCCACGAAAATCATACTCGATAACGCCGATAAAAACGGTTACGCGGTAGGAGCTTTTAACATCAACGACATGGAGTTCTTGCAAGCGATATTCTCCGCCGCTTTAGCCGAAAAGTCGCCTATAATCATTGCGGCAAGTGAAGGCGCCATGAAATATGCCGGTGCAGGCATGATATATTCCATGGTTAAAACTATTTCGGATGCACACCCTGATATTCCGGTCGCTCTTCATCTTGACCACGGTTCAAATCTAAGCGCGGTTATGACCGCAATAAGAGCCGGTTTTACGTCCGTCATGATAGATGCATCTCATTTTCCATTCGAAGAAAATCTTAAAATAACAAAACAGGTAGTCAATATTTGCCGCCCTCTCGGAATATCGGTCGAGGCCGAACTTGGAAGGCTTAAGGGCATTGAAGACAATGTTTCCGTTGCGGAAAGGGATGCCGTTCTCGTAAATCCGGAAGAAGCTATAGATTTTGTTTCCGCATCCGGCATTGATTTTCTTGCCCCGGCAATAGGTACTTCTCATGGAGCATTCAAATTTAAGGGCGAAGCGAAACTGGATTTTGAACGCCTAAAAAAAGTGAAGGAATTAACCGGTATCCCGCTTGTTCTTCACGGCGCCTCATCCGTTCCCGAGGCCGCATCCAAAAAATTTGAAGAATTCGGCGGGGATTTAAAAGGAGCGAAAGGCGTCCCGTTCGATGTTCTAAAAGAAGCGATAAAATATGGAATAAACAAGGTCAATACGGATACCGATTTACGCATTTCCTTTTTAGCAAGGGTTAGAGAAAGCATTGCTACAGATAAAACACAGATAGACCCGAGAAAAATTTTCGGTCCCGCAAGAGATTACGTTACGGAGATTATAAGAGAAAGAATGAAGATTCTTGGCTCATCCGGAAGGCTGTAAGTTAATCCTTTACGGCTACCTTGTCAAAATAATCTTTATTAAAAAGGTTATAAATATCATTGAAATAAGAATAAACGGAAGTAACAGTGTCATTATAGACCTCTGAGTGGAAAGTTTGCCGGTTTCCTTAACGCCTATTATTAATAATACTGCAAACCATGCCGCCGATATGTTATACCCAAAAATAGGAAGTATTGAGAAAACACCTACTCCGGAAGCATAGCCTATTATTCTAAAAGTGTTTTTTATTCCCCTATTTCCTCCCATAAGCATCACGAATCCATGTATTATGATAGTCAGAATTGCCAGAAAAATAGTATATAAAATTCCAAACAAAAGCAATAAAAAGATGATCCCCGCTATTAAGTATAAAACCATAGAGCTTTTATCCGATAGAAAAAGCGGAATTTCCGGCAATATAGCGTAAGTACTATATAAACTTATTTTGAAAAAAAATACCTCCCAAAATAAGGAAAATACTAAGCCTATATACGTAAATATCAAAGCATAGAAATAAGGATGTAAAATTCCTAATTCGCTGTCGCTCACCATAGCATCGGCGTCATAATTCAATTCTTTATAGAAAACCTCGGGGCTGAAAAGAGATTTTTTCCACGTTAAAAATAGTGCCTTAAAAAATCCTATTTCTTTTATGTTATCAAAATCTGCCATTATTTATTACCTGCCTTAACCATTTCTTTATCTAATTTATATATTATTCCGTCTACAAGAGCCATATAGGATGCCTCTATTATGTTTTCAGATACCCCGAGAGTCGTCCATTTGTCTTCTTTGTCTGACGACTCTATTAACACCCTGACATAAGAAGCCGTACCTGATTTTGCCTTACTGCTCCTTATTACCCTCACTTTAAAATCGGTAAGCTTCATCTCGTTAAGCACAGGATAAAATTTTACCAATGCTTTCCTTAAGGCATTGTCTAAGGCGTTTACCGGACCGTCTCCTACTGCGACCACGTGTTCGGCTTTGGACTTAACCTCTATCATAACGACGGCTTCGCTGAATATATTATTGCCGGTCGTCTTTTCGACATTTACCCTAAATGCAAGTAATTTGAAGTATTCTTTAAAGCACTCTCCGCCGGTATTCTTGTTGTCGTTTGCCAAAGAATATCTGTTTAAGAAAATTTTAAAAGAGCCGTCCGCGCTTTCAAAATTAAACCCCCTACCTTCAAGCTCTTTAATCTTATTTAAGAGCTCCGTTTCTTGAGAGGCCGTGAGTTTACTCAAATCAAACCCTATCTCTTTCGCTTTGGCCTCTATATTGCTTTTACCCGATAAATCGGAAATTAAAAATCGTCTATGATTACCGACTAATGTCGGTTCGATATGTTCGTATGACGACGGATTCTTTAAAACGGCATGGGCATGCATTCCTGCTTTATGGGCAAAAGCGCTTTCTCCGACGTAAGGCATATTCTTAACAGGAATATTATTGGCTATTTCGTCTATCAAACGGCTTATTTTGACAAGATCTTTAAGTTTATCCTCTCCTATAGCCTTAAGCCTCATTTTTAATTCAAGATTAGGGATAACAATCGAGAGATTGGCATTACCCGTTCTTTCTCCGTATCCGTTTATCGTTCCCTGAATATGATTTATGCCGCCTAAGGCGGCGGTAATAGTATTTGCGGTTGCGCAGTCGATGTCATTATGGCAGTGTATGCCGAGTTTGTTTAAGTCTATACCATAATGTAGATTAAGTCTTTTTATCATTTTAGATATTTCATGCGGGAGTGAACCCCCGTTCGTATCGCACAAGATAACCTTATTCGCTCCGGCTTCTAAGGCAATGTTTATGGATTTAACGGCGTAACCTTCATTATTTTTAAAACCATCGAAAAAATGTTCCGCATCGAAGAATACCGTCTTACCCTCGTGTTTTAAAAAATCAATTGAATCCGCAATCATATCTAAATTTTCATTTAAGGATATCTTTAAAATGCTTTTTACATGCAAATCCCAAGATTTTCCGAAAATAGCCAAATACTTGATGCCGGTCTCGTTCAATGCCCTTAGCCCCGCGTCATCTTTTGCCGAACCATTTTTTCTTCTGGTGCTTCCGAATGCAACCAATCTTGAATTTTTAAACTTCTTTTTCGATGCCAATTCAAAAAAATTTCTGTCTTTTGAATTGGAGGCGGGGAATCCCCCCTCTATAAAATGAATGCCGAGTTCGTCGAGAATTTCTGCTATCATTAACTTATCGTCGATAGATAACGAAAACCCCTCGCCCTGCGTTCCGTCCCTCAAGGTCGTATCGTATATCTCTATATAATCGTTATTTACATTCATCTTTTTTATTGTCGGTTTCTCCCAAGTTAAACACGTCATGCAGTACCCTCGTGGCAAGTTCCGCATATTTAGCTTCTATGACACACGATATTTTAATTTCAGAAGTAGAAATCATCATTATATTAATACTTTCTTTGGCCAGTGATTCAAACATCGTTGAAGCGGTTCCGTGATGATTGCGCATTCCGACTCCTATTACGGAAATCTTTGCAATTTTATCGTCGCTTATAACGTCTTTTGCGTTAAGGTCTCTTGCAATACCGCTTGCTATCTCTATCGCTTTGTGCAAATCTTTTTTAGAAACCGTAAAGGTTAAATCGGTATGGCCCTCTACGGATATATTTTGTATAATCATATCTACTACAATATTCGTATCCGAAATTTTTGAAAAAATCTTTGCGGCGATACCGGGCTTATCGGGAATACCCTTTATGGAAATTTTTGCCTCGTCTTTGTCGCATGCAACGCTTGATACCTGCAGCTCTTCCATGTCGTCCTCATCTCCTAAAAATTTTATTTGCGTTCCTTTACTTTCTAAAAAAGTGGATTTCACAAATAAATTTACTTTATATTTCATAGCAAATTCGACCGACCTTATCTGCAGTACTTTTGCTCCGAGGCTAGACATCTCTATCATTTCATCGAAATATACGACATCTAAGCGCTTGGCGTCCGATACTATCGACGGGTCTGCCGTATAAACTCCATCTACATCCGTATATATATCGCATCTGTCCGCATTAATTGCTGCCGCTGCCGCAACCGCCGTCGTGTCGGATCCGCCTCTCCCCAGCGTAGTAATAAACCCGCCGGAATTTATCCCTTGAAATCCGGCTATAATAACTATCTTGCCCTGCTTGATCATTTTATATATATTTTTGACGTCTATAGACGATATCCTTGCTCTTCCGTAAAATTCATCCGTCGTTATTTTTACCTGATGACCCAATAACGGAATAGCGTCATAGCCTTCACTCTTTAACGCTAAAGAAAGAAGCCCTGAGCTTACTTGTTCCCCGCTGGAAATAATCAAGTCGGTTTCCATATCGTCCCGACAGCCTCCCATTTTAGAAGCAAGATCTAAAAGCTTACCGGTTTCTCCGCCCATAGCGCTTACGACTACGACTACATCGTTGCGGTTGAGTTTTTCTTTGATTACTTTAGCGGCGACTCGCCTTATTTTTTCTATGCTGCCCATAGAGGTGCCGCCGAATTTTTGAACAATAAGAGCCATAAATTAATGCAATATCCTTATTATAGATTATCAATGCTTTTTTGCCGCTCGGGAATTAAACTTATGAATCGCCTCTCCTATTGAATCCAATGCCGATTCGGGGACTATTTCCGAAAGAGTGGGGTGTGAATGAATCGTAGATTCTATGTCGAAAATAGTTCCGCCGTAATGCATGTGAGAGGCAATTTCGGCGATTAATTCGGGAACATCCGCCCCGATAATTTTTTTAGAATTTTCTTCCACCAAAACCTTTAAAAATCCCTCTTTTTCTTCCATAGCCAAAGCCATTCCGTTTGCGGCATACGAAAAACGCCCCGTATTATAATCTGAGGAAAGCCCGTCATCACCCTCTTTTAGTCCGACGGTCCCTATAGGCGGATTCGTATATATGGACCTGGGTAATACGTCATAATTTTTTTCTCTATTTATTCCGGCGATGTTATCCGCCGCTATTATTCCGTCGAACGACGCCTTGTGGGCAAGCATCGGTCCGGCTATTATGTCTCCGCAGGCATAAGCCCCCTTAATGTTAGTCTCATTACGGCTGTCAATACTTATCCTGCCTCTTTCGTTCGTCTTTATGCCTATGTCTTCAAGTCCCAGTCCTGAGGTATTTAGTCTTCTTCCGATAGAAACAATTACCTTGTCGGCTTCAAATATTTCACCGCTTTTTAATGTAACTGCAGCCTTACCCTTACCGTTTGCAGGTGCCGGCACAATGCTGCCTACCTCCGCGCCGTTCAACATATCTATATTACGTGATTTAAAAGCCTTACGAATAAATCTAGAAATCTCCACATCTTCGGTAGAAAGTATAGAAGGCAAGAGTTCTATTATTTTCACGTTAGACCCGAATTCCGAAAAGATATTGGCAAACTCACATCCGATAACCCCTCCCCCTATAATAATTAAAGACTCCGGTATCTCTCTTAAGGAAAGAGCCTCGTCTGACGTTATTACGCTTTTATGGTCTATATTAAAAGAGGATATCATAAGAGGAGACGAGCCGGTTGCGATTATTATATTTTTTGCGGAAATCTGCGTTTCCTCTATATTTTTATCGGCAGAATATTCATTTAACGTTATACCGAGTCTAAAATCGTTATCATTCGAACCGACGACCCTGCCGGAGCCGTAAAAAATCTTAACCTTCCTCGCTTTTAAGAGTTTTTCGACCCCCCCAGTGAGTGTTAAGACGACCTCATCCTTGTAGTCTATTATCTCTCCGTAGTTAAAACTAAATTCACCCACGATAAAACCGCGCTCCGGCGCTTTAAGCCTGCTTAGGTATTTTGCCTTTGAATATAATATTTTAGTCGGTATGCACCCTCTGTTAAGGCATGTTCCTCCAAATCTGTCTTTTTCTATTATCGCAACTGATAAACCGTTGATAGCGGATTTCAATGCACCCACATACCCTGCCGGACCGCCACCCAAGACGCAAACATCGAAATTTTCCAACTCTTTCTCCTTATATTGTTTTTATAATATCTTTTTTATTTCTATGTATCTTTTCTCTTTCTTTCCGTCGTCGTCTTTTTGCATATCTACGACGTAATAGTTGCCGATAATATATTTTTTATAATCTATCCCGATTATATCCGTCCACTCGGCAATGGTAATATTTTTACCGTCCAACGAATCAAAGAATCCGCAATTTTCCAAATCGTAAATAGTTTTTAATCTGTAGAAATCGAAATGGTTTATCTTTATTCCGCAGTCATAAGCGTTCATTATCGTATAAGTCGGACTTAATGCGAAAATATTACCATTTTTACCACTATGACAAAGAAAACTTATGATCCCCGATGAAAACCTTGTTTTCCCGGCCCCCAAGCCACCTTTTATCGAAACAAAATCATCTATCTTTAATCTTTTCGCAAATTCTTTCGCTATAGATTCGGTTTTTTGAGGCGAATCGGATTCGAATTTTCGCAAATTTATTTCCCCTGTTTCTCTTTTTTTTTCTTTTTTGAAGACATGGCCTTGATTATGTCGTATCTGGAGACAATGCCGATAATTTCCTTGTCGTCGTTTACAATAGGAATAGAGTAAAATTTCTTATCTGTCATAACGGTTGCAAGGTTATATATGTCTTCGTTCTCTTTCGCGCAAAAAACGTCTTTATTCATTAAGTCTTTAATCTTAGTTGCCGTTATCCTATCCACGTCTTTCTTAAAATGCTTAGATGTTCCCAGATAGAATATACTGTCGAAAATAGTGAAAACGGTCGGTATATGAAGATTGGATTCTTGATACACAAGATCGGTTTCCGATACTATACCCGTAAGTTTTTTATTTTTGTCGACTACCGGAATCGCATTTATTTTATATTTTAAAAATATATCCGCCGCTTTTTTTATCTCATCTTCTTCCTTTACAACTATTACGTTTCCGGTCATTACGTCTTTTGCCTCTATCATATACACTCTCTCCCCTTAATTCACCCGGCATTACCTATTATCATAGTGTGGAATTCGGATGATTTTTGTTATATCTTACCTTCATTAAATTTACGGCCTTCGGAATATTTTCGGCTATCCTTACGGCTCCCGCCCCAAAATCACCGTATTCTTCTTTAAGATTATCGGCAGAATAAACCATTAAAAAAGATGCCGCCTTCAATGCTTTATATATATTCATACCCTGACAAATAAAAGAACCTATAATGCCGCTTAACACGTCGCCGCTTCCGCCACTTGCAAGTAGCGAACAGTGCGCGCACTGCACGGAAACGTTTTTACCGTTTTTATCAAATATAAACATGCTTGACCCTTTAAGAACTAAATATACCCCGAATTCTTCGGCAAAATTCCTCCCGATATTTAACGGGTCTTTTTCTATTGTTCTTCTGTTAATACCCGTTAAACGCTCCATTTCTTTAAAATGCGGCGTTAAAACAATATCGTTTTTATCAGAAATTTCCTTTAATATTTTCATGTTTTCCGATAAAATATTTAAAGCGTCGGCGTCTAAAATAATAGGAACCCTTATATCACGAATAAGCCTGCTTAAAAATAGCTTCGTCCTTTCATTTAGTCCCATTCCGGGTCCGATAACGACTGCTGTCTTACCTTGAAGCATATTCTCTGAAATATCCGCAGCACTTTCTTCCACAAAAAACCCTTTATTATCGTCAAAAACAGGGTATGTCATTATTTCTGTCGTTTTTGCTTCCATAATATTGTTCAATTTAGCCGGAACCGCTATGGAAACGAGACCTGCCCCACTCTTAAATCCGGCGTAGGAAGACATATATGCCGCGCCGGTTCTGCCGTAGCTCCCGGCTATCGAAAGTAAATGCCCGTAATCGAATTTTGTTCCGGTTTCCTTTCTTCCGGTAAAATACCCTATGGTCTCTTCCTCATCAATTACTTCTATCCCCGAACAATAATTATCTAACAACTTTTTAGGTTGATTTATATCGATTAGTGTTAATTTTTTACTCAATAAAAGCCTCTCCGACTCGTTAATGTAAAAACCGGCCTTTAACCCTCCTAATGTAAAAATTCTCTTTATATTACTTTTTATTCCGGAACCCATAAAGCCTCCGGTATCGGCATTTAACCCGCTTGGAACGTCTATGCATAATATTTCAAACCCGATTTCTCTACTCTTTGCCTCGACTATTTCTATTACAGTTTTTAAAAAACCGGTTATTTCTCTGTTTATTCCTACTCCGAATATCGCATCGGATAAAATATCCGTTCCGTCTAAAATTTCAGATAAAACAGGCAGTTGTTTTTTTTTGGAAATTTCTATAACGTTAGAGTTTAAATTAAGCAAAATATTTAAGTTTTCTCCTGCAGCCCCTTTGTATAAATTTTTGTCCGCAAGGATTATCGTCTTTACGCTAAACCCGGCATTAAAAAGATAGCGCGATAAAACAAAACCGTCACCGCCGTTATTTCCTTTTCCGCATATTACGGTAATATCGGATTTTAAGAGATAATCTTTGCCGTATAACTTTAAAATCTCCCTATAACATCCGCCTCCGGCATTTTCCATCAGTATGCTTTCGGAATATCCGAAAACAGAATAACTCTCTTCGTCTATTTTTTTTAAATTTTCGGAAAAATATAATTTCATTTTTTATTAAGGCTTTGAATTACAACAATAGCACAGGCAAAATCATTTTCATGGGTTATGCTAACTTTTATAGAAAACAGGGCTTTTTTAAATTTTTGGTTTATCACATATGCCGTATCTTCATCTATATTTATCAAAGGTTGTCCGCTTTCTTCATTCGATGTGGCTATCTTATTTAACGGCAGAGAAAAGATACCCGCCCCTATGGACTTTAGAAACGCTTCCTTAACCGCAAAATAACCCGCCGCTTTCTGCATGGCTTTTAGTTCGTTTCTGCATTTAATCTTTTCTATAACATTTCGTTCTTTTTCCGAGAAAACCCTGCTATAAAATCTTTCTCCGTGCGAATGCAGCGCCTTTTTTATTTTTCTTATAGAAACTAAATCTATGCCTATACCCTCTATCATTTTATACTTTTAATTAGGCCTTTGCTAACTCTGCAGCCTTTATGATGCCGAGCATTTCTTTTACCGCAGATTCCAATCCGGTGAATATAGAACGGGATATTATGGAAAAACCTATATTAAATTCATAAAAACCGTCTATCATGACGACGTCGTAAACATTTTCATAATTTAATCCATGTCCGGCATTAATTTTGAGTCCTATTTTTACGGCATGTCTTGCCGCCTCTTTTATCCTTTTTAATTCTATTGCTTTATCTTTAATCCCGGTTTTACCGGCATAACTGCCGGTGTGTATCTCTATAAAGTCGAATTCGGCTTCGGCGGCGGCTTCTATCTGTTTTAAATCAGGCTCTATGAAAGCCGATGTTGTACAGTCGATAGATTTAAATTCCGAATTTATATCCTTAAATCGGCTTACGTTTGATATTGCATCCAATCCACCCTCCGTTGTGAGCTCCTTCCTTCTTTCCGGTACTATAGTTACGCTTCGAGGCATAATATCCATGGCAATTTTTACTATTCCCTCGTCGGCGGACATTTCAAGATTTAGTTTTTTCGTTAGATCGGATATAATCCTAACATCCTCGTCCTTTATGTGTCTTCTATCCTCTCTTAAATGGCAGGTTACATTAGACGCCCCGGCCTCTAAAACGACGAAAGCCGCATGAACCGGAGACGGAAATATTTCACCTCTCGCATTCCTCAAGGTTGCAACATGATCTATATTTACGCCTAATTCCATAAACCGTTTCTCCGAATTCCTTAATATTATTATTATATACCGTTATTATCAAAGTATTTTTCTATCTCTTCTTTAATTTCGTTACCTATTTCGTTAATTTCCCCATCGTTTTTTCCCTCCACAAGAACCCTTAGATAATTCTGCGTTCCCGAATATCTTACAAAAATCCTACCCCTATTCTTTAACACTTCGTTAAAATGATCTATTTTTTTTGAAACTTTTCCCATTTCGTCGATGTTTTTCCTGTAAGGCACCTCTACATTGAAAAGAGCTTGGGGATACGGTTCGATAATCTTTCTAAGTTCCGAAAGCGGCTTATCCGTTTTTACCATAATCGTAAGAAGTTTTAATGCCGATATTATACCGTCTCCGGTATTAGTATTGTCTAAAAATATAATATGCCCGGATTGCTCACCGCCGAGGTTATAATCATCTTTAATCATTTCTTCCATAATGTACCTATCGCCGACCTCGGTATAAATCGTTTTTATGTCATACTTTTTAAATAAGAGTTCAAGGGCGATGTTTGACATAGGAGTGGTAACCACGCCGTTATTTTTTAGCTCTCCGGTTGATTTCATGTTTATAGCGCATATAGCGAGAAACTCATCTCCTTGAAGTATCTTTCCGTTTTCATCGCTAAAAATTACTCGGTCTCCGTCGCCGTCAAAGGCCAAACCGACGTCTGCCCCGTTTTTCTTTACCGATGAGCTCAAATTGTCGGGATGCGTAGAACCGCAGTTATCGTTAATATTTATTCCGTCAGGGCTTGCGTTCTCTAAGATGACATCCGCGCCAAGTTCCGAAAAAACCTCCGGAGCTACTTTATAGTCGGCGCCGTTAGCACAGTCTACTACAATTTTTAAACCATTCAGGGTTAAATTTTTAGGAAAAGACAGCTTAGTGAAAATTACATATCTGCCTGACGCATCGTCTATTCTGTGAGCCTTGCCTATGTTACTCCCCGTTGGACCCGCATTGTCAAATTTATAATTAACAAATAAATCCTCTATTTTTTTACATACTTCATCGTATAATTTAAATCCGTCACCGCTAAAAAACTTTATTCCGTTATCGTAAAAAGGATTATGTGAAGCAGATATTACGACGCCGGCATCGGCTCTCATACTGGATGTTATAAAGGCAACCCCGGGTGTCGGCATCGGTCCGACTAAATAAACATCAGAACCCATAGCACATATCCCGGATGAAAGTGCCGTTTCAAGCATATAACCGGAAATTCTCGTATCCTTGCCTATTACTATTTTTAGTCTTTTTCCTCTCGATTTTAAAACTTGTACCAAGGCCATGCCCATCTTTAAGGCCACTTCAGAAGTCAAAGGATATCTATTTGCCTGCCCCCTTATACCGTCCGTTCCGAATAATTTTCTCATATCTATCCTGTCTCCTTTTTTCAAAGCGTATCTATTTTACTTTGAAATGGTAATATTCACACTGACCTTTTTATTATACATAATTTTTACTAATTTTGTAGGTTTTCTTAGGGAAACCGCCAATGATTTATTTTTATAGACGTTTCTTAAATCTATGTTTACAGTCTTAACGGTCGACATATGCCCGACAATATCTTTCGGTCCCCTAACCGGAATATATTGCGGAAAAACGTTTATATTTTTTAAATAATATCCTGCCGGCAGTCTCCCGACGGTTACCGGCAGGATTTTTATATACTTTGTTATAACCTTGCTAATTATTACCGGAATAATACTAGGACGGATGCTTATAATCTTTATGTCGGCGGGAAGGTTCAAATAAGACCTGTTTAAGATTATCGTGTTTTTTCTGGTAAGAAGATAATTTTCGTTTATCGTAAAAAAGATTTTTTTATTGAGCCTCATTAGCGCTATTCTTGAACCGCGCAGTTTTACATGGATTTCCCCGGGAAGATTATTACTTACGGCGTAACCGTTCGGAAGAGATTTAATTATGAGTCCCGCCGTATAAACAATATCCTGCTTAGTTCCGCCTACGACATATCCCCATACGATAATCGCAAAAATTAGAGAAAATAGTTTTAGCCAGAAATTCTTTTTTATTAAATTTTCTATATTTCTATTCATATACCGTACCGTTAATATTTTTAATTTATATTTTCGTTGATTTTAATCCTGTTTCTTTTGGGATTCTTCGGATTTTCCAAATAAAAGCTCGTAAATCGTTTTTATTAAAGGCTGTTCTTGTTCGTAATGGTAACTTAAATTTTTCAAAAGCTGATTTCTTAAGTCTTCCAAGCTTTCTATTTTTAGTATTTTTTTAGGGCGTATTATTTTAACCATGCCTGTTTCTTCGGAAACAACAATGGAAAACGCATCGGTAAGTTCGGAAAGTCCGATCGCCGCCCTGTGCCTTGTACCTAATCTTTTACTTATATTATCTTCCGTAGAAAGAGGCAGATAACAGGAAGCCGCGGCTATTCTGCCCTTCCGAATGATAACAGCGCCGTCGTGAAGCGGAGACGGCTGAGTAAATATACTTACGAGAAGTTCTTTGGAGATAATAGAATCAAGCTTTATACCTATTTTTAAATAGTCGCCTAAAAACATATCTCTTTCGAAAACTATAATTGCACCTATTTTTTTTGATACTAATTCGAAAACCGCCTTTGACGTTTCTTCGACCAAACTTACCCTCTCCAATTTATTCTGAGCAACCGAGAAAGGATTTCTTCCGACACCTATAAGCGCCTTTCTTATTTCATTTCTGAAGAGTACAATTATTACTATTATTATAGAACTCAGAAAATTGCCAAAAATATACTCTGTTGCATAAAGCTTAAAAATAACGGAAAATAAAAATATGGCAAAAACTATTATAAGCCCGACAAGAACCTGAAACGATCCGGTTCCTTTTATGAGCGTTATTGTCCTGTAGATTATAAATGCTACGATTATTATATCTAAAACATCTTGCCATCCGAAGTTTTGTAAGAGAGAAAGCATCTTGCTTTATACCATACTTTGTTACATTATTTTATCTAACAAGGCAAACGCCGATGCGGCTTGTCTCACGTCGTGAACCCTGATTATATCGATGCCTTTTAGTTTTAAGTATGAAAAAATCGCGATATTGCCGCTTAAAATGTTGTCTCGGTTTTTTCCGGTAATACGGTTGATAAAAGATTTCCTTGAAACGCCCGCCATAACGGGTAATCCTAAAGATTTAAAGGAGGTAATACCGGATAGCAAGTCATAATTGTCGTCTATGGATTTGGCAAAGCCGAAACCGGGATCGATTATGACATTATTATCCGTATCATAACCGCCGACCTTAAGATAATCTATCTTATTTTTAAAATATAAAAGTATTTCATAAAATATATCATTGTAAGGCGCTAAATCCTCTTGCATATTTTCAGGAGATTTTTTCCTTGAATGCATCATAATGTATGGCACGTTAGCGGATATTACAATTTTTGCCATAGCTTCGGCATTGTAAGAAAGCCCGGATACGTCGTTTATTATATGCGCTCCGGCCTTTATAGCCTCTTTTGCCACCTCTGGTTTTCTCGTATCTATGGAAATAGGGATATTGAGCGTTTTAGATAAGTTTTCAATTACGGGGCATACTCTGTCTATCTCTATCTGCTCATCTATTTCTGATGCCGAGGGCCTTGTAGATTCTCCACCTATGTCTATGATGTCGGCGCCGTCCTTTTCTATTTCCATGCCTCTTTTTACCGCGGAATCATAACTTAAATATTTGCCTCCATCGGAAAAAGAATCCGGCGTTATATTGAGAACGCCCATAATATAAGTTTTACCGTTAAAAGATATATCGCCCCTGGCGGTTCTCAATGTTTTAGTATTCACTTTTTCGTGAGACCCGTCGCATACTTTTAATATATTTTCAAGCTCGGCCGATAATTCTTTCAAGCCGAATCCCTGAGACTTTATCTTTTTTATGACAATTCTTAGTTGAACCGGTGTTCCGAATAAAATAGAGTCGGAACCGTCAATTTTTCCAGTAATGACATCTCTATGATTGGCAAGCTCCGCGCCTATGCTCAAGGCTTCCTGCTTAAGTATGTTGAGAGTAGTCGGGCTTATGTTTTTTAATTTAATAACGGCATACTTAAGCTTTTCTCCCATGATAATTTTTCCGATATTAGACACACCTACGTCATATAACGCTTTCAATGCAGCGCGGCTGTCGAAAATATCTACGAGATATGCTTGCATAGTTAATCTTTAATGTTCGATCCTTCGTCCTCTTGCACGCCTTCGTTTAATTTATAATCCGGTTTGTGAGCAATAATAATTGCGTCTATTTCTTGTCCGTTCAAGGATTCTTTTTCTATAAGTTTTAATGATAGGTCATTTAATATATCTATATTTTCCGTTAAAATCTTCCTTGCCGTTTCGTGGCTTTTAGACATAATTTCTCTCACCTCTTCGTCTATAGAGGCTGCAGTATATTCGGAATAGTCTTTATGTTGAGCAAATTCTCTGCCGAGAAAAATTTGCTCCTCTTTTTTTCCAAAAGTGATGGGACCCAGCTTTTTACTCATGCCCCATTCGCATATCATTTTTCTGGCAATATCCGTAGCCCTTTCTATATCGTTGGATGCCCCGGTAGTCATCCGATGAAACGTAATTTCCTCCGCAGTCCTGCCGCCGAGTAAAATTATTATTTCATTAAGCAAATACTCCTCATCATAATTATGCTTTTCATCTATCGGAAGTTGCTGCGTAAGCCCCATAGCCATTCCTCTTGGAATTATGGTAACCTTATGTATAGGATCGGAGTCGGGAATCATTTTGGCTACAAGCGTATGCCCTGACTCATGATAGGCGGTTATTTTCTTCTCCTTGTCGCTTATCACCATGCTTCTCCTTTCCGTCCCCATCATAATCTTATCTTTTGCCTCTTCAAGGTCATTCATCATAACGACGGATTTGTTTTTTCTTGCCGCTAAAAGAGCCGCTTCGTTCACCATATTTGCAAGATCGGCTCCGGAAAATCCCGGCGTTCCTCTAGCAATAACTTTTAAATCAACGTTTTCATCCTTCGGAACGTTTTTAATGTGAACCTTTAATATTTCTTCTCTCCCCTTAATATCCGGTTTAGGAACGATAACCTGCCTATCGAACCTGCCGGGCCTCAAAAGGGCAGGATCCAAAACATCGGGTCTGTTTGTCGCCGCAATTAAAATTACGCCTTCATTAGGCTCAAAACCGTCCATTTCTACAAGAAGCTGGTTTAACGTCTGCTCTCTTTCATCGTGTCCGCCTCCCAGACCGGCACCCCTGTGTCTTCCTACGGCATCTATTTCGTCTATGAATATTATACACGGAGCACTCTTTTTTCCCTGAGCAAAAAGGTCTCTAACCCTCGAAGCACCAACGCCGACAAACATCTCTACAAAATCGGATCCGCTTATGCTGAAAAAAGGAACCCCTGCCTCCCCCGCTATGGCTCTTGCAAGGAGCGTTTTACCGGTTCCGGGAGCTCCGATTAGCAGAACGCCGTGAGGTATTCTGCCGCCTAACTTCGTAAATTTCTTAGGGTCCTTCAAAAAATCTACTATTTCTTCAAGTTCTTGTTTGGATTCTTCTATCCCGGCCACGTCCTTGAAGGTTATTTTATTTGTTCCGTTGCTCAAAAGCTTGGCCTTAGATTTTCCGAAAGACATGGCTTTGCCGGCACCTCCCTGCATTTGTCTCCAGAAAAAATACCAGAATGCAAAAAGTATGACTATCATCGGGAGCCAATCGATCAAGAAACTAAAATACCATGGAGAACCCGGTTTAGGTTTTGCGTCTATCGCTACGTCATGTTTTTCAAGAAGTGGAATAAGTCCGGAATAAGTCGGCGCATAAGTTCTAAATTTTTTTCCGTTCTTAAGAACACCCTTTATGTTATGCGATTCTATGGTAATACTTTTAATGTTGCCGGCTTTTATCTTTTTTAAAAGAGAAGAAAAAATGATCTTTTGAGTTTTCGGCGGATGGTGGTTTAGCATCGTAAAGACAAAAATCATCAAAAAGATTATAAAAATCCATAGCAGCATGTTTTTAAGTCTTGCGTTCAAATTAAATTGACCCCCTTATATTTTCGATATTGATTAATAAATTTTAGATATTATTAAATATGGCATATTTATATATTTTTTTCAATAATTATTTACAAATTCCGTTATTTTATACCCATTACTCCGACGACATCGGTGGATTTCGTTATCTTTATGCTATTGCTTAATGCATTAAGGCTTACCCATGCTATTTCGTCCCCGAAAATTACGATGGGAATAATCTTTCTTATTTTTAAAGGCACTTTTTTGTCGATAAAATACTCTTTAACCTTTTTATGCCCCGCTATTATGCCTAAAGGAGCAAACCTATCCCCCTCCCTGAAGGGTCTTACGGTAACCGGAAAGATTATTTTGTCGTAATCGAAATATACGGCGTCCGACGACACAAAATCAAACCTTTTTTCTAAAATATTTAATTTCACCTTTTTTCCGGTTTTACCGTCTAATTTTTTTATATAAAAGGTTTTTCCGATTTCGTCTATTTTTATCGTTCCGGGCGTTTCGTCCATTAAATAATTATAATTACAACTTGCTTTAGAGGCATCTTCATTTAATTTCAATTCGAAATTAAATGATTTAAATGTTAAATTTCTACAGGATAAGGGCATATATTCTATGGCGATTCTATTATATTCTTTTCTAACGCATATAAAGGAATTGATAAAGAAATAGGTATTCGGTTTTTTACTCTTTATAAGTTTAAGAAAAACTTTAAAATTTGCATAGGAAACTATTATTTTCTTTGAGAAAATATATAAATTGTTCTCGCAATATTTTTCATCTGTATTTAAAACAGCCGTCCTTAAAAACCTATACAAAACAGGCTCGTCCACCCCGGTGAGGGCATTTGTGTCAAAAGTAATCCTTTTTTGAAAGGTATCCGGCACTGCAATCTCTTTGAATAACTTAAATGCCGCCTTTCCGATAAAATCGTCGTCTTTTCTTAATATCTCGGAAGTATTACGGATAGTTTTTAAAAAAGAAACGTTACGTTCCTTTAATAAAGGGATAATTTCGAGCCTAACAAAATTTCTCAAAATTCTTTTATCGTAATTTGTGCAATCCTCTCTGAATTTTATTGAATTCTTTTCGGCAAAGTCTAATATTTCCTGCTTTGTATGGTTTATAAAGGGTCTTATTATAATACCGGATATTGCCGCAATGCCGGCCATCGCCCCGCTTCCGCTTCCGGTAATCAACCTTATAATAAAATTTTCGGCAAAATCGTCAAGATGATGCGCTACAGCAAGCTTTTTCGCCCCAAAATCAACCGCCGATTCCATTAAAAACCGATATCTTAAAATTCTTGCCGCCTCTTCTATATTTAATCTGTTGTTCTTTGCGTAAGACTTTACATTTTCGCTTCCGCTATAGAACGGTATGGATAATTGCTTGCACAACCCTGCGACGAATGCTATATCTTTATCGGACGATGTCCTAATTTTATGGTCAAATGAAGCACACGCAATATTTATGCCTAAGTAATGTCTTAATTCGTAAAGAGAGAATAATAAAACTGTGGAATCTACGCCGCCGCTAACCGCAGTCATAACCCTGTCACCCCAAACCAAAAGGTTGGAATCCCTCACGGTCTTAACTAATTTTTTAAGAAAAAACGAGTTTAATGTATCCACCTATTTTTTAGAAATTAAAGTAAAAAATGAGGGATATAAGGGTAAAATATTTATATCGTTAAAACCTGATTCTTGTAATATACTTACGGCTTCTTCGGTAGACACCCTTTCCTGCAAGGGAGGCCCCATTATTGGATGCGCATCCTCTCTTTTCCAGTCTAAAAGAAAAAACGTCCCTTCGTTCTTCAGCACCCTTTTTATTTCCTGAAGATAAAGGTGTTTGTCTTCAATCTCGTGAAAAACGGCTGTCATTAAAAGAATATTGACTGAATTATCCCCTAAAGAGAGAAAAAGTTCCTCGCATTTAATGCATTTCACATTAGAAATATCTTCATCTCTAATCTCTTTTTTAAGCTTTTTATTAAACATGCCTATCATTTTATCGCTTATATCTAAAGCAAAAAAAAGTACGTTTTTATCGTCTATTTTTTTCAACCTCTTTATCAGCGGAATAGAAAAAAAACCGCTTCCACATCCCACATCGGCAACGGTAACGGTATCTTTTGTTTTTAAATAATCTGTTGCCGTTTCTTCTATTGCTTCAACAAGAAACTCCGGGGGAGTAAGTTTGCGTCTCTCTTCCGAATCTAATTTTTTATGATCTGCAGGATTGAATCTATGCATATGCTTATATTACCCCCGTCGTATTTATGAATAAATTGCCTATTAATTTTTTATTTTCCTATATCTTAATCATAATCTAACAGCTCCTTTCTTATCCTTGCCACGTCGTTCGCATTTAACGCAAACGGAAAACTCCTTATATTCTTGGGCGAAGAATCGCCGAACGGTCTGTTACATGCCGAAATTTCGGTTTTTCCGGGACAGCCGGTAGTCTGAAAAGCGACGCCCTTTTCTATCATTTCGGCAACGGTTTTAAAAGGCATGCCGAAATCTATAATCCTCTCTTCATCGTCGAAAATCATATCCTCGACCCTGCCCATATCATAATCTATTATATGTCTTGCCGTCTGAACGCGTCTATATTTACCCGCCGGACATTGAGGATGATTTTCCAATCTCGACCCCTTTTCCCGATAAAAAGAAAAGAGATGCGACCTTGCCCCGATATCTCTAACCGCCTGTATTCTGCGTACCATCTCCATTTCCGTTTCTCCTAAGCCGACGACTAAATGGCAACCAACCCTATTTTTTCCGAAAACCGAAACGGAATATTCTAATATATCGTTATATTTTTCCCATCTATGGGGTCCGTTAACACCCTTCCCTCTATATTTGTCGAACAATTCCGGCGTTGCGACATCTAAGGCTACCGTTACCATATTCGCGCCACATTCTTTAAAGCTATCTATATCTTGATGTTTTAAAACGGTAGGGGCCATTAATATAGAAACCGGACAGTGTAGTTCGCCGACGAACCTTTTTAAAATCGTAAAGGTATCTTTCTTTGCTTTTTCATGAGTTATCATGGATATACAAATTCTATCCGCTATATCTTTTTTTTTGAGCGTCGATTCTATTACATCGTCCGTTTTGAATACGGGCCAGTCTACTCTTATAAAACTTTTATCGTTGTAATCCCCTTCTCTCGTTTTTTGAAGACCGCAATAAGCACAATTTGCCTTACATCCCTCGTCGTATGTAAGAAGCACGTTTATACAATGAAGACAGGCATTACGATAAAAAATACCGGGGACGAGGTCCATTGTCATTGCAGCAGCTAGGCTTACCTTAAGGTAATCTGGAGAACTCTCCTCGCATACGTCGTTTTCTATCTCTGCCGCTATATTTTTATTCATAATTTTTTAATTCCTCCGGTAAATTATCCTTACGAATCGACTGTGTGACAATCAGGTACTTGGCTAAACATCTTAAATAACACTCCTGTCCCAAGAGAGGTCTCTCCGTTAAAAACACCTTCGTAAGCACCTTTCTCTTTATGTAATAAATAGCATAACGGAGACGATATATCGATTAAGAGTGCTTTTATGCCGCTTTTTCTAAATGCATCATTCCTTTTTACGTAAAACTCTTTACAGCAAAACCCTATATATGATTTAATTTTTTCGGCTTTAAGCCTATTCAATGTTTCTACAAGATTTTCATAATTTATTATTGTTTTCGGTTTGATGTTATACCGTTCGGCAAATTTATATGCCGTACCGGTCTCGCAATCACCGCACGATATACATTTATCTTCGTTTCTATATTCACATTTTGCTTTTTTAGCACAATACGGTAAGAGAAGAAATTCAGCGGATGAAATGTCTTCGGGTCTCATTCCGTTTATAAAGATAAATCTTGATAGGTCTTCCTCGGTAATACCGGTATTTTTGGAAAAATTAACCTTGTTTATTATCTGAACGGCTATATTAAAGAAATCGTTTTTGCCGATATTTTGAAACTCAGGGTTAAATTTTTTGAAGTAATCGTCTATTTTGAAAATCAATTCATCTAACGTCGTATCCTTCAGATAGCTTTCCAAATCTGCAATCGTCCTGGTTGGAGAAACAAAATAATCACCGGTAAAATAAATTTGCTTTAAAAGGTTTCTCTTTTGGTCGACTCTCGTATAAGTCTTAAATAATCCGCCATCGCATTTATATATTTCAGAAATCATTTTCGTTTCCGCAGGATCGAATTCATTTAAATAAACCCAATCTTCAGCCGCAAAATCGGCTCTATTTTCTTTTAAAAAATCTTCTTCTTTCGTCGACAGTCCGGATTTATAAAAATCAATGCCGAAATATTCCTCGAATCCGGAAAGAATGCTTGACTTTATATATTCCAACTCGGGTATGCAGCCGATAACGTTCTTAACGGAAGTTACCCTTGAAAGAATAGAATCGAAATTTTTGGACGTCAATTTTTCAACCGGAATTCTTAACGATTTAACCATATATTCGGGATTAAAATCTAAGAGCAACGTTCCTTGAAAAAAATAAATCGAAGACTCATAAGTGCCTCCGGTGCCGGAAATTTTGCGCCCATCGACCTCTATGTCGTTTCTCGGCCTAAATTTAGCATTAATACCAAGTTTATTAATTCCCTTTACAAAAGCGCCGCAAATATTCTCGGTAAGTTTTTCAAGGCTGTTTATATTTAGTCCGATGCCTTTGGAAGAAAATACAATCTCCCATCCAAGCTGCATCTCGTCGCAATAAAGCGCCCCGCCCCCGGTTATTCTCCTCCCTATTCCTATGCCGTTATCCTTGCAGTAATCCTGTCTTATCTCGCTGAATACAGATTGATGATACCCCACTAAGGCACACGGTTTAAATCTTAAAAAACGAAAAGTATCCCCTATTAATCCCTCCTTTCTAAGATCGACAAGGGATCTATCCATGCATATATTAAATGAAAAATCTTGTAAACCCGTGTCTATTACCCTAAACATCTTCTATTATCCATAATCCGATTAACCTCCAAGCGTTATGGCAGGCAATACAGTCTCTGAAAAAATTAAGGAACAGCAAACTTCGGAAAATTTTGGCTTTAACCCCAATTCGATACTGAAGGGTATAATCCCTTCCGAAGGGTACGCTATGCCGTTTAATCCGGACTTTACCGCCAATTCTTCTATCTTAAATTTGTCTAATCCGTAAGGTCTTTCGCAACCTAAGAGAACCGGGGTATCCGTAAATTTTTTTCTAGCATATAAAAACACATCGCCTATTTCCGAGGGGGTAGGTGGAGCAATATTTTCCATTTTGGTATTATGCATCGGCATAAAGCCTACCAGCACTAAAGAGGAAATATTATATCCGGAAATAATATCTATGGCGTTATATTCTCCGACTATATGCCCGTGTTTTAACCCTATTACAACATGAGGAGAACACGGTATTCCCCTTTCCGATAAAAACTTCAGGGAATTCTCGTAATCCTTAACCGTAGCATTGAGATGATATATTTTTCGAATGGTGTCTTCGTCGCCTATAATGTCAAGCATTGCCGAATCTACACCGGAGTCGTAAAGGCCGTCTGCTATTGCCTCTGTAATAAGCCCGCAATGAACTATAACCTTAAGGCCAAAATCGGCTTTTATTTTTCTTATTACGCCTATATAGGGAAGAATATCTACTATACCCGCACTGTCCGAGCCGCCGCTTAACAAAAATCCCGTACCGCCGGATTCATGTATCGTTTTGGCCTTATCGTAAAGTTCGTCCTGCGTGAGCACGGAAACCATAGATTTAAGTATTTCCGCGTTGCAGTGTTCGCATTTTAAAGAGCACGAACTACCCGTTATGGAAAAAGGAGGAAAAGAATCGGCCTTACTGTTTTTAAAATCCTCCGTTTCATAAGATTTTATGCTTGGGGCATAAAAATGTATTTCGGAATCAAAGCATTCTTTTCTTATATTGAATCCTTCTAAATACTCCTTGCTTATATCCTCGTTGTATTCATAAAAACTCATAGTTATCTCTTTTTACAAATTATATCTTCTTCCTCAAGTTTTTTTGTATATGCGCTAACAGCCTCTTTGCCGGTTATGAGAGAATTTATATCCGAGATAGATTCCTGAAGAGGTCTTAATTTTACTATCCATCCCTTGCCGTATGGGTCTAAATTAATAATATGCGAATCTTTTTCCAATTCCTCGTTTACCTCTATTATCTCACCTGCAAAAGGCACGAGAAACGGACCTACGTATTTGCCGCTTTCTATAGTAGCGGCACTTTTACCCTTTTTAATAACTCTGCCTACGGCTTTAACCTCTGCATAAATAATTTTTCCGGCTAAAGATTGAGCGGGGTCGGTCATACCTACGGTAACGGTTCCGTCGTCGTTTTTTCTACCCCAAACATGATTTTCTATATCGTAATACAAAACTTCCGGAATATCGCATTTATTAAAAATAGCCATTATATGCCTCCCGATCCAATCTCATATTTAAAGAATTATTCACATTTAATTCCATCGGCTTCTATCTTTTTTTTATAGGCTTCTACCGCTTCTTTTCCGATGAGAAGGTTTTTCTTATCCTCTTCGATATTATCGGCCTTAATTTTACAAACCCAGCCTTTTCCGTAAGGATCTGAATTTATAATGGAAACATTTTTAACGACTTCATCGTTCACTGCGACTATTTCTCCGGAAAATAGAGCCGGCACGGGACCTACGTATTTGCCGCTTTCTACCGTCGCTACGGACTTTAACTGTGCGATTTTACGTCCAACCTTTTTCGGAGTAATATATAAAAGCTTACCGGCTAAACTCTGAGCAACGCTAGTCATACCTACGGTAACGGTTCCGTCGTCTTCAAGTTTTCCCCACACATGTTTTTCTACGCTGTAATAGAGATCTTCCGGAATATCGCATCCATTAACTTTAGACATAATAAATTCCCCCCCTTGCTTAATCATTTAATTAACTTTTGTTCCAATAATATTTATAACTTCCCGCTATCCTCAGGTATGTCAAACTCGGACACGATTTGCCTGCATCAGCACAAAAATGTCTTCTTTGCACAAGCATCATCGTTTTAGGCATTCTCTACTTGCAATTTTGCGACAATACTAAATCGACATTATTATTAGATTTGCAAAAGCCGTCGTCGAATAATTTCAAGTCGTTGAACTCTCCGGCATCTTTTATTTCCTTAATGTCCTTAATAAGATGCCTCATTTTAGGATTTGCCAGATAGTATAGAAGTTTATTGCCGACTCTCTTGCAGTCTACCATTCGAGTGTTTCTTAAAACGGCTAAATGCTGGGAAATATTGGATTGAGTTTTATTGAGGGCGGAAGATATATCGTTTACGCTAACCTCTTCGTCTTCAACTATACATAGAATTCCAAGCCTTATAGGATTAGATAAAAGCTTAAAAATATAAGCCAATTCTTTACATTTTCTGTTCAGACTATCGTCGCCGATACACAATTTCTTTCCCATTTTTTTTATTTTTTCTCAATGTAATACATAACGATTATGTGTATATTCTGAGTGTAGAATATACCAATTCTGATACGATTGTCAAGTAAAAACCGGGGGCTAAAAATGTCTGTTTTTCGTCGATATAAAAATAAATCTAATCCAATAGTGTAATTACAGGATACGATCGTTAAAATTGTTCACGGATATCTTCCAGTCTTTTCCGTTGGCTAAAAGTTCGGAAAAAGCCTCGCCCACCGAAAATTGATTATTTTTAATATAATTATTCCATAAATCGACAAAAAACTTTTTTTTAAGCCTCAAAGAATCTACGGATAATTCCTTAAAGGTATTTAAGAAATCTACGGTTCCTTTATCTATCCCGTTTTTTCCGAATAAATCGGTTAAATAGTTAAATCTATACATATCCTCGGCAGAGTAATTTTTAGAACTTAATATCATCTCCTGTGCCTTTTGGACGCCGATTAAAAATGCCAACCTTAAGGCGGTATAGGAAGAAGATAATATTCCGTATTTAGATGATATATCGGCAAAAACGGCCGTTTTTGCGGCAAGTCTAAAATCGCACGAAGAAACGATATCTAAACCTATACCGCTTACAAACCCGTTAACAACACATACGACCGGCACAGGGGATTCGACGATATGCCTCGCCATCGTATTTAATATTGTTATGTAATATCTCGCGCCATCTTTATCTAAACCGGCAATATCTTTTATTCTCGGCCCCGTTGCAAAAAAACCCTTGTTTGAGCTTTTTATTAATATTGCTTTTAAATCTAATTCCTCTTCGAGATGCCTCTTGAATATTTTGATCAGTTCGTTAATCTCTGCTATATTAAACGTATTTCTTTCGCCTAGATCTATTTCTATCTGTCCTATACAACTGTTTTTACAATCAAATCTTATCGGCATAGGGTGCTCCTCTATAGTATCATTATGTTATTATAAACTATCGTGGACGTCTTCCTTGCGCCATCTCCTGCCCTCTATCATATAATAAAGTATCGGAATAACCACCAATGTCAATATCGTAGAGGCAAACATCCCGAAAATAAGCGCCCATGCAAGACCGTTCCATACGGGATCGGTTACAAGTATCATAGAGCCGAATATAACCGCAAGCGCCGTTATTATAATCGGTCTTGCCCGCATGGTTCCGGCCTCTACAAGAGCATCGACGATATTGTATCCTTCTTTTTTCCTTTCGTTGATGAATTCCAACAGCAGTAACGAATTTCTTATAACTATCCCTGAAAGGGCTATTACGCCTATCATAGACGTAGCGGTAAAGTATGTCCCAGTTATGGAGAACCCCGGCATTATGCCTATCATTTCAAGCGGTATTGCGCCCATAAGCACCACCGGGACCATAAATGAACCGGTATAGCCGACTAAGAGTATATATATAAGTAGTATGGCGATACCCATAGCCGCGCCGAGCTGAGAGAAAACCTTAAGAGTAATATGCCATTCTCCGCCCCATTCTATGTGATAACCCTTTGGAAGCGGATGTTTAAAAAAATGCAAAATAAGGTCTAAATTAGCATACATCGGACTTCTGTTTATAACATTGCCGTAAACGTAAACAACGGGTTTTAAGTCTCTTTCATAAATCATATTACGCAAATAGCCGTTTTTTATTTTGACTAAGGAGCTTAACGGCACCAATTTTTTTGCATAAGGCGCATATATCCATATGCTTGACAACATGCCGGCATTTATCCTGAACGAGGGGGGCATCCTCAGGAATATACCCTCCTGGTGCAAACGGTCATTCTTATGAATGGTCCCTATATTCATGCCGTTATTCAAAAGATAAAGCGTCTGAGCTATCATTTCGGATGTAATGCCGAGCATAGAGGCTTTATCTCTGCGTATTATAATCATAACCTTTTTAATTCTTTTTTTATAAGAAGAGTTTACGTCTGTTACCCCCCTGGTTTTTTTCATCTTTGCCTCGACGATTCGAGCGAGTTTTTCCTGCTCTCCGTAATTTCTTCCGTAAATTCTTGCGACTATCGTAGCCTTTACGGGAGGTCCGGGGGGGCTCTCCAAGACCTTAACTACGGCATGATACTCTTTGCCTATTTTATGGACTACCGGCAGCACTTTCAAGACAAGTTCATGCGACGATACGCTTCTTTTATCCTTATTGATTAAATTTACTCGTATTTCGGAATACCAGCTCGCATTTCTAAAATTGGAACCCCTTAAAAGTCCCGAAAAATCAACAACAGAATGCGTTCCTACCGTAATAATGTAGTTTTTTACCTGTTTAATCCGCTTTAAATAATTTACGATTCGCATGGTTGCTATATTTGTTTTTTGAAATGTAGAACCGGGCTGCATATTGACCGTTACCAAAAAGGTGTTGGTATTTGATACGGGAAGCATTTTGAACTTAACTATTTTAAAAGCAGGCAATGCCATAGAAGAAATAAATAAAAATATGATTACAGATATAAAAATATATCTTTTCTTTTTACTCAAAAGAAGAGGGGTTAATATTTTGGCGTATAAACCCTTTTTATTACCTCTTTTTTGTTTTATAGATTCTTTTTTTCGAAGAAGCGCCATCCCCTTTTTATTGGACATAAGTTTAAGATAAAACCAGGGTACTATAGTAAGCGCGACAAACAGAGAGACTATCATGGCTATAGGCACATTAAGCGGAATAGGCCTCATATACGGACCCATCATTCCCGTAACGAACAACATGGGGATAAATGAAACTATAACGGCTAAAGTTGCAAAAAAATTAGGGTTTCCTATTTCGTTTACGCCAAGAACGGCATAGCCCGGCAGTATATTTCTTTTTCGCGAAAAGACCCTTTCTATATTATCTATAACAACGACAACATTATCTACTAAAAGACCCAGTGAAAGAATCAGTGCGAATAAGGTAATTCTATTCAGCGTTTGATGAAATAGGAAGACGATACCCAATGTAAGCAGTAACATTATGGGAATAGTAAAAGCAACGATAAATGCTTCTCTCCAGCCCAATATTAACAGCAGAAGCACTATGATAATAATAATGCTCACTCCTAAATGAAAAAGCAACGTATTTACCGCATCGTTTGCCTTTTTTCCGTGGTTTCTCGTTACCGTATAATAAACGCCGGCCGGCAGACTCGTTTTTACTATTTTATGAAACCTTGCGAGTACGTTATCTACGACCGTAACCGCGTTTTTCCCCTGTCTTTTTGCGATGGCTATGGTCACTGCCGGATAAACGCCTTTAGCTCCGGTTATTATCTTATCGCCGCTTTCAAACTCTCTATAATACTTGCCTAAACCGAACTCGGACAAAAAGTTGGAGGGCTCATATGCATATTTTACGGTTGCTACGTCTCTCAAATAAACCGGTTTTCCGCTATGAACGGATATAATAAAATTTTTAACGGAGCCTATATGATAAAAATACCCCCCTGCCGTTAAAAATGCCTTTTTATTGTTGTTTTTAAGGAAACCGGCGAACAGTTCTACGTTTGTTTTTTTGAGCTCTTGCGCTATCATCAGCGGAGAAACATTATAGGCTGCCATCTTTATCGGGTTAAGATAGACATTTAACCGCTTATATTTTGCACCGTTTAAAAAAGTAACACCGGTTCCGTGAACGGAGTCTAATTTGCTTAAAATCCTATTTGCCACGGTAGTAAGAAAACCTGCGCCATATTTTTTACTCCATAACGTAATATCCAATATGGGAACATGGTTTACGTCGATCGGCTTAATTATGGGCCTCATTACCCCTTTGGGAATTTCATCAAGATTAGAGAAAACCTTATTGTATAAATCGACGAGGCTTTTATCCCTGTTTGCGTTTACATGAAACTGCACGGTAACAATGGATTCCGAATTCATGGATATAGAGTAAACATGCTTGACTCCGGGTATCTGCCACATCTTTCTCTCTAACGGCTTCGTTACTAAATTTTGAACCTCTTTTGCATTCGCCCCCGGAAATCTGACTATAACGTTTGCCGCCGGAACTATAATTTGAGGATTATACTGCCTCGGTGTAAGTAGTATAGCTACCGCGCCGAAACATACAATAAATATAATCAGCAAAAGCGTTATCTTATTTTCTATGAAATATTCTGTAATCTTACCGTTAAAATTTTTATCCATCTATCCGAAAAACTCCTATTTTACATAGTCGAGTAACATTTAATATATTAATTCAATTTCGGCGTTACGCGGCTACCGGCGGTGATTTCATTTAAATTGCTCGTTATTACAGTCATTCCGGGAACTAATCCGTTTAAAACTATAACAAAATCTTTATTATAAATACTACCCTTGCTTACCGGCTGGAAAATAACCTCTCCCGAGCCGGTCGCAATGTAAACGCCCCATATGCCGAGTCGCTTTAATACGGCATTTTTCGGTATTAAAATAACCTTTTTGCTGCCTATTTTAAAACTTGCAATACCGTACATCCCCGGCATTAATCCTAAATTTTTGGCCCCCGTTACCCCTATCCTTACTAAAATAGAGTGAGAATAACGGCCGGCAGATCTTACGACGGATATAATTCTCCCTATGACCGAACCCTTAACTGCCGTAAAATTTAATTCAACCGACTCATTTTGTCTTAACTTACTATAATATTTGACATTTACGTATGTTTTAAATTCTAATTCTTTAATGCTGCGAACTGTCAAGAGCGTCTCGCCGGGGCTTACAAGGTCGCCGATATAAACTCTTTTTTGAGTTATAACCCCGTTTATGGGGGAATATATATTTATATAATTCAAATAACTATGCGCTTCGTTTAGATCGGCTTTTGCGACATTATACCGCATAAATGTATTATCATAGGTCTGCTTTGAGACATAATTTTCTCCATACAGTTTTTTAATCCTATCGTATGTTTTTTTTGCATTTAAGAACCCGGCTTTTGCGGCATGATATTTCGATATTATTTCGGGAGCGCTCAATCTTAGAAGCAACTGCCCCTTAAGAGCCGTCTGTCCGTTATGTACGTTTTCAAATACTACATAGCCCATAATATGCGCTGATATTGCGGTGTTATTTAGCGAGTTCACGTTTCCGGGAGATTTAAGGTAATTAGATACGAGTTTATACCTTGTCCTAACAGCTTTTACTTTCAATCCCGTCTTTGCCGTGCCGGTTACATAAGATTTTTTAGCACATCCGCTTAACGACAACGATATTAATGCAAATGCCGCAATGGTTAAAAAAGCATAAAAAATACCCCCTGATTTTTTTTTCGACGAATTCATTTTTCACTCCCTAATTGATGTAAAAAATATCAAATTGCATATATCTATATATCTATATATATGGATTATTAATATATTACGTATGGTATCATTTTTATAGATTTTAAGTCAACATTTTTTACGACAAAAATCCTTAATCCGGGTGAATCAACCCTGTTTTGCAAAATTTATTACATCTATTATCGGAAGGTAAATCGCCAATGCGAGAAACAGTACCATTCCGAAAATTATCGTTAAAAGAACAGGTTCTATGCTCGCTTGAAGGATACTTAGTTGATGGTCCAAGTCTTCGTCAAAGTAGTCGGCTACCTTGGCAAGCATTTCGTCGATATGCCCCGTTTCTTCCCCTATGCTTACCATCTGAATCACTATACCGGAAAATATTTTTGAATTTTTAAAACTGGCCGCAATAGACTCTCCCCTTATAACATCGGATTGTATTTCGTCGATCTTGTTCGTGAAAAATTTATTATTTACGGCATCCCTAATAAGTTCAAACGACCTGTTTACCGGAAGCCCGCTTTGGAATAAAAGCCCGAAAATTCTGGTAAACCGACTCATCATGGACTTATAAAAAATGCTGCCGAAAATAGGTATTTTCAGCTTATGCTCGTCCCACCACAACCTGCCTCCGGATGAACCCATATATAATTTAACCCCGACAATAAGCGCAAACGCGGCGACCAAAATTACATACCAGTAATTTACGAAAAAGCCGGATATAGCAACAAGGATTCTCGTCTCTAAGGGAAGGGGTACGTTAAAACTCCTATAAAGCATAGCAAATTTAGGTATTACGAACCCCACTAAAATCACTACCGCAATTATAATCGCCGATAAAACTATCTTGGGATAAAAGGTGGCGGTTTGTACCTTCGCTTTCACCGCCATATCTTTTTCCATCAGGAGGGCGAGCCTTACGAGTACGTCATACAAAAAACCGCTATTTTCACCTACTTCAACCATATTTACGTAAATTTCGGTAAAAACATTCGGATGCTTAGAGAGACTTTTATAAAGCGTTTGACCGCTTTCCACGTCCCGTTTTACTTCCGACAGAACATTTTTGAATTTTCTGTTTTCGGTAAATTCTATGAGCGAATCAAGGCTTCTTGTCAGGGGCACTCCGGATTGATATAGCGTAGCTAATTGTCTGGAAAATATAATTACGTCCTTTTTAGAAATCCTTTGAAAAACGGGAAAAACATCTCCACATGAAAAACTCGTCGCTTCTTCCACCGAAATAGGGATAAGCCTCAAGTCTTCTATCTGTTTTTCTGCCGAGATAGAAGAAACCGACTCTATTTTTCCGACTACAAGCTTACCCTGCCTATCCCTTGCTCTGTAATTATATATAGCCATATAAAAACATAACCTTATTTTAAACAATAATAAATATTATAATACAAATAGCTCGTCCAAGTCTAAATATTTTGCGTAGCCTGAAAAACCTCTTCGAGAGTCGTAACACCATCTATAACCTTTTTAATACCCGCCATTCGCAATGGAACAACCCCGTTATTCATAGCAGCGCCGCGTATTTGCGCGATATCCGCCTTTTCAATTATTAATTTTTGAACACTTCTGTCCGGTATTAAAATTTCTCGTATGCTTAATCTTCCGTAAAAGCCCGTTCCTCTACACCGGCTGCATCCGACCTCTTTGTAAAATTTAAAATTGCCGGCGGCGGGAAGGCCTATGTCTTTGATTAGTTTTTGATCCGGCAAGTAAGGCTGTTTACAGTTATCGCAAAGCTTTTTGACTAACCTCTGCCCGATTACCCCTTCAATAGAAGAAGAGATTAAAAAAGGTTCTATTCCCATATCGACCAATCTTGAGATGGCGTTTAAAGAATCCTGTGTATGAAGCGTAGAAATAACAAAATGACCGGTCAATGCAGCTTGAATAGCAATCCTTGCCGTCTCTTCATCCCTTATTTCACCGACAAAAATAATATCCGGATCCTGTCTTAAGACCGACCTTAAGGCATTAGTAAATCCAAGGCCTCCCTTTTTATTTACTTCTATCTGGTTGACGTATTTTATTTTATACTCTACGGGGTCTTCAACGGTAACAATATTTTTGCTTATAGTATTGAGCTCGGCAATTATAGAATACGCCGTCGTTGTTTTACCGGAACCGGTCGGACCGGTAATCAAAAATAGTCCGTATTTTTTACGGATTATTTGTAAAATATTTTCTCTTTCATTTTTATCTATGGGCAGTTTAGAAATCTTAACAACATTGGAAGATTTATTTAACAACCTTAGAACTGCCTTCTCTCCGTTTATGGTCGGAACGACGGAAACCCTGACGTCTATAGTTTTTTCCCCTATATTTATGTCAAACCTTGAATCTTGGGGATTTCTTTTTTCGGCAATATCCATATTTGCCATTATCTTTATTCTCGCGATAACCGGACCGAAAAAATGCAACGATATTTTTTTTGCTTCGAAAAGATCCCCATCAACCCTTTCCCTTACTATAACTTCATCTTCAAGAGGTTCTACGTGTATATCCGAAGCCCTATTTTTAGAAGCAGATATTATTATGTCGTTTACAAGCTTAATAATATTAATGTCTTCGGATTCAAGAATTTCTT
>ENA-ORDP01000043-ORDP01000043.1-marine-sediment-metagenome-genome-assembly--contig:-NODE-43-length-69389-cov-4.216214_pt1 | contig 69389 bp, 70 predicted proteins | sample MGYA00248627_ERZ508539 | MGnify/ENA primary metagenome ERZ508539 (study PRJEB26208, sample SAMN05571518) | marine sediment metagenome | biome: deep sea; feature: Hydrothermal vent; material...
TGAGATACAGTGATAATACGGGGTGGCGTCTAATGAAACCTGGCTATAACGAGGGCGGGGCATTGATCATCTCCTTGATCAGGTAAATCCATGTTGGTTAGATTATTCTTGATGAAGTATAGTTGTCAACTGTTGGTATGGGTGTCCAACTAATTACTGTAGTGTTGATTGCGCCTGGACCGACTCCTGCGTGTACTGGTACGGCGTTCAGCCATACTGGGTCTATATGGAACCATCTGTTACCCAGCATGTGTTACGTGCGAACTCCCAGCTAATCGAGCTGCGATGGCGGCCCATTTCGCGTGCGATTTGCGCGTAATTTAATCTGCGATCCTTGCTTTTTGAGGTACGAAATTATATACCTTTCTTTTGAGGTGATCTGTATATACTTGTTCATGGTTTCTCACTTCTTGGCGGGAGGGAAAAACTAGTAGTATTGCAGATTATCTCTTCTTGTGGAAAGATTGGTGCACTTACAAATTGAATTCACGTATTAAAGAACGAACTTGTTTATCACGAAGATTACAAGACTAGAGCAGATGCGAGGCAAAGTATTTTCGAATACATTGAAGTTTTCTATAATAAAAATCGCAGACATGCTTTTTTAAATTATATGACGCCTGTAGAATATAAAATGGAATATGCAGGTATTTAAATCGTCCGTTTTATTGGGGGAAGCTCTATTATGTACCTACAGCTTACAGGGAGATGAGATACAATGACTGTCATAATATTACCTGGTAATATCACGGCAGCCGGGATAAGTCCTGATCGTTGGCTTGATGACTATGGAGATTCCTTGTATCGATATGCTCTGAGAAAATTGGGTAAAACAACTGATGCTGAAGATATGGTACAGGAGACTCTTGTCGCTGCATTGCAGTCGCGCGCAAGTTACAAAGGCCATGCATCAGAAAAGACATGGCTTACGGGTATTCTCAAGCACAAGATCATGAATTTTATTCGTATACAAGTACGGGAGAAAACCGTCGATGATATCGGTGTATTATCTGATGCAGCTATGGAAAATGATGCGGTTAGCATGTTCGATACACGTGGTAGCTGGATTTACCCACCGACTGACTGGGGTGATCCTGATAAAATACTTCATAATCATCAATTTATTGATTCATTTGAGAGGTGTCTGAAACACCTTAAGCCTGCACTCGCCGAAGTTTTTTCGCTTAAGGAAATCATGGGTGTATCCAATCAAGAAATATGTAAGAAACTTGACATAACGATGACTAATTGTAGCGTGATGCTTTATCGTGCACGTATGGGACTACGATCCTGCCTTGAGACTAAATGGTCCGATATCAATAATAAGGAAATGTAATCATGCGTTCTTGCAAGCAAATCTCTTTTCTGGTGTCAGAATCACAGGACAGAAAACTTTCATTTCGTGAGTGGCTCAGTGTAAAAGTCCATCTTCAGATGTGCAAAGCCTGCGAGCAAATGGCCAGACAAATAAAATTGCTTCGCGTAACATCCACGAAATATATGTCTTCTGAAGACCATAAATCCAACCGTCCGAAAGATCATCTGTCTAAAGAAGCCAGCGACCGGATCCGAAAACGACTGTTTTGCGTGTCAGAAAAGGATAAGAATAAATAGCAAGGAGGTATCTCTATCGAAGAGGATATTCTATCTCGTCAGACTTTATTACATGACGTATAAAAAATTGAAATATTTGTAATAAATACCCGATGTATACGACTAAACAATGGGTGAACATATTCGGGTCGGAGAATGTACCGTACTTGACACCAGTCATTATTTCTGGTCGAGACGTTATTACAGATAGATGTTGGCATCTGTCACAAACGATTCGAATAAACCTCGAATTACTCAGATATTTCAATCATTTAGATAAGGAACCAAAATATGAAATATGCAAAAAAGGATTTCTATAAAGTCGTCATACCATCATTGGCATTACTTGGGATGCTCACATTATTTGGTTGTCAAAGTATGACACGGGCTGGCGGTATGGCTCCACCCATGGGGTCTAGCCAGGACGTGGCTGATTCACAGGATTTATGGAATACGCTGGAAAGGGCACAATTGGTCGGTGCCAGTGCCAAAAAATCAAATCCATATATGGGTACACCACCTCATGGAAAGATATTGGAAATACTACATCAACGCATTACAGTAAATGGCCATAATGGTCTGGCAATCATAAAGAGAAATTATGGTGGTCCTGGGGTCTCAATTAACAGTGTCGAAGAAAATCGCTCAAAATATCTTAAAGCGGTAACTGTCATGTTCAAACGTGAAGAAGGATATGATATTAAAGACAAGGACTGGTTCTGGGCAAAGTACAAGCCGAATGGCAGCCTGCACGTAAAAGAAAAAATGGGCATGAAAATCAAGTTAGCCGGTCGAGTCGCCAAAGGTCAGCCTGAAGGTTGTATCAGTTGTCATCGTGGTGCGCCAGGCGGTGATTTCGTATTTGCAAGTAGTATTCATCCCTGACAGATCGTCAATCTTAAAGGATTTTCAAAGGTGTCTCAGATGGAGCCATTATGGTTTCTGTCTGTTCGCCTGAGGGATTATGATTTCGGGATAGAATATGTAATCGTCCCCGCCAGCAGAACGATGGCAATAAATACACCCACGGTTATTGTCCTGGGTGGTACCTTTCATGATCCTGCCTGCCATGGCGATTTCCAACCCCATCATATATCTGGTCACCAGTTTCCCGTTTGGTTGATACTGCGCCCAGAACCAGTTCTTGTTATCCGGGTCATAGCCTTTTTCACGTTGGAACATGACGCTGATTGATTCGAGAAACCGGGTGCGATCCTTTTCGACATCAGATACTCGGAGATTGTCACCCTGATAGTTTTTCTTAACGATAACAAAACCACGATAATCACCAACACGAGCCATTCCGGAAACAATTTCCAGCACCCATCCATGAGGACGGGCGGCACCGATAAAAGGTTTTAATTTTTTGGCATGTTTGCCTACCATACGCCCCTGTTGCAGTGCTGCCCACAAATGTTGTGCATATTGAACATCGTCTGGCGTGCCTGCCTGACTATGCAACATGCTCTCGCAGGCAATAAGCAGTGTCGCCAGAACTATGCTCGCTAGCAAACGTAAAGTCCGGGTAAACGTATATGATCGATTAATTTTTGACATAATGGTTAAACAGAATAATAAAATTATACCGGTTGTAAAAAGTAGTTTGTTTATTATATCAGAGCTAATGTCAATAAAACCAATAAAACGGACACCCATCATAAGTACTGATAAAACATACTTTCCCCAAATGTAAACTGACCTTCACATAATTTCGTTTCTGCTACAAATATGCCTGAGATTGGTTGCTAACAGGAATGATTCGATGATATTGACAGGTCACGAAGAATTTCGAACAAGCGTATCTCTCAACTTGTAGTTGAACAGAGAATAAGGGTCGGGAAATCCAACTTAAGCTGTTACGGAAAGAACGTTTTACAACCCTGTAGTCCAGGCGTTCGCTCATATCCCAGTGCGATGCAGGTCTGTTTGAGTTTGAAAACAGATCCCACCATGCCTTTGAAGGGAGATTCGAAGTGCTTCGTTAGATAAAGCCAGTGTTTAGGTTCGATATTTAACCGATCAAGTACCGGTGGAATATTTCCTGATATCGCACCTTTCTTATCTTCACGCAGTATCTGGCCGGACCAGTCCACCAGCTCAAGGTAATCAGTTAGCCTGAAGGGTAATCCTTTTAGCATATTTTCTCTGGGATAGCCTACGAATGGCATAGGCACAGACGTCCAGTGCGAATATGTCTGCCAGTTCCAGTAACTTGTCTTCTATCCACTGACGGCGGTGTTCATCGTCCTGACCGGTGTTGTTATCGGTACCACACAAGAAGGCACGTCTCACACAGCGTGAGATACAGTGATAATACGGGGTGGCGTCTAATGAAACCTGGCTATAACGAGGGTGGGGCATTGATCATCTCCTTGATCAGGTAAATCCATAATGGTTAGATTATTCTTGATGAAGTATAGTTGTCAACTATTGGTATGGGTGTCCACGTAATTTTCGTACATGCTGGAAGAGTAATATTTGGTGTACTATAGTTATAATAATATGGGTGTCCATTTAAATCTATAAATCTCGATTTAAATCTCAGGCGTACAATACAATCACATCACATGGAGTAAGATACCTATCATGAAACAACTAACCCACAATAAGAACCAGAAACCGCTCTTTTCAATCAACCGGCCCATCAAGGCACGCGCCTACAAGTCAAAGTTTCGGGCATTCGAGACGACACGTTATCTTGACGCTCGCAAGCTGAATTCGGCACGGAAAATTTCCATCGAAGTGGGCACCATCGAGGCTGCCGGACGCTGTGCGACGCTGGTGGCGCAAATCCAAAAAGGTATGATCATCGGACTGAAGCTGAAAGGATGCCAAACATGCACACCGAAAACCAAGTCTCTTGCGGGAACGTACAAACGAATTTTGCCGGAACTCGCCAGGAAGACGTGTGCCGTGCCTGGCCGCAAGCTTGTCCTGCCGATACCGCTGACTTTTTCGCAAAAGGGGATTATCCGGATACCGATCGGTCCGATTGTGATCGTCATTCAAAGCGACCCTGAATTTTGCATCATGATCCAGATCGGTGAACTATTCTGTGTAATCTGCTTCGATTATATCTACTGCGGTGACCTTACACCTCCCCCATAGACGTACCGAAACATAATTATAAACCCAATTGCGTTTTTACATGGACATATATGGACGCCCATGATTTGTCAACAAAACCCACCCCTCATTACACAGAATATGCGTAATGATAGTATCGTACAGCCGCCGCCCATAAACCTGCCGGTAAAAAAAGGTCGCGCAGACATATATCCGGCCTCTAAATGGAAGTGATAACTACGTTTCCTTCCGGGCCCTGAAAAAGTAAATGGAAAAAAGTAAATGGACACCCATCTTAATAAGTTACAAAAACATACTTCCCCCAATGTGAACTGACCTTCACATAATTTCGTTTCTGCTATAAATATGTCTGTGATTTGCTGCGCGCAGGAATGATTCGATGATATTGACTGGTCACGAAGAATTTCGAACAGGCGTATCCCTCAACTTGTAGTTGAACAGAAAATAATGGTCGGGAAATCTAACTTAAGCTGTTAGGGAAAGAGCTCTTTACAGCCCCGGAAACCCGGCAACTGGCCATAACAGTGCCAGCAACACCGGCTGGTGCAGCATATAAATCAGCAAACTGTGTCGCCCGGCCAGGGCCAGTAAACGGGCAAAACCGAAAGGGCAATAGGTACACAGTAATTTTTTTCCTGCGGTTGTTTTTTCCAGCAGGTGTCCGATGCTGATGCCCAGCAATACCACTCCCATCCACGGCAGCAGCGGCACATAGTCTTCCGTGGCTGGTCTGAACGTCATCAGGCCGATCCAGTGCAGTGATGGATGGTTGAACAGTGGGTGACTGTACAGTGTGCCCACCAGTATCAGGACGATGCCGGTAACCAGACTTATCCACGGGTGGGCTGTAAACAGCAAACCAAGCAGGCTGGCCAACACGATAAAATGCAGGATGCCAAACACAATCGTACGGCCCGGGAACATGAAATAACTGGTCAGTGTAATCAGCGCCGCACTGGCAACTAGCCAGGCCATGCGCTTGCCGTAACGTTTCCAGTTGATACTGTGGGTACTGGCCAGTACCAGGCTGATACCCACCAGCGATAAAAACAGGCTTACTATAAAGGTACGGGCATTCAGCCAGAACGGGTCATTATAGAAATCAAACTGTGCCAGATGGTAAAAGGTAAGGTCGTAGGCGCCGTGGAACAGCACCATCAGCAAGATAGCGACTCCGCGTAACAGATCAATTAACTGTAAGCGCTTGGTAACAGGCATATTAAGCAGTGTACCTGTTTTCAGTAGCGGGTAAAGGTCACGCGGCCATCGGCATGGAATAGCCTGTTAAAACAGTATGTTAACTCCATAAATAACACAGTCAGTACAAATTTTTATCAGATTTTCAAGTTTTTATGCACAAAAAGCCTCCAGGCACTTCACTTTTGGTCAAAATAGCGTAAAATTCCCGGTTCCGTGAAGGTCTGATTGGCAGATCCTGGTAAGTAGCAGAGGAATTTTGAGTAATGGTAACGATACGACTGGCACGTGGCGGAGCTAAAAAACGACCCTTTTATCATGTCGTTGTGACTGACAGTCGTAACCGTCGTGATGGCCGTTACATTGAGCGACTGGGTTTCTTCAATCCGGTAGCCAAGGGCAATGCCCCCACACTGGAACTAAAGAACGACCGCATTGAGTACTGGATATCACAGGGTGCTCAACCTTCTGACCGGGTTGCACAGCTCATCAAGCAGGCCGCGAAGGCTGCAGCCTGAAGTCTTGATCACCGTTAGCGGTGATTGATTCATGACTCAGCAAGACACCATACAGGCCGGTCGTATTTCCGGCCTGTATGGTGTTCGCGGTTGGGTGAAGGTGTATTCCTACACTCAGCCGCGTGACAATATTATTCAGTACAGCCCGTGGCTGATAAAACTGAACGGACAATGGCGTAAGTTCGAGATAGCGGAAGGACGTGCGCATGGCAAAGGTGTGATCGTGCGGCTGGAAGGCTATCAGGATCGTACCGGTGCAACGGAATTGATAGGGTCAGATATAGAGATCCGTCGGGAACAGTTGCCAGAGCTGACTGAAGATGAATATTACTGGTCAGAGCTGGAAGGCATGGAGGTTCGCACCAACAGCGGTCAATCGCTGGGTGTTGTTGACCATCTGCTCGAAACGGGCGCCAATGATGTACTGGTGATCAAGGGAGAACGTGAGCGACTGATCCCTTATCTGCGTGATGATGTCATTATTGATATTGACAGGCAGAAAAAGATGATCATCGTCGACTGGGACCCGGATTTCTGATCCGCAGGGAATGGGAATTAAGGAACCTTAAATATGCGCATCGACGTGGTGACGCTGTTTCCGGAGATGATCCGGTCATACGTGGATGAAGGTGTAGTAGGCAGGGCAGTTAAACGGGAGCTGGTAAAGCTAGGCACCTGGAACCCGCGCGATTACACCAGTGATGTACACCGCACGGTAGATGATCGACCCTATGGTGGCGGGCCGGGCATGGTGATGAAGGTAGAGCCATTGCACGAAGCCTTGCAGGATGCGCGCAAGCAACACAGTGGCCGGCCGCGGGTGGTCTACCTGAGTCCGCAGGGGCGCAGACTGGATCAGGCGATGATTGCAGAGCTGGCACAGCAACCATGGTTAATCCTGGTTGCAGGTCGCTATGAAGGTATCGATGAACGATTCATCGAACAGGAAACAGATGAGGAAGTCTCGATTGGAGACTACGTCCTCAGCGGCGGCGAACTGGCCGCGCTGGTTTTGATTGACGCCGTGACCCGGTTACAACCGGAGGCACTCGGTGATGCCAGCTCGGCAGAGCAGGACTCGTTCAGTGACGGCCTGCTGGATTGTCCGCACTATACGCGGCCGGAAACACTGCAGGGTGAATCCGTACCCGAGGTGCTGTTAAGCGGCAATCACAAGGCGATAGCTCGCTGGCGACGCAAACAGGCGTTGGGGCGCACCTGGTCAAGACGGCCGGATATGCTGCAAGACCGGGAACTGAGCGATGAAGACCATCGCTTGCTGGAAGAATACATTTTGGAACACAAGACAGATTGAACAAACAGGGGTTCGCACAATGAGTAACTTGATCAACGAATTAGAGAAAGAACAAATGGGCCGTGAAGTCCCGGATTTTCGTCCCGGCGACACGGTTGTGGTCAAGGTAAAGGTAAAGGAAGGCAGTCGTGAACGTTTGCAGGCTTTCGAAGGTGTTTGCCTGGCGCGCCGTAACCGCGGACTGAACTCAGCCTTCACCGTGCGTAAAATCTCCCACGGAGAAGGTGTGGAACGTGTTTTTCAGACCTACAGCCAGGCCATTGACAGTATTGAAATCAAGCGTCGTGGTGCAGTGCGCCGCGCCAAGCTGTACTACCTGCGCGATCTGCAGGGTAAGGCAGCACGTATTAAAGAAAAACTTAAACGCAAGTAACGTCGGGCAGCAGATAGTGGCGTAGCGACTGTACCGCTGCCACTATCAAGTACTGACTAAAAGCCGGTAGCGGAGTGCCACAGCACCTCGCTACCGGCTTTTTTATGTCTTGCTACTCTCCCGGAGGGAGAAGGAATAAAAAAGACTTTTGCTACATCCGGTAAGCCTACATATCGACATTTCTTCTCTGCCCTGTAAAATCTACTGCTATGCATAAAACAAAAGGGATCTTACTGCTTCTGCTGTTGTTGTCGGCATTGCCTGTGCAGGCCGTTACCTTACAGGAAGTACAGCATATGGCCGTTATCGGCGCACCAACGCTGGCGCTGAAATTACTGGAACGCGATCAGCCGCCGGCCGGGCAGGATATAAACATCTGGATGGACTGGGAACACCAGCGCATAGATCTGGCCAGTCGCCTGCGGCGCTGGCAGGTCATTGATCAGCGTCTGTCCATCCTGCCCCCCGAGGCCGATGATGCCTTTCGACTCTGGGCAACTGCCCGACGGGGCAAGGCCCTGCTGGAACAGGGTAAACCTGAGCAGGCCCTGGTGGCAGCACGGCAAAGTCTGTGGGTGATTAGCGGGCAAGCCGAGTCTGCCAGCATGCCGTTGCGGCTGCTGATTATTCGAGCCTACCTTAATATGGGTAAACTGACCGACGCCGAAACCGCAATGATTCGCTTTCGGCAAGATTACCCGCAAATCGATATCAACAGCCTGCAGGCCGAAATCCTGTTACGTGTCGGCCGCTACGACGATGCGGCAGAGTTGTTCAAACAGTACAAAGGTGGTGATCAACGCGCCCTGCGTTTTCTCGCGCAACTGGAATCAGGCCAGGAGCAGCCGGCCGCGCTGGGCAAGCGCATTTTGTGGGTGCTGCGCAAGTCTAAACTGACCGACACGGACACCATGCGCCTGTGGCAACTGGTGGCACGTTCGGCCGAAACTTCAGGTCTGTATGTACGGCGTATCAACGCGCTGCACAAGGCCATGATGACTGCCAGCCAGATCAAGAAAGCGAATGACTCAGGCCTGGATGCGCTGTTTCCGATACGTGGAACAGACCTGTGGGATGCCTATCTGGATTACGGTCAGTTCGTTGCCAATCGCCAGCAGTTGTTGACCGGACAGGATGAACAGTGGGCAGCTGCTGCAGGCAATGTGATGGAGAACAAGCCCCTGCAGGCAGCGGCGTTGTGGGCGGTACTGGCGCAGAATTCAATACAGGCTAACAATCAGCTACAGGCACATGCCCACTTCTCTGAATTGCTGATGAAGCAAAAACAGGGCGCTGTCGCATTACGTTATATTTATCTGAAAAAGGATAGTCCGCTCACCGCCACCAGCCTGCCTGAGCATATCAAACATCAACTGGCCGATGCGGCACTGGCCTGGGGTGATCTGGCGCTGGCCTCCCGATTAATGGGGCAATTGACCACCGCACCGGAAGGCAAGGAAGGTCTGGACTGGTATATGCGCCGTGCGCGTATATTATTACTGGGTGGGCAGGTAGATGAAGGCATACAGGCCCTGCATGATCTGCTTGACCAGTATCGGGTCATGCCCAGACTGTCTCTCGATCGGCTTATGCAGGTCTTGTTTGATCTGCAGGCACTGGAACGGCATCAGGATGCAATAGCTCTGTTTAAGAAACTACCTGTGCCGGTCACGGATATGCAGCTGCAAAGGGAAGTGGCCTACTGGATAGCCGAATCCTACTCAAAACAGAAAGATTATACCTCGGCCGCAGCCATGTACCTGCAATCGGCCACTCTGCCCGGGCCCAATACCATGGACCCGTGGGCCGAGACAGCGCGTTATCATGCAGCTGACAACATGGCCAAAGCAGGGCTGGTAAATGACGCGAGATATATCTATAGACAATTGTTAAAAATAACCAAAGATGAAAGCCGGCGTACCGTGATACGAAACCGTATGCAGCAATTGCTGTTAACCAGTCAACGCAAGGGAAGTGATCATGAATAATGAGCAAACAGAATCATCCGTCCATCTGCTGGATACGCCCATTGGTAAACTGGCATTACGTATGCAGGATGGCGTGTTGCTGAAAATAGATTTTCTGGCGCAACCACTACGGCCGGCATCAAAAAACAAACAGCAATTTCAGAAACTGACTAACCAGCTGCAACAGTATTTTAAAAACCCGCAAACAGACTTCAACATCAAATCAGATGAACGAGGCACCGTGTTCCAGCGGCGTGTCTGGCAGGCCTTGCGGTGTATTCCAGTAGGTGAAACGCGAACCTACGGGCAAATTGCCAAACAGCTAAGCAGTTCACCGCGTGCAGTCGGTGGTGCTTGCAGGGCAAATCCGCTGCCGATCATTACGCCCTGTCACCGGGTTACCGCAGCCAATGGCACCGGTGGCTTTGCCGGGGCCAGGCAAGGTAAATTACTCGAAATTAAAGAATGGCTGCTTGAGCATGAGGCAGGATAAAGTTCTGAACAGCAAAAAACAACGAGCTAAGTGGTAACAGGCACATACAGAGAAAATTGAATGGACGCATCAAATACCAACACGAATGAAGTAGCCAGGACAGACCAGGCCGTTACTGGTCGCGTCGATATGAAGTCGGAACAAATACGCTTTCTGTATCGCAACGCAACCACCGGATTGTTTGTGAATCTGGCTCTGGCGCTACTGGTAGTCTGGATATTATGGCAGCGCGTCCCTCAACAAGTGTTGATGTACTGGTTTGGAACACTGATGTTGATCTCGGCACTACGCGGACTTAAATTTGCCCGCTTCAGAACGTTGCAACCGGATGACAGCAGTATGCCTGGCTGGCTGCTGGCGTTTATCATTGGTTCAACACTGACCGGGCTGATCTGGGGTTCACTTATCTGGTTGTTCTCACCCTTCGATAATCTTGAGGTACCGGTTTTTCTGGCTTTTACACTAGGTGGTCTAATGGCCGGGGCGGCGGCGATACTTGGCTCTGTACTGGCGGTTTATCTTGCCTATATCCTGGTGATTATGGGCCCGATTACGATCTGGTTTCTGATTCAGCCCGATGAAATCTACTTGTTTATGGGCGTGATGCTCAGTGTGGCGATAATCGCTTTTGTGGCCACTGGCATGATTCACCGTAAGGCGCTGATCAGTTCAATCATATTATCGAACAAGCTGATTGATGCGAAGGAAGAAGCGGAGATTGCCAACGCAGCCAAGAGTGAATTTCTGGCCAGAATGAGCCATAAACTGCGCGCGCCGCTGGGTGCTATACGTGAATTTGCGCAATCACATAAGGTGGATATGTCTTACTCGGATGTGCATCAGAAAAACACCTCTGACCTGCTCAGGGCGAGTAATCAATTACAGGATTCGATTAGCAATTTACTTGATCTGGCCAAGGTCGAGGCCAGGATGGTCAACCTGAATATAATCACGGTGGATTGTGCTGGATTGATTCAGGAATGCATCGAGTCCGTAAGGCCACTGGCTCTGGAAAATGATGTCAGGCTGGATTTTCATCTGCAAGCGCCGGCAGGTGTAACGGTTATGGCAGACCATGCCAGGTTGAAGCAGATGTTAATAAACCTGCTCGGTAACGCCTGTCAGTACAACCGGGCCGGTGGCAGCGTGACGGTCAGCTGTATGCCTGCTGACGATGGCAGGGTTCGTATTAGCGTGCAGGATACGGGTATAGGTATATCAGCGGAGCAGGCGAAGAATCTGTTTCACTCATATCAGTTCAGCGCCCATAAAGATACCATCCTTGAAGGCAGTGGACTGGGGCTTATGCTGGTGAAGCAGCTGGCTGAAATGATGGCCGGCAAGGTCGGCTTCGACAGTACGCCAGGCGAAGGATCTCTGTTCTGGGTCGAGCTACCTGGCTTGCAGCCTTTATGAATTGATAGCGCTTACTGGACGCTACCAAAAGACGGATCAGCACTACCGGCCGGTGCATGCAGACCTGCCAGTCGACAACCCTGTGCGATAGGCCCGCCGGGTAATATGGTGTAAAGAAACCGGATACCACCGTCAATATGAAATTTTTCATCTAATGCGTCATGCAGCTCGCGTACTAGAATGTGCTCATGGTTGGCATAATATTCCTGTAACGCAATCACGGTGCGCCAGTGGGCTTCTTCCATGATGATATTTTCTTTCTCGGCCTGTGCCTCTGCGTCGGCGCTGGTCCAGCCTTCAGGTGCATACGGAAACAATATTTCACGATTGCTGGCACTGGCAGGATGTATATGCTGGATAATAGATTCTGACATGATGACTTGCTCCGCTGAATACGGGCACGTCTGGCCCGTGTATTTGTATAGGGTATGTTAATGACTATAGTTGGTTAACACGGATATGCCATACGGCTGCTTTGGCCAGGTCTTTTGTAATGAGCGGTTCCCGGGACAGCCGAGAAAGATATTGAAAGTTGCCTGTCAATCAGGTGTAATTTCCGTTAGCAGGATAACCTCAGGCGATTACCTGCCTTCATAACAACGAGTAAACCATGCCATTTTCGAGTCAGACGACTAATAGTGATCTACCAGAAAAGGAATGCGTCATTCTGCTGCACGGTCTGGCACGCACCAGCACGTCGATGAAAAAGTTAGGGAAAAGACTGCGGCAAGCGGGTTATGTTGTCGTGAATCACGACTATCCCTCGCGCAAGGCAACGGTCGAGGAGCTGGCAGAAAAGGCAATCCCCGAGGCGCTCGCCCTGTGCGAGCAGCAAGCCCGGGTTAGTCGCATTCATTTTATAACCCATTCTATGGGCGGAATACTGGTTCGCTGGTATCTGGCTAATCATGAATTGCCGAAGCTGGGTCGGGTGGTGATGCTTAGCCCGCCTAACCGCGGCAGCGAAGTCATAGACAAACTGTCAGATGTACCCGGTTTCCAGATAATCAATGGCCAGGCTGGTCAGCAGCTGGGAACCCGTGAGCGGGACATACCCAAAAAACTGGGTGAAGCCAATTTCGAGCTGGGGATTATTACAGGCAACCGGAGTATTAACCCGTTCCTGTCTTTACTGATACCGGGCAGCAACGATGGCAAGGTGTCTCTTGAAAGCGCCAGGCTGGAAGGCATGGCCGATTTTCTGGTATTACCGCATACACACCCGTTTATCATGAAGAGCGATGAAGCGATTGCCCAGAGTATCTATTTTTTGAGGCATGGCCGATTTCAGCATTAGCCTGTTCTGGTCGCTTCAAGAGGCGGGTTTTTTGCTTTTCCCCTTGAAATCCTCGAAAAAAGCCCCCAACTAGAACGACAAATACATTTTATAAGCAGACTGGCCATCCAATACAGGCTGGTATGCAGTAATCGCTAATATTATCAATATTTTCATAGGAGTATGGCAGACATGACGGTTAAGGCCCATAAGGAGACACTGGAGTTTCAGGCAGAGGCGCAACAGCTGTTGCAGCTGATGATTCATTCCCTGTATTCAGACAAGGAAATTTTCCTGCGTGAACTGGTATCCAATGCCTCGGATGCGTGTGACAAGCTGCGTTTTGAAGGTCTGGTTGATGATGCCCTGTACGAAGGCGATGCCGACCTCGGCATCAGTATCCATTTCGACAAGGAGGCCAAAACGCTGACCTTGTCCGACAATGGCGTCGGTATGGACCGTAATGAAATCGTCGATCACCTGGGTACAATCGCCAAAAGTGGTACCAAACAGTTTCTGGAATCACTGACCGGAGACAAGGCAAAGGACTCCAGAATGATCGGCCAGTTCGGTGTCGGCTTCTACTCAGTCTTTATTGTCGCCGATAAGGTGACAGTCGAAAGCCGCCGGGCGGGGCTGGGCGCGGAGCACGGCGTACGCTGGATCTCCGATGGCAAGGGACAGTATGAGTTAGAAACCATGGAAAAGGCCAGCCGGGGCACCGAAGTTACCCTGCATATGAATGACGATTCAGCCGAGTTTCTGGACGAATTCCGCCTTAAGCACATCATTAAGAAATATTCCGACCACATTAACCTGACTATTCAGATGCAGGTAGAAAAGCCTGTTCCTGTAGAAGAAGGCAAGGAAGAAGCTGACGCCGAGCCAAAAACCGAACAGGTGTGGGAGGTCGTCAACCAGGCATCGGCCCTGTGGGCACGCGCCAAAAAAGACATCAGCGACGAGGAATATAAAGAATTCTACAAACACGTCGCGCACGACTTTGAAGAACCACTGAGCTGGATACATAACCAGGTGGAAGGCACCCAGTCTTATACCACCCTGTTATATATCCCCAAACGCGCGCCGTTTGACCTGTGGGATCGTGACAAGCAAAAAGGCGTCAAACTGTATGTGAAACGTGTGTTCATTATGGATGACGCCGAACACCTGATGCCACAATACCTGCGTTTCATCAAGGGTGTGGTGGATTCGGACGATCTGCCATTAAACGTTTCGCGCGAAATCCTGCAACATAACCGTCTGATCGACAGCATTCGTGGTGGCTCGGTTAAAAAGGTACTGGGCCTGATGGAATCGATGGCCAAAAATGAGCCGGAACAGTACACCACGTTCTGGAAAGAATTCGGCAACGTGATCAAGGAAGGCCCGGCAGAAGATTTTGCCAATCGCGAACGTATCGCCAAACTGCTGCGATTCGCTTCAACCAGTGGTGACGGCGATAGCCAGAGTGTTTCTCTGGAAGACTATGTTTCGCGCATGAAAGAAGGCCAGGACAAGATCTACTACATCACCGCAGATAACTACAATGCTGCCCTGCACAGCCCGCACCTGGAAATCTTCCGCAAGAAAGAAATCGAAGTGTTGCTGTTATCAGACCGTGTAGATGAGTGGCTGGTATCGCACCTGACCGAGTTTGGCGACCATAAACTGCAGTCTGCCGCCAAGGGTGATCTGGATCTGGACAAGCTGGATAACGAAGAGCAGAAGAAAGAACAGGAAGATACAGACAAGACCTATACCGGGCTGCTGGAAAAAATGCAAAAGGTACTGGATGAACGTGTTACGTCTGTCCGTGTCTCGCATCGTCTGACCGACTCTCCCTCCTGTCTGGTCGTAGAAGAAGACGAGATGGCGCTCAACCTGCAGCACATGCTCAAACAGGCCGGCCAGCCAGTGCCCGGTGTCAAACCGATACTGGAAATTAACCCGGAACATGCGCTGGTTACACGCCTGAAAGAGCAGACCGACGAACAGCAGCTGGAAGACTGGACCAACGTACTGTTTGATCAGGCGCTGCTAAGCGAAGGGGGCCAGCTAGATGATCCGGCCGCCTATGTACGACGTCTGAATGGCCTGCTGACGGAACTGACCGCGTAGCAGGGTTGATCAATCAGATGTGATTCACTGTTATTCATTAAACCCCCTCTCCCTCAGGGAGAGGGTTGGGGTGACGACGGCATGGACGCCGTCGGTAGGGCAACGCATGGAGCAGTTGCCGAGGGGATCAATATAGTTTACATCTCCTATCGCACCCGCGCCTGCTTTGCTATAGTCTTTTAGCAGAACTGGAAACTCTTCGGGCAGGCTATGACACAACAAAAACGTCGTTTAACTGATCGGGTCAAAAAATTCGCTACCGTTATTGGTCAGGGTTCCGTTATCAATGGGACACTGGGCGGTAAAGATGACTACGTCATCCTGGGCCGGGTAGAAGGCAATGCAGACCTGCAGGGAACCCTGATAGTACAGGAGGGGGGTGAATGGCAGGGTGATATGACTGCAGACTACATTATCCTGTGTGGCAAGGTTAACGGTGATATTTGCGCCCGCAGCAAACTGGAAATCACCAATACCGCCCAGGTAACCGGCAATATCAGCGGGCAATCCATCGCGATTGCAGAGGGCGCCGTATTCGAAGGTGAGATCCGCATGCAGATGAAACAGGACGTCACCTATTTTGAAGATCAGCGTAGTACGCGTGCACTGGCAGAATAGTTCCTGTCCAACGTTATTCCGATCCGCATGTCCTCAAAACCCGCAGCCAGCCAGCCACACCCGGAAAAACAACGTCTGGATAAATGGCTATGGGCAGCCCGGTTTTTCAAAACCCGTAGCCTGGCCTCAGAAGCCGTGCAAGGTGGCAAGGTGCACCTGAATGGCCACCGCGTAAAACCGGCCACTACCGTCCATATTGGCGACCAACTCAGCATCACACGCGGGCAGGTAGAAATAGAACTAAGCATCCTGGGCCTGTGCAAGCAGCGCCGCCCAGCCAACGAGGCCGTTTTACTGTACGAAGAGAGTGCCGACAGCGCCGAGCGTCGCCAGCAGCAGGCAACCGAACGCCGATTACTCGCAGGCAGCGATCCCTCGCCCAACCGTCGACCCAATAAAAAAGACCGTCGCCATATCATCCGTTTCCAGCGAAAGCAGGGTTAATTCATATAAAACAAATACTTTCAGTAAGATTGTAGGTCGGGTTAGCACAGCGTAACCCGACAGATCTTGCACAATACCCTGATTTTGTTATGATGAAATCACGATAAGACAGCACCATCACACGGACTTGATGAGAAAATAAGGGACTATTATGGGCTCAAAAAGCAAACAGCCAGCCGCACGACTGGGCGACATCGATACCGGCCATCCCCCCGCACCCCCCACACCAATAACTACCGCCAGTGGCAACGTATTCATAAACGGCATACCGGCCGCACGCAAAGGCGACAAGCTGGCGTCGCATCATCCCGGCGTACGTGTCATCATTGAAGGCTCCAGCAGCGTAAAAATCAACGGTATGCCAGCTGCTCGTATTACCGATGCGATCAACTGCGGGGGTAAAATCGTAGTCGGTTCCGGCAACGTACTAATCGGCGACAGTCCGCCCTCCGGCAGCCCGCTGGCACCCGGCGAATGGGACGACTACATCGCTGCATCCAGTACCGCACAAAACCCAAGTCCCATACAGGACCAGCAAATGCGTGCTGACATGGCGGTTAAATACCGCGGAAAAGCCGCAGCCACCGAAAGCTGGAAAACCTACTACAGCGATATGAGCCCCAAAGATCGCCCGGCACCTTCCAGCGTACAGAACCCGGCCCAACGCACCGGACTGGAACAGGCCAATAGCACACCACCCACGCCAGCGCCGACATTGCCCAAGCCGGCACAGCAGCAAGTCATCGACAATGCCGGGCAGCAAATGGTACAGGCGATCAAGAATCTGGCTGAAGGGGAGATGGTGACGCCTGAAATATTAAGTCTGGCAAGTACCATGTTGCAAGCGGGAACTCAGTCGAATAAAACCACTCAGTCCACGGGCTCTGAGGTTCCAGGTAAAGTACTAACACCAACTCAGCAAGACATTAAACTCGCTGAAGCGAATGGTAGTACGCCACAACAGATTGTGGCACGTAAAAAAGTAGCCAGAAACTATCTTGAAAATAACGGTTTCACTAAAGATCAAATAGCAGATGCCCTAGGGAGTTCTGACGGTACTCGAATAGGTGGCATTGACTTGAATAAGCCTGTAGAAGTAATGCCATTTCCCCCTCCAGATACAATGGCCCAATATGTTAAGTCTCATGGGTATCCTGGAAATTGGTTTGACCCTAAAGGTAATCAGTCAGCAGATTCTTTAGGTATTAGTGGAGAAGGCAGGAAGATGGCAAAATTCACTGTCCCTCAGGGAACAGGTTTGCTTTCTTACTCGAAGCCTATTTTAGATAATTGGACTAATAGCGCTAATCCAATACAAACTAAAGGCGGCGGGCAGCAATTACTTATTAATGATAAATTGAAAAAACGTATTATATCTATCAATAAGATAGGGAACTGATTATGGATTACAGGATGCTTGCAGAATGCTCAGATACGGCTATAAAAAAAATATTTCAGCAAATAAATGATGAAGGATCTTCTGAAGTATTGGAATCCATTAAGCAGCAAATGATTTTCATCCGAGACAATGCTCTAGAAGGTAAAAATCCTGCGTTAGCGTTAGAAGCGGGTAGACAATTTACATACGGGATTTTAGCTTCAAGAGAATTTGCAAGCCCAAAAGAGCTGGAGCTAAAGGAATATATCGATAAAGTGTCTCGAGTTCTAGATGATGATTGACATTATACATAGTTGTGCATGAGCGAGATTAAGTTAATTAATTTAAAAAATAAAGCGGTTCTGTTAGAGCGGCTGCTCAAAGATCAAGTCGATAGCATTCCTGATGCCAGTGTTGCGATGGATGGGAAGAAAGAGCGCTGCCTAATTGAGCACATGGTGAAGTCAGCGCAAAAAGGTTTAGATGAGGTTGAAAACGGAAATACAGGCGTTATATGTTCATTGGCCGGTTCCATGCAGGGATTATCCAAAGATATGGACGTACTGGGTGACGAATGGCTGGCTTACGTCCCCCCGGAGGTAATTAAGCAGTATGGAGAGAACATGTATAAAGCCAGAAAAAGAGCTTCAAATATCTGGTGGACAATAGGTGAGTACTGGGATAACGATGAAGAGATCCTGGACGAGGAGATCACGGGCCCTGTCGACGAGGATGATTTGTTGAGCTATCTCAAACCAGGCGAATCACCTGATTAGCGCCGTAGGTTGGGTTGGTACAGCGTAACCCGACATAATTTGATAGCAGCACATACAACAATCGGCATTATCTAGCCATAGGCATTGGCAATAATATGCTCTCGTTCCCACGCTCCGCGTGGGAATGCATACAGGAAACCAAAATGGGCAGAAGTTGCTATAAAATCCTGGACCCTGAGTTACCACACTTCGTAACCTGTACAGTACTGCACTGGATCCCCGTATTTACCCGACCTGCTACAGTTGATATCGTTCTCGATTCTTTACGTTACCTGGTGTCCAGAGGTCTAAAGCTATACGCCTATGTTATTCTCGAAAACCATCTTCATCTTGTGGTACAGAGTAAGCAACTGGATGACGATATCGCACGTTTTAAATCCTATACGGCAAGACGATTAATAAACTATTTAGACGAGCAGAAGGTTAACTATATTCATGCGAACCCGGTCAAGCGAGGTTATGTTGATCAGGCTGAGCACTGGCGTTATTCGAGTGCACGGAATTATTTGGGTGATGAGGGGCTGATTGAGGTTTGTAAGTTATGGTGACCTCGGTATGCATTCCCACGCGGAGCGTGGGAACGAGGAAAGATGTCTATATTGATTATCCTTTTGAGGAGGTCATGTTTCGGCGTACATGCGCAGAGGGTTTGATACATAGAAAATTTTATGGTGAAAAGGAAACAAGTGAGCCAATCCCTGGCAATAATTGATTATTTAACGACGCCCTTTTGTCGGGTAACGAGATAACTCAGGAGATTATATGAATGGGAAATAGAAAACACCCTCGTTCCCACGCTCCGCGTGGGAACGCATACAGTAAACCAAAAGTAGCACAAGCCTGAGTGAACACAGTTGTAGGCCAGGTTAGCGCAGCGTAAACTGATTACCTCATAAACGCCGGAACTCTACAGGTCAGAACATGCCCGCTCCTATAACACCCTCACTCACCGTTGATGCCATCATCGAACTGACCGACCGGCCAGACCGCCCCATTGTGCTGATCGAAAGACGTAACCCTCCGCCTGGCTGGGCGTTACCCGGAGGCTTTGTTGATGTGGGTGAAACCGTTGAGCAGGCCACGGTGCGCGAGGCACTGGAAGAAGCCTGTCTGGAAATTGAACTGGTATCACTACTCGGGGTTTATTCTGATCCTGCGCGTGACCCACGCGGTCATACCGTTAGTGTGGTCTATGTGGCCAGTGCAACGGGTGAGCCGCGGGCCGAGGATGATGCGGAAAATATCGATATATTCAGCCCGGACAATGTACCGCAGCTGGCCTTTGATCATGATCGGATCATGAAGGACTACCGCATGTGGCGTGAACGATCAGGCCTCCAGCATAGCCAGTAGCCGGTTGCGCAGGTCTTTTACCGAGGTATCTGTTTTGGAGATAACGCCATCAACCGCTGCGTTGATATCGGCATTATCACTGGCAGTGTGCAGGACGATGCGGGTACTGGCAGCACGGGCTCTTATCTGAGCGATTAGTTCCTGGCCGCTGCCATCCGGTAGCTGCATATCCAGTAGCACCAGATCAAAAATATTCTTTTCAATCAACTGACTGGCCTCGCTCACGGTGGTGGCCTGATGCAGGCTGCAAACCGGTGACAACAGCACGCGTACCAGTTGCAATTGCTCCGGTGTGTCTTCGACATGCAGGATGACAGGTTGTGTGGCCATAGTTGATATTCACGTTGCAGCATCCCTGAACACAGGCTGCTCTATTAATTACCATGTAATAATAGCAGTATTTATCCGGCATGCAAGTGGCTTATGGTTTTTTTTTGATATTTTTCAGCCATAAAGGTCTAACACACGATTAAATAGGAGGGATAATCCTGATTAATTTGGTATGATATTGGGCTTTATTTGGCCTGGATTAATTTGGAGTCACTATGCGCCCGGCACAGCTGTTAACGATGATGGATATTGAATTTACGAGCACTTACAGTGGTCACCACACCCCGGTGATGTTGTGGGGGGCGCCCGGCGTGGGCAAATCACAGATGGTCGAGCAGATTGCCAGCCGCCATGGCGTACCGCTGGTCGATATTCGTCTGTCGCAGATGGAGCCCAGTGATCTGCGTGGTATCCCGTTTCGGGTGGGTGAGCATGTTGAATGGGCCACTCCGGCCATGTTACCGGATCTGGAGCGCCATGGTCCGTCGGGGATCATGTTTCTGGACGAAATCACCTCGGCACCACCGAGCGTCTCGGCCGCTGCTTACCAACTCATCCTTGATCGACGCCTGGGTGAGTATAGAGTACCGCAAGGCTGGGCGATTTTTGCGGCAGGCAACCGCCAGGGTGACCGTGGTGTGACCTATACCATGCCGGCACCACTGGCCAATCGCTTCTCGCATTTTGAAGTGGATGTAAATCTCGATGACTGGGTGGCCTGGGCCTATAAATTCGGGATTGATGAAAGAATTATTGGCTTCCTGCGTTTTCGCCCGGAGTTGTTGTTTGATTTTGATCCGGCACATAATCCGGTCGCCTTCCCGTCCCCGCGCTCATGGGAGTTTGCTCATCGTGCGCTGCAGAAGTTTGATGGCAGTCGTGAGATGTTGCTCGGTAGCCTACAGGCCTGTGTTGGGCCGGCGGCGGGTATTGAGCTGTCTGCATTTGTTGAAAACCTCGATCAGCTGCCTGATATCGATGCTATTTTACGTGGTGAAACGGTTACGGTTCCGAAAGAAGTCGATCTGCAGTATGCGGTAGCCTCGGCTTTGGTGGGACGTGCGATCAAGTCCAGAGAAGAGGCTGACAGCGATCAGATACTTGGACACATACTGGATTTTGCCGGCCGTTTCAGTCAGCGCGAAATGGGCGTGATGCTGGTGTCGGATCTGCATCGTGCTATCGGTCAGGACATCTTCTCGATACCGCAGTTTTCCAGTTGGGCCAAGGTGGTGGCCGATGTGATGCTGTTTGAATAAGCGCCGGGCAGATGGCAGATAATATTGAAACCAAACTGAGCGCAGCCCGCACCCGGCTGATACTGGACAAGCCGTTTCTGGGTGCGCTGGTATTACGCCTGCCGCTTAAACAGGGCAATGCCAGCTGGTGCAAAAGCACAGCAACGGATGCCAAAACCTTTTATTACAACGCTGATTATATCCGCGAACTGAGCCTGGAAGAAACTCAGTTCGTGCTCGCGCACGAGGCGCTGCACTGCGCCCTGTCTCATTTTGCCCGACGTCAGCACCGGGTTAAGCATCGCTGGGATCTGGCCTGTGATCTGGCCGTGAATCCAATGTTGATCGAGGACGGTCTGCAACCCCCCGAAGACGCGCTGTACATTGAGGCGTTTAACGGCATGATTGCTGAAGAAATCTACCCGATGCTGGACGACAAGGAAGACATGGAAACCCATGACCAGCATATCTACGACCAGGAAGAAGAGTCTGACAGCAGCCACGACAACCTTTCCAGTGGTGGTGCCGGTCAGCAATCATCACAAAGCAACGGCGAGGCATCCGAGGCCGAGCTGGACCGGAATGCCGGTGGCGGATCACCGCAACCACCATCGCTGACCAAAGATGAAGGCGACCAGCTGTCGACACAGTGGCAGCAACGTCTGGCCGGTGCCGCCCAGCAGGCCATGCAGGCCGGCAAGATGGGCAAGGCGATGGCACGTCTGATTGATCACCTGCTGCAACCACAGTTGCCCTGGCAGATGCTGCTGGCGCGGTATATGACGGCGGTGGCACGCGATGACTTTTCCTATACACGACCGTCACGCCGCGAGGGCAGCGCGATTTTCCCGAGCTTGCGCAGCAGTCAGGTCGATGTGATCGTGGCGATTGATACCAGTGGGTCGATTTCGCAGGCTGAAATGGACGCCTTTATGTCCGAGGTCGATGCGATCAAGGGACAGGTCCGGGCGCGTATCAGTTTACTGGCCTGTGACGATCATGTTGCCGAGCAGGCACCCTGGCAATACGAAGTCTGGGATGAGTTTGCATTGCCGGATAATATTACCGGCGGCGGAGGCACTAACTTTCGTCCGGTTTTTGAATGGGTAGATCAGCAGGACAAGCAGCCTGATCTACTGGTTTATTTTACTGATGCAGAGGGTACCTTCCCCGATTGGGAGCCCCATTACCCTGTTATATGGCTGGTTAAAGGCAAGCATAAAGTACCCTGGGGCCAGCGTGTGCAGCTCAATTAAGGGATTTCTGATTTGCTCAAGAACTGCAATTGATCCATATCACTTTTACCTGACAAAAGCTTAAAGACCACGATTAAAGCGCCGATGTTATGGACTCGAATATGTTGTAACGTATAGCGAACCTGTATCTGGGCAGTTAAAAGTAAAGTGTGATCATGTTCACACTTTTATTTTGCATCGATATTGTAAACAGGACGAGCTTTCATTACTCAACAGGACGAGGTACTGAATAACAATGTCCATTGCCGCCTTAATCAAGACCCGATTAATCAAAGAGAATTTTTCTTACGATCTGTTAACCCATGCTCACACGCAGAGTCTTGAGCAGGCGGCTGCTCTTTTACAGATACCCCCGCGCATGATAGCCAGGGCCATCCTTTTATCAGATGACGAGCAGACCATCATGGCGGTGCTGCCGCTTAATCATGTACTGGATTTTCAAAGCCTGCAGGAGCTTAGTGGCACGGGTCGTTTAAGTCCGCTACCACTGGAGCAGGCCAACACGATACTGAGTGACTGTGAATACGGATCGGTACCTCCGTTGGGACAATTTTATGGCATTGCCACCTATGTTGATGAAAGCCTTTACTCATTAACCACGGTTATTTTTGAAGCCGGCTCGCATGAGAGTCTGGTATGTCTGAATCATCATGATTTCGAACGTATTACCGAGTCGTGTGCACGCCATCGTTTTGCACAACCACTGGATATGCTCAGGCAGAATGAAGAGGCCACTGAACTGGTACTGGCTCCGGTTGATAATTTTATGCCGGACTCACAGATAACAGGGCATTTGCGTGACTTATATGAGCTGCCTGCTATGCCAGCAACGGCTCTGGCCTTGCTGAACGTACGCGATGATATTAATTCTACGATAGAAGATCTGGTAAAAGTTGTAGAGAAAGACCCGAGTATGGCGGCACAGATTTTACGTTATGCCCGTTCTCCCTTTTTTGCTTATCGTGGTGAGTTAAGTTCAGTGCATGACGCGATATCGCGCGCGCTGGGTTTTGACATGGTGATCAATCTTGCTTTGGGCTTGTCTGCGCTCAAGCCATTTCAGATACCTCCGGACGGTCCTCTGGGTATGAATGCATTCTGGCGTCATGCGAGCTTTTCTGCTGCACTGGCCCAACGGTTGGGAAAGCATCTGTCCGGGAAAATAAAGTTTAATCCCGGGCTGCTCTATCTGTCTGGGTTGCTACATAATTTCGGACTGATCCTGTTTGGCCATTTATTTCCATCAGAATATTTTCTGCTCAACAAGCTGGTATCGATCAACCCTGATCTGCCTTTAACCGCCCTGGAAAAACAGGTGCTGGGCATGGGTCATGCACGTGATCTGATGGAAGTGGGTCATGCAACAGTGGGGTCCTGGTTAATGGAGTTCTGGAACATGCCGGAAGAGGTTATTCTGGTTACCCGGCATCATCATAATGAGCAATACAGTGGTGAGCATGCAACCTATGTACAGGTTATCTGCCTGACCAATTATCTGCTTAAACAAAACAACATAGGTGATGCGCCAGGTACCACTATTCCTGCGCATTTACTGGAAGCCCTGTCGCTGGATGTTGATGAAATCCAGCAGATAGGCAAGGAATTTGTTGCCAGCTGTGCGGATATCGATCTGGGTATGTCATCGGTCGCCTGATTTAGTATGTATATTTCACTGGCTACGTTTACCCAGGTTCGATAGAATCCTAAGTCAAATTCTGCAACGTTAATGAGAGAACACGTGGCGACTACAGAACTGACAAATGAAAATTTTGACCAGGTCATCGGCGAGAACAATTTTGTGATCATCGATTTCTGGGCCCAGTGGTGTGGACCGTGCAAAAACTTTGCACCCATTTATGAAAAAGTATCAGAAAATCATAAAGATATTGTTTTTGCAAAAGTGGATACCGAGGCCCAGCAGGAGCTGGCCGGGCATTTTCAGATACGTTCCATCCCGACCCTGATGGTGTTTCGTGAGCAGGTTATTATTTTTTCCCAGCCGGGCATGTTGCCGGAACAGCAGTTTGAACAGCTGATCGAAAAAGCGGCCGAACTGGATATGGAATCGGTACGCAAAGAAATGGCAGAACAGCAGGAAGGCAGTACCTCCTGACAACTTCAGGCAGGCTCAGATGATGCCTGCAAACGGTTGCACCTGTACCCGCTCACCCGTTTCTACCCCCGCACATTCCGCCGGCAAGATGATAAAGCAGTTGGCCCGGCTCATCGACGTTAGTATGTGAGAGCCTTGTTTGCCGGTATCCCGAACCTGATACTGGCCGTTAGTATCACGCTCCAGTATGCCGCGCTGATATTCCAGCCTGCCGGGTGATTTTCTCAGTGTTACAGCGCTGGGCACCTCAAAGATCAGCGGTTCTGGCGCTGTGGTGCCCATCAACAGGTAAAGAGCGGGCTGCACAAACTGGTAATAGGTGGCCATGGCCGACACCGGGTTGCCGGGCAGGCCAAAAAAATATGCCTTGCCGATAGTGCCTGTTGCCAGTGGCTTGCCGGGTTTCATTGCGACTTTCCAGAATTGAACCTCGCCCAGCTGTTCCAGTGCCTCGGTAACAAAATCGGCTTCACCAACTGATACGCCGCCTGATGTCAGTATCACGTCCGCTATTTCAGAGGCCTCCTGCAGGGCCCTGCAAACCGCATCACGTTGGTCGGGGATGACACCCATGTCCAGCCACTGTGTACCCATGCGCTCGAGCATGCCATACAGAGTGTAGCGATTGCTGTCATATATCTCACCGGGTTCCAGTGTACTGCCTACCGGTTTTAGCTCATCACCGGTCGAGAAGAAGGCAACACGTAGCTGGCGGCAGACAGTCACTTCGCTGACACCGGTAGAAGCCAGCAAACCCATGTCAGCAGGCGTCAAACGGGCCCCGGCGCAGAGCAGGGTGTCGCCCATGTGAATATCCTCGCCGGCGTCACGGCGATTATCACCGGGCCGAATGTGATCATTGATTTCTATATTCATGCCATCGGCATTTACATTTTCCTGCATGACGACTGTGTCCGCACCATCCGGCATCACCGCGCCGGTCATGATGCGAATGCATTCGTTTGCACCGACCTGGCCGTTATAGGGTTTACCTGCAAACGAGGCGCCGGTCATGCGCAGGATTTTATTACCACTGGCCGGGATATCCTCGCTACGCAAGGCATAACCATCCATCGCCGAATTGGAGAAGGGCGGCACCTCCATAGTCGACAGCACGTCCTCAGCCAGTACCCGGTTTAAAGCCTGGCGGATGGTCAGGCGTTCGCGACCCTTTATCGGTGACATGGCATCCATCAGCCGTTGTCTGGCCTCGTCTACACTCAGTAATCCGGTAGTGGGGCAGTCGCAGTCGTGGTGAACGGTCTTGCTCATGTGTTTATCCTGCATAAGGGTCACAAATTAAAGTGCTTCATGATAAATGAAACGATCTCTCCGGGCTGGTTTAAATCCAGCTGCGGCAGTTTACGGTTAGTTTCAGCGGGCAGGTCACTTGCTATCGCTATAATAGAGTCATCTTCAGTGTGCAGCCAGGGTTTGTCCAGCGCCTGCCGGTGCAGTTCGATCTTTGCAAACCGGACATGCCGAAATCCCTCTACCAGAACCAGATCAACCTGATCGGTATCGAGTCTGCTGAGCAGATCTTCGAGCCGGGGTTCTTTCGGAGCCGCATTTTCAGTGATCAGCGCACTGCGCTGGCTGGATGCAATCAACACCTGGCTCGCTCCGGCTTCACGAAGTCGGTAACTGTCCTTACCGGGCTGGTCGATATCAAAGGCATGGTGTGCGTGTTTAATTAATGCAATACGCAGCCCCTGTTGTCGCAACAGCGGAATCAGCTGTTCCAACAAGGTGGTTTTGCCAGTGCCGCTGTAGGCAGCAAATCCCAGTAACGGGCGGTTGCAATCAGGCATCTTGAGGGTCCTGTTGCCAGAGAGCCAGATTTTCCGGCGTGTTGATGTTGGTGAACATCTGTTGCTGGTCACTGAAATCAACGGTCACCGGGTTTAGTTGTCTTATCCATTCACCGGCGCGTCGGCCACCCTGTTGCAGGTAATCCGCAAGCAGTGATACACACTGAATAGAGAGCAATGTAAATACCGGCTCCAGTCCATGAGCGCTGCTGGCAACGGCGCTGCGCTGTCCGCTATTCTGTATAGCTTGCCACATACGTTGTGCATACACCGGGCTGATGGCGGGTGCATCACACGGCAGGGTAAGCAGATAGTCTGTTGGGCAATTTAATAATGCCTGATAAATACCGGCCAGTGGACCACAATCGGCATATTCGCCGTCCGTTAATACCGGCCAGTGATATTGTCGGTACTGATCAAGATCGTCATTGGCGCTGATCAAAACAGTGTCCACCTGGGGGGTGATTTGCTGCAGTGCATGCTCTATCAATGGACGACCACTACAGTCCATTAAGCCTTTGTTACGCCTGCCCATGCGAACACCCTTACCACCGGCAAGTATAAGTGCTGTAATTGTGCCAGAATTCATGTCGTTATTAAGTCAGCTATCAATGCAAAAATTTACACTTAATTGATATTGATCAGTCAGGTGAATGAAAAACAATGTTACAAATAATGTAGTTTAATTGACAATATTAGTAAATAATTATATAAATACACCCTTGTTTGGGAAGGTTATAGTGGGAAAGCATCCTCGGATTTAGCAAAAGCGGCATTTGCTTATTTTACATATGTACCGGAGCACCAGTATAAAAGCAATGATACTGGCTATTCCAATGAGGGTTAACGTGTCAAAAGTGAACATGGGTTTTGCCTTGAGTTAATTCAGTTACTCTAAATATATAAGTAAATACTAATATGTCAAGAATATCATACTAAATTTCTGCACTATTTAACGTTTGATAGTGGATTTTCTGTATGAATTTTGTGCGACAGGCATATGATGTAACAATGTAATATCTTGATATATATAATTTAATATGGTTTTTGTTGGTCAGGACGCCGACTGTGCCGGGTGTGTAGCTGATAGCGTGTCCCATAAGGGCCAGATCCGTAATTATATAGTCAGAGCTACGTGAGGGCAGGATTTTACCGACTGATCTGAGTAGCTGAAAAAATATTTTTAATGGTGGCTCAGCAACTTAGTTTATATACGCACAATATATGTAGTATTATTTCCACCGATGATTTGGCAGACTGATAGCAGCAGGCACGCTAACAGTGTCATGAAAAACAGATAATAAGCGGAGTACACAAGATGGCTGATTTATTTTCAGGTGAGTTTATGGCTGTTTTCATGGAAGAATGGAACAAAGAGCCGGATTTGGCAGATGCATTGTCCAAAATTGATTTCAACAGCACCATAGGCTACGGCTTTGATGGTGAAGATGATCCGAAAGGCGTGCTGGTAATAGAGAATGGCAAGGCGGTCAAGGGTGAGGCTTTTTCGGGTCAGGAGCTGAACTGGGACTTACGCTGCAGCGAGGACCAGTGGAAAAAATGGATCAGTAAACCGCCTGGTATGATGGGCTTGGGAATGGCCTATACTTCTCGCAAGATCAAGTTCAAGGTAGGTGACTACGGGGCAATGGTTAAAGAACCCCGCATGGCCGGCCCCTTCATAAAAAGCTTCTCTGTTATGGGTCGTGTTTGAATGACTGTTAACAATAACAAAAAACGAGTCAAGCCGTGAATTTTTCATTTCTGAAACGTAAATCAATACAGCTGGGTCTGTTGTTTGTTGTGCCTTTGTCAGTAGCTATTGCCGTACAACAACCTGATGTGAACACTTCAGGGGCAGCCATGCTACCGGTTGGGCAGTACAATCCCGGTAATCAGGCCAGCGCACCGATGGCTGGCATCATTACGGTACAAAGTACCAGTGCTGTCTCTACCATCGTGTTAGGTGGCACGGTCGTGCCATACAAGGAAGTGACTCTGTCAGCCCAGATACCAGGGCGTATTGATTTTATCGCCGGCACAGAAGGTGACTGGTTTGATGAAAACACCCTGCTGGTAGCGGTAAATGATGATGATTTACTGGCCAAGCGACGTCAGGCCATGGCAGAACTGAGTAACGCCGATGCGGCGATGCGCAATGCGCAGGTGCAGTATTCTCGTGAACTATGGTCGCCGCAATCACGCAATATAAATCGTGCACCGGGCATGGGCATGCCTTCCCTGTTCGACCAGTTCTTTACCAAGAATATGGGCAGCATGGCCGGTTATGGTAACCAGGACCTGGAGCGTCATGCGGATCTATTTTCACGCAGCAGTGGCGTTAGTCAGGCGCAAAGCCGGGTGATGAGCGCACGCTCCGGGCTGGAAGAAATTGATGCACGCTTGCGCGATGCCAAATCGGTGGCTCCTTTTTATGGTGTGATAGTCCAGAAACATGTTGAAGTCGGTGACACAATACAGCCCGGCACACCGCTGTTGTCCTTCGCCGATACCCGCTATCTGCAGATACAGGTTGAAGTGCCGGCCCGCCTGATGCCAGGCATACAGAAAGGGATGATTGTACCTGCTACGCTGGATGTGGGTGATACACAGGTAGAGGCACGGGTTGCACAGATATATCCTATGGCAGATGTCAATCGTCACACGGTAACGGTTAAACTGGACTTGCCGATAGGGGCTCCGGGTGGTCCCGGTATGTATGCCAATGTGATCATGCCAGATGCGAACACCGATGCCCTGAATTTGCCAGTGATTCCAAAGTCAGCGATTATTCCTGGCAGTTTACCGGGCATTTGTATTGTGAATGACAGGAATCAACCTGAGCTGCGTTTATTGAGGCTGGGTGAGGAAGTGGGTAATAATATGGTGACAGTATTGTCTGGCGTACGCTCTGGCATGAGGATCTACGCACAACGACCCACAGGGTTGACCTGTGATTCGCAATCGCTGTAAGGCATGGGCAAAGTAAAGTAGCGAGTGAAATCTTGCCCTCTGTATTCAAATAATTTGTTGCAGCCGGTTACCCTGATGGCAGAACAGCTATCAGTATCCGGTTACGACGTCGAACCGGTTTAGCTGTTTAGATATGTCAGAAGAAAAGCAAAGCTCATCAGAAAATAACAATGTAAGCGACCCGATTGACATCGACAAGATGAAGCTGGGTATTGCCGGCCGTCTGGCAAAAACATTTATCAATTCACCTGTTACGCCCTTGTTGATGATGGCCGGTTTGGCACTGGGTTTGCTGGGGCTGTTTTTTACACCTCGACAGGAAGATCCAAAAATATCAGTACCGATGGTAGATGTTTTCGTCAAGTATGAGGGGGCATCTGCGGAGCAGGTTGCCAGCCTGGTGACCGAGCCACTGGAACGGCTGATGAGCGAAATCCCGGGCGTTCGCCATGTCTATTCCGCCAGTCGGCGCGAAGATGCCATTGTAACCGTGCAGTTTATTGTTGGTGAAGACCTGGGCGATTCAATCGTCAAGGTGCACGACAAACTGCAGTCCAACCTGGACAAGATTCCTCCCGGTGTGTCACAACCGCTGGTCAAGCCCGTCGGCATTGATGATGTGCCGGTGGTGACGTTAACCCTTTGGTCGAAAGACGAAGACGATGCCATGTTGCGTACATTGGCACAGCATGTATTACAGAAACTCAAAGAGGTGCCGGATACAGGCAAGGGGTTTATTACCGGTGGACGTGCCGAGCAGATTCGTGTCGAAGTATTTCCTGAGCGTTTAAGTGGCTATGGTCTGGGTCTGGATCAAGTTGCCAATACCATACGCACAGCCAATTCCGAGAAGAAGGCCGGTACAGTTGAAGGGGGTGGCAGCTCATTTAGTGTATACACCGGTGCATTCCTGCGAAATGCGCGTGATGTCGAAAGCCTGGTCGTTGGATTACGTGATGGGGCTCCCGTTTATGTCAGGGATGTGGCACGTGTTACGGAAGAGCCGCAGGAAACAGAAAATCTGGTTAACTTTATGACCGGGCCGGCTTATACCGGTAGTGGTAGTCATGCCGACAATGAAGCGGCCGTTACCATTTCAGTAGCCAAGAAAATAGGTTCCAATGGTGTCACGGTAGCCGCAAAAATTATCGAGAGGCTGGAATTACTCAAGGGTCAGATGATACCGGGTAATGTCGAAGTCGAGATAACCCGCAATTATGGCGAGTCGGCTGACCATAAGGTCAATGAGTTGCTCTGGGCGCTGTTCGAAGCGGCTGCAGCGGTCAGCATCCTGTGTCTGATTGGCCTGGGTCTGCGTGCAGCATCGGTTGTTATTACGATTATCCCGATCGTTATCCTGATAACTATCTGGGCGGCCTGGATACTGGATTACACCATAGACCGGGTCAGTTTGTTCGCGCTGGTTTTTTCCATCGGCATCCTGGTCGATGACGCAACTGTGGTGGTAGAGAACATATTTCGTCGCTGGTTGCAGGCCGGTAAAACCACCACTGAGATCGCGATTGACGCGGTACGTGAAGTCGGTAACCCGACCGTTCTGGCTACTATTACGATCATTGCGGCGATGTTGCCCATGGGGGTAGTGAGTGGCATGATGGGGCCTTATATGCGCCCGATCCCCGTGCTGGGTGCATCTGCGATGTTCTTCTCACTGATAGCCGCGTTTGTGTTTGCCCCCTGGTTTGCGATGCGCGTACGGCCGCAGATGAAAGCCATTGAGCGGGCAGAAATCAAGGAAAAACGCACCACGGAAATGATTGGTCGGATTTATCGGCCTATCATGAAACCACTGATCGAGAACCGGTTCATAGGCAAAACATTTTTTTACGGTCTGTTCGCAGCAACCATTCTGGCCTGCTCACTGTTTTACTTCAAGATCGTAGCTGTGAAGATGTTACCTTTTGATAACAAGCCGGAATTTAATGTTGTGATTAATATGCCGGAAGGGACTGCCTTGCCGGTTACCGCCAATGTCACCATGCAACTGGCACAAAAGCTACGCACCATGCCGGAAGTCACAGCCATACAAACCTATGTGGGTACGGCATCACCTTTTAACTTCAACGGTCTGGTCAGACACTACTACCTGCGCCAGGATCCCTGGCAAGCTGATATTCAGATCATGTTGCTGGACAAGAATGATCGTGAACGATCAAGCCATCAAATTGCTGATGCTGCCCGAAAACTGTTGACCTCACTGGCACAGCAACTGGGTGCGCGTATCCAGGTTGTTGAAATGCCACCCGGGCCGCCCGTCCTGCAGACTGTGGTCGCCGAAATTCATGGGCCTGATGCGCAAACGCGTCGTCAGGTTGCGCAGGATATGACCGGCATATTTGAGCAGGCTAAAGGCGTGGTTGACGTCGACAACTACATGATCTCTCCGTATGAATACTGGCGTTTTGAAGTCGATACCGACAAAGCCGTCAGACAGGGTATTTCGGTTGATATGATCAATCGGAATCTGGCGATGGCAATGGGTGGTTACAAGCTCGGTGATGTGAAGCGCGGCATTGTGCTTGAACCGACCTTTATTGTGATTCAGGTGCCATTGGCCAAACGATCGCAGATTACCAACCTTGGTAATCTGCCGATAGTGGGCAATCGCGGCCAGATCGTGCCGCTGGCTGAACTGGGGCGCTTTGTGAAAGAAGGTGAAGAGCCTGTGGTATATCACAAGGATCTGCGTGGTGTTGAGTATGTCACGGGCGAGATGGAAGGTCGTCTGGGTGCGCCGATCTATGGAATGTATAACATTGAAGACATTCTTGAAGCAGATTATGTTGCGCCGGATGGAGTCAAGGTTACGGGTATGCCGCTTGGCTTGCTGGGCCCGCCAGAGAATGACAACCAGACCGGAATCGAATGGGCAGGTGAGTGGACGGTCACCTATGAAACCTTCCGCGACATGGGTCTCGCGTTCATGGCCGCCTTGTTGCTTATATATGGGCTGATCGTATGGGAGTTCAAGAATTTTGCACTGGGTGGCCTGATCATGGCACCCATTCCGTTAACCCTTATCGGGATTATTCCTGGCCATTGGCTATGGGGTGCCCAGTTTACCGCCACGTCGATGATCGGATTTATTGCACTGGCCGGAATTATTGTCCGTAACTCGATACTACTGGTTGAGTTTGTTAAACACGAAGTCGAGGCCGGGCGTGATATACGCGAGGCCGTTGTAGCGGCCGGTCAGATTCGTATGCGTCCGATCTTTATCACCGCGCTGACATTAATGGCCGGTGCTGCTGCAATCCTGAACGATCCGATTTTTGAAGGCATGGCGGTTAGTTTGTTGTTTGGCACAGCGGTGGCCACTGTGTTGACCCTGGTTGTGATCCCATTGGGATGTATCAGTGCACGCAAGCATTTTTACCTGCTGACATGTACGACACCCCCCGAGCAGGACCTTGAAGATGAAGCTAAAGAGCCAGGCAAGCCGCTCTGGTTAAAACTCTGGACTGTTTTATCGACCATACTGGTGTGGACCTTTTACATACTGCGCGCGGTGCTGACTATTATCATGACGCTGGTTCAGAAGTTCCGCAGCAAGAAAGAGCCGCCTGCGTCGGGCGAACCTGTGACGAAATCGCCCACGCCACCAACCACGCCATCGCCCACGTCAACAGGTGGTTCCGGCTCATCAGGATCAACGGGCACTGCCAGCGACCAGTCTGTGGTAGCTGACACCGGTAAATCAGATGCGTCCGCTGAGAAGAAACCTGAGGGCAAGGATGAAAGTAAGCTTACTAACAAGCCAAAAGCAGAAAAAGCAGCAGCGAAAAAAACGGGCACAGGAAGAGTAACAGCCAGAAAGGCTGCTACAGTTACTACGCCGGCAGTAAAAAAGGAAGCAGAAAACAAATCGGCAGCCAGCCCCCAGCCGGCAAAGGCAGCCGAGAAAAAAGCCCCTGCGGTTAAAAAGACAGTGGCGAAAAAGAAAGCAGGAACATCGGTCAGCAAAAAAACCACAGCCAAAAAGTCGGTGACTAAAAAGGCAACGGCTAAAAAGGTGGCTGCCAGCAAGGCTGCTGCTACAAAAGCAACAAAGACAGCGGAAACAGGAAAGACAGGCTCGCCTGCAAGCAGCTCGAAAAAGCCGGCAGGTAGTAACGGCAAGGCCAGGCGTGGTATTCGCCTGAAAAAAGATCTGGATTAACGGCTTGTCACACGCCGTATTGTGGCCTGCAAGGGTACTCACAATAAACAGGGGTCGCTATAAAAGAATGAAAACAAGGTACAGATATGTGTCAGGTAGCATTTTACTGGTTTTTGCTATGCTGCCACTGTGGTCGGTGGCAGACACAGTACCAGGCCAGCAGCCGGTAGAGCAGCCAGTGCAAGTCAGTGCAGGTGCAGAGCAAGCTATGCCAGCATGGGTAGAGCCTCCTGTTGGACCCTACCGTTTTTTTCCGCCACAGCCTGTTGAATACATGACGCCACCGGTACAACCAGACCCGGCGGCTGGCTATCCTGATAACCAGAACGCTCCGTACCCTTCGGCAGAATATCCTGGTGCTGGCCGGCAACCTTTACCCCCTCCAGATAACGGCTATGCTTATGACTACCAATACCGGTATCAGCTCCCCGCTGCGGGTAGATACGGGTATAATGGCGCTATGCAATCGCCAGCCAGGACATATGAATATGGTGGTTATCCACGTGGTTATTATCCGGCAGATATGACGCCAGGCTATTATCCGTACGGCGCGACTGAACAAATGCCGGTACAACCGTATTACCGATAGGATGATGGCACTTTGTTTACGAATCAGGATTGATCATTAAACGTACTATGCAAAAAACACCTCATATGCCGGAAAATTACTATCGAACCGCCGGGTTTTTGATCCTGGTCATGTTCGCAGCACCCGCTATGGTTCAATCTGAAAGTGTATTTATTGATCGACCCGGAAAAGAGTTTTCATCTAACCGTATGCCACAAACACGGTCATCACAGAGTGGATACGATACAGCCGGACAGTCAGTTAGCGGCAAGATATGGTTTGAAAGCCCGGGCCGGGGTGCCACCAGTCAGTCTGGCTACCCGGAAAGGAACGGGCGTAACAGCGCCGGTCATGATAATCCCTGGAGGCCGGATGGTCGGGTCTACTCCAACCCGCGGCACAGGATGCGCCCGTGGGGTGGCGTGCCTGCTGATGCACCGGCGCCAGTCGAACAGCAGCAACGGGAATATGGCAGGACTACCGAAGCAGTTCCTCGATATCAGCCGTATTACCGTTATCAGCCGTCTCCGATGATGCGGCAGCCAATGCCGGCTTATGGGGGATACGGTAACGGTCGGCCAACACCCTATGGTGCGGGTTCTATGCCGGGTTACGGAGGGGGTGGAAATCAGTTCTTCCCGTTCGGGTCCTTTGGCGGGATGCCCGGTCCAGGCATGCCGGGTGGCATGTTCTGGTAGGACGTATCGCCAGGCTGGTTGCAATAAAATTTAATGGTGTAAACGGTTAACAAAAGTTTGCTGTAGTAATAAAGTTGGACATAGCGATATGTTCTGCAGTATCCATCCAGTATGGATATATTCTGTACGTCGGTGTGTACAGATATTTTTCTTTAATCCTGAAAACAGGAGTGGTTATTATGATTAAACTACGTGCATTAATGGGTGCTGCGGCGCTGGTTGGAATGATGACATTTTCAATGTCAGCCAGTGCCTGGGGTGGTCCCGGTGGCTGGGGTGGACCTGGTGGCTGGGGTGGTCCCGGTGGTTGGGGTGGCAATCCCTGGAATAGCTGGGGCGGTGGTCCCTGGAATGGCATGGGAAATGGTATGGGTAACGGCATGGGCGATGGCAGCATGTCATTTAATTTCAGTGGCAGCGGTAATGGCTACGGCAACGGTTATGGCAATGGCTATGGTAATGGCTATGGTAATGGCTATGGTGGCGGATACCCGGGTTATGGCGGTGGGGGCTATCCCGGCTATGGCGGTGGCTATCCCGGTTATGGCTACAATCCGCAGATGATGCAGCCACAGATGATGGCGCCACCTCCCGTTCCAGGCAGGTGACGTCTACTGCAAACCGGCAGCGTTATTAGCAAACAGCTTTGCCGGTTTGCAGTGTTTTTATAATCAGGAGCAATGGTGCTCTGCTTACGGGTTGTTTTAGCGCCCGCTTATCCTGCCAGGGGGTATGGTTGGATGTATTACAGATTGTTTTTTGGTGCGTGCCTGATTATATTGCCAGCCCTGGCACAGGCAGCACAAGGTGTTCAATTTAGTGCGCAAGCGATAGAGCGCGCTCCTTCCGGTGTTGAGCGCGCAGCCGGTTTATTTGTGGGTGATGGAGCAGTACGCACTGAATACCGTGCTAACGGTGAGCCAGTCGTCGAGATTGTCGTAATGTCAAGAGGTAAACGACTGGTTATTTATCCTTCTCGTTCCGAATACATAGAGATTGCAGGCTATTCTGCGCCAGATCTTTCTGCCGACCAGGCGACCAGTAATCCTTGTACTGGCTTGTCAGCAACACGCTGCACCCGGATTGGGGATGTAGTAATAGATGGTCGCAAGGCGGTAAAATGGGAGATGCTGACAAAACAGCATGATAAAACAGTACGCACACTGTTGTGGATAGACAATGTATACGGCTTTTCACTTAAAGAATTATTACCCGATGGAGCGCTGGCAGAACTGCGCCTGTTGGGCCTGGAAAAAGTGAACGGGCGTAACACTGAAAAATGGCAACGCATTATCACGATGCCAGACGGTACCAGCCAGAACATGTTGCAGTGGTATGATCCGGAATTGAAACTAACGGTTCGTGAGCAGTTGCCAAATGGATTTACCAGAGAGCTCAGGCAGATCAAACTGGCAAAGCAACCGGAAGAATTGTTCCAGATTCCTGCAGGATACAAAAAAACAGACCCACCGGTGCGCAAGGAAGCGGACCGGCAACAGCAACCAGCTGCACCGGCACTTTACCGTTAGTCAATCTGGGTGCATTATGTAGGTTAGCTGGAGTAGTTCAGGAATTTACGTTTACAAGGCAATAAATCGTTTACAAGGTAAAAACTTAAGGATGGCTGCATTGATGAAAAAAATTATATTTACAATGTTTGGAGTTCTGGCCAGCATCCCGGTCAGTCTGGTATCAACGGCAACGGTATCGGCCAATCCATACATGGGCTATATGCCTCCGCCCTGGGTCAGGCCTGCCGTCCCGATGCCTTATATGCCATACCGGGCGCCCTATGCAAGAACAGGTTATTTCCCGATGGTGCCGTATGGTGCGCGCATGCCAATGATGCGGCCCGCGATGCGCCCTGTGCCGCCCATGGCACGACCGATGCCGATGCGGCCTATGGCTCAACGTCATATGCCGGTTCCACCGCCGCGTCAGTTTTCGTACAACACCAGACGTGCGCCGTTACCGGCCATGAATGGTCGTGGATATTATCCTGCCAATCAGCTTGCTCGTGCACCCCGTATAAACCGTGCAGCCCCCGGCTTTGCCCCACGGCCTGCACCCAGGATGGCTCGACCAATGCAGCCGCCACGCCAGGCCTATCCGGGTGTAGCACAGTTCAGACCGCAGTACCGTTTTTCACAGGCGCCTGCACCCATGCGTCCCTGGGGACGGATGCCCGCCAACTATGCACAGGCACCGCGTTATTTTCAGCGGCCACCTATGTATAACGGCCCGCGCCGTATCGCACGTGCGCCAGCACCGGTATGGCGAGCACCTGTTCCGCAGTACAGGCGGCCTGCAGTACCGCCGCGTCAGACAGCCTGGCGTGCCGCACCTGCCCGGTCAGTAGCACCACGCAGAATGAATGCATGGCCAGCGCAATATGCGAATCAGAATGTACCACCGCGTCAGGGTTATCAGTCAGCTCGTTACCGCCCATACCCGTCGGCTATGGCACAGCCGCAGCGGCCTGCGTACGGTACACACCGGGTAAGCTATGCCTATAACGGACGCTAGTCACTATACAGGCGGATGATTTGATTCGGTTTGCGCATAGAGTAACCGTGTGGTTCAAGCGACTGAGCAGTACGATATTACTGTCAGGTCTGTTGCTACCAGCCTCAGCGATGGCATGGTATAGCGGTGCTGGACCTTCTATCCCCTGGGGTGCCAGTCCCTTTGGTTGGTCCCCGACACCGGTATACCGGCCAGCAGTGCCCTGGCAGAGGTACTGGCCATCATACTGGGGGGCACCGTCGTATCCATCAAACAGATATGCGCCGGGTTACGGGGGTATGTCGGCTCCCATGTCACTTGCCGCGCCCCCCTGGGCTCAGTTGGGAGCACCTCCCGGCTCACCCTGGCAGGCATTGCAGGGCAGTGTGCCCAATAATCGCTGGCAAGTTTATGGCGGTATGGATCAGTCTGGCGGCGTGTGGATGGCATTTATCTATCGAGGCAACGTTAATGGCCTTATGGGTGGCGGTCTGACTGACAACAGCTGGCCTGGCACGGGCAGTGCCGGGCAGATGTTTGCACCGTGGGGAGGTGGCATGATGCAGCCTCCGCTGAAAAATCTATATCAAAATCAGGGGTGGGATGATGACAGGCCCGCCTGAGACAGGTAACGCGGAATAAATGATCACAGTTATAGCTAATCTGAAGGGTGGTTCCGGAAAAAGTACCGTAGCGTTTAACCTGAGTGTGTGGCTGGCCACAAAAGGGCTGCCGGTCATCGCGTATGATCTGGATCCACAATGTACGTTGATGGATGTTGCCCAGGTGCGCGTCGAAGAAGGTCGTACCCCACCGGTGCAGGTTTATAATGACAAGGAGGGTCTCAGTGATTATCTGAGTTACCACCCTGGAGAAGTCATCGTTGATGTAGGCGCGGCCAGCATGGATGCGATGAAAGAAGCTATTTCGATCGCTGATCGTGTGCTGATACCGGTACCACCGAGCCAGCCCGATGTCTGGGCGACACAGCGCTTCCTGAAAATTATCGAGGATGCAGTAAAGGGCGCTGAGCCTCCGGCGCTACTGGCTTTTGTTAATCGCGCCGATACCCATCGGGCGGTACGGGAATCGGATGAGACTGAAGAGGCGCTGGGTATGCTTGATGGCATATCGGTTTTGCCGTACCGACTGTTTCAGCGCACCATTTTCCGGCGCTCAATGAGTGAAGGGCTGGCAGTATTCGAACTGTGGCGCAGTTGTAAAGCCGCTCAGGAATTTAATGAGTTTGCCTACCATCTGTACCCGCAATTGCTACCGGAAAATGTGGCCAGCAGATAGTGAGTGGGAAAGACAGTCCGTCTTGAATATACAGGTATAGAAACATGCAGCTAGTTCGGTATTTATTCAGTTACAGTATTGTTGTCGTCGTAGTGGTTCTGATTGCGAGTGGTTATTACTATCGCGAAACACTGTTTCCCAACCTGTTCTCACATGTTGGGCAGATGGCGACGAGCGAAACAGCTTCTCAGATGCCCGATACAGGTGGCATGCCTGGAAAATCCATGCCTGAAGAATCCATGCCTGAAGAATCCATGCCTGAAAAATCCATAACAGGCAAATCAATGATTGCTGACCAGCCCATGCCCGAGCTGGTTAAAACAGCACCTGAACCGGTTGCTATTTCAGAGCCCGACGTTACGCCAGAATCCATCGTTCCAGCGCAGCCAATCGATACCGCTGAGCCTGTTACCCAGGCAAAGCCAGCCGCTTCTGCTGCCAGGGAGCCTGTGACCCCGGCGGACTCAATCGCTACCTCTGAGCCTGCTATCCCGACAGAGCCTGCCGTCACTTCGCAAGTGCCCGTGCCAACACCGGGTCAAACCGGCATTACCCAGCCGGGAGCTCCGCATGAGCAAATGCAAACCGGCAAGGCACCGCACACAGAAATAGCACCCGGCCACATGATGACAGGTCAGGCTGAAAAATCATCTATGCCCATGTACGAGCAAGCAGCAGTGGTGTCACCGCCACCAGCGATTCAATCGCCACGCCAGAAGGCAGGATCAGCGCCATTATCAGCACAACCGCAACCAGAAGATATCGACAGGCGAAATGCCGAAGCCATTATGACCGCACGTCAGGCTTACTGGGCGGGAGATTATGATGCCTCCGAGCAGGCCTATCAGCAACTGATTGAGCTTTACCCAAACGAGGTTGAGCTGCATGGAGAATTGGGTAATGTTTATTACGCTCAGGGTAAATGGGCTCAGGCCGCCGCCACATACGCACAGGTCGTTCGTCAACTCTATAGCACAGGTCAATCTGCCCAGGCAGACTACATGTTGCAAATAGTGATCAGCCTGGATAGCGAGTTAGGCAACCAGCTACAGCAAGAACGCAATAATATGACAGGGCAGCCGTAGCCAGGTCTGATCAATTTAGATTAAAAGGAAGAGGTAAAATAATGAATGCAATCAAAGGAATATTAACAGTGATAGGCCTGATTACCGTGATCGGGTTGATACTGGTAACCATTAAGGTGATGCCATATGTGTCACAGGCAAGCGAATTTGAGCCCGAAGCGGCTGGTGTTTACCTGGACATGGCAAAAAAGTTGCTGGAAACCGGCAACGCCGCTGAAGCGACAGTCTGGAAGGTTAAGGTCAACGAGGGCCTGACTCCGGAAGATGTAGAACAGTCCATGAAATCCATTGCCAGCTCAAATAACATCAAGAATGTAGGCGAACTGCCGCTGTACCGGGAAGTAGCGGCCATGTCCGGTCAGGATTATCGCTTCGTCAAGATCTATATGTTCTGCAATGCCCTCACAGCGGCCAAGATGCTCGATTTTAACGACTCTTTTTCAGCATACCTGCCATGCAGGGTAGCTCTGATCGAGGATTTAACCGGTCAACTTTGGCTATATTCACTAAATATGGATATGATGATATACGGAGGCAAGCCATTACCTCCTGAATTGAAGGAAACCGCGATAGGGGTCAAGAAGACGATCCTGGAGATCATGAAAGGTGGAGCGGAGGGTGATTTTTAGGATTACCAACAGTATTTAGCCTGGCAGGAAGCATAACGGACAGGAGATAGCGGCGTGACCGCTGTCGGTTTGTAGTAGTCATCGATGAAATAGCCAGGGCACACCCATGTCAAAGAAGTCTGAAAGTAACACCAAAGCCGATTCTCATGTAGAAGCTGATGGGCGAGATACCGAACCATGTCATGATCTTCAGGATCAGGTGAGCGCCGATGCCCAGGCGGCGCAGAATGCAGCCGATATGCAGGAGTGTATGGGCAAGAGCCTGGAAGCCCTGTCAAACACATTTGCCGCCAGTGCCCGGCGCTGGGAAATGATTGTCTATCCGGCCATGGCTGCATTTGTGGTACTGGCCGGTTACGGTTTTTACCTGATTTACAGCTTGACGGTAGATGTTTCCCGTCTGGCTGACCGGATGGAAGAAGTGACGGTATCAATTAATACGGTGGCAAATTCCATGGCCGACATGACCGACAAGATGATCCTGGTGGCCGACAAAATGGCCCTTATTTCCAGTGATGCCCATGTCGGTGTGGTCGCGATGACACACATGGTCGACCAGATGACCGGCATGAACCGTTCAATGAGTGAGATGTCAGGCAATATGGACAATATGCGCGCGAATCTGGCGTACATGAATCGCAGCGTATCGCGTCCCATGAACATGATGTCCAGTTTTATGCCCTGGTAGTGGTAACGCGTGTCATCATCGCGTAACCGCACAATTTTCGGGTCCAATCAGGAATCAGGCCAGCTAAACAGGCCAAATGTCATACAAAACAAGGGGACTGCTAATGTTTTTTGGTGCTGACAGACAAACCCGTAAACGTCTAAGCCGCCTGCAGTCGCACCTGAAGCGGGAAAACCCGTTACTCACAGACATGGTGCGCAGTTTCAGGCGTTTAGACAAGCTGGGCTATCGCCTTGGCTTGCTCAGGCGTGATCAGTCTTATGCCATGATGATCCCATGGTGGCCGTTGATATCCATACTGGGAACATTTTCAGCGGGCAAATCCAGTTTTATTAACCACTATTTACAGGCCGACCTGCAAGATACCGGTAACCAGGCTGTCGATGATAAATTTACGGTCGTGTGTTACAGCCATGAAGGTGAACAACGTGTGCTGCCTGGAATAGCACTGGATGCTGATCCACGTTTCCCTTTTTACCAGATGAGTGAAGAGCTTGAACTGGTTGCGCCCGGACAGGGTAGCCGTATTGATGCCTACCTGCAGTTAAAAACCTGTGCCGCAGAAAAGTTACGCGGCACCATACTAATAGACTCCCCCGGTTTTGATGCCGATGCCCAGCGCGATTCCACGTTGCGGATAACAGACTACATAATCGACTTATCTGATCTGGTGCTGGTGTTTTTCGATGCCCGCCATCCCGAGCCCGGCGCGATGCGTGACACTCTGAAGCACCTGGTAGGCGATACTATCTCACGTAGTGACTCCAGCAAGTTTCTGTATATCCTGAACCAGATTGATGTCACCGCGCGCGAAGATAACCCGGAGGCAGTGGTAGGTGCCTGGCAGCGAGCCATTGCACAGCAAGGGCTGACAGCGGGAAAATTCTTCAGTATCTATAACCCCGATGTGGCGATACCGATTGAAGATGAAGCCCTGCGCGAACGGTATGAAAGCAAGCGTGACCAGGATCTGGAGCTGATACACGACCGCATGCAACAGGTTAGCGTAGAACGCTCGTACCGTATTATCGATGCACTGGAAAAAACCGCCCGGGAAATCGAAGAACAAACCGTACCCAGACTCATTGAACTGAAACGTAAGTGGGAGCGGGCTACCCTGTGGCGTGCCGGTGTAATTTATACCCTGTTATTCGGTGCTACGCTGGGGGCGACCATCTGGGCCGGCTACTGGAATGGTCTGTCATTTAATGCACCCAGGTTGTCATCATTGCTGGACAGCACGCTGAGCCAGTACATCGGGCTGATATCGGTTTTGTTGTTATTGTTTGGTCTGTTTCATGTGGCGCGACGCAGCGCAGCCAAAAAAATAGTGAGCCAGATGCGCAAGGGCCAGGAAGCAACCATTGAGAAGGAACGACTGATCCGCGCTTTCGTATGGAACACACGTTTCTGGAACAGTATCTTCAGACCACAACCCGCAGGCTGGGGCGCACTGGCGCGCCGGCGTCTGAAGCGTGTCTACGCCGATGCAGACCGGTTCATCCAGATACTGAATGATCGTTATGCCGATCCTTCAGGCGGCAAGACCAAACCTCCGGTAGCTGAAAAAGCTGAGGCCAGCGCCGCATCACAGAGCAGTCAAGCGTCAGCACTTGAACCTGAACCAGAGCCCTTACCTGAATCTCCACCGGAGCCGGGAGAGCAACGGTCAGAAGCTGCTACAGCAGAAACTGACACGGAACAGGACGTTGCTGATAGCAAAACCTCTGACCTTGAACGTGAAAAGGACGGCGCCCGGCAGGTTCACTGACAGGGCAGGTTTTATAACTGGCCACCTACGACAGTGATACCCGATCTGGCTTAAGCTATGCTGGACCCGAAACAACAACAACGCATCGAAGCCTTTACCGATGCACTGTGGATGGAGTCCGGGCTGAGTGTTCATACACTGAGTGCCTATGCCAGTGACCTGAGTCGTTTCTCGACATGGCTGCTGTCCAGTGGCTCGGATTTACTGACCTGTCAGCGTACGCACGTATTGGCTTTTCTTGCCAGCCGCGTGCAACAGGGTATAAAACCCCGCTCTACAGCACGCCTGCTATCCAGTCTGCGACGTTATTATCAGTACGCCTTGCGCGAAGGGCAGATCCAGACAGACCCCACTGCAGACATTGAATCCCCCAAACTGGGCAGACCCTTGCCTAAAATGTTGTCCGAACAGGCGGTTGAACGATTGCTGGAAGCGCCACAGCTGGGCACCGATGTCGGCTTGCGTGACAAGGCCATGCTGGAGATGTTGTATGCAACGGGGCTACGGGTCAGTGAGCTGGTGGGCATGACAGTCGATCAGTGCAATACCCGGCAAGGCGTGGTGCGCGTTATTGGCAAGGGTGGGAAAGAGCGTCTGGTGCCAATGGGCGAGCTTGCGCTCGACTGGCTGGGGAAGTACATGTCACAGGCGCGTCCATCGCTACTGGGCAGCCAGAGTGCTACGGCACTGTTCGTAACCGGACGTGGCAAGGGCATGACCCGACAGGCCTTCTGGTATCGAATCAAGCACTATGCCCGTGTGAGTGGTCAGATCAGCGACTTGTCGCCTCACACACTCCGGCACGCCTTTGCGACCCATTTGATTAATCATGGTGCAGATTTACGTGTTGTGCAGCTGTTGCTGGGGCACAGTGACCTGTCCACCACCCAGATTTATACCCATGTTGCACGCGAGCGTTTGAAATCCCTGCATAGCCAGCATCATCCACGCGGATGAGGGTTAAGGCCCTTAAGTTTGTACTGCAAACATCTGCTACAATCCGCAATCGACAGCGTGCATGCGTCTAAAAACCCGAAACAGCACTGGAACTAGATACCACTGGGCCGGTCATAGCTAAAGACAATGGGCATCAATACATTCTGGATACTGTGCCTGTGGAGAAAAAATGAAATATTTAAAGCAGCTGATTGTACCTGTATTACTGGTTGGCCTGACTATCGCCAACGCTGCTATGGCTGAAGAAGCCGATCAGACGGTAGAGCAAACGATACGTAAGGCACTGCAGCCCTTGCTTGCAGGCGGGAAAATTGACCTGATCAGGCCCTCCGAGATGGCTGGCATGTATGAAGTGGTTGTGGGTACTAATCTCTATTACGCCAGTAAGGATGGTCGTTATCTGTTCAATGGCAGCATGCTGGACTTGCGTAGCGGTCGTAATCTCACCGAGATTAAAAAATCAGGTCTGCGCATGGGGGTGATTAATAGTCTGGGTGAAGACCAGATGATCATCTTCGCAGCCAGCAAGGTCAGGCATACCATTACCGTGTTTACCGACCTCGACTGCCCATACTGTCGGCTGATGCATAGCAAGATCAAGGGTTATAACGATCGTGGCATCACGGTTCGCTACTTACTTTATCCGCGTGATGTGGTAGGTTCTCCCAGCTATAAAAAGGCCGTATCCGTATGGTGTTCAAAAGACAAAAATCAGGCTTTTACAGACGCAAGTCAAGGTAAGCCGGTTGCCAGCCTGAATTGCGAAAATCCGGTACAGTCCTTCATGAGTCTCGGTAAGCAAATGGGCGTCAGCGGTACACCGACCATCTTCCTCGAAACAGGTGACCGGTTACCGGGTTACGTACCTCCAGCAGAGCTGGCCAGCAGACTGGAACAGAACAGTAAGCTGGAGCCCGCTGCTACCGATTCAACGACTAAAGAAGACTAGCCGTGGTTCGATAAAAAGGATCATGGTGACTGCGTAAACGCGATATTTATCCCTGTTAAATTTGTAGGAATTTTCTGAAATTCATGTGGGCCAGACTCGCGCCCCGTGTCATGATTATACCTTTTATTAAATATGACAATAATGCAAGTCATTGTAATTATTATTTATTACCAGGTTTCATTAAAGTGACACTATGGCACCTGGCTCATGTCGGTTCAGTTTTGGCGGCTTGCAAAGCGGTCTGAGACAGCGTTTACTAGAACCGTACCAGCTGCTTTGAGTAGCTTTGCCAGGAAGGCAATCAAGGAAGAATCAGAGATTAACTTGCAAATGGAATCGCTATGGACAGGGTTATAGTCCAGTAAGGAAATGTAGACCAGCACGAGACCAGAAGTATTTAGTGATATTGCCAGGAAGGCAATCAGGGAAGAGCAGGAATATTGTTCAAAAGGAATTGTTGCGGACAGGGTAAGTCCGGTAAGGAAACAGCAGGGGCGACGTAAGTCGCCTTTGTTTTGCACAGGGATGTGCTTATGTCGCGGGGCCATGGATGGCCAGGAGCGACGTGCCAAGGCCCCTAACACTGTATACATGGGCAAGAAAGGACCCGGTACGAGTAGGGTTGCCTCGACCCGCAGGGTGAGCTACGCACAATGAACCCGACAGGGTTCTGTGTGACAGGCCGAGAACAGCGTGCCAAGGCCCCTTACATGGTAAATATTGGCAAGAGAGGCCAAGGTGCCTCGACCCGCCAAGGCCTCTTACACTGTCTAGTCTCGAGGTAGAGCCGCGACCATTATCTCAGCTGTCCCCACCAGGCAAAAAATCACGAATAAGCTGCTACATAAGCTACTATCACCCTCATTTCTCATATCATCCCTATCAGTGTTTTCTGAAATAAACGTAGGAATATTCCTACATCCACCGCTATTTCATGATGTTATTAGGGTCTAAGCAATTGTTTATTAAGATATAAACCAAACATGTGAAAAGGGAATATCGAAATCCAGATGATTGCCTAAGGTATTTACCTATTGCGTCCGGCTCGCCGCAGGAGGAATATTCTAGTCAAGGAGAGCCAGGTATGGTTTGCGCCAGGGAATGGTGGTGATGTAATAAGGATGTTTCTTGGGTGTGGATGATCCAGACATGGAACAGGCGGTCGACTTTCGAGTCGACCGCTTTTTTTTGCCCTGACCTATCTCAATAAAACGCTAACGCTCCAGATACTGCAATTTATCTGATTTTCCATCCCATTCAGCCGCATCATCCGGGGCCGGTTTCATTTCAGTAATTACCGGCCAGATAGCGGACAGCTCGGTATTCAGTTGCAGGAAATGCGCCTGCTCTTCAGGCAGATCGTCTTCGGCAAAAATAGCTTCAGCTGGACATTCTGGCTCACACAGGCTGCAATCAATGCATTCATCAGGGTCAATGACCAGAAAGTTTGGACCTTCATGAAAACAGTCTACCGGGCATACTTCAACACAATCAGTGTATTTACAACGTATGCAGTTTTCAGTGACGATATAGGTCATTTAAGTATTCCTTCCCTCGCAATCGGATTATTATTGGGTTGTGACCGGATAGCAACCATTGCCACTGATTTCAGGCAGCCATGTCGGCGGCGGGCTCTGCACGGTTGCGACCTTTTTCCTTGGCTTGATACAAGGCGGCATCAGCCTGTTTAACCAGGCTGTCGGCATCCATGTCATGAGTAGGTTGGATGCAGACACATCCCAGACTGACTGTAACATGTTTCCCGGTCAGTGAAGAGCTGTGTTCTATTTTCAGGTTTTCGATGGCGGCTCGAATTTGTTCGGCTACTTTCATTGCACCATCGAGGTCAGTTTCCGGGAGGATAACAACAAACTCCTCGCCTCCATAACGCGCGACCAGATCACCGTTGCGCGATACCGTGTCATCAATAGTGCTCGCTACGGCTTGCAGGCATTTATCGCCCTGCTGGTGGCCATAGGTATCATTAAAAAACTTAAAATGATCTACATCAATCATAATCAGGCCGAGATTTCGTCGGTGACGCTGTGCGCGCCCCCATTCCTTGGTGAGTGCCTTATCAAAGCAGCGGCGATTGGATATGCCGGTAAGCCCGTCCTGTGCAGTAAGCAGTCTGAGTTCTGCATTGCGTTGTTGCAGCATCTGCTTGAGTGCTTGCAGTTCCAGCAGCGCGGCATCACGTTCACATTGCATCAGATACTGGCGTGTGTGGGCACGAATACGTGCGATCAGCTCCATGCGGTCGGGTAGTTTGACCAGGTAATCGGTCGCACCGTTTTCAAATGCCTCGCTTTTGATGGCCGGGTCTTCCTTGGAAGACAACACAATAACGGGTATATCTTTCGTCGCATTGTTGGCCCGGTAGAAACGCACCAGTGTCATACCATCGATGTCTGGCATGATCAGGTCCTGCAGAATCAGGGTGGCGTTTATTTCGATGGCCTTGTGTATGGCCTTCGCTGGGTCCTGGCAATAATGCAGCTCCATATCCTGTTCATCAGCAAGCATGCCACGGATACCTTCAGCAATAATCTTCTGGTCGTCAACCAGCAAGATCCGGAGTATTTGTTTAGTATCTGAATTTGTCTGTGTGTCTTTCATTACGCTAACCTGACGGGAACCGTTTGCTGTGTATGATGGCATGCCTGGACAAATTGTTTTATGGCCAAAGTGATTTCATCAAGATCCAGAACGCGATCAACGACGCCAGCGTTAATGGCGGCTTTAGGCATACCGAATACTGTACAACTGGCTTCCGTTTGTGCAATGGTACTGACATTGTTGCTGTACAGGCTGGCCATTCCCAGTGCCCCATCGCGGCCCATGCCGGTTAGCAGTATAGCCATAGCAGGATCCTGCCAGTTTTCGGACAGGCTATTAAAAAACACATCGACAGAAGGTCGATAGAAGTAGTTTTCTGGATCAGGCGTGTAGGCCAGTTTATTGTCCGCCCTCAGGATCAGATGATCCTGGCTGGCAGCAAGATAAACATTACCGCAATCCACTGAATCATTATTACGCGCAGTACGAACATTCAGCTTGCACTGACTATTCAGCCAGTTAGCCAGACCGAGTGAAAACTCGACATCAACATGCTGAATTACAACAATGGCGGCTTCCAGGCTGGCAGGTAAAGCGGACAGTATGGTCGCCAGAGCGGCAGGCCCACCGGTGGATGCGCCTATGGCTATTATTGGTGTGTAGTACTTTTCGCTGGAGATGTCAGGGGTCAGGTTGTTGGTATGGCGTCCGGTATATAGCAGGCGTATGGTGTTCAGTTTGCGTGTCAGTTGTTCAAGATCATTGGTGTTTAAACTGATGCTCGATGGCGTGATCGCGACGACATCGGTAGCACCGGCACCGAGTGCATCGAATACCCGTCCGGCCTGTTCATGTATAGATGAGGTGAGCAGCAAAACCGGGCAGGCATGGTTTTTCATGATGTGTTGTACGGCCGCAGACATACTGCCATTGTGGTCATCAAGATCTAAATCCAGCAACAGCGTGTCTGGCCGAATACGCGAGATCTGCTCCAGTGCGTCTTGCAGCGTAGAAGCTTCCCAGCAGACCTGGATATCAGGCAGCAGCAATAAGGCCTGTCTGAGCAGTTGCCGGGTAGATGAATCGTGATGTGCAATGGCTATACGCATTCAGGCTGGCCCAATCAGGTCATTTATCGCATCAAGCAGGCTTTCATCGTGAAAGCTGCCCTTGGTCAGGTAGTAATCAGCGCCAGCCTCAAGGCCCAGCATGCGATCTTCTTCCCTGTCCTTGTATGAGACAATCATGACCGGGGTGTCGCGGTAGGCTTCATCCTGCTTGATCAGGCTGATAAACTCGATACCATTCATGCGCGGCATGTCAATATCACTGACAACCAGGTCAAAATCCCCTTCACGGAATGTGTTCCAGCCATCCATACCATCTACGGCCAGTTCTACCTGGTATCCCCGTGCCTCGATCATCTTGCGTTCCGCTTCGCGTACGGTAAGCGAATCATCCACCACCAGTACGCGCTTGACTGATTGCTGTGCAGTCGTCTGGCTGGTGTGTGTAATGCTTTGCAAGACAGTGCTGGAAGACAGTTTCTCTATCGAGCGCAGCATGTCGTCTATGTCTACAATCAGGGTGGGTTGTCCGTCTTCCAGTACAGCGGCTGCACTGATGTCCTGGATTTTGCCAAGGCGTTCATCCAGTGAGCGTATCGCCAGTTCTCTTTCACCAAGCAGGCGATCCACTACCACACCGTAACAGCGATTTCGGTCACTGATAATAACCACTGACAGTTCATCGCTGTCTGCAAGTTGCTGCTTCAGGCCGAATATCTGTGCGGCATGTACCAGTCCAATAGCCTGGTTGCGCAGGTTGATAAACTGTTTGCCTGCCAGGGTGTCTATCTGGTCCGGTTCGATCTTGATGATATGGTCAATACGCGTCATCGGGAAGGCATAGGGTTCCTTGTCCAGTTCCACCAGAAGGGTTCGTATGACTGATAATGTGAGGGGCAATTGCAAGTGAATGCTCAGGCCTTCATTGACGGTGCTGCCGGAACGTATCTGGCCACGCAGCTCCTGGATGGTGCTATGAACCACGTCCAGGCCTACGCCACGACCGGATATTTCCGTTACTCCGTCACGCGTTGAAAATCCGGGCAGGTAAAGAAAATCCAGTAGCTCGGATTCGTTAAGTTCATCCGCGACCCGGGCCGTGATCATTTCACGTTCAACAATTCTGTTTCGTAAAGCAGTCAGGTCAATACCTCTGCCGTCATCAATTACATCTATCGATAACATACCGGCATTATGGTAGGCGCGTAGCTTGATCGTACCGGTTTCCGGCTTGTCTGCCTGTTGTCGTTCAGCAGGGGTTTCTATGCCATGATCGACCGCATTACGTAACATATGGTTCAGTGGCGCCTCGATACGTTCAAGGATATCGCGGTCGACCTGGGTGTTTTCACCTTCTATGACCAGGTTGACCTGTTTGCCAAGCTCATGGGCCATGTCGCGCACCATACGGGCAAAACCCTGCGTGCCTTCACCAAATGGGCGCATACGGCCGGCGATGACTTCATGATTGAGGCGGTCGGTAAGACTGTGTGTGCGGCGATCAAAATCTTCTACATCGTTGAGGCGGTTTGTCAATGCCGTGCGACAGGATTCAGCCTGTTGTTCCAGTAACTGGAAACAGTCCTGCGCAGTGTCATTAACTGCCTGTGCGTCCAGAGAATCACGCAGTTGCCCCAGTTGCTGGATGAGCAGGTTTTGTTGTCGCTTCAGGCTGACCAGTTCGTCAGTGTGCTGACTGATCCAGCGTGAGCCCACCAGTAATTCGCCGGACAGCCCCATCATGGTATCGAGATGCCCGGCATCAATGCGTACGAAACTGCTGTGAGTTTCATTCTTGCCTGTATCATCCTGCAGAACCGGTACCGGTACCTGTTTCGGTAGCGTCTGTACGGGTTTGCTGGCCTTGTTAATGGCGCTGCCCATAGCGGCAAGCTTCAGGCGATAGACTAGCTGGCTGAGTGCATGACGATGTTCTTCAGGCCAACTGCACATCGCATTGGGTGTGAGCCGGGAGATATGGTTGATATAGTCCAGCGAACCAAACAGGGTATCAACACAGGCGGCATGCATGGCAGTCCGGCCTTCCTGCAGTGCAACAAAATAATCTTCCATCGCATGAGCCAGCCCAACGACTGCATGGGTGCCTACCATGCGTGCAGCGCCTTTAATGGAATGCGAGGCGCGCATCAGTCTGTCCAGTGTCGTGGTGTCGTTATGATTTTTTTCGAGTGACAACAGATCGGAAGACAGGGTTTCACTATGTGTTTCAATTTCGATGCGGAACAGATCCAGTATCGATTCATCAATCCGGGTGGTGATCTCAAACAGGGGTGTATCCGGCAACTCCAGGTCAGAATGATCATCTGTCATGTTGTGGCACCCGGGGCAGAATGCCTTGCTTTCCTGTGTTGGCTGATCACCGTCTACCGGTTTAATTACTGGCGCGGATGTTTCGGCCGACTGTGTCATATTGCCTTTGTCTGTTTTGTCGGAGAGTTCTTCCCTGGAATCCGCCTGTGACAGCTGGTAGCTGATGTAACGTAATTTCTCGAGTTCATCGTTGCCCGGCCTGTCATTAGAGATCGAGTAATTATTCAGCCGCTCCTGAAGGCTTATGACCTGATCAGCCAGTGACTGGTCGAATACCAGCAGGGCTGCACTGCGTATCGATTTGCATGCGCTGGACATGTCTGCGATGGTTGCACTGTCCAGTTGTGAATTGCTGATATTTTCCAGACAGCTGATTAATTTGTCGCCATGCCGCTGGCATTCGATGCGATACAGTTCCAGCATTGCCGGATCAATATTTTCAGGTGTATGTTCGCAAAATATGCTTTCCTGCGGTGCTGAAGCTATCTGGAGTGCCGTAACAGCGTCAGTTTGTAGCGGCCTCGCAGCAGTCTGGTTCTGCTTGATGCATTTTTTAATCAGTTGCGTAATCTTTTTGTGTTCCTTGTTCTGCTTCTGTTCCAGTGGTGTATGCGAAAGCGATAACAGCGCATCGAGTGAGTTATTCCAGTGCTGGTAGTATTTTTTTCCGTTATTCTTGCCGTGTGCAGAGAGTTCCTGCAGGCTGGAAATCAGCAATACAGCCTGATCTGTACCAGTAAGTCTGGCAGCACTGTTAAGAACGCCTAGCGCTTGTGTCAGGATTGTTGCTTGATCGTTATCATTATGGGTGCCATCTTTCAGTGCTGTGCGAATGACTTCATACTGCACGTTCATTTCATGACTGAAAAAGTCATTTGCCGATTGTTGTAACGCCTGATTATCCTTCATCGTAACAGCCTGTTTATCGTTGTTTGAATAAGCTGATGATTGAGTAGACCCGTTTGAGTATCAGGGCTGGCGAGCAGACCCTGAATATAGTTGCCGTCATGCCGGGACAGGGTGGCTGGCGGCTCCTGGACGGTGTCGTAAGCGTAACGTGTAATACCTTCAACCTGGTCAACCGGAAATGCGACTGTCAGCTCATCAAACTGTGCAACAATCATGCGGCCTGTGTCTGTTTTAGTGACTTGCTGGTAGCGCAGTCCAAGTAGTCCGGCGAGTGAAATACATAAAACCAGCTCCCCGCGAATATTAACCAGGCCACTGAGAACATTGTTACTACGATGCGGAATACGATGTGGCTGACGAGGGTGAGTAACATCATTTAGCACCTCTGTTGACAGGGCATACATTTCATCGCCCAGTCTGAAAACAATTGCAGAACATTCATCCTGATGCTGCTCGGCAGGTTTCTGTGCCAGATTGTCACTCCATTGCTGCAGATAGTCGCTGTCAGCCTGCAGACTCAGTCGCGAGCGTCCGGCCTGTTTGTAGATGTCGCAATTCTGACAATGGATGACTTCCAGTAAGCGGCTACAGCGTTCCGATTGTTTGGACCATACGCCGACACTGTTCCAGCAATCGTTCTGTGGTGCTGATTGTTGCTCCGGGTTCGACATTATGCGGATTGCTCCTGTCGTTTAATGGCACGTTGGCGTAGTTGTTGTGCCTGTTGCGACTTGCCTTGCCTGTCGAGCAACAGGGGGAGTTGTATCAGCACTTCGCTACAGTGAGGGTCCAGATACAGTGCTTTACGATAACTTTTTTCAGCCTCGACAGGGCGGTTGCCGGCCTCCTGAATCAGGCCGAGTAAACAATGTACTGAGGGGTTCTGTGCATTTTTTTCAAGGCACACATGGCAGATGTGTTCAGCATCAACAAGATTGCCTGCATCGGCATACCTTCTGGCCAGTTCAATATGTGATTCGTTATTCGCTTCCTGTCCTGTTTCAGCCTTGAACGGTGTATCTGTTCCGGTCATGACGTGGTTGGTTGCAGGCTGGTTGTTATCGGTGTCGCTTACAGACGATGATGCTTCCGGTAATTCTGACCTTACGGGGTGTTTTTTTACGATATCGATCAGTTCATTGATGCTTGCTTCTGGCTTGTCCGGATGGTCAATACTCTTGCGATAGGCAAAAGTACCTGTATGCCGGGTATGGGTAAAGCTATCCGAAATTGCGCCACTTTCGGAATGGCCTATAAACAGGGTGCCGTTTTGATTCAGCAGATGATGAAGGGTATTATAGGCTGCTTTCTTGTCATCATCATCAAAATAGATCAGTAAATTTCTGCAAAAGATAATGTCATAGTCGCCGGGCCGGTCGCAAAAAGCCTTGTCGAGTATGTTGGCGTGTTCAAACTGCACCAGATTCCTGATTTCCGGTTTAATGACGTAAGCATTTTCGACTTTGTCAAAGAAACGCTCACGTACCAGATTGTCCTGTACCCCCCTGAATGAATGCTGGCCATAGTGACCGTCCATGGCGTGACGTAGTGCACGTTGACTGATGTCTACCCCTTCTATGCTAAATTGTTCCGGTTTCATACCCGCCATCAGTAAAGTCATCGCAATCGAATAAGGTTCTTCGCCGGTTGAGCTGGGTACGCTTAAAATACGCCAGTTACGGTCGCTGTTTCCTGAGAATGCCGTTGCTGCAAGCTTGCCAAGCATTTCAAAAGGATGCTGGTCCCGGAAGAACCAGGTTTCAGGAATGACAACTTCTTCCGTAAGCTCGGTCAATTCAGCATGACTACGTTGTAGCAGCGCGAGATAGGATGCCGTATCGGCTATATCCAGTTCTCTAAGGCGCGTCTGTATTGCAACATTTAGTATGCTGTCGCCTACTGTGGCGATGTGCATGCCTGTATGCGATTTGAGCAAGTATTTAATCTGGGTCAGTATCATCTGATCGTGCCGGTCTGAATATTATTGTTAATGTTGTGCTGTACGATTGTTGTGTTCAATAACATTTCCATTAATTGAGGCAGTTTAATCAGCTGTATGGTTTCGCCACTTCTGGTTTGTACGGTTTCTGTCAGAGAGCCTGACCTGGAGTTTTGTGTCAGGGTGTCAGGTAACTTATCCAGCCTGATGGTGCCTGTCGCCTGCTCAACAATAATGCCACACAACAGACGGGCGTCCTGATCATCGGTGAGTATCAGAATGCGCGTACTAAGTGCCGCTTCCGCAGGTTGATGTCGCAGTATCTGGCATAGATCAAAAACAGGTAAAAGTTGCTGCTTGAATAATAGGCTACCGGTCTGTGTAGTGTTAAGCTCGGCACAGGGTTGTAGCGGAACCCGGGGAATAACCGACGCAACACTGCGTGCCTGGAGTGCATAGCGTAGCTCACCAATGTGAAAGCACATATATAGCATGAGAGGCTGTCCGGCTGAGCGGCCGGGCTATCCTGTGTCCTTGAGCTTGAACCGGGAAACGCCCTGTTGCAGTCCCTTTGCCGCATCTTTCAGGTGACTGATAGACTGGTTGGACTGACGTAACGACTCGGCCGTCTGGTGTGCCGTTTCATTTAATTGAGACATGCTTTGGCTGATTTGTTCATTACCCAGTGCCTGTGCCTGCATGCCTTCCGTGACGGTTTCAAATTTGGGTTTCATGGCGTGCACTTGCTGGATAACCTGACTCAGTTGTGAACCGATCTGACCGATTTCCGTGACCCCGCTACCGACTTCTTCCGAGAACTTGTCCATACCCATAACGCCGGCCGATACCGCCGATTGCATCTCCTTGACCATCTGTTCGATGTCCCAGGTTGATACCGCGGTCTGGTCAGCAAGGCGCCGTATCTCGGTGGCTACCACTGAAAATCCACGACCGAATTCACCGGCCTTTTCGGCCTCAATGGCTGCATTCAGTGATAACAGGTTGGTTTGATCAGCCACCTTGTTAATGGTGGTCACGACGTTACTGATATTATTGGCCTTGTCATTCAATACGGACAGCTTGCTGGTAATATTTTCAGTAGCGGTGCGCATGCGCAGCATGGTTTCTTCCATCAGATTCAGTGCCTGCTGACCACTGCTGGCTGATTCGGCTGCTGTGCTGGATGTCTGCTGTACATATTCCATGGTGCGCGCCAGTTCTTTTGATGTTGCTGAAATCTCATTTACGGTTGCCATCACCTGGTTGGTGCTTGCGGCTTGCTCGGATACAGTCGCTTCCTGTTGTTTGGCGGTAGCGGCTATCTGTGTTGCTGATGAATTGACCTGGATGCCGGATTTCTGGACCTGGCATACCAGTTCGTTCAGGTTGGCAATCATCTTGTTGAGACCATTAGCCAGATGATCAATGGTGTCGTTACCATCAAAGCCGGTAATACTTTGCGACATATCGCCATCGGCAGCTGTACTGACCACCCCCAGGATCTGGTCTACCTGATCGCGCAGTTTTTCATTAGCCTGTTTCTGTTGCTCTATCGTGTCGTTCAGGGTTTCGGTCATGATATCGAACAGTGTCTCGACCTGATCCAGTGCGTTACCTTGATCCAGATCGCCTATTGCGGACTGGTCTGGTAGCAACTCTGCCAGTGAACGAATACCGGATTCAACGGCCGTTGTCATCGGTACCAGCAGGCGGCTGATAAAGATATAGGCCAGCACCAGAACGGTTACCAGTGCTATGGCGACCATGATCAGTACCACGTAGGCAGTGGTGTCTGACATATCCAGCAAAGCCATGCTGTCTTCCGTTATTTTTCCGGTTTCGGTGTCTATCAGGCTGGCCGTGGTCGTTGAGAGTTTGTCCAGCAACGGAATGATACGTGTACGTACCAGGTAAGCATCGGTACGCCATTTTTCACCACTGTGCATGGCTACCATGGTGGACATGTTTTTCTCAAATTGAGCCACGATTACATTTATATTGTCCAGACCGCTCTCGTGTTCAAGGCTTAGCTTGTCGCCATATTTATTTTGTAGTGTGTCCAGCTGGTCACGAAAGACCTGGTAAAAAAGCACACGCTGTTTTAGTGAGCTAGCGTTCTTGAAGCCCAGATAGCTACGAATTTCGGCCATGTTACGTATCCAGGCATAACGCATGCCATGTATAAGTTCTAGAATTTCTGCATTGGTAGCTGCGTCACCTTCGGGTTCGGCCTCCAGCATATTCGTCAGGCTTTGAATTATTTCTTCGCTGAGCGGGTTTAGTTGTTGCACCGAATACTGCATCGCCGGGAAGTTAAGTCTACGATCATTGGTTAACTCGAACAGCTGCTCCTGAAACTGCCTGAACTGTTTAATTTCCTGACCAATGTTATCCAGCAAAATCTGTGCAGCAGTGAAAACCTTCATGATCGGCAGCGTGCGTATTTGTTCAAGCAATTCGCTGGCTTGCTCGATATCCCTGATCGACATTTCCCTCATACGCTCATCCTTGCTGAGCAGGTAGTAACCCATACTGCCAAAGGCTTCGGTTACGCGGGTTTCAAGTGACTTGGATAACAGCAGGGCCGGCTGGCGGTGTTCCACCATGTTTTCTGTCGCAGCGCGGATACTCATCACACTGGTCGTGGTCTGGACGCCGATGACGGTGAGTATCACCAGCATCACACCAAATCCTGATAGCATTTTCTGTTTGATCGTCCATTGCTTTTTGATTGCTATAATTTTCATCAGTCCTGCCTGCTCAAGGTTGTATGTTTGCCTTCCGGTGGTGCCGGGTAAAGATTTCCTTTCATGGTTATCGGCTGAGCAGCTGATATCTATAGTAAAAGTAGTGGTTGGTTGCGAGCCGGGAATTGATCCCGACGCAGATGTGACGGGTGCAGACGGGGGTGGGAGCATGTTAGCTAACCCTTTGTTATTATTTAAAAAAATATTCCGGTCAGTTAACTCCCTCTCCCCCCGGGGACGACCCCAGGGATGGGGGGAGGTAAAACGGAGTCAGGAATCAGAGTCGAAGAGGGCTGGGGTGACGACTGCATGGAGCAGATACCGAGGGGATCAAGAATTGCCAATATATTGTTTTTATTTATCCCCTCATCCTAACCTTCTCCCTGAAGGAGAAGGAATTACTGCAATATGATGGCTTCGGCTCACTTACTACTGGTTCCCACGCTCTGCGTGGGAATCCATACAGCGCTCCGTCCGGGACAGTGCCTATTTCCACGCACGACTCCACTCATTAATCAGCGTTTGCCTTCAGTAGTGTCTTGAGTAGATACAGGATATCGAGCGCCTCACGCGGGCTCAGCTCGTCAGGGTTGATCTCTTTTAGCTTGTCGATGGCCGGGTGGCTGGCCTCGGTCTGGAACAGGGATATCTGCGCATCGGCCTCACGATCTGCGGTCGACAGGCCATCCCGATGCCCCGACTCAAGCTGCATCAGCCGTAACTGTGCGGTCGCAATCACACTTTTTGGCACACCGGCCAGTGCCGCAACATGCAGGCCATAACTGCGATCTGCCGGGCCATCGCGCAACGCGTGCAGGAAGACTATCGTATTGCCGTGTTCAACCGCATCCAGATGCACGTTAACGATACCGTCGTATTGGTCCGCCAGATCAGTCAGCTCAAAATAATGGGTCGCAAACAGGCAATAGGCGCGCACATCGCTGATCAGGTGCTCGGCACAGGCACTGGCCAGCGACATGCCATCGTAGGTGCTGGTGCCGCGGCCAATCTCATCCATTAGCACCAGGCTGTGTTCGGTTGCATTATTAAGGATGTTGGCCGCCTCGGTCATCTCTACCATGAAGGTCGACAGGCCACTGCTGAGGTCATCGGATGCGCCTATACGGGTAAAGATGCGATCCAGCGGCCCAATCAGGGCCGATTCGGCGGGTACAAAGCTGCCAATATGTGCCATTAGCGTAATCAGCGCCACCTGGCGCATATAGGTCGATTTACCGCCCATATTCGGGCCGGTGATGATGTGTAACAGGCGCCGCTCAGACATGTCGGTGTCGTTGGGTACAAAGGCCTGTTCCGAGACCTTTTCGACTACCGGGTGACGTCCGGCCTTGATCAAAATGCCGGGGCGTTCAGTAAGTTCGGGCTGACGGTAGTCATTCTGGTCGGCGGCCGTGGCCAGGCTGATTAACACATCCAGCTGGGCCAGTGCATCCGCGCAGTGACGTAATGCGACCAGTTGTGCGGCGAGTTGTTCGAGCAAGGCCTCGTAGAGTTGTTTTTCCAGGCCCAGCGAGCGTTCGCGTGCACCGAGTACTTTTTGTTCGTGCGTCTTCAGTTCCGGCGTAATGAAACGCTCGACATTTTTCAGGGTCTGACGACGTTGATAGTCCTCAGGCACATCGTCAGAACGACTGCGTGGCAACTCAATGTAATAACCGTGTACCCGGTTATAACGTACCTTCAGTTTACTGACGCCAGTACGCTGTTGTTCGCGCATTTCCAGATCAGCCAGATACTGGTCGGCGTTTTCGCTCAGCGCACGTAACTGATCCAGTTCATCGTTATAGCCGGTGGCCATCACGCCACCGTCACGCATCAACACAGGGGGTTGTTCGATGATGGCCTGGTCGAGTAATTCGACCACCGGTTGCGGGTTGCCCAGTTGCTGCTGCAACTGCTTGAGTAACGGGCTGTCCAGTTGTGCCAGTTCGGTCGCCAGTTCCGGCACCCGCCGCAGTGATTCGCGCAGCGTGCTCAGGTCGCGCGGGCGTGCCGAGCCGAGTGCGATGCGGGTGAGGATGCGCTCCAGGTCACCGATTGCATCGAGGCTGTCGTGCAGGCGTGTGATGCACTGTTGTTCAAGCAGGGTTTGCAGGCACTGATAACGCAATTCCAGGGTTTGCTGGTCGCGTACCGGGCGATGTATCCAGCGCCGTAACAAACGGCCACCCATCGCCGTGGCGGTATGGTCGAGTACACCGGCCAGTGTCCAGTCGCTATTGCCGGCCAGTGTAGAATCCAGTTCCAGATTGCGGCGTGTGGCCGCATCGAGAATCACCGTGTCGTTGCTTTGTTCAACCTGCAGGCCGGTAATATGAGGCAGGCTGCCTTGCTGGGTATCTTTTACGTATTGCAGCAGCGCTCCGGCCGCGCAGATGGCCAGCGTCATGTCTTCACAGCCAAAGCCACGCAGGTCACGGGTCGCAAATTGCCCGGTCAGTAACCGATAGGCGCTGTCATGCTCGTAATGCCAGGGTGCCTGATGACGCACGCAGGTAAACACTGACAGGGCAGGGTGATCCGGCATATCTTCCGGGATCAGGATCTCGGCTGGCTGTATGCGGGCCAGTTCGGCAGACAGGGCCTGTGCACTGGCGACTTGCTGCACGGCAAAGCGGCCTGCTGCCAGATCGAGCCAGGCCAGACCATAGTTGTCTTGCCCTTTGTTGTCCTGACGGTTAAAAATCGCCAGCAACAATTGTTCACGGTTGGCATCCAGCAGCGCATCATCGGTAACCGTGCCGGGCGTCACCACGCGCACAATCTTGCGTTCGACCGGCCCCTTGCTGGTGGCCGGGTCACCAATCTGTTCGACTATCGCAACCGACTCGCCCATACGCACCAGTCGGGCCAGGTAATTTTCGGCAGCATGTACCGGCACGCCAGCCATCGGAATAGGCTTGCCGGCCGACTGGCCGCGCGCGGTCAGCGTGATATCCAGCAGGCGTGCGGCCTTGCGGGCATCGTCAAAAAACAGCTCGTAAAAGTCACCCATGCGATAGAACACCAGGATATCCGGTTGTTCGGCCTTCAGGCGCAGGTATTGCTGCATCATCGGCGTATGGGTTGTGAGCGAGGTTTCAGCCATATTCATGACTGGCAGTGTACCGAAATTGATTCTGTGCGCACAGGGCAGAACCGCATATTGAGCGTTCCTGGCTGGCATCCACTGGCGCTATCATGCAGAATGATATAAATAAAGATAATAAACTGAGGTATTACGCATGGTTGACTCTTCAGAACAACGTGACTATCGTCGCATGCAAATCGATTGCGACATCCTATGGCGTCCGGATGATGGCGATGAGCTGTTTCATGCGCAGGCCATTAACCTCAGCGCCACCGGGCTGGCGATGACCTGCGATCAGGAACTGCCCGTTGGTGGCCGTCTGGAGATCAACATTAACCCTGCCTATCGGGTGGTGCCGCCGATGAATGCGATTGTTGAAATCCTGCGGGTGATCAAGCACGCTGAAGACAAGTTCGAATATGCCTGCGAAATCCGTGAATTTCTCGACTGACCCTATACCGTCTGACCGTCAGTTAACTCAACTGGCTGAAAAACTGGCCCGTCAACTGGCTGAAAAGTCTCTGGCTATCGTCACGGCCGAGTCCTGCACCGGTGGCTGGATAGCGCAAACTCTGACCGCAGTAGCCGGTAGCTCGGTCTGGTTTGATCGCGGTTTTGTCACCTACAGTAATCAGGCCAAGCAGGACATGCTGGGCGTAGCGGATGAAACGCTGCAGCAGCATGGTGCGGTGAGTAAACAGGTAGTGCAGGAGATGGCACAAGGCGCACTGAACAACAGCCCGGCACAGCTTGCCGTGTCAGTCAGCGGTATTGCCGGGCCCGGTGGTGGTTCGACAGACAAGCCGGTTGGCACGGTCTGGTTTGGCTGGTGTCGACAAGGGTCAGATGCGTATTGTGAGCATAAGCAATTTAACGGTGACCGCGAAGCGATCAGACGTCAGGCCGTCGCCCATGCGTTACAGGGCCTGCTCGATCTGTCCAGTGCTTGAGTCCGACAGTCATTGAGCCAGGCAGATCAAAAGTCGTTGCGCCTGTTTTTGGCATTATGGCCGGATCAAACACTGCGCGAGGCCATCCATAACTGTTCAAACGAGCTTCTGGTCGCGCAACAGGACTGGCATGGGCGGCTGGTCGACAAGCGCAACCTGCATATGACGCTGGCCTTTCTGGGTTCGGTTGCAACAGACCGGCTGGATTGCATTAAAAAAGCAGCGGCATCGCTGTGCTGGCAAGCCTTCACGCTGCAACTGGACCAGCCCGGATTCTGGGATCGTGCACGGGTTGCGTGGCTGGCACCAACAGATATTCCGCAACAGCTAACTGATCTGGAGCAACAACTGCGCAGGTCGCTGGTGACATGTGGTTTTGCGCAGCAACAACGGGATTATCATCCGCATGTGACACTGGCACGAAAATGCCGTGCGCCTGAATCGTCTGATGTGCCAGCACCTTTGCAACAGTCGCTGGTATGGGAAGTTAATAATCTGGTGCTGGTGTCATCGGTTACTGATCCGGCGGGTGTGCGCTACGAAGTGATCGGGCGTTGGCAGCCGGATAAAACAAGCTAGTCATTGCGAGCGCAGCGAAGCAATGACAACGGACCCCCGCACTACCGCAAAAATGCCCAGCCCGCATAAGTCTCAATTTCATCCCGATTAACAATAATCAGATTAAACGCATCCGCATTCAGCGAGTGATCGCTGGTCGTATCAACCGACATCTTCTGCAAGGTGTAACCCAGCAATGCCCGGCGCACAGTAACCTCAATAGCCCCCTCGACAGCGCCGTAATCAATCAGCAAGCTTTGACGCTTGCGTTCATGCAGACCGGGGTGGGGCGCTAATTTTAGTGTAATGGATTCAACCCAGTCATCATCATAGTCCAGGCTGGACTCGGCCTCGTCGGGCAGCATTCTGGCTTCAACAATGCGTGACAACACATAGTCACGAAAATCGAAGTGGTCTTCACTGTAGGCGCGCACATGCCAGCGCAGACCCGTGTCGATCAGCGAGTGCGGCTCAATAACCTGGCTGCGGTCATTGTCCTTGTCCGACATCGAACGATAATGAATTTCCAGCTTTTTCCCCTGACGGGCAGCGCGGACGACTTGCGCGACAATGCTTTTATCCGGCAGTCGGATGGGCAGGGGCAGGGTGTCTACGCCAATTCCGTATATCAGGTTTTGCTCATTCGGCCCGCCAGCTGCGGCCAGATTAGCGGTGATCAGGGGCAGCACCGCGGCCGGGGACAGGTTGGCAAAAATTTCAACAAAGGCCGGACCCGGCACAAAACCGAATACAGCATGTTTGTACAGCAGGTTGTCTGGTGCCATTTCACCGTATAGCTTCAGGTCCTTGGTGGCGGCCGCATCCGACAGGCCAAAGGTCTTCGCGACATCGCTGCGCGTGACCACACCAGTATAAAATGCCATGATTTCAATGTACTGCAGTCGTTGCAGCACATTCCATTTAAGGTCAGCAGCGAGCTTGTGCCGGGTTGTCACGATCATCTCCTGAAAAAGCTATCGTTACTAATATACAGTTAAATACAAATACCATATATAAAATATTAGATAGTAAAATATAGATAGGTAGTAAAAAGTATTGACATGTTAAAAAGTATAGCCTATATTAAGCCACATGTTGTAGCAGTACTGAACGGAAGCGGTTTACAGAAGTACACCGCAACAAATATTTTTACTGGAGAATAAAAATGGCTGAAGATCAAAAAAAGAAGGCGTTAGCGGCAGCACTGGGTCAGATTGAGAAACAGTTTGGCAAAGGCTCGGTTATGCGCATGGGAGACACCACGGTCGCCGATATACAGTCTATTTCGACCGGCTCGCTGGGGCTGGATATCGCGCTCGGCATAGGCGGTCTGCCACGTGGTCGTGTGGTTGAGATCTACGGCCCTGAGTCATCTGGTAAAACCACCCTGACTTTACAGGTAATCGCCGAGGCGCAGAAACTGGGCGGCACCTGCGCATTTGTTGATGCCGAGCATGCGCTGGATCCCAACTATGCCGGCAAACTGGGCGTTGATGTGGATGAGCTACTGGTCTCGCAGCCGGATACCGGTGAGCAGGCACTGGAGATCACCGACATGCTGGTACGTTCCGGTGCGGTAGACGTAGTCGTAGTAGACTCGGTCGCAGCACTGACACCGAAGGCCGAAATCGAAGGCGATATGGGCGATACCCATGTTGGCCTGCAGGCACGGTTGATGTCACAGGCGCTACGTAAACTGACCGGTAACATCAAACGTTCCAACACCATGGTCATCTTTATTAACCAGATCCGTATGAAAATCGGCGTAATGTTCGGCAGCCCGGAAACCACTACCGGTGGTAACGCACTCAAGTTCTACGCCTCGGTACGCCTGGATATCCGCCGCATCGGTGCGATCAAAAAGGGTGATGAAGTGGTCGGTAACCAGACACGCGTGAAAGTGGTTAAAAACAAGGTCGCCCCACCATTCAAACAGGCCGAGTTTGAAATACTCTACGGTGAAGGTATTTCACTTGAAGGCGAGCTGATTGATCTGGGTGTAGCGCAGGATATTATCGACAAGGCCGGCGCCTGGTACAGCTACAACGGCGACCGTATCGGCCAGGGCAAGGAAAATGTGCGTACCTATATGAAAGAGCACCCCGAGATGGCCGCTGAAATCGATCAACGCTTGCGCGCGGAGTTGCTGGAAACAACAGATAAACCTGAGAAATCTGAGAAGCAGCCAGCTGAAGAGGCTAAGGCTAAGGTTGAAAAAGCGGAAGATAAAGCTGAAGCTTGATAGACAAGGTCTGAGCTGGAGTTGTTTGAGCCTTTAGTCCCTTCTCCTTCCGGGACGACCCCAGGGATGGGGGAGGTAGAACGGAGTCAGGAATCAGAGTCGAAGAAGGTTAGGATGAGGGGATATATTAAGGTTAAGTTTTATATTTTATCCCCTCACCCTAACCCTCTCCCTGAGGGAGAGGGGATTACACCAGTGACCAGTAGAGGCTAATACATACCTTGTATACCCAGCCACATTCCAATGCAACTGATTAATAACAGCAACAAACCAGACGGCCCGGACCGTGACCCACTACACGATGCCGAGGCCTGCGCGATCCGCCTGCTGGCCCGCCGTGAACACAGCGAGCTGGAGATAGAACGCAAGCTAACCCTGCGTGGCTATGAGCCGGAAATCACCGCCCAGATACTGGCCAAACTGGTTAAAGCCGGCCACCTGAGTAACGAGCGTTACGCCGAGCAATATGTCCGCTTGCGTGGCGAGAAGGGTTACGGCCCACAACGTATCTGTATAGAGCTGTCCGGGCGAGGATTATCCGATAGCCAAATAGAACAGGCCATGCTGGAAGATCAAACAGACTGGTATGCCACCGCGCAGCGTGCGTACCACAAGAAATACGGCTACATGCCACCGGAAGATTACCTCGAACGAAGCAAACGCATGCGATTTATGCAATATCGGGGGTTTGAATCAGACCATATACAGTCTGTGATGGAACCCTGAGCACTGTCTGTCGTACAATAGATCATTGTTTAACGAAATCGTAACCTTACAGACAGTAATCCTATGAAAACCAGCGCTGATATACGCCAACTATTTCTGGACTATTTTCGTGACCATGGTCACGAGATCGTTGCCAGCAGTCCATTGATACCTGGCAATGACCCGACCCTGCTATTCACCAATGCCGGCATGGTGCCGTTCAAGGATGTCTTCCTTGGTCAGGATAAACGCCCTTATTCAAGAGCGACCAGTTCGCAGCGTTGTGTCCGTGCCGGAGGTAAACACAATGACCTGGAAAACGTTGGATATACCGCACGCCATCATACATTTTTTGAAATGCTGGGTAATTTTAGTTTTGGCGATTATTTCAAACAGGATGCGATCAAGTTTGCATGGGAATTTTTAACCCAAACGATGGGCATCCCCGCCGAGAAATTGTGGGTCACGGTTTATCTGGACGATGATGAAGCCGCCGAGCTCTGGTTAAAAGAAGCAGGTGTCGACGAATCTCGTTTTACCCGCATCGGTGATAAAAAAGGCGGTAAGAAGTACGAGAGTGATAACTTCTGGTCCATGGGTGATACCGGTCCCTGTGGCCCCTGTACTGAAATATTTTATGATCACGGCCCGGATGTAGCGGGTGGTCCGCCTGGTACACCGGAAGAAGAGGGTGATCGCTATATTGAGATCTGGAATCTCGTGTTCATGCAATATAACCGGGATAAAGACGGCAAGATGGAGCCATTACCCAGGCCATCGGTCGATACCGGCATGGGGTTGGAGCGACTCGCGGCAGTAATGCAAGGTGTGCATAGTAATTATGAAATTGATCTGTTTGTAAATCTTATCAAGGCTGTTGCCAAAGCAACTAACAGCAAAGATCTCGAAAATAATTCTCTAAAGGTTATCGCCGATCATATTCGTTCCTGCGCCTTTTTGATTAGTGATGGTGTTGTGCCTTCTAATGAGGGGCGGGGTTATGTGTTACGCCGTATTATTCGTCGTGCGATTCGTCATGGCCATAAACTCGGTATGAACAATCCCTTTTTTAGCACACTCGTCGCGGCGCTGGAAAAAGAAATGGGTGAAGCCTATCCCGAGTTAAGTAAAAACAAAGAGATGATTGCACGGGTCTTATTGCAGGAAGAAGAGCGTTTTGCAGAGACACTCGATCAGGGTATGCAAATGCTCGAAGGCGCGATTGCCAGTTTAAAAGGTAAGCAAATACCGGGTGACGTGGTGTTTAAACTCTATGACACGTATGGTTTTCCAGCGGATCTAACCGCCGATGTAGCACGCGAGCGCCAGTTAACGATAGATCAGGCTGGTTTTGATAAATCAATGGCCGAGCAAAAGAAACGCTCCCAGGCTTCTGGCAGTTTCGATATTGATTACTCAAAAACTATAGATATTAAAACTGCGACTGACTTTACCGGTTATGAGCATGTCAGTGATGCCTGCGAGGTGATCGCTATATATAAGGAAGGTGAGAAAGCCGACGAATTAAATGCTGGCGAAGTAGGTATGGTGATTCTGAATCAAACGCCATTCTATGCTGAATCCGGTGGTCAGGTAGGAGATACAGGAGTATTGCTCAGCAAGAACAAGAAGGGACTACTTAGCGTTCAGGATACACAAAAGCAGGGCAATGATGTATTTGGACACCTTGGTATTATGACCAGTGGTGAAATAAAAGTCGGTGAGACTATTACGGCCATGGTCGATGATGTCCGCCGTCAGGATATAAAGTATAACCACTCCGCGACGCATTTAATGCATGCGGCGTTAAGAGACGTATTGGGAGACCATGTGCAACAAAAAGGTTCGCTGTGTGATCCTGACCGTCTGCGTTTTGATTTTTCTCACTTTGAACCGGTCACGCCAGAGCAACTCAAGACGATTGAAGATATTGTGAACGCTCATATTCGTCAGAACTACGTAGTGGAAACGAATCTCATGTCACAGGATGAGGCTATCAAGAGTGGCGCGATGGCATTATTTGGTGAGAAGTACGGCGATACGGTGCGTGTTTTGAAGATGAGTGATTTCTCGGTTGAACTCTGTGGCGGTACGCATGTGAATCGCACGGGTGATATCGGACTATTTAAAATTGTTAATGAGACGGGCATTGCCGCAGGTGTTCGTCGTATCGAAGCGGTCACCGGTAAAGGTGCCTTTGCGTGGTTTGATATTCAGGAAAAACATCTTAGCCAGATTGCTGAGATAGTAAGAGCTGGCCGCGATGATGCCGCGGATAAGGTCAAACAATTAGTCGATCGCACTAAACAACTGGAAAAAGAACTGGGACAGCTTAAATCAAAGCTGGCCTCCAATGCCGGTAGTGATTTGGCCTCGCAGGCCGAGGAGATAAACGGGATTAAAGTCCTGGCCGCCAAACTTGAGGGTGCCGATAGAAAGACCTTGATGTCGACCATGGATCAACTCAAAAATAAATTAGGCAATGCCGCCGTGGTGTTAGCCTCGGTTGAAGATGGCAAGATTAGTCTGGTTGCTGGCGTGACCAGGGATGAGACCAAACAGATTAAGGCAGGCGATCTGGTCAATGTGGTCGCGCAGCAAGTCGGCGGAAAAGGTGGCGGTCGACCCGATATGGCACAGGCAGGGGGGGATAATCCAGGGGCATTGGATAGTGCGTTGGCCTCGGTACCGGCCTGGGTGAAATCCCAATTGGGTGTGTAACGTTTGGGTGCATAATTTCTCTGGGCAGTAAATACTTTTATTTGCTCCCTGGTTAGGGTTTAATCATCGGTCTTTTTAGGGAACCTCTGATTAATTCGTCATTCCGGGCGTAACGCAGTGGAGACCCGGAATCCAGTGGTTTACTTTCAATAAGTTAATGGATTCCGGCGCATCGTGCCTCTTTAAAAATAAATAGAGGGTATACGCTGGAATGACGTTCAACGAATTAATCAGAGGTTCCTTAGGTTCTCATTTTTCGTTTTACAGAATTAATTATTTAATATTTATAATAAGACATGGCATTAATTGTTCAAAAATACGGCGGCACTTCAGTCGGCAGCATCGAGAAAATCGAAGCGGTCGCAAAAAAAGTGATCGCCTGTCAGCAACAGGGCAATCAGGTTGTGGTTGTTGTCTCCGCTATGTCGGGTGAAACCAATCGTTTGATTGAGTATGCGAAGCAAATCGATGAAGCCCCGCCTGCGCGTGAATACGATGTTCTCGTTTCTACCGGTGAACAGGTGACGATTGCTTTGCTGAGTATGGCTATTTTAAAGCAGGGTGGTAAGGCTCGCTCCTACACAGGTGGGCAGGTGCAGATTCGTACCGATAGTGCCCACACCAAGGCGCGGATCCTGGGTATCGATGAAGACAGAGTCCGCAATGATCTGGAAAAAGGCAACATCATTGTGATAGCGGGTTTTCAGGGTGTGGATAAAGATGGCAATATTACGACCCTGGGCCGAGGTGGTTCCGATACCACGGCGGTGGCGATGGCGGCCGCCTTGAAGGCAGATGAGTGTCAGATTTATACTGATGTGGATGGCGTTTATACTACGGATCCAAGAGTCGTGCCTGAGGCCAAACGGCTGGCTAAAATTACGTTTGAAGAGATGCTGGAAATGGCCAGTCTTGGTTCAAAGGTGTTGCAGATTCGTGCGGTCGAATTTGCGGGTAAATATGGTGTACCTTTAAGGGTGCTGCATTCTGATGAGGCAGGCCCGGGTACGTTGATAACGTATGAAAACGAGGGTGACAGTATGGAAGAGGCCGTAATCTCGGGAATTGCATTTAACCGCGATGAAGCTGAATTGACGGTCACGGGTGTGCCCGATCACCCCGGTATTGCGTATCAGATACTGGGACCGATTGGTAAGGCCAATGTCGAAGTCGATATGATCATCCAGAATGTGGCGGCCGATGGCTGCACCGATTTTACCTTCACGGTTCATCGCAACGAATACCGGAAAGCGCAGAAAATACTCAAGAAAATTGCTCAGGAATTAGGCGCAAGAGAGGTGTCAGGAGATGATACAATTGTTAAAGTGTCCCTTGTAGGAGTAGGAATGCGGTCACACGCGGGTGTTGCAAGCACCATGTTTGAGGTTCTGGCGAAGGAAAACATCAATATCAGGATGATTTCGACCTCTGAAATCAAAATTTCGGTGGTGGTCGATGAAAAATACATGGAATTAGCGGTCAGAACGCTACACAATGCCTTTGGTCTGGAAGAGAAACCGGCCACTTTGGTGTAGTAAGGACGTTAAAGTTTCGTTTGGTACGGTCGATATCCAGTGCTGAGCGTGCTACTAATTGCAGGGAAGCGCGAATTTTGCTCGGGAATAGAGATTTTAGGAGGAGAAAATTATGTTGATTTTGACGCGACGTGTGGGCGAGACGCTCATGATTGGGGACGAGGTGACAGTGACCGTATTAGGCGTCAAAGGTAACCAGGTCCGCATCGGCGTCAATGCCCCAAAGGAAATTGCCGTACATCGTGAAGAGATCTACGAACGCATCAAGAACGAGAAAAAAGAAGCCAAACAGGGCTAGATTTTAAGCCCCTTTCTTTACCACTTTACCTACACAGACTGCCGCTGTATCCTACCCGACCTTGCCCGGACGAGCGTCCGTATCGTTGCAATAGCTTTGTTTCTGGAGAGATGGCCGAGTTGGCTGAAGGCGCTCCCCTGCTAAGGGAGTATGGGGTTTGTAGCTCCATCGAGGGTTCGAATCCCTCTCTCTCCGCCATATAAAGTAGTAACACATTGTTATTAAACGATAAATAATTAGGCGGGCGCTTAGCGCCCACATTGCGTCCCACATAATACGTCAGCTACGATACTTTTTTTCGCTCACCCAGCTTCATATTACACACTAAACAGGCTGCAACAGGACGACAGGCGGCCAGAATATAATGTGGTGCTTCTGCGTGGGCGTGGTGATGGATTTTGAACTTAGAACTCCCATCTCGCGGGGTTTCTACATGCCTGTTTACTTAGTGCACTGGGTGCACTAAGTTCAGTCCGCGCTCCCTGCGTTTTCCCGATCTCCCGAGTAATTTCCCCAATTGGTGTGGCTAGCCTTGGCTTTGGCTTTGCGGGTTTTGTCTTTGTCTTTTTTGGTAGTCGTACCAATGGTACGACTACCATAACTCTCGCCCGCCCTTGGGTTGCTATTTTCGTGCTGCTCTTTCGCCTTCCCGCTCCGTTTCGCGTAACCGGCAACAACGCATTTACTATGTGGTGTTACGCAGTAACGCGAAAGCACAAGGGCAATCGGGGAAGTGCTGGGGGTGAATAGGGAAACAGTACG